>Ga0310123_10000069_pt1 | contig 81705 bp, 61 predicted proteins | sample CB6_AW_1057_MG_FD_203505 | JGI IMG/M metagenome (GOLD analysis project Ga0310123, IMG submission 203505) | Marine microbial communities from Western Arctic Ocean, Canada - CB6_AW_1057 | ecosystem: Environmental > Aquatic > Marine > Oceanic | place: Canada: Western Arctic Ocean | collected...
TCGATCGGGGTGGCGTCTTCGATCGGGGTGGCGTCTTCGATCGGGGTGGCGTCTTCGATCGGGGTGGCGTCTTCGATCGGGGTGGCGTCTTCGATCGGGGTGGCGTCTTCGATCGAGGTGGCGTCTTCGGGAGTGGTATTTGCAGCTTCGTCTTCAGCGGGAGTGGAGTCTGAACTCATGAGTGTATCACTTGTGGTGATCTGAAAGGGATGCGATCAAATCGTTAGGCTGGACGGAGGACCAAACGATTGATGGTCACTGATTGTTTTTCTGTTTCGGCATCAGGTATTCCGGCAGCGGTCGAGCTTGCTGAGCCTGATGGGGGTGTTCGGTTCCAGTATAGAGCTTAAGTTTTTTCAACATCTGCCGACCAAGACGGTTTTTTGGGAGCATCCGGCGAACGGCTTCACGCAGAATCCGTTCCGGATTCTTTTCCCAGATCTGAACCGCTGAACGAATACGAAGGCCACTGGGATAGCCACTGTAACGCACATATTTCTTGTTTGCCATTTTGCTGGAGTAGTAGGGCAGCTTGGGATGCTGCATCTCGCTTCCGGTGAAACGGACACGGTCCACGTTGGTGACGATGATGGCGTCTCCACATTCCACGTGGGGCGTATATGTGGCTTTGTGCTTACCCATCAGAACAGTTGCCAGCTGAGTTGCCAGTCGGCCTACAATCTGACCATCGGCATCGACGGTGAACCATTCACGGGACCCAAGTGCACGTTCCTTGGTAGCCATCCATGTTTTTGTGAGCCTTGGCATCGCTGGTGTCCCCCTGTATCTGATTATCTGCTTACCGTTGTCAATCACAATGTCAGAAAGCACAGACCGGAGTTCCCCCACCCGGCAGGCTTTAGGAAGCAATCACCGAAAAGAACAGACGTAACTGCGTGAATAAAGCTGATTCGGAAAGCCTGGAACACGGTCTTTTCTTCAGGTTAGATGCCTGGTCTGCCAGAAATAGTGTTCTTTTTAAGACTACCCGCCCCCTGTACCGAAAACGGATAATTCGCTTGTTGTCGGCAGGATCCGCAAAGCAAGCGAAGTAATCACAACAATTTAGCGAGAAGGAGGCTCATAATCAATGCTGGCCCTGCGGAATTCAGGTTCTCTACTGAGGGCAGAGACACTGATTTTATTTCAGATTCTCCGGCTGCATTGCGCGACCCTCGCTGCCAAACTGTCCCAGTCAAAAACACGTACCGCGGAATCGAATGGATCAAAGTAAAAAAATGCGAATGCTCCTGCTCGCAGATATTCATTCCAACTGGCCTGCTCTGACGGCCATTGATGAGGAGTTCGACGCCTGTTTCTTTCTGGGAGATCTGGTCGATTATGCGACCGATCCGGTGCCCTGCGTGGAATGGGTTCAGAGACATGCCACGTGGTGTATTCGCGGGAATCACGACCATTCAGTGGCCCAGCGCGTGGCCGTCCGACCCAATGGTACCTTTCGTCAAATTTCTGCGGCGATGAGGGAGCATCATTTCCGGGTGCTCTCGGATGAGCACCTTACCTGGCTGGCTCGCATGCCCGTCACGCAGCATGTGACGTATGGTGGAAATCGCTTTCTGCTGGTTCATGCCAGTCCGCGGGATCCACTGGACGAATACGTGGGTGAATCTGTCGATCAGTGGAAAGCTCGGCTGGACCACGTCGATGTGGACTTTGTCTGCGTAGGCCACACGCATGTCCCGATGCACCTGGATGTGGACGGTACGCAAATCATCAACCCTGGCAGCGTGGGTCAGCCGCGAGACGGGGATCCACGAGCTGCCTATGCCATTATTGAAGACGGGTCCGTTCAATTCCATCGAGTTGAGTATGACATTGATCAAACCGTGGCCCACATGCGTGAGTCGGGAATCGACCCGGAGATCACAAGGCAAACGGAGCAAGTCCTCCGCAAGGGCGGTTCACAGATACCTGCCAGCTGAAGTCACACAGTACGATTACATGATTCGGCGTTGATTCATTTGAAACGCAATCGTTGAACTGGAATACAGATACTCGACTGCATTGAGGGTGAAAAACGAAAGGTGCTTCGAATCATACAGAGCGCGGAGGGCACGGCCAGCGTCTGAGCCTCGCCCGTTAATCTGTATGTTCGTCGATCTTCGACAGGTAATATTTCGGGATCATGATAGCCTCGAGTGACTTGCCGGGATGAAAACGGCAGCAGACGGTCTTAAGCGTGCCCTTCGCGACCAGGCGATCGCCAATCAAAAAGATTGTGTCATAAGTGAGGGATTTAACACCGATCCGCTGGACCTGCAGAAGGACTGTCAGTTCGTCTTCAAAACGGGCCGGAGAAAGAAACCGACATGACGCGGACACGCGCGGAAATCCAATCGTCGTTCCATCGTCCTGTTGGTTCGCGATCGTCAGATCCAGTGACCGAAAAAAGGCATGTTCCGCCTGCTCCATCCATCGATAGAAGTTTGAGAAGTGAGCGATCCCGGCCATATCGGTTTCACAGAATTCTATGACTCGCGTCATGGAAAAAGACGATGCCATCTGTACAAATTGCTTTCCGGGTACTGAAAATATGGCAACCACCGGTCGCCGTGCAGGTTGAACGTGTTGAAGAATGGACAGTGTTGCAGCTGAGACTGTAGCCGGCGGAGATTCAACACTCGAAGGTCGAACCACAAACGAACCAGGGCTGCTCGAAACAAACCTCCAATCCCGTTCCTGTCTTCAGTCGTTCAGGTGGTGGATGGTGTTGTGAATCACACGTTCCTGGGTGCGACCACCCGGTGTCCTCATTTGACAACGAACCTCCATGCACCATGTGGGCGCGATTTCCGGTACCGTGAGTGTCACGGTCCGATGATCTTCTGAAACTACAGCTGCGGTAACTTCCAGCGAGTGTTCGTTGTAATGGTCAGAACCATAGCTGGCTGTTCGCTTGAGCGACCAGGCTTCGATTCGATAGTTCTGAGGATTCTGTGCAGCGGATACGTCGAGCGCATCGGTGAATTCGATGGAGATGCCGTCGGCGTGTGTTTCTAACCCTCGCGGCAGCAAGGCCGGCTTACCGGTGGCACGCAGACGATACAGTCCACCAGGATGCGTCCGACTGCTGGCCCACGCGACCATGCCACACATGTAGAGGTGTCCATCCGCTTTATGGAAACGGCCCCTCATGGTTCCCGTCGGGAAATGGGTAATTGGAAGTTCGCACATGCCGCCCTGAGGCTGACCATGGAGCTCTTCGAACGGCACTACATAAACCTTGCCATAACCGTAGGACAGATTCAGCAGTGACCCGTTAAGCGATCCCCACGCTTCACTGTCGACCCACAGAAGTTCTCCCGGTGACCGATCAAACTCATTCGTAATCCAGCATAGAGGCTGCTGCATCGCACTATCGGAAGAGTCGGTCACATTGTGGTAGCCGAACATATTGCCGTAGAATCCGCCTTCACGAACCCAGTTGATGCGGTTCTTTGGATTCCAGTGTCCCTCCTGGTCCGTTACGACGAACGATCCATCCGGATTGAGGCACACACCATTGGCGGCTCGAAATCCATTCGCAACAATATCGGTTCGTTCGCCATCTGCAGACACTCGCAGCAACGTTCCGTGGTGTGGTACTAATGCTGTCTTGGCGTGTCGTGCCGATTTCGCGTAGTAAAAATTTCCGGCGTCATCGGCCTGAAGTCCCATGGCGAATTCATGAAAGTGTTCAGTCACCTGATGGTCATTGTTGAAGCATCGGTAGAAGTCCGTTTCGCCGTCACCGTTGTGATCTTCCAAAACGACAATCTGGTCTCGGCAGGTGACAAAGATACGTTCGTTGACAATTTTCAGACCCAGTGGCTGAAACAATCCGCTGGCGATGCGGTGCCAGATTAGCCTGGCGGACTGCGCAGAATTTTTCAATCCCCGGACTATCCACACATCACCGTCCCAGCTGCAGACAGCGATGCTGTCGCCATCGTCGTGGAAATCCAGTCCCGTCAGCCGAGTTTGAGCGAGCCAGGGGTTATTCTCCGGAGGCGTAAGGAAGTCGACCGCGAATGGCCCGTTGTCGTTTCCGGGTGTGACTGTTGTGGTCAGCCGTTCGTTCCAGAGCGGCGGGTGATCCGACGTGATTGATTCCAGTTCAGGCACAGGTTCAGTGAAATGTGGTTTAACCTGAGCCGTAGGATCCCGCCGGGCGAACCACAGGACGAAGTTCAACGGGTCAAGGCCCGCAGGCAGCGTCAGGCACAGTCGATTTTCCCGTTTGGACCATTCTGCGCCCGGTATGTCGATGGACAGTCCGGCGACCACGCCTGTATGACCCTGTGACGGCCCGAGCGTTGCTACCGATGCTTGTGCTGAGAGAATGCCGTTGTCCGATGCTGTTCCGACTACCAGGGTCAGATTTTTCTGCCGTGGTCCAATATTGAATGTTCGCGTGAATGCCACCTGGTCTGTCGCAGCGTCGTCTTCGCCCGACGCTGCGGTCATGCCAGGCATCTCCAGTATCCGTGTTGTACCAATTGAGTAATCCACGACCGTTCGGTCGCCAGAGGCGTAGAAACCGTGATATGTCGCCCAGCGTCGGGGCAATGGGCCGTATCGACGGCCGTCCCGCCCGGTGACTCGGGCCGAATCTGCAATCAGGCCGGACTCCGGATCAGCCCAGCCAGGGCCTGTTGGATTCGATACGTGAAGCTCACCAGCGATACGCGGGTGAATTTTATGCGCACCGTTAAAGTGAATACCATTCCAGTCAATAAATCGATTTCCGCCGTTCTCGGGATTGGCGGTCCATGCTGCGGCCATGCGCATGGTGTCGTGGTCAAAGATCATCCAGGCCGAGCCACGGCCGACCCCGCCGGGGCCAGGGTCGAGCCGGACTGCGATTCCTTTGTATGCAAAGTTAGAACCATCGGAACCCACTTCATATGTGTTGATCAGTCGCGGACCATAGTCCATCGTGGCCCAGCGATCTAATCTCGCCGGTTCAGGACCTCGCGTGTCGCCTGCCGGCAGCTGGGTCAGATAGTTCTTGCCGGGGATGGAGTATTGCGACGGATTGTGCTGCTGCAGATAGGCTTCCCGGATGTAGTGAATTACGTCGTACTTTTGTTGAGGTACCATCCAGGTTTGTGCGGCCATGAAGCCGTATCCGTGAGTCAACGTGCGATAGATGCCGTACGGATCGTTTCGATTTCTGAACCGGCCCTCGGCAAACCGTAAGGCGTTGGGGAGGGAGCCGGGGTTGTGGTGATCGCCATGGCAATTGATGCACAGACGATTGTAAATCGCTTCACCGCGTTTGAATGATGTCTGGTTCAGGTCCCGGATCAGTCCGGCATGGTCGACATGTGATTCATATTCGGGAATCCTGAGCGCAAACATGGAAGGCGGGGGCCGAAGTTCATCCGCACGCGGTACGCCACCGTCACGAACTTCGAGCAGGTATTTCAACAGATCGAGGAATTGTTCGCGGCTGGTCAGCTGATTCACCTGTCCGGCCGGCATGATCGATGTCGTTGCCAGCCGACGTTCCACAATCCTGTCAATGCCAACGGAAATCAGTCGTCCCGAACCAGGGTCGCGAAGAGTGAGCGATTGACCCGGTTGCGAATGCAGCAGCCCGGTGATGACCCGTCCACTATCCGTCAGCACCTGAACTGATTCGTAACCTTTGCGGATGACCCTGGACGGATACAGGACTGCCTCGACGATTTCCACGTCACTCGCCTTTTTCTTCCAGACGGCGAGATTTGGGCCGAGTCTTTCCTGTATCTTGCCCGAAAGATCATGACAGCGTGAACAGGCCATGGACGGCTGATGGAACACGATGGCACCTCGTCGCGCATTTCCGACCTGCCGGGCGTCCTGGATCAACCTGTCCGGGGATTCTTCCTGCAATGTTTTTTCGAGTGTCTGTGCAAATGTGTCAGCACAGAAACCGTACAACAGAGCTGAAAAGAGAACGAAAAACGACGAATAAAATCGCATGATGAGCGACCGGCAATGTGAAGTTTACGAGAATCCTGTCACATCATATTCACCGTTGAGAGTGTCTGCCAGGCGAAATATTCAGCGGTGACTGCGACGGACTCACGGCGGGATTCCAGGAGGTGTCGGGATATGGTTGCGACGTCTTGTTCTGCTCCGGTCGATGAACATCACAGGAGACCGGACCTGTTGCAGAGGCAGCCAGGATCTGCTGGAGCCATCTCAGTCCGATGCTCGCAGCGTCGGGAACGAGCAAGGATCTGAGATTTCGGCTGCTGTGCGGCGAAGTCCGGCCGTTCACGGGTGGCGGGCTTCGAGTTTATTCTCAGCGAAATACGGTAGTTGTCATCAGACACGCGGTATCTCGAATCCGGCGCGAGGCATTCTGCCGAAGAACGCCGCTGCCCGGCCGTCTCCAACGATTTGCTCATTCACCGGATCCCATTTGATCATTCGACCAAGCCTTGCGGCGATGGCACACAGATGACATGTATTCATTGTCTGCACATGAGTGAAAACATCCGAAACCGGCAAACCGCCTTCGGCAATGCAGCGATAGAAGTTTTGCTTATGGCCTTCGGCTGGTTTGTCCTTGAAAAGTCGCTGCAGATCTTCATCCGTGAACTGACCATCATCCCAGTTTTCCTCAATCGGTTTACCGGTAATTTTTCCCCGACTCACAAACACGCGGCCTTTCGAACCTTCAAACAGCACACCGTTATCACCTCGACTTTCGACGTGCAATTCAATGCCATTTTCGAATCGGCAGGCGACGTCGAACTCATGGGAGGTATTGTACTGATCAGCTGATGTCGGGTAGCCATTCTTGAATTCGACCGGATGTTTCGCGTCGGTTCCGTCGATTTCGACCGGTCCCATACCTTCCTTATCCTGACCGATGGCCCAGGTAGCGATGTCCACGTGATGAGCGCCTCAGTCAGTAAACTTCCCGCCGGAATACTCGTACCACCAGCGGAACTCGTAGTGGCATCGTTTCTCGCGATAGTCGACCTTCGGTGCCTGTCCCAGCCACATGTCCCAGCCACATGTCCCAGTTCAGATGCACCGGAGGATCAACAGCTGGAAACGGCCCGCCCGTCGGTGAGCCATTGATGCCCACAACAATCTTCCGGATGTCTCCCAGCAGACCCTTTTGCACCATATTGACTGCGCGCAGGAACTTGTCACGGCTGCTTCGTTGTTGCGTCCCTACGACGAACACTCTGTCGTCGTACTTTTTACAGGCATTTCGAATGAGCTGATTCTCTTCGAGTGTCAGCGTCAGTGGCTTTTGGCAGAACACGTGTTTTCCGGCCTGCAGTGCTTCGACGGCAATCTTCACGTGCCAGTGATCGGGTGTCACGACGCTGACGACATCGATGTCGTCACGCTCAAGAATGCGACGGTAGTCACTGTAAGTGTCGGCTTTGCCCTTGCCGACCTTTTCGTGTTGCCTCGCACGCTGTGCGTGATTGGAATCCACATCGCACACGGCCAGGATATCGCCGAAATTTGCATGCCCCTGTGCATCACCGAGGCCCATGCTGCCAACTCCGATACAGCCGATTCGGGGCCGATCGTTGGCTGATCTTACGGCGAATGTCGTCTTTGACCACGGAAACGACGCAGCGGCAGCTGATGATGCAAGGAAGGAACGACGAGTTTGTTGCGAACGAGTCACGAAAGGTCTCTTTGCAGCAGTTCCGCAGGACGGGATCAGAGCCTTAACTGAGGCATCTGATTATTCGACGGGCACAGAGAAACATGAATCTGAGACCGGATGACTACCTGTGTTTTCCTGGTTGTTGGGTGGTGGACGGTCTGAGCTCCCATGCCGTGACCCAGTCTTCGGCAACACGTTCGAATCCTAACTCATCGACCATTCGCTGTTCCATGTCTGCAAAATGGCCGGCTCCGTAGAACAGTCCGAGTTCCTGATTCTTTCTTCTCTTCAATTCACGCCGCAGCACATTGAGCGCTTTGATGTTCCGTTCAGTAATAATTGTGGAAGTCCCGTCAGACGTGGCAAAGGTGTCGCCAGTGCTGGCTTTGACCATTTCCACCGCTGCGATCCGGCGGACGCGATACTGCCGATCAGAAGACAATACAGACAGAAGCAGGTCCAGATTCACCGCGAGTGGATTACGCTGTTGCTGTTGCACGGCGGCTTTCGCCATTTCTCGTGCCAGCATTTCAGAGAACGATTCGCCACGTCTGGCCATAGACTCCTCCATTTCCTCCTGTGTCATATCTGCGTGCACAAAATTGTCCGGTGTATAGTCAACTCCAGCCAGCTGGAACTCCAGGCCAAGTACGTCTTTCATCCCGATCTGCAGGGCTGAGATCGTGGCAAGACCCACCTTCGATTCTGTCCAGGCTTCATCATCGCTCAAACTGCGACCGGAACCGTGACTGCCGGGACGCAGTCCCTGCTGCAGCGCTTCTTCCGGAATCACCGCTTCGTATAGCAGGGCATCGTATTCGGCGAAACGACGATTGAGTTCTTTGTAGTAAGCAGCTTCACCGAGGTGAATCGCTCCGATCAGATCGACGGTCCTCCCAGGAAACTGTTGTGAGTTAGCAAAACGAATCACGGACGTCTGCAGTACCGACGCCAGTTCACGTGCGTTGCGCTCAATCCGGATGTACTGGTGAGTCGACTTCTCTTTCTCCGAAATGTTAATATCATTGGAATCGTCAGCCGGCAGCGTCAGATATGTCCACATCGGAAACCCGAATACAAGCGCAAGCAGTCCCGGGAAAAAGTTTGTGATTCGCTGTCTCATCTGCAGTATCCTCGTCGCGGCGGATCCAATTCGCCTGTCATTGACGGGTCAATGATCTGTCATCGATCACCAGATGTCTAGGCAGGGTTCTTTGGGTGTCATCCGTTGTTCTTTTGCTTTGCGTTTTGCAGAGCGACGTGATCTGTGTGGTTTTTATAGAATGAATCCAGTGGAAAGCAGCCACTGACAAGTCCGTTTCTGGGTCCTGTAGTACAATCGCTGAAGGTTCGACAGACCTTTTTGCGGGCTACGTCTCTGCCGGCAATGACATCGGCCGGCAATTCCGGATAAGAAAGCACCATTCGGCCCAGGCCAACACTATCGACCATGCCGCGACTAACGGCCGCTTCCGCCACAGTCGGCAGCCATTCCTGAAGATATGTGTAACCGCTGCCAACGAATGTCAGCTCCGGAAATTGCTGCTTAAGACCTGCGGTGATCTGAATCTGGCGGCTGACTCCCACAAGCGGGTCTTCCGGTGGCTGATATCCGTCTGACGGTGGAAACTGCGCAGGACGCTGAATATGCGGGTTGTAGTACGGACTGCCGCATGTAGTGCAAACGAGTTCAATCTGCAGTTGGATGAGCAGCCGCAGGAACTGCTTGGGTTCACTCAGATTGATTCCGGTTCCCGACTCATCGCCTCCGAACGCGTAATGATAATCGCCCGGCACCTCCGGAATTCCTGATCCGTCAGGTCCCGGTTTGAACGGGACGAAATCAAAAACACTCACACGCACTCCGATTTCGAGTTCGGGAGTTTCGGTGCGTATTCCTTCCACGATCGTTCGCAGAAACCGTGTTCGGTTATGAAAGCTGCCACCGAACAGTCCAGGACGGTCAAAACCAGACAGCAGTTCATGCCCCAGATAGCCGTGGCAGTGTTTGATGTCGACCCAGCGAAATCCAAGTTGGTGGGCCAGTCTCGCTGCCGCAATGAAATCATCGACCAGATGTTTGAGCTCATCATCCGTCAGAAGACAACCATCAGAATCGATGCCACAGCGTCGATCCAGAATTGGATGGCGATAGACGGGTCGTGGCTGTCGGCCGAGTTCGTGTGTGGGAACGGCATAGCGGCCGGAATGCGTGAGCTGCAGACCGATGCATAAATCGTCGGTCGAATCGAATTGTTGTGCATGGGCATCAACAAGTCTCTGGCGAAGGTCCGCCAGATCAGAGGCATTGTGTTCGTTGATGACCAGTTGTCCGGGGTTGGCACGCCCGTCATTACGGACGGCAATGGCTTCGCCGCCCCAGATGAGTTTTGCACCACTTAACCCAAACCGTGTCCAGCGACGTCTCGTCAATTCACTTGGTCGACCATCAGTGGTTCCGTCCCAGCCTTCCATCGGTAAAATGCAGAAACGATTGCCGATCCTGCCGGCTCGCGTGGTGAGCGGTCGTGCCAGAAATGACTCGGCCCCACCACCAAAGTCCTGCATGTATGGCAGCGTTACCTGTAATTCTTCCAGTCTCGCCTGAAACTGGCCCGGGGTTCGCAGGGATGCGATACGTGGAAACTGCATCAATATGAGGTCCGTGGACTGACCGTCAATGAATGGATTCAGCCCGTCTGGCTGCGGAAGTTTATCATAGCGGTCCAGTTTAACAGAACGAGTAAAGGTCGCCGGCGCAGTGTTCAGGCATTAGCTTGTCAATGCGGTTTGTGAAGATATTCTGTAGGGCCTGCCGGCTTAGGCAGTTTGGTGTTTGAGCAGCCACGTCCAACCTTTTCTTGTCTCCTTCATTTTGTCCTGAGGGTGTGGTTCAGCGGAAAGACAGATCGTGACTCTGACTCCTCAGAATCCACAGGACGATGCCCTGGCGGATACCCGCGTTGAGTTAATTGATACAGATGCCGCACCAGATGGGAGGGAAGCACGAGGTTGTCTGCTGCAGATTCATCCGATTCCTGGAACGCCTGGGCTGATGCGCCTGGGACAATCCCGAGCAGTCCTGGGCCGGGACACAGCTTGCCTGTTTACTCTGGATGATTCTGGTGTATCCAGGATGCATGCTGCTGTCGAATGGTTCAATGGTGTCTACCACATCACAGATCTGATGAGCTCCAACGGGACATGGGTCAATGATACAAAACTGGAGTCCCGGACACAGCTTGCCGGAGGTGAGCTGATTCGGGTGGGGAATACGATCCTGAAGTTCATGCTGGCCATGGATGAAGAAGCTGAGTATCACGCCATCGTCCATGACTTGATGATTCGTGACGCCCTGACCAACACGTTCAACCGGGCCTGGCTGATTCCGCTGCTCGTCCGGGAAATCGAGAGGTGTCGCCAGGAAACCGAGGTGATGTCGGTCATTTTTGCGGACATCGATCGTTTCAAACGGACGAACGATAAACATGGACACCTCATTGGAGACGAAGTGCTCCGTACATTCTGTGAACGAATCCGGCCGGTTCTGAACAGTTCGAACAGCCTGTGCCGATTCGGTGGTGACGAGTTCATAGTCGTTTGTCCACAATCGCCACTGGACGTGACAGTTCAGATCGCGGAAATGATTCGTCAGGAAATCGCGGATACTCCCTTTCAAACTCAGGTTGGGCAGTTGAATGTGACCTGCAGTATGGGAGTGACATGTACGGACGGTCAATCACTCTCAGATGTCGACTCCTTGTTGTCTGCCGCGGACAAACTGCTGTACCGAGCAAAAGCCCAGGGCCGCAACTTTGTCCATCGCGCTGACGGCCACGTCATGGTCAATGCGCGCTTGTCTCGATAGCGATATGATGCTCCCGACTTGAGACGAATGCCTTATGGCTGTATCACAACCAGGCCTGATTGCCTTCGTCCTCGGCTCTGTCGGGTGTGCCGCGGCAGTTGCCGCTGCTTTGATGTCGTCGGCTGCCGGAATCAGCCAGGTCATTGTCACGGTGGGAGTGATGATGACGATGGCGAGTCTGATTGTCGTGTGCCACGGAAATGCACGTCGTTCTCAACAACGGACGGGCGACGATCCGCAACCCGGTCTGTCATCTGCTGCGTCTGACGCGGCGTCGGACGACCGGGAAGAATTCCATCTCTGGCGCCAACAGATGTGCCAGTCACCGGAAGATCAAACCCGGCCGCGGGAGCAGCAAAGGCAACGGCTGAATAATCGGATGTTGCGATACCGTAAGTTTCTCGAATACCCGCCTGCTGACGGGCTGCACGATTCGACGGAGCTTCCACAAACGGAGATGACAGAGCGCGATCGTGAGGTCCGTCGAATTCTGGAACTCGAGGCAGCTCGCATTTACGAAAGAATCCGCGCTGACGAATATCGCGCAAGCGGCCAGCTGGACGCAGCCAAGATTCGAACTGATATCCTTGAGGTGATTCAGCGAGTTGCTCAGGTCTACTTACCCAACAGCTCAAATCCCCTGCTAGAGACCAGCTTCGATCAGCTGGCACGGACTGCCAGTCGATTCTGCCTCCAGGTGCTCGTTTTGGCAGAACAACTCCCGCTGGATGTGCCACACTACACGATCGCAGAACTTTACAGTTACGTGCGAAAGGCAGTGAGTGCCTGGAGAGCCTGGCAGGTGGTCTCACCGTGGACGACACGAATAACTCGCGGCATGTACGCCGGAAGAATCCTTGCCGGTTCCAACCTGAGACTGAGGATCCGCAAGGACCGTCGTGGAATCGACCTGCTGGCAATCAAGAACTGAACCCGGCACCACAATGAACATGTCTGCATTGCCTCGGCTGTCCCTGTTGCTGCTCCTGCTGACCATGTCGGCTGCCCCCGCCCGCTCTGCTCCACCCCACATCGTGCTGATCGTCGGCGACGACCTGGGCTGGACTGACCTGGCCTGCTTCGGCAGTGGCTACTACCGCACGCCTCACCTGGACCGCTTGGCCCGCGACGGCATGCGGTTCACCTCAACCTATACCTGTGGCCCCAACTGTGCCCCGACCCGCGCGTGCCTGATGAGCGGGCAGTATTCACCGCGTCACGGCATCCACACTGTCGGCAGCGGAGCCCGTGGTCCAGCCAAGATCCGGCGACTGGTCCCCGCCCCCAACAGAACGGTGCTCGATGCGAAGATCGTCACCTTGGCCGAAACACTGCGGGCCGGCGGGTACGCCACTGCCCATTTCGGCAAGTGGCACCTGGGATTTCCGCCGATGGCCGGCCCGCGGCAGCAGGGCTTCGACATCAACTTGGGCGGCAACAGGACCGGTTCCCCCCGCGGTGGCTATTTCGCGCCCTACCGCAATCCTCAACTCACCGACGGGCCAAAAGGAGAACACCTGACCGACCGGCTCAGTACTGAGGCGGCCAACGTGATCCGACAACACGTTCGGCAGTCGCCAGCCAAGCCGTTCTTTCTTTATCTGGCCTTCTACGCCGTGCATACCCCGATCCAGGCCAAGCCGAAACTGGCCGCCGAATACGGTCAGCGATCCGCGGCTGGGCAGCACAAGAACCCGAAGTACGCCGCGATGGTCGAGACGATGGACACGGGCGTCGGACGGGTGCTGGCCGCCCTGGAGGAGATGAAGGTCGCCGAGCGGACGCTGGTCATCTTCACCTCCGACAACGGCGGACTGGGCGGCTATCGGTCGGTCGACAAGCAGCTTCCCAACGGGATCACCGACAACGCTCCGTTGAAGGGCGGCAAGGGAATGCTCTACGAAGGTGGTATCCGAGTGCCGATGATCGTCCGCTGGCCCGGCCACACCAAGCCCGGCTCCACCTGCCCGATACCGGTCATCACCGTCGACTTCTTTCCCACGCTGGCCGAGATCGCCGGCACATCGATGCCGACCGACCAGGCACGAGACGGTGTCAGTCTTCGGAAGATATTCGAAGGCGAGACCCTTCCCGAGCGATCGCTGTTCTGGCACTTCCCTAGCTACCTGCAGGCCTACGGCCGCCGACGGGCGTGGCGGACCACGCCGGCGGGTGCCGTTCGCCAAGGAGACTGGAAGCTGATCGAGTTCTTCGAGGACGGCCGCCGCGAATTGTATCACACCGGGAAGGACATCGGCGAGAAACACAACCTGCTCGAAAGTGAGCCGGAGGTTGCCAGGCGGCTCCACGCCCTGCTGGCCGACTGGCGCACCCGAGTCCAAGCCCCGATGCCGACCAGAAAAGAAGGTGGTGCCAGGTGAGAATCACCGATGTCCAGTTAATCCCCTTCGACGTCCGTCGTCGCTACGCCACGCAGATCGCCCAGGAGGGAGGGGGTGCCCGCGAGGTGGTCGAGGCGTCGCCGTTCCTGTTCATCCGGGCCACCACCGACACCGGGTACATCGGCTGGGGCGAGATCTCGGACATCGAGCCGGACGAAGTACCCGAGGTGGAGGCATGGGGCGAGACGGTATCGGCGGCGCTGCTCGATCGCAACCCAATCGACATTGCACGGCATCACGCCGAATGGGCCGAGATGTTCCCCGACCCCGCGGGCATCGGGGGATCATCGTTACACCGGCTGACCCGCGCTGGCCTCGACATGGTCTGCTACGATCTGGTCAGCCACGCTACCAATATGCCCGTGTGTCGACTGTTGGGTGGAGAATGGCGCGACCGGGTCCACATCTCGTGGGTGGCCTTCATCCGTGACGACCTGCAGTTGCTGAGGGACGAAATTGCTGAGAAATGTGCCGAGGGATTCACCGCCTTTAAGCTCAAGGTAGGTGTCGACATTGATCTCGACGAACAGCGGCTGGCGGTGATGAGAGAGACTGCCGGACCGGAGGCCAGCATCAAGATTGACCCCAACGGCGGTTGGGACCGGGACCAGGCGCTGACCAACATTGGCCGGCTGGCCCGCTTTGATCTGGATGGTGTGGAGACACCTGTCGGAGGACGCGACCCGGCTGAGATCGCCTCGGTTCGCCGCGAGGTCAGCGCGAGGCTGATCGAACACGTGGTCACTCCCAGCGACGCATTGGAGTACATCCGCCACGGATCGCTCGACGTATTCAACATCGCCACCACCGGGTGCGGGGGAATCTTCCCGGCCCGTCGGATCGCCGATATGGCTGAAACGGCGGGAGTGGGCCTGCTGCTGGGAAGCACCGTCGAGATGGGACCGGGAACGCTGGCACAGGTGCAACTGGCCGCATCAATCCGTGGCCTGACACTGGCCAGTGATCTGGTGGGTCCCGGGTTGTACGCTGAAGATGTGCTGGCCGAACCGCCGGCCTACGTTGACGGTTGCCTGGAGGTGCCCCGGATAATCGGCTTCGGCACCGGGATCACTCTGTGAGCCGAGGAAACAGCCGGCCGGAGTTCACTGCCGCGTAGTTGCGGTGCAGGCAGAACGGCTCGGCCGTTGCAGTGTCCTTTACGCCTCTTCGAGCAGTCCGGCCAGGGACGTGGTGGCTACCATGTCCCGCTGGGCCTGTCGCAGACGATCGAGCAGCCCGGAACCTTCACCAGGTTGCCCTGAATCGACCAGTCGGAAGGCCACCTCCAGTAGTTCGGCTCCCGTGATCTGGTCCGGAGGCTTGGCCAGGGTGACGGTGTCGGAGGATCCGTCGAGGCGGTGGAGCAGGTGCTCATGGACCAGGCCCGACAATATCCTCGAGATAGTCTGTTCCGGCAGTCGGGTTTTTTCACAAACCCTGACCAGTGTCGTCGGCTTGCCTTCGACAAACTGCTGACCGATCACCTCCATCACTGACACCACCGTGCCCGGGTCAACAAGCGATTGGGTCTTGCGTTCCCGTTCGAACTCTTCAAGTTGTCGGCCAGGCAGAGCCTGCAGGATGGCCGACACCTCAAGGCCGAACAGGACTGCCAGCCACATCAGGTAAACCCAGATCATGAACAACGGGACCAGACCCAGCGACCCGTAGAGTTGACCGACCATGAAACCGTAGTTCAGGTACGCTCCCAGGCCGCGCAGGCCCATTACCAGCAGGCACGCCGCGACTGCCGCTCCCGCGGCGGCGGGCCTGATGTTCGGTTGTGTGTTGGGGACCAGCATGTAAACGGCCAGCAGCAGCAGCCAGGCAAAGAACAGGTTCCAGCCCAACCAGACCAGGTAACCTAACCACTGCCAGGTTTCGACCGACCCGACCCACGCTTCGAATTGACGGTTGGCGAAGTACCACACTACTACGGCCAGCGGACTGACGGTCAGCACGAACCAGTATAACGGCACACGACGGGTCCAGCTTCGGCCGACCGGCGCCCGCACAATCACGTTGAGGCAATTTTCGATGGTGACCATCAGCGACAGCGATGCGTAGATTGTCACGGCTATGCCAATCCAGTGTATCGCCGCTAGGTCAACGTTGGCTGCCTGGCCGAACAGATGTTTGAGCCAGACACTCAGTGTCTGGGACTGCTGGCCGGGTGCTGAAGCGGGAATGACCCGGATGTTGTCGAGACCGATCCCGGCCAGCAGTTCCTCAGTCATTGCCATGAACCGGTTCATGCCGATCATGCCCTTGACCATCAACATGGCCACCACCAGTACCGGCAGCAGACTGAACAGAGTGCGGAACGAGAGCGAACCAGCCATGTGCTGGGCACGATCGTGCCGAAGTTGCCGGGCACCGACGCGGCCAAGTTCGTAGCTGAACCTGACCGCCCTCTGCCAGCGGTCGAGTTCATCGAATGGCTGGGTGATGACGCGACGCAGCCACTTCAACACTGATTCCAGTAGTCTGTGCACCATCGTTGAACCTCGTCGGAAGACACCCGTTCCGAGCCATCATCAATTCTAACAACATCACCCTGGAATCCACCGAACCGGAATTGCCGCGGATCCGATTTCCGCGACAGCGTGTCACGGCGATATCAGACAATTCTCCCAAACGTTACAATCGCTCATCGGCCTGGTCCAGGGACGACCACGACCGCTGTCATCCATTCGTGTCAGAGATGGGTGAACACCCACGCAACGAGTCGAACGCGACACTCCGCCAAATGGACCAGGTCCGGCCTGGCAGCCGTCTTGATATCGTATTCGGGGTCCGGACTCAGGCACTTTGAAAACCTGGAATCAGCCAGACGTCCGAACGACTGTACGAATCCCTGTGTTCCATCGTTTTACGCAAACGCCGACTAAACACATTTTTGGGTCCAGGTGACCAGCTGATTAAGTTTTTCGATGGCTTTTCCGCTTGCCAGGACAGCCTGGACCTTACTGACAGCCTCGCGGAGATCAGAACATCCATCGGCCGCGAGCAGGGCAGCGGCAGCATTGGCCGTTACAATAGCAGTTGCGGGTGAATTTTCGCCGGCCAAAGCAGATCGGACAAACTTAGCACTCTCCTGAGCCGAACCAACGCGCAGTGAGCGTACATCACAGGTGGGCAGCCCGAAATCGTCCGGTGTCCATTGCTTCTGTTTCACGTTGCTGCCGTGAACCTCAAAGACCGTTGTTGGGCCCCACAGGCACACTTCGTCCAGTTCGTCGTTGCCACAGACCACCAGTGCCTTTCGGCAACCGAGGACGCTCAGGGCTTCAGAAACCAGTTTTGCTTGATGGACGCTGCTGGCCCCCAGCAGCTGATATTCCGCGCCAGCGGGATTCGTGAGGGGGCCCAGCAGATTGAAAATCGTCGGGAAGCCCAGAGCTTTGCGAACGGGCGCTGCATGCTTCATCGCGCCATGAACCAACTGAGCGAAACAGAATGTGATGCCGGCGGCGTCCAGACACCGGGACGCCTGTTCGGGCGTCAGCAGAATATTAACTTCCAGAGCTTCCAGTACGTCTGCCGAGCCGCTGCTGCTGGAAACACTTCGATTGCCATGTTTTGCCACCGCGATATCGCAGGCCGCTGCCACAATCGCGGTGGCGGTGCTGATGTTGAACGTATGCAGCTGATCACCACCGGTCCCGCAGGTATCCAGCAGCGGCCGTCGGTCTGCTGCAATGCGGGTAGCGCGATCCCGCATTGCCTGAGCCGCTCCAACAACTTCTGCGGCTGCAGGACCTTTACAGGCAATGGCAGTCAGCAGCGAAGCAACATCTGTTGCTTCGCACTGACCATCCATGACAGCCCCAATACAGTCACGCATCTCATTGGCCGACAGATCCTGTCCACGAATGATTTGCGCTACGGCAGGTTGTAATGTCGGATGCATGGTTGTGTTGGTTCCATGATTTCCCTCTCCCGATTACGGTCGTTCCGTCTGTTTCTAAAGTTCATTCCGGGAGTGGGCGCCATCAGCAGGCAGGTCGGGAATGATCTGTTCACAGCCGTATCACTGAATGCTCACTCAGATGAACTATCCGACTTTGATGAACTATCCGACTTTGTGCTGGCTGTTTTTGTATCACTGCTTTTTTTGCTGTCACCGGACGATGTCGTATCCTCAGATTTCCTGTCCGCCTTCTCACCCCGCTTCCAGGATTCACTGCGATAGTCAGTCTGGTAGAAGCCAGAGCCTTTGAAAATGATACCACCGCCGGCGCTGATGATTCGTTTGGCTTTAAGTTTTCCACATTTCGGACATTTTCGCGTCGGTCCGGCTTTGATGGACTGGAACTCTTCCCATTCGTGTTTGCAGGTCTTACAGCGGTATTCATATGTTGGCATAAATCAGTCCTGTTCATCTACGGGTTGTTCATTGGGTGCGGTATCGGGGGGAGCGCAGCTGACAATCACTTTGGCCGGCCGCACAATACGATCGTGCATGACATACCCGGATTCCACAACCTGAATCACGGTCATTGGCGGATGGTCGGATGTCGCCACCTGACTCAACGCTTCGTGGAGGTTTGGATCGAATATCTGACCTTCAGCCGATATTGGCTGAGCTGCATGTCCTTTCAGGATGCCGGACAGTTGTTGAGACACCATGCGAATGCCTTCCAGAAGATTGCTTACGTCACCGGTCTGTTCGGCAGCCTGAATCGCTCGATCCAGATTGTCCAGTGCCGGCAACAGATCTCTTACGACCGGCATGGACTGAAACCTGCGAGCTTCGTCTGCCTCACGAAGTGACCGCCGCCGAAAATTTTCCAGGTCTGCCTGCCCTCTCAGCAGCTGATCCTGAAGCTTGTCAATTTGTGCCTGAAATTCCACCGCGATGTGGCCGGGATCAGCATCTTCAGTCGCGTCCAAATTTCCATCCGCAACTGTTTCGTTTTCCCGAGATTCAGATTCGTTTGTGGTTTCGTCAGTCATTGGTCCTCTTCACTGCCACCGAAAAACTCTTTGACCTGAGCAAAGAATGACTTGTGCTCAGGCATAACATCTGTTTTTTCCAGTTCGGCAAGTTCCCTCAATAATTCTTCCTGTCTGAGATTGGTCTTGCGCGGCACTTCCACCTGAATCTCCACAAGCAGATCGCCCACACGACGACCGGTCCGTGGGTCGGGCATCCCCTTGCCGCGCAATCGTGTTACCGTGCCCGGTTGCGTTCCTGCCGGCAGATCAAAGTCGTGGCGACCCTTGAGCGTCGGGATTTCCAGTGCAGCTCCGAGTACTGCCTGTGAGTAGGTGACAGGGACTCGGCACATCAGATCCATGCCGTCACGTTCGAACAGGGGGTGAGACCGCACCTGGACCTCCACATACAAGTCACCGTGACTGCCGCCCTGGGTTCCCGCTTCACCTTCACCTCGCAGGCACAGCTGCATGCCGTCATCGATTCCTGCCGGAATTTTAACTTCACGAACTACGTCCTTCAGCGTGCGGCCATTTCCACTGCAGTCAACACACGGACTCGAAATGGTCTTTCCCTCGCCCCGACACGCCGGGCAGGTTGTCTGGACTCGAAATAAACCCTGAGCCTGAATTACCTGTCCATGACCGCCGCAGGTGGAACAGCTAACCGACTTGCTTCCGGGGCGGTTGCCGGAACCCTCGCAGGTTTCACACGGCTCATGACGCGATATGTGCAGTTCACGGCTGCAGCCGGAAGCGGCTTCAGTCAGATCGATTTCTGCCCGGGCCTGCAGTGATGATCCGCGACGCCCACGTCGTGATCGACCACCGCTTCCTCCTCCAAAGCCAAAGTTTTCGAAGATGTCGCCGAACGCACTGAAGATGTCACTGACATCCTGGAATCCAGCGCCACCTCTGCCTGTTCCGGAAACGCCCGCATGCCCAAACTGGTCATAAAGCGATCGTTTGTTTTCGTCGCCAAGTACGTCGAATGCTTCCGAGGCCTCCTTGAATCGCTCGATGGCTTTTTCATCACCTGGATTTCGGTCTGGATGGTTCTTCAAAGCGATCTTGCGATACGCTGACTTGACCTCAGTTGCCGACGCATTCCGTGCAACTCCCAGCACGTCATAGTAGTCGTGTCGTGTCGGCATTGTCCGATTCCTTCGCTCATCACGGCGGCATCAAAAATTCAGAGCAAGAAAAACGGGACACCAAAACTGGTGTCCCGTGGCCGAATTACAGATTGCCCTCGCGATACAGAAGTCCCCCGTGTCGAATGGATGAATGACAGGCTTGAAAGCCTTGCCCGGGGTTCGAGCAGCCTATCGCATCGCACCTTCGACAGCTGGCTGTGCCGTACCCTCGGCATCGTCAGTTTTCGTGACCAGCACCGAAGTTGTCAACATCAGACCTGCAATCGACGCTGCGTGCGACAAGGCACAGCGGACGACTTTGGTTGGATCAAGGATTCCGGATTCCAGCATATCCACGAACTTACCCTTTGCTGCATCGTAACCTTTCGATCCCTTCAGTTGATGGACTTCATCGGCAATCACGGCACCGTCTTCGCTGCAATTTTCGGCGATCTGCTGCAGGGGAGACGCGAGCGCCCGGGCCACAATCCGCACACCAATGGCTTCGTCACCATCGGCTTCAACTTTTTCCACGTCCTTCACTGCACGCAGTAATGCGACGCCACCACCCGGAAGAATTCCCTCTTCGACAGCCGCACGCGTAGCGTGCAGAGCGTCTTCCATGCGAGCCTTGGTCTGCTTCATTTCTGCTTCGGTGGATGCACCCACAGAAATTATAGCAACGCCACCGGTGAGTTTTGCCAGACGTTCCTGGAACTTTTCACGGTCATAGTCGCTGTCGGTCTTTTCAATGTGATCGCGAATCTGCTGGACGCGGGCTCCGATTTCGTCATTATTGCCGGCACCTTCGATAATTGTGCAGTTGTCCTTGCTGACTTCAATGCGGCGGGCAGAGCCCAGCTGGCTCAGTTCAACACTGTCCAGCTTGATCCCCAGATCTTCTGAGATCAGCGTTCCACCCGTCTGAATGGCCATGTCACCGAGCATTGACCTGCGGCGATCGCCAAAACCCGGTGCCTTGACTGCACAAATCTTCAGTACGCCACGCAGCTTGTTGACTACCAAAGCGGTCAGTGCCTCACTGTCAACATCTTCTGCAACGATCAGTAGTGGCTTGCCCGACTGTGAGGCCTTTTCCAGAAGAGGTACCAGATCCCGAAGATTTGAAATCTTCTTTTCGAACAGCAGAATCAGGCAGTCCTCAAGGACAGCCTTCATGCCCTCGGCTTCGGTCACAAAGTACGGTGAAATATAACCCTTGTCGAACTGCATGCCCTCAGTGAACTCCAACGTCGTTTCGTTGGCTTTGCCTTCTTCGACCGTAATCACTCCGTCACGGCCAACTCGTTCCATTGCATCGGCGATTAAATTACCGATGGTCGGATCGTTATTGGCTGAAATAGCGCCAACCTGCGCCACCTGTTCTTTGGATTCCACCGGACGAGCCAGCTTTTCAATGCTCTTCAATGCTGCTTCCACGGCCTTTTCGATCCCTCGACGCACGATCGTTGGATTGGCACCCATAGAAATGCTGCGAAGGCCTTCCTCATAGATCGCGCGAGCCAGCACAGTTGCGGTCGTTGTCCCGTCGCCGGCGACGTCACTGGTCTTGCTGGCGACTTCATTGACCAGCTTGGCACCCATGTGCTCAAACGGATCGTCGAGTTCAATCTCTTTGCTGACCGTGACGCCGTCCTTGGTCACGACCGGGTTACCAAAGCTTTTATCGATGATCACGTTGCGGCCCGTTGGCCCCATCGTCACGGCAACGGCTTTGCCCAGAATATTGATTCCTGCCTGCAGTTTTAGCCGCGCCTGGTCGTCAAACAATAATTGTTTTGCCACTGTAATTGTTCCTTCAGCACACCGGCGTATTTGTTCCTGCCGGTATTTGCTGCTGTGCGTTTATGAAGCCTGAGGAAATGCCGTCGGAATCCTGGCGGCATTGAATAATTGCCAGCTGACCGGCGACTTACAATACCTTTGCAAGGATGTCACTTTCGCGAAGAATCTTGACTTCATCGCCGTCAACTTCGATATCAGTGCCACCGTATTTACCGAACAGAATCTCGTCCCCGACATCCAGACTAAGAGCCGATCGTTCGCCGCTGTCCAGCAGTCGGCCTGGACCCACGGCAATGACAACTCCCCGCTGTGGTTTTTCCTGAGCAGCATCGGGCAGCACAATTCCACCTGCAGTGGTTTCTTCTGCTTCGCTGGTACGCACGACAACACGATCGTCGAGTGGTTTGATTTTCATGATTGACTCCGTAGTGATTCCATTAAACGGTTGTTTATTTGATGAGGTATTGAATTCAGGTGCAATGAGAAATGCTGGAGGCACCGATTTGTGACCGGCACGGTACTGACGGAGCGGGCTACATCATGCCAGGCATTCCACCCATTCCACCACCCATTCCACCACCCATTCCACCACCCATTCCCGGCATTCCACCACCCATTCCCGGCATTCCACCACCCATGCCACCCATGCCACCCGCATCGTGGTGGTGGTCGTCATGATGATCGTCGGTTTCTTTAACGGGTTCTTCAACGACAATGCAGTCAGTGGTCAGCAGCAGCGACGCCACACTGGAGGCATTTTGCAGGGACGATCGCACCACCTTGGTTGGGTCGACAACACCAAAGCTGAACATGTCGCCATAGCGATTATTCAGTGCGTCGTAACCGACAGACGCTTTCCTTTCCTTACGAACGCGGTTGGCAACCACTGCCCCTTCCAGACCGGCGTTTTCCGCAATCATGCGCAGGGGCATTTCGAGTACGTCTCGAACCAGATCAATTCCCAGAGCCTCATCACCCTTGAGTTTCAGATCGTCCAGCACCTTTGCGGAACGCAGTAGTGCAACCCCGCCGCCCGGAACAATCCCTTCTTCGAGGGCGGCACGTGTAGCGGACAGAGCATCGTCAATGAGGTCCTTACGTTCTTTCATTTCGGTTTCGGTGGCAGCCCCCACTTTGATTTGAGCCACTCCGCCGGCCAGTTTGGCCAGACGTTCCTGAAGCTTTTCACGATCGTATTCGCTGTCGGTGACTTCGATTTCACGGCGAATCTGTTCGGCACGGCCGCCAACAGCTCCTCTCTTGCCGCCACCCTCAACGATGATTGTCTTGTCTGCATCAATGCGAACCTGTTTGGCCCGACCCAGATCTGACAGTTCGATATTTTCCAGCTTGATTCCCAGATCCTTGAAGAAAGCTTTGCCTCCGGTGAGGACGGCGATGTCTTCCATCTGAGCCTTACGGCGGTCACCGTAGCCCGGTGCTTTGACGGCGGCGATATTCAGGATGCCCCTCATCTTGTTAACAACCAGCGTCGCCAGAGCTTCTCCTTCGACATCTTCCGCAATGATTAGCAGAGGATCACCGTCTTTGGATGCGGCTTCCAGAAGCGGCACAAGCTGACGAGCGTTGGAAATCTTTTCTTCGTGAATCAGAATGCGGCAGTTCTCCAGAAGAACTTCCTGTGCGTCCTGATCGGTCACAAAATGAGGCGACAGGTAGCCCCGGTCGAACTGCATGCCTTCGACCAGCTCCACTTCAGTGGTGACGTTGCGGCCTTCGTCGACCGTAATCACACCATCTTTGCCAACCTTGAGCAGCGCATCAGCAAGAATCTCACCGACCTCCGGATTATTGTTGCCGGCGATGGATGCGACGCGGGCAATCTGTTCTTTGTCATTCGCCTTGACGCTTTTGGACATCCGTCCCAGTTCCTCAACAACAGCGTCAACGGCCTTTTGAGAACCGCGACTCAATGCCATGGCATCCGCTCCGGCAGCAATGTACTTGAGGCCCGTCTTGTATATGGCCTGAGCAAGCACGGTCGCCGTCGTCGTGCCGTCGCCGGCGACGTCGCTGGTCTTCGAAGCAGCCTCCTTCACCAGCTGAACGCCGACGTTTTCATAGGGGTCTTCGAGCTCAACGTCTTCGGCTACAGTAACACCATCCTTGGTAACTTTTGGTGCACCCCAGCCTTTATCGAGTACTGCATTTCTGCCGCGAGGTCCCAGAGTACTGCTCACTGCTGCTGTCAGCTTCGAAATGCCGGACAACAGTCCTCTGCGGGCTTTTTCGTCAAACACTAGAATCTTAGCCACGATCTCTCCTCAACGAGTCTTCCGTCAAATTGGCTCTGGACACCGAACTATAAATCTGCCATCGGCGAATTCACTTCTTAGTGATTGACGAGATGGCAGTGATGGGTTCTTCCACACGCGAGGAGCAAACAGCGTGCCGGGGCTCACGAACATGGCGTAAGTCAATTATGTGTCCATGGTTGTGGAATCATACGGGTGAGGGACCCCATCGGCACCTAGAGCATACATGTCGTATTGGCAGGAACAGTTCGCTGTCAACGACTGAAAGGACCGGCTGTCCGGTTTCAGAAGCGGAGTCGCAGAATTGTCCCGGAGGCGACACCTGTACTGCAGATCGTCGGCAAGGTAGGTGGAACGGTGAAGTAGGGGTGGTCATGGGGTCGGGTGGAGAGATTCGCAGCCAACGAATTCTGTCGGAGGTGGGCTCCAAAGTGAAAAAGGTCGACGAGCGGAGGCAGCTACCACACCCCATGAGTGTCTGACCTGCCACTTCAAGGCACGGAATCCGGCTCCTGGCCACAATTATCATGCCGGAAATACCGATTCTGTGGGCCCAAAGGCAGTCAGGTACGTATGATTCCGCAACCGTGGCTCACTATATGTGGTAGCGTTAATCCTGCAGGTCTGCAGAGGCGACCTACCAGAACTCCAGTGCTCCTCATGGTTTTGGATGATGATTCGCGTTCAGGGACTGACCAGAGAATTTCAGGACTTCAGTGGCGGTGTATTTCGCGCGCTGGACAACATTACGTTCAATGTTCACCCGGGTGAAATCTTCGGGCTGCTGGGACCCAACGGGGCTGGCAAGACCACCTGTCTCAGGATTCTGAGTACCGTGCTGAAGCCGACGCGCGGCATCGCTGAAGTCGCTGGGCTCAACGTGATGCGGGACCCGGAAGGAGTCCGGCGCAGCATTGGTTTCATGTCCAACAACACCGGAATCTACGACCGAATGACAGCTCGCGAAATGGTCGAATATTTCGGGCGCCTGTATGGTCTTTCTGAAGACCGACTGCAGGAACGCATTGATGAGATCTTCGACATCCTTCAAATGCATGAAATCGGCGATCGACTGGGCGGAAAAATGTCGACCGGCATGAAACAAAAGGTGTCGATTGCCCGCACAATAGTTCACGACCCGCCAGTGATCATTTTTGACGAACCAACGTCCGGACTGGATGTACTGGTGGCTCGCAACGTTCTGGAGGCCGTTGGACTTCTGCGTGATCAGGGCAAGTGTATCATCTATTCAACGCACATCATGAGCGAAGTGGAAAAACTGTGCGAACGGATTGCCATCATTCATCGTGGCAGTATTCTTGCCAGCGGTCACCGGGATCATCTGGTCCACGAAAATGAAAAATCTGATGTCGAACAATTATTCTTCGATCTGATTTGTCAGCACGACGTTCAACAGTCCCGTCAAGTCACGTCCCCATCCGCCGTTTGAATCCAGAGAAGACTTTCCGGCTGAAATGAACTGGAAAAACATCAGATTGATTTTTCTGCGGGAGGTCCGAGACCAGTTGCGCGACCGGCGTACGCTGTTCATGATCACCATTCTGCCGGTGCTCCTCTACCCGATGCTGGGGTTGGGCCTTGTCCAAATGATGCTCACATTCAGTGAGCAGCGACGCACCGTGGTGGTGCTTAACGCGGAGGACTTTCCGGAGGATCCCGCATTCATTTTCGATGCGGGCATTGACCCTCGCTGGCTGGAAGCCGCCGGTGACAGCGCTCCTCTCACGGTGATCACTGACGTCGACGGAGCGTCGACAACCACAACCGTACAGACGTCTCGCCCACGTCGCACTCGACTAGAGTTGCTGCAACATGCGGGCGTTCTTGCGGAACATGTTCGAAAAGCGAAGAGCATCAATGGAACGGGAAGCGCCGAACAAAACTCGGAGCGAGGAGATCGACGGCTGGAAAGTGATTTGAGTTCTCTGTTTTCCGAGTCCGGTATCGATGTGCTGGTGCTCGTCCCTGACGGGTACGCCGACATCATCCGTTCCGTGGAGCAGCAGATAAATGACGGATCCGGCAACTCCGTCGAACCGCCCGAGGCAAGCAGCCTGATCGTCGTCCGCAATAGTGCCGATGACAAGTCGGTTGTGGCCTTTGCGATAGTGCAGTCAGCTCTTCGTTCGTGGGAAGCCCATCTGCGGCAGTCAATTTTTGAAGGGACTTCGCTGCCCGAATCGTTGCAGCATCCCGCTCACCTGGAATGGGTGGAGGTGGCTCGTGGTGAACAGGTGGCGGCAAATATCTGGAGCAAATTGTTTCCGGCAATGCTGGTTATCATGGCACTCACGGGAGCTTTCTATCCCGCCATCGACCTGGGTGCGGGTGAAAAAGAACGTGGCACAATGGAAACGCTGCTCATCAGTCCAGCCAGACGCATCGACATCGTACTGGGGAAATTCTGTACCATCATGCTGTTCAGCGTTTGCTCTGCCCTGATGAACCTGGCCAGCATGGCAATAACCGGTCAGCAGATGGCGTCCACCATCGGCGCTGGTTTAACGGAGTCACTGAGCCTGCAGTTTCCGCCAGCGTCGGCGATGCTGTGGGTTGTGATTCTGTTGTTACCATTGGCGGCCCTGTTTAGTGCTCTGTGTCTGGCGCTGGCTACGTTCGCTCGTTCCACCAAGGAAGGACAGTACTACCTGACGCCGCTGCTGATGGTGATTATGGGCCTGACGATGTTTTGCCTGTCGCCGACGGTGGAAATATCGCCTCTTTACAGCGTACTACCGGTTGTGAATGTCGCGCTCCTGCTGAAAGGACTGTTGCTCACGTCGGCTCAAACGGCCTCCCTGCTGGCTTACACGATTCCAGTGCTGGTGTCGAGTTTTGGTTACAGCCTGCTGGCGATCTGGTGGGCGATTGATCTGTACAACAATGAGACGGTCTTGTTCCGTGAAGCGGAAAAGTTCGACCTGCGCGTCTGGCTGGGACAACTGACGCGCCCCAAAGAGGCTGTGCCAGCGATTCCCGAAGCCATATTCTGTTTTATTGGTTTGTTGCTTCTGCAGCTGGCAGCGTTCAGGTTTCTCCAGCCGGACTTCACCGGCACCATGGAACAGATTTCTCAGCAGATGCTGCAGCTGATCTGTGTCCAGCAACTGGTGACGATCGCCTGTCCGGCGGTATTTATGGGTATCATGCTGACGACGAGTCCGCGGGCCACGTTCCGATTACGGCGGCCGTCATTAACAGCACTGCTGGCGGCGGCTGTATTAGCGGTCGCCGTACATCCGCTGAGCATTGAACTCAGTCAGTTCTTTGCGGAATACGGTGTGTTTCCGGAAGTTCCGGAGGCCGTCGGTCGAGTACATGCCCTGATGACCAGCCAGACGCAGCCGCTGTGGGTGCTGATTTCGGTTTTTGCGCTCACTCCGGCCATCTGTGAAGAACTCGCGTTTCGCGGTTTCATTTTGAGTGGTCTGGCGAGGGGAGGTCGGCTGGCAATTGCGATTGTGATTTCATCCGTCATGTTCGGCATCATCCATATGATCCCTCAGCAGGTCTTCAATGCGTCACTCGTCGGTCTGTTGATTGGACTGTTGGCCGTCCACAGCCGGAGTCTGTTCCCCGCAATTCTGTTCCATTTTTGCACCAACACCCTGGCACTGTTGTACAGCCGGGATTACTTTCAGCTGAAAGAAGGCATCCTGTTTGCTCGCGATGCGTCAGGCGTGCTTGGGTATAATGCACCCGTATTGATCGTTTGCAGTTTGGTTGTGGCATTCGCATGCAGACACATGATTCGAAATCTTATGCGACAGCAGAAAGCCCGACGGCGCGGTGAACTCGAACCCTATGTCGACCGGGAGGTTGTTTCCACAACCAGTGACGGAATGATCGACGCAGCTGTCACGGCGCGATAGCTCTTACGGATTTGTTGATTCTTTATTCGAGTTCTCTGAATGGAGAATCGGACGGATTTGCCAGTTTTGGTCACACGTCCTTGAAGTCAGTGTCCTGGTTATCAGCCTTGATCGATTTCGCGTCCGGATCAGATTCAGCAGAGTTAGATAACGCCGGCGCGACGATCAGGTATCATCATCCATATTGCAGCTGCGGCCGTCTTTGCAGAATCATTGTTCGCCGACGCGGCAGCACGTCCAGAAAATTGCCTCGACCTCCAGGGTCAATATGAGCAAACAGTTGGAGACTGAATCATGGTTCAGGATGCAACAAGATTGGCCGGTGGACGGCCGTGAAGCAGAGCGAAAAGTTTGACTCTGAGTGGACGCCCGGCAGCACGCTCATCATCCGAGCAAATCATGGTTAATCTCGGAGCACGTCCGAAAGCACTGCCGGAGGAGCAGATGGTGACAATCGTCCGGCTGGCAATAAAAACGGCATCGCGCCCCTGACGATTATCCAGTTCGAAGAATCGGGTCGACTAAATCGATTCCCCGTGATGCACCAAATCACTGAATGTCCCGGCCACAGGCTCGAATATCGTTTAACGAGGCCAGAAAACTAAGTACTTAAGCCACTTCCATGATGCTGGTCTGTGCCACGGGTTGTGTCTTCGATTTTCTGTTCCTGCCACCAACGGCGCCTTGGGCATCGTGACTCACCGAGGAGGCACGGCGCCGGACTCACGAAGCATCCGGACTGACTGCTGAAACGCATTAACCGTTTCATCAAGATCCTGAGAAGAATGGACAGCGGACATGATTCCGCCAGGCCATCCGGTAATGTCCACGCCATGGATCAACAGGGCGACCCGCAACAGTCCTATAAGGTTCGAATCCTGACTCTTGATTTGCTTCAGCGATACCTTCGCATCGAAATCACCGGGTGGGATCGTGATTTCTTCCGGATTGGTGTAGACGTGAAAACCAGAATACGTCCCGTATGCCACCCATGGGAATTCTTCTTGACGAAAGATGTCGTTGAGGGACGCGCGTAATCGTGAACTGCTGGCGTTAGCGCGTTCACAGGCGTCGCATTCTTCAATGAGCTGCAGCGTGCGGAGACCTGCTGCGGCGGACACCGGATTTGCGTTATACGTTCCTTGGTGGGGGACTTTTTCGCGTGTGCCGTCGTTTCCGTAATGCATGTCAAGAAGTTGAAGGACGTCACGTCGCCCGGTGACAGCTCCGCCTGAGAACCCACCTGCGAGTATTTTGGCCAGTGTCGTGATATCCGGAGTAATTCCGAGGCACGCCTGCACACCACCCGATGAGCACCGGAAACCGCTGATCACCTCATCAAAAATCAGGAGTGTTTCTGTTTCTGCGGTGGCACTGCGCAAATCATGAACGAACTGCTCCGACAGGGGGACTTGTCCCCAGGTGCCGCCAGTTGGCTCCACGATTACAGCAGCGATGTCACCTATCTGCAGCCGTGCCCGTACTTCCTCAATTGAGTCGGTTGAACCAAGGACAATTTCACGACTCAATTCCGGTAGAATCCCCGGTGTCGGAGTGCCGTCAAAATGGGAACTCACACCGAAGGCAACATGATCCTGCCAACCATGAAAATGGCCTTTGAACCGCAGGATCTTTGGTCGTTCGGTGAATGCTCTGGCGAGTCGAAACGCGAGCATCGTCGCCTCGGTGCCGGAATTCGTGAAACGAATGAGTTCAGCCGAGGGCAGCAGTTTCTGGACCTGTTTTGCCCACTTGACTTCAAGTTCGTGACAGGCTCCAAAGTGTGTTCCCTTCTCCAATTGTTCTGAAACGGCCAACATAACATCGGAGTTGTTGTGTCCCAGCAGGAGTGCTCCATGACCACCGAAGTAGTCGATGTACTCATTGCCATCGACATCCCATTTCCGTGAACCGGCGGCGTGATCGACATATATGGGGTGCGGCTGAATGTATCGGGCATCGTGCGCAATTCCACCGGGAAGGACGGTCCTTGCTGCCTTAAACAGTTCCGCGGATCGTCGTGTTTTCTGCTTGTATAAATTGAAAATGTCGCTCGTTGATTCCATCACGTGACCTCTGCAGTTCAATTCAGTTCACCTCGCGCGACAATGTTTCGCGCCTGCTTGAAAAATGATTGCCAGACGATTTCCGGCGTGTCGTCGCGCAGGCGGTCACGAACATCCTGCAGTATGCCGCGGTTTGTGCATGGACATCGGTTGCAGCCCAAAATATCACACGCGGACGCCATGTTTCCTGGAACACGGACGTAAATATGCCGAGGAGCGGCGTTCTGCAGTTGGTGCAACAATTTGGATTCAGTCAAGATGAGGCATGATAGTCAACTCAAGTTCCGTAGAGACATCCTTCTGTCTTCTGTATGGCCTCGGTCCCGTAGAATTGTCAGTATCATCAGGCGCATTTTTTGGACACCGCGGGTTGAAAAGAACGAAACTGCCGGGGTTCCTGCCTTTGGCACACAGACAATGCAAACGGCTTGAATCTCCTGCACGTCACAAGTACCTGGCAACAGGATCAAATCCGTCTGCAGAGCAATACAACCGAGACCGGTCGGACCAGAGGACATTCTAATGACGTACGACATTCCGCCGATATCCTGATTGCCTGCCGGAGAAACATTTCGAGTCAAAATTGACACACCAGGCCGGGGCGTCTCCCCCTGCGCTGAAAAATTCCTCGAACCAGCGGCAGAGAAATTGCTCAACAGAACATTCTCTTTATCTGTAGAAGCACAACATACCTCCGCCCGTTGTGACGTTTCCGCTGAACATCAGGCCGTCCCTGGTCCGGGCGTCCAGTAGTGTCAGCGGAGATGACTGACTCCGTGGTGTCATGAAACAGATCAATAACATAGCGTGCAGGCCCACGGACAGTATTGTCCACCTGTTTCTCACCCTTGGAACCATCATTCCGAACAGAATCTCTCAGCACTCAACTCCAGCGGCCAGTCCATACCCCCTGACCACCGTTTTCCGGCTGACCAAGGTGATCCACTTCGTTGAAGGTGGTGTCGTCCAGGGTTTCCGTGGTGCGATCGCAGTTCGTATGTCCGGATGTTATTTTGATATTGCCGACACAGAAGTTGGTGTTGCTGTTTTGCTTTACTCTCGAATTGAAGCGTGATGGAAAAGGACGTCACAATGCCGTTTTCACGGATCGATGGAATCCTCAGTATTCAGCAGTGCTGCGGTGGAGTGAGATCGTGAGCGAACTGCCCATCGTCAGCGTCACGGAGCTGGTCTCTGCATTTAAAGAAGTGGTAGAAACAGCGTTGCCGCCGTGTAGTGTGGAAGGTGAAGTTTCCAATTGCCGAAAATCACCGGCCGGTCACTGGTACCTGACGCTCAAAGACGAGAATGCCGAAATCGGGGCGGTCATTTGGCGGAGTACCGCGTCGCGACTGAAATTCGAACCGAAGGACGGACTGCAGGTTCTGGCCACGGGACGTTTGCAGGTCTATGTCGCTCGCGGCAATTGTCAGTTTATGATCAGTCGACTGATGCCACAGGGCATCGGTGAATTGGAATTGGCGTTTCGACAGCTGAAAGAAAAGCTGGCGACCGACGGGCTTTTCGATGAAGAACGCAAACGGCCTCTGCCAACAATCCCACGGCGAATCGCGCTGGTCACCAGTCCCGCCGGTGCTGCCGTGAGAGACATGATTCAGGTGATTATGCGGCGGTGGCCGGCATCAAACATAGTCATTTTTCCAGTGCCCGTTCAGGGACCAGAGGCTGCCGAGCGGATTGCGAGCGCTCTGCAGTCCGTCTGTCAGGTCGAGTCTGTCGATGTCGTGATCACCGGCCGGGGGGGCGGCAGCCTGGAAGACTTGTGGGCGTTCAACGAAGAGACTGTCGCTCGAGCAATCGCCGACTGTCCGGTCCCTGTTATCACTGCCGTGGGCCACGAAACGGATGTCTCGATTGCTGATCTGGTTGCCGACCGCCGGGCACTGACACCCAGTGAAGCAGCCGAACTGGTAGTGCCCTCGCGGGTGGACTTACGGCAACAGGTCTCGCAACTGGCACACCGACTGGACCGTATCGTCTCGGGGCGCATCCAGCAGCACCGTCTGCAGTTGGCCGCGATCCGGGCCCGTTCCGTGTTTCGACAGCCAATGACGCTGATCCATGATCGCCGACAACAGGTTGATGAACTGGCCGAACACGCGCATCGAGCGATTGAGTTACAGGTCGAACGTATCCGCCGGAACCTGGCGGCGACTGCAGCGTCGCTCGATGCCCTCAACCCGTTGAAGGTCCTCGCCCGCGGCTATTCGCTGACAACAGATGTCAAAGGAATTTTGATCACGTCTGCCTCAGAGCTACTGGAAGGCCAGCTTCTCAACACTCGCGTGGCCAACGGAACGATAGTGTCCGTCGTGCAATCAATACAGAAGCAGCCAGCGATAGACCATTGAGCGACTGGCCATGCGCTCATTCACCTGCCGGTGATCCTGCAAAATGTCTGTGCGGTGCAGTGGTCCAAACCATTGAGACTGGTCTTGGCTTAACTTTGATCTCGGAGGTAAAACATTGACAACAGGTGCCGCACCGACAGCGCCGCGATTTTTTGTTTCCAGATTCTGGAGACGGTTCGTGAGAAGCCTGGCTGTCGTTGGTATTGATTCGTGTGTTGGGTCTGCCGTCATGATGCACTTCGACGGCACTGGCGAAGTGAGTGGAGTTCGGCTGACAGAACAGACCGCCGTGGCGGATCTCTGCAATACCTGTACGGATATCATCGTCTGCGGTAACGGATCGCTGTCATTCTGGGATGACGGATTCAGTGATCTGCAGCGGGACTGCAGTCTGGTCCCCAAATACTGTGAGCTGGCAGAAAAAACCGGAGTTCGACTGGTCTATATCTCCAGCGATGCTGTGTTTGGGAGCCCGTGGATATTTCACGATGATGATTTTTCGAAATTTCGGGACTCCCGGATCAGCCGTCAGCTTCGGTCAATCGAGCACGGTGTGCTGATGTCCTCACGAAATCTGGTCATTCGCACCAATGCCATCTCCGGCATGAAAGGATTCTGGCTCGATGGACTGCGAGCGTCGTTCGTCGGTCAGATTCCTGTGCGTCTGCCTGCGAATCAATATGCGACTCCTCTGACCACATGTCGACTGGTACTACTGCTTGATCACGTGCTGCAGGCGTTCTGCATTTGGGCAGGGGCCGAAAGACTGAGTCCCTGGAAACTGGCGACGCAACTGGCTCGGGAAGAATCCATCAGTACTCAAAGTGTATTCCCGTCGATCGATCAGGCCCCTGCGGAACAGTCGCTCCGTTGTACGCGCGCTCGAAAAGAATTCCGGCTTCATATGCCCACGCTCAGGCAAACCATCACGGAATTGACATCCGAATTGGTTTCAGGGAATCGGCAGGTCGCATAGCAGCGGATAAACAAACCCGGTATCTGCGACTCGATCCATTGTGTATTGAGAAGCGCGGGTTCAACGGAATCCGGGGCATCGCATGCGCTGTACGGTGTGTTCCGTCCAGGGGTGACCAATCGTCGACAGGCAGTTGGGGCAGCCAGACTGTGGCTGAGATCCTGATGTCGCTGAATATTCGGTATTTCGATGAACGCAGCTGTTAAGGTAGTTCGTTTTGAAATCCACGTTCGACCGTCGGTACGTCCGACCGTGGATTTTGCACGGTAGTCATGGTTAAAATCGCCGATATGACAAAAACACATGTTCAACGAATTTGGTCGGATGTCGTCCAGAGATCGAGTCGACTTCTGATGATGAATACATTGCTGTGGTGCCTGGGGGCGGGCATTCCCGCAGAGGCGCAGAACTCCGATATCGAGTTCTTTGAGTCGGCGGTTCGTCCGTTGCTGGTTGAACGATGTTATTCGTGTCATTCCTCAAAGGCAGAAAAGCTTCAGGCTGGACTGCACCTTGATCACCGTGCCGGTGTGCTCAGGGGTGGCGACAGTGGCCCGGCGATCGTGCCTGGCAAACCTGAAGAAAGTCTGCTGATCCGTGCCGTTCGGTACGAAGAATATGAAATGCCGCCTGAACGAAAACTGGCCGATCATGAAATCAAGCTACTGGTTCGATGGGTGCAAATGGGAGCTCCATGGCCGACGGACGAGCCCGGCCCAACCACTAAAACCGATGGCGAGTACGACTGGGACCAATTCCGTGCCAAACACTGGTCATTTCGCCCCATTGAAAATCCGGAGGCACCGCAGGTCGACAACACCGCCTGGCCTCGCGGAAGCCTTGACCACTTTATCCTCGCTCGGATGGAGTCTGCTGGTCTCAGTCCGGGTTCACCCGCTGCGCCACGCAATCTCGTGCGGCGAATCCACCTTGATTTGATCGGCCTGCCACCGACGACCGCTGAGGTGGCTGTATTCGTCCCTGCTGCAGAACAGAACCTGCAGTCGGCGGTGGGTGAACTGGTGGATCGGTTGCTGGACTCACCTCGCTACGGTGAACGTTGGGGCAGGCACTGGCTGGACGTGGCTCGATTCAGTGACGGACTGGGGGGCTTCACCAATTCCGGGGCCAACGAACAAGCCTGGAGATATCGCGACTGGGTCGTCGAGGCCTTTAATCAGGATGTGCCGTATGACGAGTTCGTGAAACTGCAAATCGCAGGTGATCTGCTTGGAGATGATGATCCAGCGGTCGCGACTGGTTTTTTTGCGTTGGGGCCGATCTACAAATCAGACGGAGGTGACCCGGACAGCATTGCCCAGGCAAAGGGTGAAACGCTTGATGATCGGATTGATACACTGTCACGCGGGCTGCTGGCATTGACGATTTCATGCGCACGGTGTCACGATCATAAATTTGATCCGATTCCCCAGCAGGATTACTACTCGCTGGCAGGTATCTTCAACAACACCGATATTCACGACACTCCGTTGGTACCAAAGAATGAGGCGGCTGAATGGGACCAGCAGGCAAAGGCGATCGAAGATCTGAAGAAGCAGATTAAAGAGCTGGGACAGCGTGCCAGCAAAGAGAAACGTGAATTGACGGACGACGAAAAGGCGCGTATGCAACAGTGGGAAGCGCAGCTCATGAAGAGGCAGAAGTCACTTCCGCCCAAGTATCCTGCTGCCCACGTTTTACACGACACGGGCAGTGGAAACATGAAGGTCGCCATTCGTGGAAATCTTCGCAAGCCCGGGAATGAAGCACCTCGACGGTTTCTGCGAATCATCGCCGGTGAAGATCGAACAGATTTCAAAGAAGATGGAAGCGGACGCAGGGAACTGGCCGAAGCTGTCGTATCTCCCGGAAATCCACTGACTGCGCGCGTCATTGCAAACCGGATCTGGATGCACCATTTTGGTAAAGCACTGGTGCGTTCCCCCAGCAACTTCGGAGTGAACGGAGAGTTGCCGACTCATCCACTGCTGCTGGACTGGCTGGCTTCTGAGTTCATCCGGTCTGGCTGGTCGATAAAATCACTTCACCGCACAATTATGATGTCTGCAACATATCAGCAGACCACTGCAGTTGATCAACAGAAGTTCGAAGCCGATGGAGACAATCGCCTTATATGGCGGATGAATCCGCGACGCATGGACGTCGAAGTCTGGCGTGATTCTTTGTTGTTTGTCACCGGAGAGCTGGATGTGACGCCGGGTGGTCCCCCTTTTGACGATCCGGCAAAGAACAAGCGACGCACACTGTATGCCAGAGTCAGCCGAAATGGTGACCAGGTGACTGCTGATGCCTTCCTGCGGCTGTTTGATTTCCCTCTGATGCGGGCCACAATTGCCCAACGTCCGAACAGTGTGGTTCCGCAGCAGTTCCTGTTCATGATGAACAGCCAGTTTATGGTGGATCGAGCACGTGCTTTGGCTCAGCGTCTGAAGACAGTCTCCAGCGACACTGAGGCTCAGATTCATCATGCCTACGGGCTCCTGTTTGGCCGAAAGCCGTCAACTGAAGAATTACAGATCGCGTCGACGTTTCTGTCGGCGCCACCGGGCGCCACCGAGGCTGGCAAAGGTCAGTTGTCGATTCTCGTGCAGTACGCGCAGGTACTTCTGAGTTCCAATGAGTTCATGTACGTGAGATAATGTCATGAGGGGTGGGAATGCAGTCCGCCAATTGCCGTTCGCACCTCCGGTGAAATCTTTCCGCAATAAACCGTGGATGTAACCGGGACCCCGCCGATGTACCGACACCGCAACAATCTTCCAGCAATCGATCGTCGCGACATGCTGCATCGGATCGGCTCCGGGTTCGGCACCATTGGTTTGGCTGGATTGCTGGCGGGTGGTGAAGCGGCCGCAGCATCGACTGAAACGTCGCCGCTGGCTCCGAAGCCGCCCCATTTCACGCCACGAGCGAAGCACGTTATTCAGCTGTTCATGCCCGGCGGGCCGTCACAGGTTGATACCTTTGATCACAAGCCGCTGATTGAAAAATACCAGGGTCAGCGGCCAGAGGTCGTCGATCGCAAATCACTCCGAAATACAAAGAATGGATTATTTCCTTCACCATTCCGATTTCGCCGGTACGGCCGGTGCGGGCATTGGGTGAGCGACATTTTTCCGCACGTCGGAGAGTTGGTCGATGATATCTGCTTCATCCATTCGATGCACACTGACATTCCGGAACATGCTGGCGCAATCCTGATGATGAATCTCGGCCATCTGCAGCCGAGTCGCCCAAGCATGGGATCCTGGCTGGCCTACGGTCTGGGGACAGAAAACCAGGATTTGCCAGGTTTCGTGGCCATGAGTCCTCGCGCCGAGCCACGGGGCAAACTGGCGAACTGGGGCAATGCTTTTTTGCCGGGTGCCTACGCCGGCACCTACGTTAACATCGAAAGTATGAAACCAGATCAGATTTTGCGGGACCTGAAGAACGAATGGTTGCCTCGTGGCGTCCAGCGCCGTCAGGCAGACTTACTGACAAAGCTGAATCAGCTGGACCTGCGGCGTCAGGATTCGGACCAGCAGCTGGAATCCAGTATCCAAGCCATGGAGATGGCGTTCCGCATGCAGTTTGCAGTTCCGGCGGTGTTCGATACAGCGGATGAAACTCAGGACACACTAGACATGTATGGCAGCAGTGAATACGGAAAAGGCTGTCTTCTGGCCCGACGTTTGGTCGAGCGCGGTGTTCGAACCGTGCAGCTGTCGCATTCCATCGACGGCTACGACATTGCCTGGGACACAGGGCACAGTGATATTGCCGGTGGTCACAAACGGCTGGCGGACGCGTGTGACCAGGGGATTGCGGCCCTCATCAAAGACCTCAAACAAAGAGGGCTGTTCGAAGAGACCCTCGTTGTCTGGGGAGGAGAATTTGGACGTGCGCCCACATCTGAGGGTCAAAAGGGCCGGGACCATGACCATTATGGATTCACCGTGTGGATGGCAGGTGGTGGAGTGAAACGCGGTTACAGTCACGGATCCACCGATGAGTTTGGATGCGCGGCAGTCGAAAACCGGGTTCATGTGCATGACCTGCATGCCACCATTCTGCATCTCATGGGACTGGACCACGAACGTCTGACCTATCGCTACTCCGGTCGCGATTTCCGACTCACCGACGTCCACGGTGACGTCGTTCATGACGTGCTGGCATAAACGGTTGAACAATTTAGGTAACACTCAGGTACAGGAAGATGACGAGCTAGAAGCGTCCCGTCGTTTGAGTCTGGAAGGCAAACGGCCGCCAGCGGCAATTGACGGGTATACGATGATTCGTCGTCTGGGGACGGGAGCGTACGGAACGGTCTGGCAGGCACGCGAAGACAACACAGGCCGGATGGTTGCCGTCAAGTATTATCCTTACCGGCGTGGACTCAACTGGTCGTTGCTCACTCGTGAGGTCGAAAAACTGGCCACGCTGTACACATCACGCAACATTGTTCAGTTGCTGGATGTTGGGTGGAACGCCGAACCGCCGTATTACGTGATGGAATTCGTGGAGAACGGTTCGTTGAGCGCATTCATGCTGCGCGGACCACTTGCTGTGAACGAAGCAGTGCGGCTTGCCAGGGAAGTGTGTCGTGCTCTGATCGAAGCCCACGGTGCGGGTGTTTTGCACTGCGATCTCAAACCGGAAAACGTGCTGCTGGATTCGTCGTTTAACGTGAGGCTCTGCGATTTCGGGCAGTCAAGGATGTCGCACGAACGCAGTCCGGCCCTGGGAACTCTGTATTACATGGCCCCCGAACAGGCCGATCTGGAAGCCGTCGCCGATGCGCGCTGGGACGTATATGCCGTGGGAGCGCTGCTGTATCACATGCTGACAGGGGAACCTCCTTTCCGAACGCAGAAACTTCAGCAGAAACTGGAGTCAACGGAATCACTTACGGATCGTCTGGCGGTCTACCGCGATGCCATCAAGATTTCTCCACCGCCAACCGCACATTGGTCTTTGCGAGGTGTTGACAAACGACTGGCTCAGTTGATTGATTCGTGCTTGGCCATTGATCCCGGCGAACGGCTGCCGAATGCGCAGAGCATTCTGGCTGAACTTGAAGGGCGCGATCAGCAGCGCGCCCGACGACCTCTGTTGTTACTGGGGGTGCTGGGGCCACTGCTGTTGATTACTGCCATGGTGCCATTGTTTGTGAATGCGTTGCAGGATGCCGTTGATGAGATGGAACGTGGCCTGACCGCGCGAGCACTGGAGAGTGACGCGGAATCTGCTCGTGCGCTGGCAGGGGCCCTGGAAGCCGAGCTGATCCGAAGGCTGGCGGATCTGCAGAATGTCCTGAAGAACGAAAATCTCGTGGAACAGCTGGAAATGCTGGTGAAAAGACCGGTAGCGGACGTCGTTGATGAAATGAAAGATAAACACGACAAGCCGATGTCTGCACGGCCTCACTGGATACGGAGTCTCGACGAAGCGCGTGAGGATGCGGATAAGATGAATCTCCAGGCAGGACAGGAAACTGACACCAGTTGGTTTCTGACAGACAGTGAAGGCAATCAGATTTGGCGCCGGGAATACAGCGAAATCACGATTGGAAAAAACTATAACTGGCGCGACTACTTTCACGGTCGTAACACGGAATACGACAGATTTGCGGTCCCGTCAGACATCAGCCCGATAGAGTCGCCTCATGTGTCACTCCCGTTCACGAGCAACGCCACGGGAAAGTACATGGTTTCGCTGAGTGTGCCTGTCCGAAGCTCATCGAACGAGATTATCGGCGTCCTTGCCAGAACGGTACACCTTGATGATCTGCGAAATCGCCTCGGGCGTTACATTCGGGAAAGCAACCAGAGAGGCGGTAATGATGACGCGGTTTCTCGCAGGATTGTTCTCGCCGATTCTCGAACTGGTGCACTGCTGGACCATCCGTGGCTGGATACGTGCAGTCAGGATGAACGTGAAGCGATGTTTGACAGGCTGATCATTCCGGAGTGGGTTCTGGAAAAACTGAAAACCGCTCGAGAAGCGGCTGAACAGTCAAATGACTCACTGCTGCCGGTGTCTTCCGTTGAGGCTTTGTTGCCAGAGTATACTGATCCTGTGGGAACATTAGCGGATGAATCGGCAGAGTCCTATCGTGGGGAATGGATGGCTGCGATGGCACTGATGCAGCAGAGTAAAGCACCCTGGGTGGTGATTGTACAGGAACAGCGTGACAGTATGCTGCAGCCGGTGGAGGACATGAAACGGAAAGCTGCGCGCACGGCGTGGATCTCCATCGTGACCAGCATTCTGCTGATGGGCATTGTCTGGATCTTTGTAGGCAGAGCGATTAGCAGAACCGATGCCTGATCAGGTATGCACATCCTGTGGTGGAGTGGTGTGATGCCAGACTGTGGCCAGAATCGTTCCCGTGAGCATGCAGCCAAATGTGTAAAGAATGCAAGGAATTATAGCGGAAGACTGTTCACCGAACAGATGAATCGCCAGCGCAGTTCCGGCACCCGCATTTTGCATTCCTACCTCCAGCGTCAAAGCCCGGCGCATGGGCTCCGGAAGTCTCACGGCAGCACCACAGAAATACCCCGCCACATATCCAGCTGCATTGATAATTGCCAGAATTCCCAGGATGGTCCATGCGATCTGTTGCAATTCGTTCCGCCGCAGGCCAACGGCAATGGAAATGATCCCCAGGATTGTCAGGTTCGCCGTGAAACCTGACACGGTTGTGAATTGTTCCGACATCCCGCCCGCACATCGTCGCAGAAGATGTCCGGCAATCACCGGGAGGACCACAGTCAGTACCAGCATTTGAATGGCCTGATTATCGTCGTAGTTAATCTGGTCGCTGACAGTGAGTCGAAGGATTACCGGGACAACGATTGGTGAAAGCAGCGTAGCGCAGGTGGTAAGGCTTACGGAATAACTCACGTTACCATGCGCCGCCAGAGTCAGCACATTTGAAGCCATGGCCCCTGGAACACAACCGACGATCAGGATGCCTGCGGCTGTCTCCGGATCAGGCTGAAACCACAATACCATGCTCCATGCCAGCAGGGGCATACTGATATACTGGATCGACGTTCCCAGGATGACGCTCGGCCATCGTCGAAAAAGGGCATCGACTTCTTTGGCCGGTAACAAAGTGCCGATGCAAAACATCACCACGACGATCAAACACCGAATGCCGGTTCCACCCGCAGCCAGGAATGGATCAAAAGTCAAACCGAGCTGCGGCCACAGGAAGGCGACGGCTGAACTCAGCACAAGCCAGATGAGCAGGAATCTCTGGAGCATGTCTGAAAGAACTGAGCAGAAGGACAGGAATGTCAGTCAGCAGTTGGTACGCGTGGTTGCGGCCAGCAGACCTGCGTCATACAGCATCAGCGACAAAGCATCACAATAGCAGGTTTGATTTGTGGAGTCCTGGTTCGAACTTGCCGAAAACCGGTATGATTGAGTGCAGATAATGGCCACCTGTGACCGTACGACTGAATTCCAGGCTAAGTCAGTTGTGCTGCAATCAGCTGATGACGAATGGCCGTTCCTGTGTTGAGTGACTGCAGGATAGCGTCTTCAGTGACGACAAATCCCAGCATCCCACCTGGCGGTTCAAATGTGACTGCTTCCTCAAGCCAGCATCCTGCACCAGCAGCCGAGATCGTTTGAGCATGTTGCCACGATTGAGCTGGTCCCATGAGCTGGTCGGCAACAATCTGTGATTCGGTGACGGTTGTCCAGCGGTGCCGCAAAACCTGGCGAAACCCTCCCGCGACGATGGAGAATTCGATTTCTGTCCCTGCTGTGACAACCTCGGGAGCTTCAATAATTTCGATTTCCAGCTCGGGATCGGTGATCAAGGGGAAATTTGAGACGGTGCCAAGGTATTCACGAAGTGTCGTCGGGGAGCATTCGAATTTTGCAGAAAGAATAAACTTGCTCATGATCGTTTCCGTCATTTGCTGGGTGAATCGTTGGCGATACTCACTGTGACTCCTGCTAAAAAGTGAAACATCAGCTTGTTATAACAGTCTTCTAACCAGGAAAGATTCCTGCTGTTGAGGTCAGCATAACTCACTTCCAGTCCTGATCGATAATCCGTTATGAACTTTCCGGCTGATCTGCTCAAACAATGCTGGATTCTGGCGGGGCCGACAGCCGTCGGAAAAACAGCCACAGCTCTGCGGCTTGCAGATCGTCTCAACGCAGAAATCCTTTCAATGGATTCAATGGCAGTCTATCGTGGAATGGACATAGGAACCGCGAAGCCAGACGAATCCGGACGGGCGGCAGTTCCGCACCACCTCATTGATTTGGCAGACCCCCATCAAAATTTTTCTGTTGCCGAATATACTGATGCCGCGTTGTCAGTCGCCAATGATGTTATCAGTCGAGGTCATGTACCTCTGTTTGCCGGTGGCACCGGACTGTATCTGAGGGCGATTCTGCGAGGCATTTTTGACGGGGCACCGGCCGACTGGGACGTTCGCAGTCAACTGGAAAAACTGCGTCGGCAGAACGGTCCCCAGTACCTCTACGACCGGCTGTTCCGCATTGACCCCCGGACGGCCGCTCGGCTCCATGTGAACGACCAGCGTCGAATCATTCGAGCCCTGGAGGTGCATGCGGTCACCGGTGTCCAACTCTCAGAGCACCACCATCACCTGCCGCGGCCGAAAAACGCGCAACCGGCTGCTGTGTTGTGGCTGGAACCACCGCGCAACTGGCTGCGAGAGCGCATCGATCTCCGTGTTGATCAGATGATGAGAAAGGGACTGCTCGAAGAGACCCGAAGGCTGCTGAGCGCTGAGCCCGTTCCCGGGCAAACAGCCCGTCAGGCGCTCGGATATCGTGAGCTGATTACTCACCTTGAAGAGGGTCAGGCGCTGGAAGAGTGTGTGAAACTGATCAAGGTACGAACTCGGCAGTTTGCCAAACGACAACACACTTGGTTTCGAAACCTGCAGGAATGCCGCAGTGTTCCGATCAGTGGCCAGGAATCTGCCGATCAGCTGGCCGATCGGCTTCTCCAGGAATCCCGAAGATGTGACCGGAAGTGATGTCAACACGGCCGTGCCAGCTTGCATGCTCATTGACAGTGCAGTAGGAGAGTCTGCTTCTGACACAATTTGCACCGAACGCGGCATCCGGGAAGCAATGATGAGGGCGATTCAATTCCAGGAACCACGTCTGTTGACACATGCGGACGTCCCAGATCCCCAAAATCCCGGTCCCGGTCAGGCGCTGGTACGAACCCACCGTATGGGGATCTGTGGCACGGACATCAGCGGGTATCTGGGAAAAATGCCGTTCTTCAGCTATCCACGTGTCCCTGGCCATGAACTGGGCGTTGAAGTTCTGGCGGTGGGTGACGATATCAGCAACCTGAAACCGAGTGACCGCTGCAGTGTTGAGCCCTATATGAACTGTGGAACATGTTATGCCTGCCGTGCTGCCCGTCCCAACTGCTGCGAGTCTCTGGAAGTGATCGGGGTGATGGTGGACGGGGGGCTGTGTGAACGATTTCTGATTCGAGCCGACAAGCTACATCCATCAGAGCTGCTTTCAATGGAGCAGCTGGCGCTGGTCGAAACGCTGGCCATTGGCTGTCATGCGACTAACCGAGGTGCACCTCGTTCGGGCGAGCATGTCCTGATCATCGGTGCGGGGCCGATTGGCTTGGCAACACTGGAATTTACGCGGCTGTCTGGCGCAATTGTCACAGTGATGGATATGAATCCGGATCGTCTGGAATTCTGCGAGGCACATTATGAGGTCGCGCACACAATCCGATTCACAGGGGACGAAACAGCGTTGGTCCAGGCGCTGGAGATTACCAGTGGTGATCGCTATTCCGTCGTCACTGATGCCACCGGCAGTCAACATTCGATGTCGAATGCTCTGCAGTATGTGGCGCATACGGGAAGTTTGGTCTATGTCGGCATCACGACCGAGGAAGTGTGTTTCGTCCACCCGGCTCTGCATAAACCGGAAATCACGTTGAAGGCATCCCGAAACGCGTTACCCGATGAATTTCCGCGGATCATCGCATTGATCGAAAACGCTACGATCAACACTGAACCCTGGATCACTCATCGCACGACCTTTGATTCGGTCGTTGACGAATTCGAGTCATACACCAGACCGGAAACCGGCGTAATTAAGGCGATGATCGCCGTGTGCGACTAACGGCGTTCCTGTCGAGGTTGTACCGCAGAGGCGAGGCGGAGGACGACCCACGGACCAAATCTTGACCGGGCTTCAAGGCAATCCAGCCCTCCCGACTCAGGAACGATTCAATTTGTGTGACCAGGGCTTCTGATTCGACCCCGGATTACGAAAACCTTTTTGAGAAAATGAATTCAGCATGCACTGTGAAACTCTTGGTCTTGCTCCATCATTCGGATTTGGTGATCGAATTGGGACGGCGACTCCGGGACATGTGGAGTCGATGAAACGAGTAGGTGCGGGCATTGCGCCAATATATCCCCAACAGTCAATCCGCGAAATGACACGCACACAGCGGACGGCTGCGCAGGTGATGGGTGATGCTTTGGCCGGCGCGCAGAAGGCTGGCTGGGAGGGATGCATCGGGGCAGACGCCGATCATCTCAAGACTGCAGCAGACGTCGATGTCACAGCGGATGCCGGGTTTACGTTTTTTACCATTGATCCGTCGGACGATGTGGATCAGGCAGCAGACAACTACAGTGAATCAGTGGTTCGCGAGCGGTTCGACACAGTTCGGGAAACCGCAACCTGGTTTCGTGAGTACGTTGGGCGCACGATTTCACTGGCGACAGGGACTGTTGTTGACCTCTCCGAAGAAGCCTGCATGAGAGCTGCAGTCAAATATGGTTCTGCAATTGCACGAGCAGGAACGATGGGACGTTACATCAGGCAGGTTCATGACGCTTCAGGCAGGGATCATGAGATCGAATTATCAGTGGATGAGACTGAACAGCCAACCACACTGGCTGAACACTACATTATTGCGGATCAGTGTCTGCAGAGCGGAATGAAACTCGTGAGTCTGGCACCACGTTTCATTGGTGACTTCGAGAAGGGAGTCGACTTCAAAGGGGACCTCGGCGCGCTGGAAGCATCGCTGGCCGAGCACGCTGCCATCGCCTCGTTGCTGGGTGGCTACAAACTGAGTCTGCATTCAGGATCGGACAAACTGTCCATGTACAGCCTGCTGGCCCGTGCGACAAAAGGGCAATTCCACGTCAAGACTGCGGGGACCAGTTATCTGGAAGCTCTCCGCGTGGTGGCTCGGCATGACTCCGCGTTATTTCGGCGGATTATCGACTTCGGCCGAAGTCGCTATCAGACCGATCGGGCAACTTATCACGTCTCCGCTACACTGGAATCTGCGCCGGAGACGGCAGATGTCAGTGATATTGTCGTGCTGGAACGGGAATACCTGGAATTCTGGTCAGAAGTTCCTGCTGGTCGGGGATTCACAAAACCCGGACGACAGATTCTTCATTGCACGTTTGGATCCACGTTGACGGATCCGGAACTCGGACCCGCCATTCGGGCTGTTCTGGATGAATATCCGGCGACCTGGACTGAAGTTCTTGCGGAGCACTTCGGCAGACATTTACAGGCCCTGCAGGACGGTATGTAAACCATCTGCGCTCCGCTCAGCTTATACACCATATCACACTGTCAGAAGTGCCGTAATTCTGATCGCAGTCCGAAAACTGTGATGGGCCCGCACCGGCTTTAATGGATTCGTTTGAAATGTCCTGGAGACCCGGAAGCCACTGTGCTCGCAGTAACTGAGGAGGTAGCCGCGTGAGAACCCACAGTTTGGGAGTGCCAGACCTTCCGTCGCTTAAGCAACGGCGTGCCGGGAATGGGTCACCTCCCTGATACCACCGCCATGACCGCCCCACGCAGAGCCCACGGATCCTGCCTGATTCATGATTGACGAACCACACACTGGTGTTATCCTTCCAGGCATTCGGGTGGGGTCGCGTGCAAAATTCGGGTCCCAGCCTGGTTTCGCGCAAGTGGCGGAATTGGCAGACGCGTCAGGTTGAGGGCCTGGTGGGAGTTAAATCCCGTGGAGGTTCGAATCCTCTCTTGCGCAATCCGGCAAAGCAGAGGTTGTAGCTATTGGCTGCAACCTCATTTTTTGCGCTTTTTGCAGGGACCCTGGTTTGCCTGACGACATTTTCGTGTGACTCCGGCGATTGCGAAGTATGCCGTGAGGCGACTTTGGAGGCGATTGCATCCCGCATGGCTGTCGGCGAAAATAGGTTTTAATCGCCGTAACCCCATGTTGTGGTGCTTCTCAGTTTTATTCAAGGTTGTTTACTGTGAACAGACGATGGGTGTGTTACTTCGCGATCTTTGCCAGCTTCATGGTGCTCGATCGTGTACCGTGGCTGGCAGCGGACGACTCCGATTCCACGGTCGATTTGTCCCAGTTTTACGGCTTCAGTGGTATTGAACTGTATAAGCTGAATCGTCGCGCCGGCAATATGATTTCCGGTGACTTCAGCCACGACGGGCTGACGGACCTGCTGTTGGTGGACAATCGGAACAGCTGTCTCAAACTGTTGCGGCAACGCACATCAGAAGAGCAGCGCAGCAAACGCAGCAAAAGTCATGTGAACGACCTGCAGTCGGACTGGCGGTTCGAATTCACAGAAATTTCGGTGGACAAACAGGTGGCCGGTCTGGCCTCCGGGGACTTCAATGCGGACGGCCGCATCGATATTGCCTATGTCGGACTGCCCGATCGACTGGTCATTCGTTACCAGCAGGGGGAGAGGAAAATCGAATGGAGCAAGTCATGGTCGATTCGCCTGCCGGGATTGGCACCGGTGGCGCGGATGGTTTCTGCCGGTGATCTCAATGGTGACGAGCGCACCGACCTGGTCGTGCTCGGCAAAACGGCGATGTATATCGTTTGTCAGAGCGATGGTGGTGTCATGGAGACTCCGCAGCGACTGATCAATACTTCGACTCAGCTGTCAATGGTTCAGGCTGGCGATGTCAATGGTGATGGTCGCGACGATGTTTGCTACATGGCAAACGAAGGCAGTAACCGTGGATTATGTGTACGGTTGCAGACGGCGAATGGTCGTCTGGGCCCGGAGCTTTGCTTCGATTTACAGCAGATACGTTCAGTCACTGTCTCCGACGTGGACGAACATCCAGGACGCGAAATCCTCACGATTGATCAGCGCACCGGACGGCTGGTGATTTCCCGTCTGCAGACTCCTGAAGAATCCGACCCCTCGGCTCCTCGCCGTTTGGTGCATTTCGGGATCGGCGATGGTAAATCGTCGGGACAGAACAGAGCAATTGCTGCAGGCGACGTCGATGGCGATGGACGCACCGACGTCGTCGTGACGGATCCGGAGAATGCGCAGGTCCTGGTTTTTCGACAAAACGGGATCGATGGTCTGGGACCCGCAGAGACGTTTCCAGGGCTGCTGGGTGCCACCAACGTCTGTATGGTCGACTTCGATTCCGATGGGCAGCAGGAAGTCATGCTGATGAGCGAAGCAGAAAACGTGGTCGCTTTCAGTCGGTTCCTGAATGGCCGGTTGACGTTTCCCAAACCCGTGACCCGGGCTCAGGAAGGGAAAACATTGTGCGGCATTCAGGTCATGAAGACGAAAGGCAAGCCGACACTCGTGATCTGCACGAAGTCCAAAGGAAGAAGCAAGAAGGACTTATTGCGACTGTATCAGATGACTCTGTCGGCAGACGGCACCGCGGAAGCCACAGATCGGGCTGCTGAGTTCGACGCAGGTGGAGTGGCCGCGAAACCCGGACCACGGCTGATCGCCATGGATGTCAATGCCGACGAGAACGAAGACCTGCTGATTGCTCCGCGAGGTTCCGGTTCAGAAGGAGTTATCACGTTCCTCAGCGACGAGGCTGGATTGTTGTCGGACACGCCACATTCTCATCGGTTGAATCTGGGAAGCGGGACTGCCGGGCCGCTGTTCGTTCATGGTTCGGCTTTGCTGGTGGGCCGAGGTGCATTTGCTCGAGCCATGAAACTGCACAAGCAGCGCTGGACTGTTGCGGACCAGTTTAACGCCGCCGAAGAGAAGGCGCGCATCGTCGGTGCCGTGGGCATGGACTACGACCATGACGGCACCGACGAAGTCATACTGATTGATACGGGAATCGATCGACTGCGAATTCTGCGGAATGAATCTGGTTTGTTTCGGCCTTGGCGTGAAGTCGAGTTGGGATCTCTCAGGTTTCGATCGGCCATCGTCGCCGATCTTAATGGTGACCAGGCCGATGACCTGCTGCTGTTCGGTGACCAGCGGATGAGCGTGATGTATTCCGGGGTTGCAGTCACCGAACTGACCGAAGTCGCTTCCTGGGAATCAGATCGAGACGACGCATATGCCACCGATGTGATCTCGGGCGACTTTAATGGTGACGACGTGATTGATTTGGCTGTGAGCGATACCAGTATTAATGGGCTTGAGCTGTTGAGTCTTAGTCAGTCAGACGGCATTCAGGCGGCAACGCACTTTCGAGTGTTTGAAGAAAAGCGACTGGTGTCCAGCTCTCAGTCGAGAGGCACCGAACCTCGTGAAGGGATCGTAGCTGATGTGACTGGCGACGGCCGCAAGGACCTGATCCTGCTGTGTCATGACCAGCTGATTGTGTATCCCCAGGACTCCGGCGTCGAAACGGTGGAATAAAGCAGGGTATGGAGTCTCGATTCTTTCCTGGAGCGCTGCATCAACTCGAACGGAATCGGTATGGCAATTGACCGTTACTTTCTTGGATGGGACCAGCCCGCACTTCCGCTGGTTGCGGACTACCTGGTGCAGCGATATGCGTCGACGAACCAGCTGAATCTTGCGGGCGTCATTCTGGTCTTCCCTGGTCGTCGGGCCGCACACCGGATGCTGGAACTGCTGGTCGATCACGCTGCAGCCCGGTATCCGGAGATGATTCCGCCACGGATGGTTACGTTCAGCCATTTTCCTGAACTGCTGTATCTGCAGAAGAAAAAACTGGCGGACGATCTCACACAGCTGCTCGTGTGGAAACAGGCAGTCAATGCGGTGCCGGAACGCGAGATCCGTCCGGCGATCGCCACACTTCCACCGGAAGATTCTCTCCCTTCATGGATGAAACTTTGCGATTCGTTGAGGCGTCAGCACGAAGAGCTGGCAGCAGAGAGTCTGAATTTCGATGACGTCTTCAGGACAGTTGCTCGAACCAATCCTGGGGAGGAAGCGGATCGCTGGAAGGCACTGTGGAGAATTCAGGCCGAGTACCTCATGCAGATGGACGGTGTTGAATTGTGGGATCGCCAGACCGCTCGCTTGGTTGCCGTAGATCAGCAGGAGTGCAGGACGGAACACGATATCGTACTCGTGGGCACGGTCGACATGAATGGCATCGTTAAAAAGATGCTGGACCAGGTCGCCGATCGTGTCACTGCGTTGGTTTATGCGCCAGAGTCCATTGCAGCCTGCTTTGATGCGTGGGGATGTCTGGTGCCCTCTAAATGGCTGAAACGTTCGATTCACGTGCCTGACGAATTGACACGTGTTGCGAACGATCCCCAGGATCAGGCTGAGGCAGTCATTGGTCACCTCCGGTCACTGGATGGTGGACATCGTGCCGACGAGATTGTGATCGGAGTGGCGGATGACAGCTTGGTACCAGTGATTGTGCAGGCACTGGCCAGAGTGAACTTAAATGGTCGCTGGCCGATTGGATCTCACGTGCGAGCATCGCCACCGTGGAGACTGCTCGACGCCGTCGCCAGGCACCTCGCCACCGCAAAACCGGATCAGGCTCCCGATTTTCCAACGCTGGCGGATTTGGTGCGTCACCCGGATGTCGCTGCGTTCATCGAGAAGCAGCTCCAACAGCGGAATCCAGAGGCAGCCTCGACATGGCTGTCCGACCTGGATCATTACCAGGCCGATCACCTGCAGCCGGTACCGGGCCGTATGCTGGGACCACGTCGACGAGCCGAAGTTGTCACCGCCATTTGTACAGCTGTTGAGCAGCTGTTGCTACAACTGATTTCCGGTGAGGCAGTGGTTGCTCACAGAAATGACGGCATGCGGCATCGAGACCGCTCAGTTGCACCTGCGCAGATGCTGCTGTTCGAAGACTCATCGGAGGAAGATCGAAGTGCCATGTTCGGCCAGTTGACCCGCCGCCGGTCGCTGAGTGCCTGGATATCAGGAACTGTTCGGCTGTTGAACCTGATTTATTCTGATTACCTGACCGGAGAGGATCTTCGGCGGGACGAGTCAATGGTCGCCTGTCTGAGTGCTCTCAATCAGTGCACGGAAACACTGTCCAAGATCCCTGCTGCGGTCCTGCCGAAGTGCACGGCCGCACAGGCTATTTCCGTGTTGTTAATGCAGACAGGAGATAAAAACATTGCAGCTTCTTCGGATGACTCGGCGATTGATCTGGTAGGCTGGCTGGAGCTGCCACTGGACGACAGTCCTGTGGTGACGGTGGCCGGATTTAACGAAGGCCGAATCCCCCGGTCGGCTTCGTCGGATGTGTTTTTGCCCAATTCGGTGCGTTCGAAGTTGGGACTTACGGACAATCAGCGGCGGTATGCACGAGATGCGTGGGCACTGGAAACGCTGCTTCACAATCGGAAGCGTGTGAGATTCATTGCAGGCCGCAGAGATGCGCAGGGTGATCCGCTTGCGCCGAGCCGGCTGTGGTTTTCCGGACAGGCAAAGGATATTCCAGCACGGGTACTCAGATTCTATGGGGACGGTGCGGAGGCGGATCCTCTAGGTGAAGCGGAGACAACGGAGAATCCCGCGTTGAGCCAGCCTGCATCGCGAACGCACAGCGGATTCCTGGTGCCGGCTCCATCGCAAATACCGCAGGCACCGAATCGGATTCCGGTCACTCATTTTCGCGATTATATCATGTGTCCTTATCGCTATTTTCTTCGCCGGGAACTGGGACTCGCATCCATCGAAGACAATCCCCGAGAGATGGACGGGCGATTGTTCGGCAATCTGATCCACACGGTCCTGAACCAGTTCGGTCGCTCCGAAATCCGTGATGCCCGTGATGCCGAGCGGATTGAAAAGGCTCTCAGATACTTCCTGCGACAGGAGGCGGATGAAAACTTCGGCACGCAGCTGTCAGCGACCGTAGCGGTTCAATTGCAGATGGCAGAAGCACGCCTGAAGGGGTTTGCCGAGTGGCAGGCCAGACAGTCATCAGATGGTTGGGTCATTGAATTCAGTGAACGGAAGCTGGAGTGTGAATTTCACGATGTCTTTGGACGACCTGTAACGATCAACGGGCGTGTCGATCGGATTGACCGGCATCGGCAGTCCGGTGAATGGCGTGTGCTGGATTACAAGACCGGAGAAAACCCGCATCGACCGCAAAAGACACATCGCAGGAAAGGCGACTGGATTGATCTTCAGTTGCCGCTGTATCGATTGCTGGTGCGGGGTCTGGGCGTCGATGGTGACGTTTGGCTGGGCTACATGAATCTGCCGGGCGACTTGACGCAAGTCGGTGCCAGCATTGCTGACTGGACTCCTGAAGACCTGGCCACAGCCGACGAAACAGCGAGACAGGTGGCTGCCGACATTCTGGATATGCGCATCGAGGCCATCAAACCTGCTGCCACAAGGATGAATGATGACCTGACACGGATTTGTCAGGATACGGTTGTCGACGCCCAGACACCCTGGCTGAGCGCCTGGTCCGGGCGATCTGTGACAGTACGAAAATAGGTATGCAGATGTTCTCGAGGAATCCCTGCGAACACGTCGGATTCACTACTCCCATGTACCAATTGATTCGCGCTTCGGCGGGCACCGGAAAAACGTGGAAGCTTTCCGGCCATTTTCTGATGCAGCTGTTTGATGGCGCGCGACCGGAAACAATTCTTGCCACCACATTCACCCGCAAGGCAGCGGGTGAAATTCTTGGACGCGTGCTGTTGCGACTGGCCGAAGCTTCAACGGATGCCTCCCGATGTAAAGAACTGGCAGCTGCAATGGCCCCGCTGGAAGTGACTGAGAGGCGGGCCAGAGACCTGCTGGTACAACTGACCGGCCAGCTGCATCGCCTGAGAGTTTCGACTCTGGACAGCTTCTTTCAGCAGGTTGCTCGCAGTTTAACTCTGGAACTGGGACTGCCTCCCGCATGGTCCATTGTTGATGACTATGATGATTCGATACTGCGGCAGCACGCCATTGATGCGGTTCTGGCCCAGCGGGAAACCGACGATTCCCGCCAATTGATGCAGATGCTCGCGAAAGGACGCAGCCGGCGCAGTGTTCGTTCGCTGATTGACGAAGCGGTCGAAGGCTACCACGAGTTGTTTCTGCAGACGGATTTCGAAGCCTGGGACCAAATTCCACGGGCGACCTGCCTGTCTGATGAAGATCAGCACATCTGCGTTGCAGCATTGCGGGCTGTTTCACTAAGCGGAAAGCAGCTGCCGAAGACGCGAGTCGCCGACCTGGAAAGGTTCCGGGCAGGAAAATGGGCCGAATTTCTGACGACAGGGATTTCAGTGCCGGTTGCAGCAGGTAAATTGAAATTCGGGCGGCAGCATCTGACCGCCGCACTCATTGACGCCTATGAGCCACTTGTGCGACATGCTCAGGCAGAGATTGCCAACCAGATCGGGCGCCGCAATCGAGCCGCCTGGAAACTCGTCGCTCGTTTTGACACGCTGTATCAACAGCTGCGGCGTGACAGGGGATCGATGCGCTTCAGTGAAATCACCCGAACGCTGGCTCGTTCCGGCACTGCTGTCGAAGGAGACCGCGTCAATTATCGGTTGGACAGTTCACTGCGGCATCTGTTGCTGGACGAGTTTCAGGACACATCACTTGATCAGTGGACTGTGTTGCGGCGTCTGGTGAGTTCTCTGGTGAATACTTCCCCACCTGACAAGTCCAGTGTTTTCTGTGTAGGTGATTCCAAACAGGCGATTTATGGCTGGCGCGGCGGACTCGCGGAAATCATGGATGAAGTGCCGTCTGCAGTGCCGGGCATTAAAACCGACACACTTGACGAGAGTCGTCGATCGGCTCCGGCTGTGATTGACACCGTCAACCATGTGTTTCAGAGGCTGCACCAGCACAGGAAGCTGGATGAATACGGTCCGGCATGCCGCGAATGGGGCCAGACGTTTCCTGTCCATTCGACTCACCGCACTCAGCTGCCTGGCTTCGCGGAATTCAGGACCTCGCCCGCATTCGATGGTGAATCTAAGCCGGAAAAGACGACGGCTTACAACGCCTGGGTGGCGGAGCAGATCCGGGACATTCATATCAGCTGTCCGGGGGCTGAAGTTGGGGTGCTGATGCGTACAAATGACGGCGTTGCACAGTTGGTTCATCAGCTGACAAAGTGCGGTGTTCCAGCCAGCGAAGAAGGTGGGACGCCGCCAGTGGACAGCCCCGCTGTGCTGGCTGTGATGTCGTTGCTGTATCTGGCCAGTCATCCCGGTTGTACGGTGTCGAGGTATCACGTGGTCCATTCACCGCTGGCGGATGCCGTGGATCTGCATCACTGGAAGGATCATACGGCGGCGATGACGGTCGCTAACTCGGTTCGTCGTCGGCTGCTGGATGAAGGATACGGACCCACGCTCCAGTGGATGGCGGAAATGGCTGCTGACCATAGCAGTGAACGTGACCGGCGGCGATTGCAGCAGGTTGTGGCCGAAGCTTGGCGGTTCGACTCAGCACCGTCACTCAACCCGGCAGAGTTTGTGCAGTTACTGGAGACATCACGATTCAGTCGTAGTGCGGCCGCGCCCGTTCGCGTAATGACGGTTCATCAAAGTAAGGGACTGGAGTTTGATATTGTTGTCGCTCCCGAACTGACAGGACCACTCATGACAATTCCGCCTGTTGCGTCCGGAGGTCCCAATCGGGCGGCGGCCCCGGTGGATGTCTGCGTGTGGATGGATAAAGGGATTCGTTATATCCTGCCGCAACGTTTGCAGGAGGCTTTCGCCAGAACAATCGATGAGAGAGTACGAGGATCTCTGTGCCTTCTGTACGTCACGCTCACACGTGCGATTCATGCGCTGCATCTGCTGACACCTGCGAACACCAGAAAGACCGGCAAGACGCTGGCCGGAATTCTTGCATCAGCATTTTCGGAAGACGAAGTACTGGATGAAGACTCACAGATCTGGTCAACAGGTGACGCGGCGTGGTATCAACACGTGCCGCACACTCAGACATCGCGGAAACATCTCCGGCCGGAACGCCCGACTCCGCCATCCGTCGTGCAGCTGGCTCCCATGCCCAATGGCCGTCAGCGGGGACTTAAACGCCGAACTCCGTCTGAACATGCACTCACAAGACTGCCGATCGGCGCCGCAACGTCAGCGGAAATTCATACTTCCGGAGGCCTGGATGGACGGACACGAGGCACACTCATACATGCCCTGTTCAAGTTGATTCTATGGCTTGACGAGAGTGATCAACCCACTCCTGAAAAGCTGCGTATACTCGCTCAGGAGCTGTTTATCCGGCAAACGGACGTGACTGATAAAGAGTTCGAGTCTGTGTTGCAGGATTATCAGAAGATGTTGGATCAGACATCGACTCAAACGGCACTTTCCCATTTGCCAACACGAGACCGGTTCGTGCGAAAGTTAGGATTAGCGGACCGAAATGGATTTGAACTCTCTGTGATGACCGAACGGCCGTTCGTCTATCGGCGGCATGAGAGTATTATTCAGGGTACGATGGATCGCCTTGTCATTGCCGAACAGTCCGGACAAAGACTGGCAGCCGAGGTCATTGACTTCAAAACAGATCGATTCTCGGGAGAGCTCAACCGCTGGATCGATTGTAAACAAGCTGACTACAGCGACCAGCTGAGTGATTATCGCGCCGCAGTTGCACACTGTTTTGGAATTCCCCACCAGTTCATTACAACGTCGCTGTTGCTGCTGGAAGCGGATGTCTGTGTTGAAGTGAGTTGAACGAGGTCGAGCCTGTCGGATTCGGATGAGCCACAGCAAAAACACCAACGTCTCGGAGCATCGGTCGTTGGTCACCCGTTTACGTCCCGGTAAGGGTGTCACATCAGCCAGTACTGGACGTCAATGACGCCTTCATTCATACTTTCCACTGCTTCCTCACGACACGGGTCTGGAGTCTGCAGATTCGAGGTCAGTTTGCGTCGTATGTCATACGGCGCGGGTTGGTTGGGTTCACGAGCGGATTGTTCGCCAGTCCAGTTCTTTCGCAGAGTTCGGTAATGCATAACGCCTTTCGACGCCCAACCACGCTGCTGCGAAGAACCACCTGCCCTCATTGCTGGACGAAGTTTCCACCCGAAGAATCCATGTGGATTTCCGCTCACCCCGATCTTGATGATGATGATATCGTTACACCTCGAGGCCGGCGGCGGTTTCTCCCGACTCGTCTGAACGAAAATGGGCATGCCATCGATGTCAGAGGTGAAGTCTGTCACCACCTTGCCTGTCCTCGTTGTCATCTGACCGTGGTGCGCGCATCGCTGGAGCTGAACCCTTTGTTCTATTCCATCCTGGGTGCTCCAGGTTCCGGTAAGTCGTACTATCTTGCTGCAGCGATCTGGCAGTTGCGCAAGGCACTCAGTTCAAAATTCAAAATTGCCTTCGGAGATGCGGACCCAGTCTCAAACCAAATTCTGAACCAATATGAAGAGACTCTGTTTCTGAACAATAAACGAGACACTCCAGTTGCTCTTCCCAAGACGGAAAAGGAAGGAGACCTGTACGAATCCGTTGTGCTGGGTGGACGTCCGGTTTTGTTCCCTAAACCGTTCATTTTCTCCGTGAAGCCGCAGCACGATCATCCCAGATTCAGTCATGTGCGTTCTCTGTCCCGAGCCCTGTGCCTGTACGACAATGCTGGCGAGCACTTTATGCCGGGTGAAGAATCGTCCAATAATCCGGGGACGCAGCATCTCTCGGTATCTCAGGCACTGTTGTTTCTGTTTGACCCGACGCAGCACCACGAGTTTCGAACTCAATGTGCCGAGCGCAGCAGGGATCCGCAAATGGGTGCTCGTGGCTTCAATTTCCGGCAGGATAAGGTCCTGATGGAAGCTGAAAGCCGGATCCGCGCACAGACAGGTCTGCGACAGTCGGACCGTGATTCCCGACCTCTGATCATCGTGGTCACCAAATTCGATGCATGGAACTCGCTCACTGGCACGGAAATGCGTCCCGACTTTTTTTTGCGGCAGAGCCAGTCGGGAAGGCATGCGCTTGATGTGGAACGAGTAGAGGCGATGTCCGGCAAGATCCGCAAACTCATGACCACTCTGGCACCGGAGTTTGTGACAGCCGCAGATGGATTTTCCAGTGATGTAACCTGGATCCCTGTGAGTGCTTTGGGAAAGGGACCGGAACTCGTTCAGACCGGTGCCGATGAAGAACTCATGATTCGGCCGGCTGAAATCAATCCTGCGTGGGTGGAAATCCCGCTGCTGTATGCCTTTTACCGCACGGTGCCTGGATTGATTCTGGCCTACACAGGCAAACGCCGCGACGACAATGCACCAGGGCCCCGCGGAGGCGCCGTGGTATGAGCCAGGAGATCGTATACACGTCTGCCCCGCGCGGTTTGAAGCCCGGCAGCAAGGGTTTTTGTACGGTCGTCAGCACGCACGGAATGGCAGGCAATTTCTCTGAACGCCTCGAAATTCTGAGCGGATATCGCCATGCATTCACACCGGGGAATAGAAATGCACCAGTTAATTATTCCCACCTGCATATCAAAGTCTCCGAGCAAACCTACTATGTCCTGTCACGCATTTGTGATGCCGGAGTCGACTATTCACAGCGGTCCAACAAACTGGCTCACCACGTGGCGCTTAGTGCATCAGAACTAGTGGCAGCCGGACCGGCAGCAGTGCTTGCTCATGGTGGATTTTGTGAGAGCCGCTGGGATGGAAGGGTCAGGACTTTACCGGTGGGCCGCAGTCCCAATGCCCCGTGTTCCGGTCCGGGTGTTTGTTCCGCGTGGAAGCGTCTGACTGGAGATGCCGGCTGGGCAGCCGTGCTGGCTCATTCGGCCACGGCAGCGAAACCGAGGCCGGTTTCTGTCATTTTTCCTGCCGGTACAGACACTCTGGCACTGGTGGTTGAGGCCTTAAACCTGGTGTCTCCCGCTCAGCGCTGGAATGTGACGTTCAGCACATATTTCACGAGGTCGGTAGCCGGCAGTGACTGCCTGTGGCGTTTCGTACTGAATGGGACGAAACAGGCATCATCTCTGAGAAACAACAGCACAGAGCTGGTCATTGAACTCGATACAGAATTGAAGGCTCCACCACAGACACCATTTCTGTCGTCGGCTCGCACTGGCAGGTCCCATGTGGGCTACAACGCTCACTTTGTGCCACCGTCCGGAACAGGAAGTGACCCCTATGCCAGACTGCGGGCGAGCAGGAAACCTCAGGTCAGTTTCGTTTCCGGACCAGGCCGCTTTGACGCGACAGGACCAGCCGGATCGATTAATCATTATCAGAATATGCCGGCGATGCCTGATCTGCTCGGCCGCCGCCACCGGTGGTACAAACGTAAGCTGAGCTGGTTGCTTCTGGGACTCCTGTCGTTGACCGTTATCGGTGGGTTGGTCTTAGCTGCATTTTACGCGGGAAAGAACGCCGGTACGACGACAGTGCCAGAGCTTCCGGTGGCACCCGCTGTTGATAACGACACTTCAGCGGACGTGACGTTTGAAATCAGAATCGCACAGAATACGCCAACACTGTTTCGCAGGGATGAGAGTTACCGGACCCTACGCAGGGTCCTCGGCATCTCACAATCCAGTCTCCGGACAATCAACTGGGTGTTCGAGTCCGGCCTGTAACTGACAGTCCGGCAGTCGACATCGTGGTGACGAAGGCAGTCCAATGAGAGAAATTGAAGCAGTCATCGAACAGATTCAGTCGGTGCTTGCATGGGACCACGATCCCGATCCGGAATATATGGAGACCCTGGTTGCGGACTATACGCGAAATATCACTGCGGCCAATGAGCGTCTGCGACAATGTGAAGCATTGCTGAGCCGCGGTCTCCGCGCGGAAGCCATTCAGCAGTGTGAATCGGAACCCAATCTTCTGGAGGTCACTGCGATTCTGGATTTCCCGGAGGTTGAATTCTGGTCTGACTATGTCTCGCAGTACGAATTGCCGCCACTTCCGGAACTGTTGATGGACGTGGCTGCCGATCTGAATGATGCCTACGCATCCGCCCAGCCAGTTGACGGGTTCCTGAAACTACATCGCCTGCACGCCCTCGCTCTCAGTCCGCTGTCGGTCAGGATTCAGATTTTGCGTGAACTGGCCAGCAAAGATAAATCCAATCCAGTCTGGCTTGAAGATCTCGGGAACTATGAAGTTGCACGTCAGAATCAGATCGAATCAGAATTGGAGACTGTTCTTGCGGACAGAAACACGACGCAGGCAGCCGCTTTGGAGGCCGAACTGACCGGTCGCAAATGGACAACCCGTCCGCCCCAGGATCTCATCAAAAAAGTGCAGAGCACTCTTGTTCGGCTGCAGACCTATGATGCCCGAAAGGAACTCAAACACGTCGCTGACTGTCTGAAACTGGCTTATGCTGAACGTGACCTGGACGCGGCACGCCACTATGTCGATCGCTGGGAGTCATTGACTGATACTGCTGCTGTCCCTGAAGGTGATCCAGTCGATGAGACGGCCGCACCTGCGCTGAACTGGATTGCCCAGGAAGACCGAAAAGTACGTCAGGAAGGAGCGTATCAAAGCAGCGTTGCTGCTTTGGAGCGGAGCCTGGAGCGAGGGGCTTCCGTTGTGGATTTAAATCGATCCGCTGAAGCGATCTGTCTGCTTGAAAGAGGCCTTCCCGCCGAACTGGCACAACGTCTTGAAGAACGAAAAAATCAGATCAGTCGCCAGGCCGGTCGCAGGACCCTGATAATTATTGTGAGTATTGCTGCAGTCATACTGATCGTTGGATCGGTTTGTGTTTCATTCGTGTTGCAGAACTGGCACAGACAAAGTGTCACAGAAAATCAGCAGCTTCTGCGGCAGCTATTGACGGACGGAAGAATCGAACAGGCTCAGGATTTCTACAACAGACTTGCGGCCGACTCTGCCGCTGTGGCCGAAAGTGAGGAGCTGCAGCAACTGCATGAGGAACTCATTGAGACGCTCCATGATGAGCAGAGCCGAAGAAATGCATTCGTGAGTTTACTGACTCTGACCGAAACCGGCATTCGCAGTTCTCCGGATCGGAGCGATATTGAAAAGTCGATGGGTGATCTCGATCGAGCTGAATCCATGGCTAAAGACACTGCCGAACTGGAAGAAGTTCGTCATGCCAGAAATGCTGTGGAGGCGGCAAGCCAACGAATCCAGGCCAGAGTTGACAATCAGTTTCTTGACGACCTGGAGGCCGCAACGACTCGGTTTCGACAGAGACCGGACCGGGACATGGAAGTCAATCAGGCACTCACAACGGAATTCCGCAGTCTCAAACGTCGACCACATGTCTCACAAAGCCACAAACAGCCGATCGATGCTGTTCTTCGAACGCTGGACGCAGCTCGAGCTGATCATCAGCGACAGCAAAAGGTGAGCGCCGATCTCGACAGGATTACAGCAGCTGTTGGAGACACCGATCGTTACCAAAGTCAGCTGCGGGAATACATTCAAAGCCACTCGGGCAGCCGTCGCTCCACAGCCTTTCAACGTGTCATCGCCACTGAAGCGGAGCTCTGGGGCGGACCTCGGCTTTGGAATGAACTGCGTGACGATTGGGAATCTTTGTCGCTGAGTGATATCAGTTCGGAATCGGCTTCAGCTCTGCAGCAGCAGTACCTCGAATTCCTGAAAGAGTCAAAGCAGTTTCCGGCTGGTCATGGTTTGGTACGTCATGTGGAAGCGCTGAAGGCCGTTATCGCTCGTGTGGGGAAAGATCACGGTGCCATACAGGAGCATCTCCGTGAGGCGTTTGAGTTTTATCTTGAATTACCACTGGTGGTTGTCTCCGGAGATCTGCGTTACTACACGAACTTAGAAAAACTCCCGGAAGAATCAAACGGCGTGATTATCATCGTGCCATTCAAAGATGATTTGCTGAAGCGTGATTCCGTGAAGCGTATACCGGCTGATTCCGTGACGAATGGCCGCTCCGGTGGTATGTTTGTCTGGGATGCTCCCCATACGGAGTTTGCACAGCACGCACTGGAAGAACTGAAAGAGGCAAATCAGCATTGGGAAGAAAGTTTTGGAGGACTGGTGACTCTACTGGCCCGTGATTCGGGAATTGACCCGATCGTGAAGATTAAAATCCTCTACGATCTGCTTCGAACCGGGTCTGCAGGAAGCGTGTTCTTCCAGGGGGCTTTCGAAGATTCGTTGGCCGCGGTCGACCGCTTCGACGGATTTAAGGTCAACTGGATTTCCCCAACGGCATCCGGTGCTCTAAATGCCCGAGTCCGTGCGACAGCGATTCTGGATAGTCTGTCCCCACTCGACGAGACCGGCCGTCGTGCTGTCACAAAGCGTGACGAGCTGGCCGCCCGCAAACCTGGCCCCGTGTATCGCTGGATTGGCTGGCTGCACGTGAGTTCTGATACGACCTGGACGTGCTCGACCGGCACACCACTGCAGGAAACAGACAATGGTTCACTGGTCGTCATCGTCTCGCAGGAAAACAGGGAGAGACCTTCGGAATTTGCCCGGATTGGTTTTGTGGCGTCCGGACAACTCAAGTTGGACCTCTCAGGGAATTCGGCAGGATTTGTCGAAGGCCGCCCTGTCTACCTCGTCGAGGACCAAATGAAATAGACCACATGGTTACTGACAGGCAATTCATCCAATGAGTGAATCGTTCTATATCCAGGTTCGTGGAAAACGACAGGGACCATTCACCGTGGAACGCCTTCGTAGTATGGCAAAGCGTGGACGATTCGGGCGTTCGTATCGAGTGTCCACGGACGGACGGTCCTGGAGGCCAGCCAGCGATTTTCCGGTATTGTTTGAGACGCGGGGTGAGCGGAAGATGCGGCACGGCGGCGGGGTCGAAAATCCGGCAAGCCCCGACCCGGCCACGGTGGCTCCTGCGGTTCCCAGTTCGGCCGGGTGGTTCTACAGTCACGACGGCCAGCAGCTTGGTCCGGTGTCGATGGAGGTACTCAGGCACTCTCATACAACAGGCACATTGAATGCTGATGATCTTGTCTGGACCCACGGGATGATGGAATGGAAACGGGCAGACAAGGCTTTGCCTGGCCTGTTTTCAGGAGAAGGTGCGGTGGCGTCTGGACACCAGTCCGGGCCGGCCGTCGGCCCGGTGCAGTTGCCTGCCCCGGTGGCCCACATGGCTCTCTACAGTCTTGTCCTGTCGTTCATTCCGGTTGTAGGCAGTATTGCGGCTGTTATTTGTGGCCACAAAGCTCTCCGCAAAATTGACAGAAGCCACTCTAATCTGCAGGGCCGCAATCTGGCTATTGTCGGTCTCGTCCTCGGCTATGCTGTAATTGCAGCAGTTGTGGCTGCTGGACTGTATTGGCTGAGCACCCAGGTCTAGACTCCGGCAGGTGGCCGGTGAATTTCACAGATTGATCCGAATGCTGTGGGGTGGACAAACTAATCCAGCCGGTTACCGGCAGTCAGGAGCGAATGAGTGGTTTGAAGCGAGCGGTCGCCGGAACTGCTGTTTCATCACTGAGACGAGCCTTGCGCTCCTGCTCGTAGATGCGATAGTTTCCTTCACACCAGACGGTACTCGTATCACCTTCAAACGCAAGAATATGAGTGGCGATACGGTCCAGAAACCAGCGATCATGGCTCACTACTACGGCGCAACCACCAAAGTTTGTCAAACCTTCTTCCAGTGCCCGAAGCGTATGCACATCCAGATCATTTGTTGGTTCGTCCAGGAGCAGCAGGTTACCCCCGGAACGCAGCAGTTTTGCCAGGTGAACCCGGTTGCGTTCGCCACCTGACAAACTCCCGACATTTTTCTGTTGTTCGGATCCGCGAAAATTAAACCGCCCGCAGTAACTGCGGGCGTGTATCTTCACCTTTCCGACTTCCAGCGTATCGTGTCCGTCGGAGATTTCTTCATAAACCGTCTTGCTCGGATCCAGAGCATCACGAGTCTGGTCGACGTAGGAAAGGCTCACGGTCTCACCGATCACGATTGTGCCGGCATCCGGCTGTTCCTGTCCCATGATGATACGGAATAATGTGGTCTTGCCGGCTCCGTTGGCACCGATCACTCCCACGATGCCACCAGGCGGCAGGTTAAAGCTGAGATTGTCGAACAGCATCCGGCCGTCGTACGACTTCTGTAAATTCTCAGCGATGATGACTTTTGTGCCGAGCGGCCTGGAGGTCGGAATCTGGATCTGAGCCGAACCCTCCCTCGCGTCATATTCCCGGGCCGCTAGTTCCTGATACCGCTGTAAACGGGCTTTGTTTTTGGTTGACCGGGCTTTGGGTGACATGCGGGCCCACTCAAGTTCCTCTTTCAGTTCCTTTTGACGGCGACTTTCGGAACGTTCTTCCAGTTCCAGTCGCGTCTGTTTCTGTTCGAGCCAGGACGAATAGTTGCCTTCGTAGGGAATCCCCCGGCCACGATCCAGCTCCAGTATCCAGCCAGCGACGTTATTCAGAAAGTACCGGTCGTGGGTAATCGCCACCACAGTTCCGGAAAACGATTTCAGGAACTGTTCCAGCCATGCCACGGATTCGGCATCCAGGTGATTTGTGGGTTCGTCCAGCAATAGGATGTCCGGATTCATTAGCAGCAGCTGGCAGAGCGCGACTCGACGTTTTTCTCCACCCGACAGATTTTCGACGATACTTTCGGCTTCGGGAAGTCCCATAGCGTCGGCGGCGATTTCCAGAGTTCGATCCAGCTCCCACAGGTTGCCGGCGTCAATCTGATCCTGTACCTTCCCCTGTTCTTTCAGAACCGACTCCATTTCTTCCGGCGACATTTCTTCGCCGAGTTTCATGCTGAGTTCGTTGAAGCGATCCATGATGGCGCGCGATTCCGCGACAGCATCGTCAATACATTCACCAACGGTTTTATCCGGGTCCAGCCGCGGCTCCTGTGGAAAGTAGCCAATACGGATACCTTTGGCCGGATGCACACTGCCCATGAAGTCTTTATCTTCCCCCGCCATGATTCTCAGCAGGGTGCTCTTGCCGGATCCGTTGTCGCCCAGCACACCAATTTTTGCCCCAGGATAAAACGCCAGCCAGATATCAGACAGCACTTCCTTCTCGTCGTACATACGAGTGAGGTGTTCGATGGTCATAATGTATTGTTCGCCCATGGATTCCAGACTCCTGAGTCAACGGCTGTTTGCGGCATTTCAAAACGTGTATGAAGGTACATATAAGCGAGTGCCTCCGATTCTGACACACCGCGCTGCAATTGCCCCGCTCCGTCCGTCCGACACACAGGTTTGGTCGGTCATATGGCCGCTGTGGCGGCCATCAGTGCCGAAAAGACCTGTTCACAGAATCGTCTGGCCTCGGCATAGATGCGACCATCCGGGTTATTACGCGGGCCGGCAACATTCAGAACGCGAATCTTACGACTCGCGATCCAGCGCACAACGGCCGAAACACTGAGTGTCGGTGAATTCTCACCCGCAGACTGGGTTCGCAGCCGAACGATCTGAAGTGGTTTGTGATGCTGACGAGCCAGTTTGACCGTTAGTTTGGTGCCGCCGCTCACCGCATCCATCACAATGACCAGTGTTCCGTCTGAATCACGAACATTCCATTCTGTGCGCACGGTATAGTTCCAGGAGTCTGTTTCCTGCAGCCGGTACTTTCGTGGAATTCGTCCATCTTCAGCACGGCGGCCGCTCGGACACCAGCCGGCGATTGGGACTCGCTGACGGAGTGCTGCATCCAGTGCAGCTCGATCGACGCCAGTCTGACCACCGGAGATGACCGTGAGTTTGCCATCCGGTAACAAAAGGCTGGATCTGTTTTCGTTCATTCACTACCGTCCCGGTCGGCTGAGAAACCGGAATTGTAGCGTTCCTGACGTCCGGAGTCGGCGAATGAGCCAGACAATGTCCATGGGATGTTGGCAGACAGGGCAAATTTCGGTGCCGAACGAAAAGTATTCAGCATGCCGATGCAGGACAAGAACAGCACCCACATTTCACCTGAAGAACAATTGTGTGACAGGAACTCGGAAGCGCTGAGTTTTCGCGACGATGTGAAACACTGCGGTTGCGGGATTCTTATGGGCGCTGCAGACATTGTGCCCGGCGTGTCCGGGGGCACCGTGGCTCTCATTGTGGGGATCTACGAGCGTCTGGTCCGGGCCATCAGTCATTTTGACCGCCAGTTTTTGCAGCATTTAGCAGATGGACAGGTTCGGAAGGCAGCACGACACACCGACCTGCGGTTCCTGGTGGCCCTTGGGTGTGGTGTGCTGCTGGGAGCCGGTGGTCTGGCAACGGTCATTGAAGTTCTGCTGACCGACAAGCGGACTCTGACGTACGCCGCATTTACCGGGATGATTCTGGCTTCCAGTCTGCTGGTGGCTGCGCAGGTGAATTCCTGGCCTGTGCAGCGTCTTGGCCTGCTGATACTGGCGACAGTTTTGGCGTGGTGGCTGACAACGTTGTCAGTTGTTCAGAACCCGCCGGATTCGCTCGTATACCTTTTTTTCTGTGGCATGGTTGGAATCTGTGCCATGATTTTGCCGGGTATCAGTGGTGCCTTTATTCTGCTGCTGTTGAGTCGCTACGAAACAATTCTGACTAACATTCGCAGCTTCGTACACATGGAATTAAACGCTCAAGTGTTGACGACTCTTGTTGTCTTTAGTGTGGGCTGCGGCACGGGACTCCTGGTCTTTAGCCGCTTGCTGCAGAAACTGCTGGCACTGCACCGCGACCCCACCATCGCTGTTCTGTGTGGATTGATGCTGGGTTCGCTGTATCGGCTGTGGCCCTTTCAGCGGGATCTCACTCCGACTGTGGCCGACCTCAAGCACAAAACCTTCGAACACTTTATGCCATCCGTCTTTTCGAGCGAGGTGTGGTTGGTCATTTTTGCATCAGTACTTGCTTGTGCGCTCGTGCTGACACTCGATGCAGTTGCACGGAGGTTAAGGGTTCATCAACGCAAAGACTTGGAGCGGTAGCTCAAGTCGAGTAATTCAACCGGATGCAGCACCGGAATGGCACGGCCAGCCTGTTTGAGTTGAGCCTGCAGTTGCAGTGAACATCCGACATTGCCCGTAGCGATGACGTCCGGGTCCGCAGCCAGCAGATGGTCGGTGCGTCTTTTGCCCAAACGGTCTGCCATGTCGGGTTGAGTCAGATTGTAGCTGCCCGCTGCGCCACAGCACAGTTCCGGTTCGGCTACGGGAACCAGATTCAGCCCAGGGATTTGCTCCAGCAGAATTCGCGGTTGTTCGCGAATCTTTTGGGCATGCTGCAGATGGCAGGCATCGTGATATGCGACTGTGGCGTCAATCGATCCTTTCGGTGTGGCAATCCCAAGTTCTACCAGAAACTCTGAGATGTCCTTCATCCGCCCCACGAATTCATCGGCGGCAGAATGATCGGCATGCGGGTGGATTTCATTAAGGATATGGCTGTAGTCTTTCAGCATAGAACCGCAACCAGCCACGTTGATCACAACCGCGTCCAGTGTCTCTCCGGCGAAAGCCTGTACGTTCTGCTGCATCAGATTGACTGCCGGCTCTGCTGCACCACTGTGATAATGGATTGCACCACAGCATTGCTGGTTTCTCGGAATGACGACGTCGCAGCCATTGTGCTGGAGCACCCGAACTGTGGCCCGGTGAACGTGCCGAAACATTGCGTCGGCAACACAGCCAAGGAACAGCCCCACGGTCGCCCGGCGCTCTCCGATTGCCGGAAGCCGCTCGGGGAGGGCAGGTCCAGGAGAATTCAGCTGCGGAAGCAGCTGCTGCATACGGCGGAGCTGCTCCGGAAGCAGGTGATTGAGCCGGGTCGCCTTCAGAACTCGATCCAGTCCTAACTTTTGCATCCATCGTGCGGGTGTCAGTGCCCACATCATCCGTCGTCGACTGGGAAACAACCCGTACAGGATCGTGCGATGAAACCAGTCCCGACGTGACGGTGCCCGCCCTGATCGCTCAGCCTGCATCTGCATCTCGACTCGAAATGGTTCCAGCAGTCGCCCGTACTGAACTCCAGATGGGCAGGCCGTTTCGCAGCTGCGACAATCCAGGCATAAATCCAGATGTCCGCGAACCCTGTCCGTGAGATCCAGTCGCCCATCGACCACTGATCGCATGAGATAAATGCGGCCACGTGGACTGTCGTTCTCGTCGCCCGTTTCCACATATGTGGGACAGGCGGAAGTGCACAGACCGCAATGTACGCAGTCAAGAAAGCGTTCGTAAGGAATGGACTGCCCAGTCACAGGCAATTCAGGATGGTTCATAAGATCATTAGTTTCAGTTCGATAACATGGATGCGGTCACACGAACAGATGATTGGGATCGAAGACTTCGACCAGTCCTGTTGAAAAAGGATTCTGCGGGCGACGGAGTGTTGTGTCGTCCGTCGCAGATCTGAAACAGCCTTGAGTCTCACTCAGCAGTTCCTGGATCTGTTCGATCCCCTGATCGGGCAAAGACTCTGAATCACCGTGGCAGACGACGACGACTCCGTTCCCCGCATGGCAAACCGCGACCAGCCCGAACTTATGCATCAGGCAGCAGACATCGGTTACCCGGGACGGCACTGTCCTGACGACACCAACTGTGTCTGGTGCGAGGTGTCGGCGTGCGACGTCCTCGCAGTAGACCGTTGCAGTGGTGTTGTTCGCAGCCAGGATCTCCGAGGAGACCGGATTACTCATCTCTTGATGCAGTCGTTTCATCTGCCAGTCGCAGACGGCGGGTGGACCGTCCACACCAACGCACAGTGACCAGGTCAGGGAATCTGAGGACTGAAGGTCGATTACAACGGGGCGTGCTGCTGATTGATTCAGGGAGTCCAAAGATGCTGTGACTTCAGTCTCCCGGGCGAACTGCCAGCGCTGCACCAGAAACTGTTCCGGGATTGGTTTGAGCTTAAACGTGACCTGACTGAGAATCCCCAGTGAGCCGCGTGATCCCACCATCAGACGGCACAAGTCATAACCGGCAACATTCTTCACAACTCGACCACCTGCATGAAAGACCCGGCCCTGACCGTCGACGGCCTCCATCCCGATCAGATAGTCGCGCAGCGTGCCATATCCGTATTGTCGCGGGCCCGCGAGATCAGACGCGACAAAAGCGCCTATGGTCATATCGGGATCGGCCACATCAACAGGAAGCTGCTGTCCTTCTGTCCTGAGCAGGTCGTAAAGGATCCGCAGCGTGACTCCTGCTTCGACCGTGACTGTCATATCACGGGCGGGATAATCGACAACTCTGTTCATCGCGGACAAATCAAGCTGGCGAGTCGTTCCGATCACATGCCGTGCCGCAGTCAGAGTTTTCTGGTCTTTCACGGCACTGCGGACGGCATCGGTGATGTCCTGAACCGTCCCGACAGCGATGGTATCACGAGCAGTGCTCGACATGAATCAGCCTGTTGGATCCGGAAATGTTTGCATGGTGTGATTGGTCTGACGAGTGTCGGCGAAGGTGTCACATGGCGGCACGTCGACCAGGACGACTGCGTTCAATGTGTTCCATCCCGCACGCTCCGGCGGTTGGCAGCAGCTTGCCCGGATTACAGTATCCGTCAGGATTGAAAACACGTCGCACATCGCGCATGACCGTCAGATCCTCTTCTGTGAATAAACGTGACATAAAGCTGATTTTTTCCACTCCAATGCCGTGTTCACCAGTGACACTCCCCCCCAGTTCAATGCATTTGTCGAGGATTTCGTCGCTGGCCGCCATTACCTTTTTGACCTGTGAGCGGTCTCTTTCGTCGAACATCAGAATTGGGTGCAGGTTACCATCGCCTGCGTGGAAAACGTTGACAATCTGTGTGTCATATCGTTGTCCGACGTCGGCGATGAATTTCAGGATCTCCGGTAGTTTCGTGCGGGGAACGACGCCGTCCTGAGTACAATAGCTGGGAGCCAGCCGGCCGATCACGCCGAATGCCTGTTTGCGACATTTCCACAGCAGCGCTCGTTCCTCTTCGGTCCGGGAAAGACGAACTTCACGAGCACCACTTTGTTTGCAGAGCTCAGTGATCGTATTGGCTTCGCCATCGAGCGCGACATCCAGTCCATCGACTTCAATCAGCAGCACTGCTGCGGCATCAAGTGGAAACCCGAACGAAAACGCTTCTTCCAATGCAGCAATAATCCCCTGGTCCATCATCTCCAGAGCAGCTGGTACGATTCCGGCACCGATAATACGGCTAATCGCCTGGGACGTGGCGTCGATACTGTCGAATACCGCCAGCATGGTTCTGCAGCTCTCCGGGTTGCGGGTCAGTTTTACCCAGATCCGCGTCACAATCCCGAATGTTCCTTCGCTGCCGACGAACAGGCCGGCCAGGTCCAAATCGTTGCCACGGCCACACGGACCGCCAACCTGCACCAGCTCACCGGATGTCGACGCAAACTCGACACCGGTCACATGATTGACGGTGACGCCGTACTTGAGCGTGTGCGGACCGCCGCTGTTCGTGGCAACATTGCCTCCGATTGTACAGGCTCCCTGACTGGAGGGATCCGGCGCATAATGAAACCCTGTACCTGCCAGAGCTCGTGTAAGATTCAGGTTCACAAGACCAGGCTGCACCACGGCATACCGATCTGGGATATTGATTTCCAGGATCTCTTTCATGCGAGTGAGTAAAATCATCACGCCCCCGCCAACGGGCAGACAGCCTCCAGCCAGGCTGGTTCCTGCGCCACGCGGGACGAACGGCACGTGGTGACGGCTGCATGACTTCACGACCGCCTGAACTTCCGCCGCCGATTGGGGAAAGACAACCACGTCCGGAACATTCTTTTCCACGACGTAACCGTCACACTCGTAGACGAGGAGTTCGTCCTGCGAACTCAGCAGCCGATCCGTCCCGACATGCTGCGCCAGTTCACACAGCAGATCGTTGGGAATGTTGGCCGAGGGTGGTGACGTGGTCATAACAAAGTGCCCGCAAAAGCCTCGCAGGTGTACTCCGAAGTCAGTCCAAAGACAAGTCTGTCTTCCGACGGCTCTGCCGATTCGTCACACTGTCTGGCTCGCACGACACCCTGTTCATGTCGGGGACATTCACTTCGAATGTTATCCGAGGAGCTACGGCGGGAATTTGCTCGCGAGTCGCAGGATGGGTCACGCAGGCGGACACCGGGCTGATGAAAGGTCCATAATGTAGAAAGGTTGCGCAGATAAAGATTTTACAGAACTGTTGGGTAGTTTTGTATGAGTTGGTTTATCACCATCACTCTTAGCGATGGAGCGCAACAGCAGTCACAAACAGGCCTGACAGTTCAGGTCGTCGTTGTCTGCGGTTGCAGGTATTCTGCTGCGGAGTGGGGAGACAAAGGCAAAACGAGCCAGGAGTCGTACGCAGGAGATTCAGCAACTCTTGAAAGACCTTAAGCAACTACAGGACATCATTCGTCAACAAGGGGCACAACTCGCAGCGGCGAATGCACACATCGCCCCCATGGAAATCAAGAATGATCAGCTGCGTTCGACCTGACGACGTGAATCCAACCGGCGAACTGTCTATTCTCATATGGGAACCCGAGGGATTCTCTCCCGGTCGTCTCTCGATCGAACAACCGAACCGACACGAGTCTGTGGCAGACGATGAACGGTGCTCAATTGATGCTCGAGATGCTGGCCACGGCCGGTGTCCGTTACGTGTTCGGCAATCCCGGTTCGACGGAGTTGCCTTTGACCGACGCGATGGTCGAAGAGACTCGGCTCTCGTACATCCTTGGTCTGCAGGAAGTCCCGGTGATGGGGATTGCCGAGGGGTATGCCCAGGCAACGCGTCAGCCAGGCGTGGTTAGTCTGCACATTAGTCCAGGCCTGGGAAATGGCCTGGGGATGCTCTACAACGCCTACCGTGCCGGCACGCCGTTGGTGGTGACTGCCGGTCAGCAGGATCGACGACTGCGCTTCAGCGAACCGATCCTCTGGGGAGACATGGTCGAGGTGGCCCGGCCATGGACGAAGTGGGCGGTGGAGGTGCAGCGGGTCGAGGATGTGCCGGCGGCGATGCGACGGGCGATCCAGATGGCGCTGATGCCTCCAACCGGTCCGGTATTCCTTTCCATTCCGGTCGACGTGCAACAGGAGGAAGCGCCGTCGGTCGACCTGACGCCGCCTCGGCCGCTGGATTCCAGGATGCGTCTGCCCACCCAGGAACTTCAACGTGCAGTCGACGTTCTGGCCACGGCCAGAAACCCGGTGATTCTTGCCGGCAGCCGGGTGGTCGAGAGTGATGGGATCGCCGAGTTGGTTGCGCTGGCCGAGGTCTTAGGCGCCCCGGTACTGAGTGAACCGGGTACTACGCATGGCCGATTGAGCTTTCCCTGCACGCATCCGCTTTCGGCTCCGGGACTGCCCCTCTGGGCGCCTGACATCCATGACCGGCTCGAGGAATTCGACGTTGTTTTCGCCGTCGGGATCGACATGCTGCGCCTGTACGTTTACTACGAGCCGGACCGCGCCGTGCCCGAACACATCCGGCTGGTGCATCTTGATCACGATCCTTGGGAACTCCGGAAGAACGTCCCCACTGAGGTCGCATTGGTCGGTGGCCTGAAGACCGGCCTGGCCGAACTCGCCTCGCTACTTTCTGACCAACTCACCCTCGCCCAACGAGAGACCGTGTCAGCCCGCGGTCAATCGCGGGCCGACGGGCATCGTGTCGCCCGTGACGGCCTCGTCGCTCGTGCGGCCGCTGAACTCCCGGGTCGTCCCCTGACACCACTGACCTTGATGTCCTCGATCGCCGCCGCGTTACCTGAAAATGTCGCCGTTGTCGAAGAGGCCGTGACGACCACCAACACATATCTCGAACGGTTCGGCGCGATAGCCGACCCGACCGGCTATTTCGGCCATCGCGGATGGGGGCTGGGCTGGGGGCTCAACTGTGCGATTGGTGTCCAGTTAGCCTGGCCCGATCGCCCGGTCCTGGGGGTGATTGGCGAGGGGGCCGCGATGTACGGCATCCAGGGGCTCTGGACCGCGGCCCGTTACAACATCCCGGTCACCTTCGTGATTGCTAACAACGCGCAATACCAGATCCTGAAGGTCGGTGCCCGGGGCATCGGCCTGCCGCACGCAGCCCGGGGCGAGTACGTCGGCGTGGACCTGGTGGATCCCGAGATCGATCTTGTCGCCTTGGCCGGTTCGCTGGGCGTCGAGGCCTGCCGGGTCACCGAGCCCGACAGTGTAACCGAGGTGCTCACCCAAGCCCTAGCCGATCCGCGGCCTCGACTGATCGACGTGCCGATCGACCGTACCACTCCCGACGGGATGCAGTACTAGGTAACGGCGCTCACGGTTCGTCCGACTCCAGGCCGAGCAGCTGGTTGTCGTAAGCCTCTTCGTATTCCCGCACCCGTTCGGCGAGTTCGTCGTTCTCGTCAACCGCGCTGGACACCGCCAGCTCCCACTCCGTGCTCGCCGAACGCAGCTCGTCGAGTTTCAACGGCAGTTGCAGGATCTTCGCGAGCCGCCGACTGATCGCCTCGATGCTCGAGGGGTTCGTCACGGTCAGGTAGTGCGGGATCTCGGCGATCAGCGAAAACATCTCCAGCCCGGCATCTTCGGCTCGTGTCATCAGGTAGCTTATGAACGAGCCCGGTCCTTCGTACCCGGTTCTCCGGACGCCGAAACGTTCCATTTCCAGCAGCAGGGCGGCAGCCGAACAGGTGGTGTACAGCCGCGGGTCGCGGGTATGGGGTACGGCACCACCGAACGAGCCGACAAACAACAGGCGTTCGACACCGGTTTCGTGGGCTAGGTGAAACAGACAGTCACCGAACGTTTGCCAGCGAAGGTTGGGTTCACGGCCGATGAACATCAGCAGGTTGTGATCGGTGGAAGCGTAGAACCGGGTCGAGGGCAACTGCATCGAGGTGACCAGACCATCTTCGATCGTAACCTGCGGCCGGAACAGGGCCGACGTCTCCATCGAGCCTGGAAAGTTGTAGATGTAGAACGGATCGGGACTGATCTCGGCGAAGATCTCGGCATCCAGCAGGTCAACCAGCCGCCGGACCGTGCCGGTTGAGACATCGCCACCGTCCATCCAGCCGCTTAAGGCCAGCAGCATCGTGGCCTTGTGCAATTGCGGTCGTTCACGAAAAGTCAGCAGTTCCTCGGGTGGCGTCAACATGTCCTGATTGTATCGGGCTGCGACAGGATCCGGCAACTCCGGCCGACCGGCATGTCATTCTTCGCGTTTCCTGGCATCAGCGTTGTGACTGCCCAAGACGATCCGCAACAGAGGCTCCCCGGGACGCCGCCGACTGTTCAGCCACCGCCCAGTCCACGTGGAACGCATCAAGGATTCGAACCAGTCCAGGAGTCGATCTCGGAATCTGCGGCAACGATTCAGCACCTTTTCGAAAACAACACGCAGCAGCAGCGTGATCAGGTAGATCCACAGCCGGGCATTCAGGAACCACAAATGGTAGGGGCACTATTCTGTCAGCTTCCGGAGAATCTTGTTCTGCAGGTGGTCGAGGCAATAGTCGTGCAATCCCAACGACGTCCGGATGCGTTCTGTGGCTATTCCACCGCGAATCACCTGCCACCACAACAGGGGATACATCACGACCATCGAGACGACGAAGGGCTATCACACCCGCCAGAAACGACGCCATTTTTAGCTTGGCGAGCAACAGGGTGCAAAAAAAAACCGGGGATCACGAAGAACACCTGCATCAGAAACACGTGGATCCAACTGAAGCAGTACCAGAAGCCAACATGGCCTTGGCTGTCGATCGCAGCGGGCCAGAAGTACTCCGGCATCAGGACCCAGGCGGCGTGAAAAAACAGGTCCAGCAGCATCCAAGCCCGCAGGGCGTCCAGGAAGTGGAAATGAACCACCGTCTCTTGCTTTTTTTACCCCTGGTTAATTCACACCGGACATCAACACCCACGTTTTCGTTCTTTCGGTCCGTCGTCGCCGATCACCCGTGGTCCCACGCTCTGCCAGAACAACGCATGATACTTTCCCACGGCGCGACTGGTCACAACCGACTGTCCGAAAAACCGCAGGACCGTCACTCGTCGTCACTGCGCATCAGTGGCGCCAGGAAGTCCTTGTTGAATTCGCGCAACGCGGCTACCGCTGCAACCAAGGGTCGCTCGATCGGACGATCGACCCACTCGAAGTGGCCGAAATCGTCACGACCGCGTGCCAGCACGCCGCGTGGAGTTTGCCCGACCTGCCGCACCTCCGGGGTTACATACCTCACGACGAAACCCACTCGCCATCCGTCCGAGCAATTTGGGTTGGAACCGTGGACCAGATTGACATGGTGCAGCGACATCTCGCCGGCCTCCAGCACGACATCGACCACTGCGGTCTCGTCAACCTCCACTTGGATCTCTTGGCCTCGCGACAACAGGTTATCGGCAGCGAAGGACTCGTGGTGAGGCTGGATCGCCAGTTCCTGGGTCCCGGGCTCCACCCGCATGCAGCCGTTTCTCTCGTTGCTGGGCGACAGCGCAATCCAGGCCGTCGTGACCTGAGCGGAATCCAGCCCCCAGTAGGTGGCATCTTGGTGCCAGGTGATCTTCGCCGTGGTGGCGGGCGGCTTGGCAAAGACCGTTGTGGCCCAAACGACTAGGTTTTCACCCAGAATGCTTTCGACCGCATCCAGTACGCGAGGTTCGAGGGCAAGATCAAATGCCCAAGGCAGGAACAGGTGCACCTGTGACGAATGAACCGCGTTCGCTTCCGGGCCCAGGCAGCCCAGGAACTCCAGCGCCCGCCCCAATTCCAATTCGGCCCGATCGAAATGCACCGCCGGAACGGGAAAAACCACGCCTTCGTCCCGGTATCGCTGCAAATGCTCTGCACTTAGTTCGTTACCCATCACTGTTCCTGTCCATGTACCAGGCGACAAACTTGCCCATTCGTGTCCGGCCTGTCAATCAACGATGCTGAATTGGGAATTGGTCTAGTCCTCGCATCGGGTTTTCCTTTTACTCTCTGACCAACTCCAACCCGAAACATGTATACGTAAAATCGGGAACGAGAGCCATGGATTGCTTGACCGAGTTGTGGATGCCGGTTCCAGTTTCGGCCGTGAGAGGTGCTTCTGGTGAGTTTGCTCCTTCACATGGTGTTGCGAATCCACGGGAACGATCACGCCAAACTCTCCGTTGAGGAAAACGTGCTGGAATCGATCCATGGACAACAGATATCACCGGTTGAACACGTGTTTCCCTCCCTCCCCAAATCGCCGCAGGAGATGGGTGAGCCTGCCATGATCGAAACGTACACCCCAGGACCGGTCAGTTTCCTGACAATCGTACCCAGTGGTCCGCCCATCGATGAGAAAGAGCCGTCACCCGGTGGTTTGGTTATTCGGTGCTGATCAGCGTTTTCACCGCCTACATGGCATCCTTCACAAAGACCGAATCGTCTGCGGTGGTTTTCCGCCTGATCAGCACGATTGCCCTGATTGAATAGGCCTTCACCGGATCGGCCAACGGCGACATCGCCAATCGCTTCTCTTCGAGCCGCTTCAGTAAGAACGCGTCAATCGGTGTGCGGACCTGTAGCGGGGTCTTGACCTGCGGAACCCCCGGACGCTTCACCGGCTGAAACACCCAGCAACTCCGGTCCTCCTCCGAGAGGTACTCATTTCCCTGGATCGTCTTCGGCTCGGGTCGTGCCGTCACGGCCCCCGCGGCGATCCAGCGGCGGATTACATCGATCTCAGCCGTCGACAAGTTCTTGTCACCCGACGGCATCTCGCCGGAACCGATCCGGCTCAACAGGTACGACGCGGACGGCTCACCCGGAGCGAAAACTGCTCCGACCTTCCCCCCCGCACCAGCCACCACCTCAGGTCCAACAGCCCCTTGGTCACTCCCCCTAGCCGTGGCAGAGGAAGCAGTGAGTCTTGAGGATCGGGCAAACGTGCTTTTCGAATGTCACCGGTTCGGCGGCCGGGGGAATCGAGCCGGCCGTTACAGTCGAGATACCGATCGCCATCGCGATCAGCATCATCCTGCATCGTCGATCGAGGGTGGCGTGCGGTCTCATTTTCAGAGCGGTTTGTCGTGATGTCCCAGCACGCGGCGATTGCCTCGTGGTCATCCATCAATTCTCGTGACCAACCCGGCCGACATCAATGCGATCCCGTCGATCCGGCAACTCACTTGAATGTTCCCCGCCGCTCATGCATCCTGAGTTCAGCTCTTTTACCGGGACCATCATCGATGTCACATATCATCCGCCTGCAAGTCGGCGAACTCGAGTTCGAGGCACAACTCAATGAATCTGAAACCGCCCAGGCCATCTATGACGCGCTGCCGATCGAGTGCATCGGCAGCCGATGAGGCGATGAATACTATTCCCGGACCGATGTGCAGGTGACCGAAGCTGCTGATGCAAAGTCCGAGATGGCGGTGGGCGAGTTGGCCTACTGGCCCCCGGGAACGGCATTCTGCATCTTCTTCGGACCGACTTCCGCCTCGTTCGGCGACGTGCCTCGAGCGGTCAGCCCGGTCAATCCGATCGGACACATCAGCGAGGACTGCTCGGAACTTTCCGAACGGGATCACAACGAACCGATCGTGATCGAGGCGATGTGAGGCAGATTGGCGACCGTCCGGCTTCTCACGAAACCGGTTTCACTGGCCATCCGTCCGGCACTCGCCACCGCACGATCTCGCCGGTGTCCTGCCCGTTGTGGTTCGGTGGCGGGGCACCTCGTCCCGGATCGACCGGCCCATCGCCGGGGTTGTCGATCCGGTGAGTGTAGTACCCGGTTACGATCGTGCCGTCGTGCAGTTGCACGCTGCGCGGATGACCGCAGTAGCCTGACCAGCTGTGCCACGACAGCAGGATCGGCTGGTCCAGGGCCCAGCTCTTACCATTGTCGTGGCTGCCGACGACCTGGGTTCCGTAGGGGAACTGGCGGTTGCCGTACAGTAGCAGCATGCGGCCATCGGCCAACTTCAGCGGGTAGGCACCGGCCGCCTGCAATACACCCAGCCCGGTCGGGATCGGATCGGTCCAGGTACGACCGCCGTCGTCGGAATGAAACTGGAAAGCGGCATCTCCGGCTTCTGAGGCCAGCGGGGCGTTCTTGCCTCCGGGCACCTGGTCGGCGAACTCCTTCACCCGGCGGATCTGGGCGGCACTTGAGCGGGTCACTCCGAAGATCCGCTTCTGGTCGGGCAGGTACTCGTAGCTGATCTCATCGGAATCGGTCCGGGTCGGTACCTGGGTGGGATTTCCCCACGTCTTGCCGCGGTCGGTCGAACGGATCAGGTAAGCGTTCCACTTGTAGTTGCCGGCTACGCGGTACAGGTGTGTCGCCAGCGTCCCGTCGTTGAGTTCGATCGGGCCATGGCATTCGCCCAACCCCAGTCGCCCGGTACCGGGCACGACGTTCTTCGGGAAGGTCCAGGTCGACCATGTCTTGCCCGCGTCGGTCGAGCGGCTGATACCGCCGGTGTGGCCCAGGACCAGGGTGCCATCCTTCAGGCAGCGGAAGCCCCCGCAACGACCCGGCATCTCGAGCACCACCGGTTTACCAAACGTACGGGCGTTGTCCCGGGAGTACTGGATCGTGCAACGAGACTGCTTGTGCACCGGCGGCTCGATGAACCCGGCGACGATCACGGTGCCGTCGTCGAGTTGAGCGGCCTGGGGCTTACCGGCATTCTCGAGCTTCACGCGGACGGCCGGCAGTTGCTGCACGACCATCACCTCATTCATGTCGACACTGTCGAACCCGTTTCGCAGCCCCTTCGGCTTGGCATACGGCACGGCGTTCTTCTTGTCCCGAGCCATCCCGGTCGCCGTGATTGGCTTCGCCGTCCGTGGTGCTGCCTCGGCCAGCGGTACTGACCCCAGTGCCAATGTCCCCATCACACCCAGTGTCGATCCGGTGAAGGTGCGTCGGTCCATGATTGTCTTTCTGTTGAGTCCTCGTCAGTCGCCACCCAGCGCGGGGTCACCGCCCGATGACGTAACCATGCGGATCGACGTCACTTATTCCTGGGTGGCATGAGTCCGGAGCAGTACGAGGAACAGGCATGAGCTCCCCTGTAACCTCACTAACAACGGCAACTCCTCCTGGACTGAATCTATGAACAAACAACCTTCCTGGCCAATCCTGAAGTCGGTCCCAGAGAGTTTTGGAGACTTCATACCAGAAAAATGTCGTTCGAGCGAAGGGTGAAGACGAGTGTTGCGGGATAGCTTTCTCTGAAAGAACACACAGCTCCAGAGTTCGTCGAAATATTCCTGCCCGAAGACATCCCTGTAGTTGGATTGAGCGGATGAATGAGTGTTTTGATGGAACTTGGTAAGCTCTGCTCACCGGCCAGCATTCGACACGGTTTGAAACCGGTGGCATGCCGCTTCCAGGTGGCCGTCGCAATGTTCTGAGCAGAGTCTGCCGATCTCAGCTGTATTTTGACATTTGACCGGACTCTGGCTGTTTCGTGCGAAGGAATCTAGCGACCGACAGGACGGATCTGAATCATGGTTTTCAAGCTCGTGTTAGTTGGATCCATTTTGGCACAGCTGGTTGCCGCATTCCTGTCATTACGGATTAATGCGCGCTACCGCAGGTACTCGGCCTGGGCTCTCATTTGCGCATCATCGGTGCTACTGGCTCTGATGCAGCTGGCCGTGCTGATGATCATCTGGGAAATAGACGACAAAATGGAGACCTTTACCTCGTTTCTTCTTTGGGCAGCCTGCATGCCTGCCCTGTTGATTTCCGTTCTGTTTTTGGGAGGTGTGGCGCTGATAGAACCGTTGTTCATCGGTGCGGCTAAAGCGGAATCGCTGTTAAAGGAGGAAAAGCAGCAGCTGGAACTGGCGGTTTGTGAAAAAGATGCCGAGTTACGACTCGCTCAGCAGATCCAGCAGCGACTGTTGCCACGTTCGTCGCCGAAGCTGCCGGGGTTTGACATTGCCGGTCAATGTACGGCGGCGGAATGGACAAGTGGTGATTATTTTGACTTTATTGAAATGCAGAACGGCACACTGGGAGTTGTCATTGCTGATGTCACCGGCCACGGGACCGGTCCGGCCATCCTCATGGCAACAACACGCGCGTTTCTGCGTGCCCTGTCACAGACGTCAACTGACATTGGCAGAATTCTGACTTCCGCGAATCGATCACTGTCGGAGGATCTTGAGCAGGGCCGCTTCATCACTCTGTTCTTTGCCAGTCTCGAACCGAAGACCGGAACCCTGCTTTACACCAACGCCGGTCACAATTCCTATTTGCTCACTGGAGACAGCAGTGTGACCACGCTGGGGCTGGAACAGCTGCCGCTGGGCGTTGTTACTGAGCTTGATTTCAGTACAGCAGATCCCATTCAGATGAAAACCGAAGACGCGCTGCTGCTGGTCAGCGACGGGATTCCGGAAACGAAATCACCTGGAGGAGACCTCTACGGTCGGAACAGAATGCTTGACTGCTTCCGGTCGTGAAACACTTCGGTGCACGGCTGAGTCTGTTACAGTTACTTCTTGAACATAAATTCAAACAGGGTCGCTCGCCACATTTCCACTGAGCGGTCACAGTTGCTCCGGCTGGATCACCTTTGAAGCTGGACTCATTCAGTCCGGCGCTCTGCCTTCCATCGTCCAGTTGCCGGAAATGGTACTGGGTCAATCTGCAGCCTCAACACCGTATCCACTGGCCCGCAGAGTTGCCTCATGTACGGCAAGTTCGTGCGACAACGGATAATCCGTCTTTTTCTCATCCCGGAGGATCGCGGCCATATCGCGGAAAGCACTGATGAAGATTCCCGCTCCTTTCGCCACCGTCACATCCTGGTAACCCGTTTTGTATCCGTCGTGCGGACGTTCCAAAGCTAGTCGAAACGAGTGGCCGTTCAGTGGGCGAAGGTCAAACGTGCCGAATTCGCCACAAACGGTGAACTGCCGACGACGAAAGCCTTCGTACTCGACCAGAGCACTGCGGACCGAGGCGATCGCATTGGGATAATCAAAGACCGCCAGCTGATTATCCACCAGCGGGTCCTGGTTCGGATGTGTTTTCCGCGAGAATGCGCTGGTCTTTTGTGGCTTCCCCAGTACGCGCACCATCGCATCGATGACGTGGCAGCCGATTTCGAACATCGAACCGCCGGCGTACCTTGACAGATAACGTCTTGACGCGGAGTCGACTTTTTTGCTCATCACGGCATGAATCTCGAACACATCCCCGAGCCAGCCTTCGTTGACAATCCGGTAGCAGAACTGGAACGCTGTATGATAGCGGTAAATGTAACCCATCTGCAGGTGGAGGTGCCGACGCTCCATTTCCTGCAGCAGTGACTGGAATCCTTTGAGATTCTCACCTGCCGGTTTATCGAGATGGATGTGCATGCCGGCTTTCGCACACCGCATTGCTGTGGGCAGCAATTCCTCAACTTCCGTTTCCACTACTACGGCCTGAAGGTTCCTGGTATTGAGCAGCTGTTCTTCGGTAATGAGTTTCACTTCCTGGTAGGAATCGCCCAAAGCCCGACGACGTTCGGGGTCATTCTCAACAATTCCGACGATTTCAAAATCCTCAGTCTGTTTCAGCTGAGAGAAGACACTGGAAGCGTGCGCATGGCCGGTGCCAATCTGTCCGATTCGGATTCGTTCCGGTGCGACGTTCGCTCGGACCCCGCTGAAACCTGCCGCAAGTGTTCCACTGACTGCAACAAAGCTGCGACGATTGATCTTTTGCACTGAGATTCTCCTGGCGACCGGGTGGGCGCAGCCGATTCGCTCTGCACGAAACCGTAACTGGCAGCCCGTTTCCTGACTGACTGGATATTTTGAACGTTGAATGCTCTGAATTCTAACAACAGGATGAGCCCCACGTCGTATCCGGGATGCCTGTCGACCGTCTATTTCTGCCGGGATTTTATCCGCAATTCAGTGTCGGATCTCCATGGACGTCGCGCAAAAATGTGTAGTTCCGGTGTTGAAGCCGGGACTGCTGTTTGTGGTGGCCGCCCGTATCAACACCACAACTAACGTATCTGGAAACGCCGCCACGACTAGGACTTTATCAAATCGTCGAAGGCCAGTCCGGTGAGTTCTGCATTGGATGTGGGACGCACCTTCTGAAGTATGTTGTCGAACCGCGTTCATGTTTTCGTTAGCAGTGCGACGTCACGGATGGTTCGACACGTGGCAACTCGACCCCAAGTTGGAGCTCGTCGAAGTCAGGCGAAAACCACCCACTTTTCGGAACAACGGCGGACCGGCTAACGCGCGTCGGTCGCCCCAACCTCTGCAACGAAACGGAGTTTGCTAACTTTCGACTGAGGTAGCGAAACCGTAGGCCCGCCAAGCCACAAAACCTTTGAGAAGCCAGGACGTCTTTGCCGGTTGTTAAAGCGTGGTTATTTGCGACAGCAACGGTACATGACACCGGAGCCGCTTCTGCTATCCCGTTTCCCGATCGCTGACGTTACGTCTCGCGATGAAAATCAACATCCCGATCAGGTACGACTGCGGTCGTACCTGGACGCTCTCGTTTCCCGAGCTGGCCTGTTGCCGGGTGATCGCAGCCTCTTCCCTGATCAATGTGCCCTCCAGTGAATCACTTCAACTTTCTTTGAGTCCACTCCGGATCCCACACAACTACGCCCATGTGATACCTGTTGTGGCCGACAATGCGTTGTGCGTAGTAGGCTGTTAGCACTTGCCCATCGGGCAGGTGAACCGAACTCGGGTAGCCAATGTCCCCCGCACAATCCAACACTCGGAAGGGTTCGCTCCAGGTTGTTCCATCGTTGTTCCCGAACCGAACGTCAACTCCCTGGGGCACATTGCGGTTGCCATACGAAACCAACAGGCCGCTCTTGATCCGTGTGATATGGCCGGGAATCTCCGCGTTGGCGGTCAGCTTCATCAGGTGCGCCCACGTCGATGCGTCATCGCCAGAGCCGTAGAGATCGAGGCGAGTGCTGCGTGCCGCGGCCAGCCATCGCCCACCGCCCAGATGAAACAACGCGGTCTCGTCGCTCGGTTCCTCCTTCGACAGCAGCGCGGGTTCGGCCCACGTGATGCCGTCATCACGACTGGTAAAAATGAAGGTGCGGTTGGAGTTGTAAGCGGCTACGTGCAAGTTCCCGTCTGCACCAGGCACGATGTCACCATACGGGTTGAGCGGTTGATTTCCGGGGCCTCGTGGAAACCCGTCTTTGTCGATGGCCCAGGTCTTCCCACGGTCCTTCGAGCGGCTGACCCAGGTCGGAACAATCTTACCTCGATCCGGCGCGACCGGATCCGTGTGTCCGGTGGAGATGACGATCAGGTCGCCGTTCTTCGCCACTCCCGCGGCGAACATGCCGCGAGCTGCTTTCTCGTCATCGCGCGGAGCACTGATTCCACGCTTCGTCCAGGTAGTTCCGTAATCCGTGCTGGCCCAACATTCCACATCGCCGGGATCCTTCAGGTGGCTCGGTTGATTGTGGATTGTGGCGATGATCGTTCCATCCCGCATCAGCGTCAGGTTCGGCCAGGCGCAGACGTTGTCAATGGCGACCACGGGAGCCGGCTGCTTCCCATGTTTGTCGACAACATAGTTTGATTTCGCGTTTTCCGCCGATGCCGTGAACGGAGCGACTCCAATCATCAACGATATTACGATGCTGCGAATCATTGGTTTTCCCCATATTCTGGCCTCGCGGGCCACACTGGTCAGACGAATCACGCAAATCTCCGGACACTTCGCAGCGCCCCAACCCGCGTATAGTACTAAATTATTTTGTGTGATGCCTGATGAGTTGCACCGGCAAGCGTGTCCCGTTTTGCGGTGGTTTGTTGCAACACGCGGCGTCTACATTTCAAATCCGTGAGAACCACGTCAATCAGCATCACCGAGGCGCCTTGATTGTCTGGTCTATCCGACGCCGAGCTTGCGGTGATCGAGTCTCCGCCCCGTCTCGCTCATTTTCGATGACTTTTGATGGCCGAAATGCCAGAATCGAGTGAAGGTACTGCAAGAACGATTCCGGAAACAGGATGGTTGACAACGAATGGGCTCCGAAAGGACCAGTGAAATGCCAACTCACGTGAGACTCCAAAGTGTGTCAGGACGGATTGCAGCACTGGTTGTGTTTGCGTTGCTGACAACGGTCGGACCGCTGGGCGTCACCGGCGAACCGGAAATACAGTCAGTCGATGTCGACCGCTC
>Ga0310123_10000070_pt1 | contig 80774 bp, 77 predicted proteins | sample CB6_AW_1057_MG_FD_203505 | JGI IMG/M metagenome (GOLD analysis project Ga0310123, IMG submission 203505) | Marine microbial communities from Western Arctic Ocean, Canada - CB6_AW_1057 | ecosystem: Environmental > Aquatic > Marine > Oceanic | place: Canada: Western Arctic Ocean | collected...
GCCAAGGAAGCCGTCCCCCGCTGAGCACTGAGCACTGACCAATGACGCCTTTACGGGAGGTTCGCCATCGCGCGGGTCGCGAGGTCTATGATTTGCGCTTCCTCCACGGATGGCGCGGAAGGCGAGCTCACTTCCAAGACGTCGTCACCGCGAAAGGCGCGCACCATGTGTTCCTCGGCGACATACATCGCCCAATCGCCTGGAATGCCTTCGACGGGGTGGTACTCCTCGCGCGGCGGATCCTCTCCGCCGAACTCCTCACCGAAATCGGCCACGAACTCGTCGAACGAATCGAGCCCGGCGCGCTGAAGCGTCAGCACGACCAAGGCGCCTGAGCCGTCCGCCGCGCCCCAGGTGCATTGACCTTTGCCGGCGTCGCCTGGCGCGGGCTCGCCCGTGGCCGTGCCTAGGGCCGCTTCGATGTCGGCGCTCGTGAGGAGCGCACAGAGGTCGGCGCGTGGCGGCGCGCTCTGAGCGGCCGGCTCTGCGCCGCCGGTGGATTCTCCGCCGCCGCAACCAAAGCTCGAAAAAAGGGTTACGATGGCAGCTAGCGCCAAAATGTAAACGGAGGTCTGCAATATCAGGAATTTCATAGCGCTTTAGCTTAGCCCGAGAGGGGCCGAGCCGACTAGCAAAATGCTGAGGCTTTTTGGGCGAGCTCTTCCCACTCTTCGTAGAGAGCTTTGAGTTGGACTTTAAGGTCTTCGTGCGTCTTGACGACGTCGGCGGCCGCCTGATCGTCATCGTAGAATCCCGCAACGGACATGCGGCCCTCGAGGCTGTCGATGCCGATCTCCGATTCCGAGATGGTCATTTCGATCTCCTTGAGCCTCTCCTGGATCGCGCGCGCCTTGTTCTTGGAAACAGCTTTGCCCTCGGCGGAAACTTTTGACGGGACGGGCTCTTCGATGATCTCTTTCTTGACGGCATCGGGCGTCTCGAGCTGGGCGTCTTTCGCGCGTATGAAATCCGGATAGCCTCCCCAGTGCACTTGTATATGGCCGTCGGCGATTTCCGCGATTTTGGTCGAGAGCTGATCAAGAAGGTAACGATCGTGCGAGACAAAAACTAGCGTTCCTTTATAAGCCCGGAGAGCATCGAGGAGGACTTCTTTCGCGTCGAGGTCGAGATGGTTACTGGGCTCGTCGAGGAGTAGCACGTTCGCAGGGCGGAGCAACATGCGCGCGAGGGCGAGACGGCTCTTCTCGCCACCGGAGAGCACTCTCACTTTCTTGTCAACGTCGTCACCATGGAAGAGAAAGGCACCCAGAAGACTCCGCAGTCGCGGGATCATTTCGGTGGGAGCGCCGTCGGTCATGTTCTCGAGCACGGTGCGCTCTTCGTCGAGGTCATAGCGATCTTGGCTGAAGTAGCCCGTCTTGACATTGTGTCCGAGACGGAGCTTTCCGGAGTCAACCTCTTCGCTCTCCGAGAGCAAGCGCATGAGCGTGGATTTCCCGACACCGTTCGGCCCGACGAGAGCCATGCGCTCTCCGCGCTCGACGAGAAGGTTGGCTCCGTTGAAGACATGATTTTCGCCGTAGCTCTTGTGAATGTTCTCGAGCTCGAGCACGACGCGACCCGAGCGGTCGACTTCCGGTAGCCGAAGCCGTATCAGCTTGCGTTCGAGAGGAACGTCGATCTTCTCAATTTTCTCGAGCATCTTGACGCGGCTTTGGACTTGCTTTGCCTTCGTCGCCTTGTAGCGAAACTTGTTGATGAAGCGCTCTGTCTTCTCGATTTCTTCTTGCTGGCGCGCCGCTTTTGCGCGAAACTCCGCGAGTGTGCTTGCCCGCGTCTTGAGGAACGTGCTGTAGTTACCCGTGTAGTCGACGAGTCGCCGACGATCGATGGCGGTAATGCGCGTGACGACCTGGTCGATGAAGTAGCGGTCATGGGACACGAGCACGATCGTGTGCGGGTAGTTGGCCAAATAGTCTTCGAGCCAATTGCGGGCTTCGAGGTCGAGATGGTTGGTAGGCTCGTCGAGAAGGAGAAGATTCGGCTGCGACAAAAGAAGCTTGGCGAGCGCGATGCGCATCTGCCAGCCCCCGCTGAACGTCTCCGTGGGGGCGTCGAGCTCTTCGGTCTTGAAACCGAGGCCGAGAAGGACTTCTTCCGTCCGGCTTTCGATGCTGAAGCCGCCGCGCCGATCCCACTCGTCGCGGCACTCGCCGTAGCGTTCGAGAATCCGCGCATGCTCCGCGCTACTTGCATCGACCTCGCCCATCTGCTCTTCGAGCTCGCTCATCTCTTCGCCCATGGCGAGAAGCTTTTCAAACGCGGTAAGCGTTTCTGCTCGAAGGGTCTTGCCGCTATGGGCGAGCCCCTCCTGCGGCAGGTAGCCTACCGTCGTGCCGCGGGGGGTAGAGACTTTTCCGCTATCCGGCGATTCGCTGCGCACGAACATGCGCAAGAGCGTCGTCTTGCCCGACCCGTTCGGGCCGGCAAGGCCCACGCGGTCGCCGTCCGAGACGTTCCACGTAACGTCCTCGAACAGCACGCGCCCAGCGTAAGCTTTGGTCAAGCTTTGGATTTGAAGCATGTCTCACACAAAAAAAGGCCCGGCCCTCGTGAGCCGGGACATTTATGAAAATATAATAGCGTGAAAACGGAGAGTCGAGTCGAGATATGAAGCAATCTCTGCAAGTCATGGTCCTGGCCCTTTTTACAGTGGGGGTCGGGCTCCCCATGGCACCCGTGGGGACGCAGGCAGCCCAGAGCACCGAAGCCTATGCCCAGGCCAATCGCGGCGTGGCCCTACTCGAGCAATTTCGCTTTACCGAAGCCATCGTTGCATTCGAAGCCGTGGTTACGCTCGAGCCGAGCGGGGCGGCCGGCCACATCAATCTTGGGATCGCCTATTTCAACGAGCGCGATTTCGACAAAGCCCTCGCATCCTTCGAGCGCGCCCGCGAGCTCGATGACTCGAGTCCCTACGTTCACTACAACCTCGGGCTCGTTTACAAGCTGCAGGGCGAAACGGAGGCGGCGCTGGCAGCGTTTACGCGCGTGCTCCCGCTCGATCCGGTCGACTCGATGACGCATTACTATCTCGGTACGCTCTACGCCAATCTTGGTCGCCTCGAGGAGGCCAAGGCCACCTTGCGACGCACGATCGAGCTCCAGCCGAACAACGAGTCCGCGCATTTCAGCCTCGGGAATATTCTCATCCGACAAGGCCGGCGCGACGAGGGGCGCGCCGAGCTTCTCGTTTTTCAAGATCTGAAGCGAAACTTTGCGGGAGAGGGGACGTCGGCGGGTCTCCAATATACCGAGCTCGGAAAATATGCCGAAGCCGTGGAAAGGGTCCAGGGTCTGCTTCAACCGATGACTCGGGAGCGCACAACCGAGACCTCACTGCGTTTCGTCGAAGCGACCCAAGGCGCCGGCCTTTCTCTCCCTGCGCTCGAAGCTTACGAAGCACTTCCCGAACGCCTCAACGTTTCCGAGTACACACTCGAGTGGATTCGGGATAGAGCGCTCCCCCGGCTCGGGACGGGTCTTGCCTTTCGCGATCTCGATGGCGATGACGATCCCGACATCCTGTTCGTCAGAAGCGGGGCTCCGGTCTTTCTGAGGAACACGAATGGCCGTTTCGAAGCCTTCGCGGCGAGCGGGCTTCCCCACGAAGGCCATTTCGTCGGCGTCGTCGTAGGCGACGTGGACAACGATCTCGACGGAGACGTCTACCTCACGGGCGCAGGACCGAACGCGCTCTACCTCAATGACGGCAGCGGACATTTCACGCTCTCCGACGACGAAACCGTACGCGGCGACAGCGTGTCGGTAAGCGCGACCTTTGCCGATATCGATCACGACGGCGACCTCGATCTCTACGTCGCAAACTACCTTTCTCGCCAAGCGCCTGAGAACGTGGACGTGCTCATACTCCCCGACGGACTTCCTGGAGCGCCCAATCGCATGTATCAGAACAACGGAGACGGATTATTTACCGAGATCTCGAGCGAGACCGGCACCGATGGTGGCGCGCGCAGAAGCCTCGGCGCGGTCTTTTCCGACCTAGATAACGATCGCGACATCGATTTCATCGTCGTCAATGACGGATCGCCCGCGCTCGCGTTCTCGAACGATCGCGTCGGGACTTTTACGGAAAGCTCGCGGGTTTGGGGGCTCGAGACGAGCTCGCGAATGCGCGGGCTGGACTCGGCGGATTTCGATCGGGACGGAAGCTTCGATCTGTTCCTGACATCGGAAGGCGCCGCTTTGAACAGTCTCTTGCGAGGGCCGGCCCGGTCTGGGTTCCGCCCCGACGTGCTCTCACCGGGGCTTCTCGCCGCGGGCACGCCAGGGGCACGCTACGGTGCGAGCTTCGTCGACGCAGATAACGACGGCGATTTGGATTTGCTCGTTGTCGTCAACGAAGCGGAGACGCTCGTTGCATATTATGAGAGCACGCCGAACGGCTACGTGCGTGCTCTATTACTTCAGGCCGCGGTGGAAGGAGAAGGCCGCGCCTTAGCACTTGCCGATGTGGACGGCGATGGTGATGTGGACGTGGTCGTCGCCACCGACCTCGGAGAGCTCGTCTATTTTCGCAACGATGGCGGCAACGAGAAAGGCTTCCTCCGCATCCGGGCGCGCGGACTGCGCAGCAATCGCGATGGGCTCGGCGCGAAAGTCGAGGTCAAAGCCGGCGCAGCCGGTACGAAGCGCGAGGTGCGCTCCTCGAGCAGCTATTTTTCGCAGAACGAGCTCCCGCTTCATTTCGGTCTCGGAGACAGCCCACGCGCGGACTATGTGCGTTTTCTCTGGCCGGGAGGCGTCAAGCAAATCGAGATGGAGCTCGAGAGCGGTCAGACAGCTTCGATCGAAGAGCTCAACCGTAAGGGCACTTCGTGCCCGATTCTCTATGCGTGGGATGGTGAGAAGATCCGATTCGTGACGGACTTTCTCGGAGGGAGCGCGTTCGGAAATCTCCACGCTCGGAACAAGTACAACTATCCCGATACGGCCGAGACCGTCAAAATGGAGCCCTTCCCTCTCGTCGCTCGCGACGGGCGCTTCGAGATGCGCTGGGTCAATCAGCTCGAAGAAGTCCTTATCTACGATCGGGCTTCCCTTGTCGTCGTCGATCACCCCAAGGAGCTCGACGTCTTCCCGAACGAGCGTCTCATGCCTGGGCCGCCTTACCCCGAAGACCGCCTCTACGCCGTGGCGGAGATGCGCGCGGTCGCGCGCGCCGTCGATCATCGAGGCAAAGATGTCACTGCCCTCATCGCGGAGAAAGATCGCCTCTATCCCGACGGCTTCGAGCTTCTCGAATTCAAAGGCTACGCGGAAGAGCATGCATTGACGCTCGACCTAGGTGCTCTCGAGTCCGGCGAGAGCTACGTGCTGCTCTTATATGGTTGGGTCGACTATGCCGATTCGAGCTCGAACCTCGCTGCATCCCAGGCGGGCGTCACCTTGGTGACGCCTTATCTCGAAGTCGGCGACGCCGCGGGAAATTTCGAGATGGGTCTTGCGCAAATGGGTTTCCCCGCAGGGCTGCCGAAAACCATACTCGTCGATCTCTCAGCTATCGTGACGCCCGAGAAGAATCACGTGCGTATCATAACGAGCATGCGCCTTCATTGGGATCAGATCCTCGTGGCCAAGCACGTCGCAACCGCGGGTGACACGTTGCGGGTGACGGAGCTCAACGCCGCGACCGCGGATTTGAGATTCACCGGATACCCCGCGCCCTTCAACCCGGACGGGCGGGCCCCATCGCTTTATACCTACGACCAAATTCTGGAAACAGAGCTCTTTGGCGCGCACGAAGGCTACTACACGCGCTACGGTGACGTGCGTCCTCTCGTCGCCGCCATCGACGATCAATACGTCATCACCCATCACGGTGACGAGCTTCGTTTGACGTTCGAGGCGTCGGAGCTTCCGGAGCTTCCCGATGGCTGGACGCGAAGCTTTCTCGCCTTCGCGGACGGCTTCGGAAAGGACATGGACCTCAACTCCGCGCGGCCCAATCGTATCGAGCCTTTGCCGTTTCACGACATGACCTCCTATCCGTATCCCGAAGACGAATCCTTTCCGGATTCCGAGCTTCATCGCCGGTACAACACGCGCTATGTTGGTCCGGATGGCGCCAACCCGTTTGCCCCGCGTAGGAAGACCAGGACGTCTGTTCAGTAGCCAGATGCCAAGAAACGCGGTCGCACTCATCCTGATGCTCTTTGTGTCGAGTGGCGCCTGCCGCGACAAGGCACCTGCCGCGCCACCCCAGGACTTGATGGACGAGACCTATCTCGTGTTCTCTCCCGGCGGTGACGAGGATTTGGTGTCGCCGGTCGCGCTCAACGGCGAAAGCCGCCCCGCACTCATCGCAAGAACGCCAGCAGAGTTCCGTTATCGCGTGCGAGTCCCGGAGCGGGCAATGCTGAGCTTCGCTCTCGGAATTCTGCAAGCGCCGGGAACGACCAGCGCCGAGTCACTACCGGGCAACCGCATGCGGTTCGAGGTGCGGGCCGGCGAGGACGGGCCAGACGAGCTTCTCTTCGAGCGCGAGATCCACGTGGCGCGTCGTGGGCAATGGATCGAGCAGCAAGTCGATCTGCGCAAGCTATCCGGGCGCGAAGTGTGGCTCGTGTTCCGTTCGTCCTTTCCCGGCGCGGAAGATCGGGAGGAGCCGCTCCCCCTTATCGGTGTTTTCGGAGACCCGGTGCTTCATGACCGCGCACGATTTCGCGAAGGACGGGGGGTCGTGCTCGTGTCCATCGACACGTTGCGGCGCGACCACATGAGCGTCTACGGATATCCCCGCAAGACGACGCCCGGGCTCGAGGCGTTTGCGTCGGAAGCGATCGTGTTCGACGACGCGGTTAGCACGTCCTCGTGGACACTCCCAGCTCATGCATCGCTATTCACATCGACCTATCCGAGCGTTCACGGCGCCGTAAACTTGAACGTCGGGCTCTCACGCTCCTGGCCCAATCTCGCGACGCTCCTCCGAGAGCGGAGTTTTACCACCCAGGCGATGGTGACCCACGTCTATCTCGCCGCCGAATACGGCTTCGATGAAGGCTTCGATCGCCATCAATATTTGCCGGAGGCCCGCGCGGAAGAGGTCACCAATCGCGCCGTGCGTTTCTTGTCGGCCATGGGCGACCGGGACTTCTTCCTCTTCGTTCACTACTACGATCCTCATTGGCATTACGACCCGCCGCCACCCTACGACACAGAGTTCGATCCATCCTATGAGGGCGAGGTGTCAGGTATATGGTGGGATTTCAAAGAGGTCGACGCGGACGAGGTCGACGCGCGCGATCTCCGTCACATCGAAGCGCTCTATGACGGTGAGATTCTCTATACCGACCGACATGTCGAGCGCCTCTTTCGCGAGATGAAGTCACTCGGGATCTTCGACAAGAGTGTCATCGTCGTGACTTCGGATCACGGAGAGGAGTTTCTCGAGCACGGCCAATGGGAGCACCAGAAGACACTCTATGAAGAGCTGCTTCGCATCCCACTACTCGTGAAGCTCCCGAACGGCAAAGAGAGCGGCCAGCGTGTTTCCGAGCAGGTGTCGCTCGTCGACATAGCACCCACGATTCTCGAAGCGCTCTCGGTGCCACGGCCGCCTTCATTCCAAGGCCGGAGCTTGTTCGAGCTATTGGGCGTCGCGCCAACAAGCGTGGGGCGGGAAGCGTGGTCCGAGACGGAGCACACCATCGACGATTCTCACAAGCTGTCACTGCGACTCGGCGCGGAAGGCCGAAAGGCGATTTTCAGCCTGCGGGATGGTCACGTCGATGTCGAGCTTTTCGACCTCGCCCGCGATCCCAATGAGCTCCAGGCGCTCCGCCCCACCGCCACCAACGACGAGACGCGCGAAGCTTTCGAAGAACGCCTCGAGCTATATCTGCGTGACATGGCGGGGGCGCGCGAAGGCAATCGAGATATTCCGGCCGTCGAGCTCGATCCCGAAGAGCGGGAACGACTTCGGTCTTTAGGCTACATCCCATAGTCGGGCAAGAAAGGACACACGAATTTTTCCCTTGTTTTTGTCGCGGGTTTGATATTCTGCAGCCGGGTGGTGTCATTGGACACCGTCGGGAATACGCGTTGAACGATTCTTACTGGGTGCCTGAATGGACGACGAGAGATTTCGCGTACGTAGCGAGCTTTATCGTTTGCTTCTCGATGAAGAAGCAGGTGCTGCATCGGCGCTCGTCCCTCGCATGCTCGCGGATCCCGATTCACTAACTCCCGAGATTCGCTGGTGCCTCTTCTACTTGATTCGCGGGATCGGCTACCTTGCCGGGCGCAATCACCTTTTCGGTCAAGAGGGCCTTCTCGACACACTCTCCGAAGAGTTCGAGGTTGCGCGGCTGAGGACTCAGCGTCTAGACAATTTATGGTCCGGGATCGTGCAAGAAGATCCCAATCACTGGATGCAGCGCTACGAATCGACGGAAGTCCACTACTCGCTTGAGGAGCTCGACTGGCTCAACGAGCTGCTCGGCCGTCTATGGGAAGTGGAGCGTCAGAGACTCGCCCTCGAAGAGCCGCCCTTGGAGCCCCTAGTGCTCCGCAAGCGCCGCGTCGAAGGGGACCGCCTCGCCAATTTGTTGCTCCGCCTCAACTAGTGCTCGGTCACTCCAGAACATCGTCCTAGACTTCGTTTGCAACTTGCCTTCTAAATAGGCATTCTATCTCTGATCGACCGAGAACCAACGTAATGTAGCCGGAATCAGCGCTCTTTATGGAAGTCTCAGAGTCCCCTTACCGAACGCCTACACGCGCCTTCGTAGTCGAGATTGGCCTCGACGGTGACAGGCGCGAGAACGTTACCCTATTCCTCTCGACTTTGTCGGAGACCCATGCAGGGCCTGAAACTCTCGACGAGGCCTTGAATCACGAGCGGGATTTTCTCCCGGTGCGCTCAAACGAAACGGAGCAAACGTTACTTATCCGTCGTCGAGCGATCCGTACGGTGACGGTGTCTGACGCCGTCGCCGCGGAATGCCGTGCCCACGATGAAGCCTTAGCGGCGGCGAAAGAATAACTCCCGACTTTTCTGCAGGCTGTAGGGTGTAGTTCCACTTGGGCATGGCCTCGTCGTTGGTCGGGTCCAACTCGTCCATCTGTTCGCGCGTGATCTTTACGCCCTTTTTGTAGGCCTTCGGACGAGGTGTGCGCGATCTCGAGACGATCGCGATCGCGATCGAGACCGCGGAGACCGGACATCTCGTCTTCGGGACCCTCCATACGTCTACGGCCATGGCGCCCGTCGATCGCATCATCGATCAGTTCCCGGCCGATCAGCAGGAGCAGATCCGCACGATGATTGCGGGCTCCCTCAAGGGCGTGATTGCCCAAGTGTTGTGCAAGAAGAAAGAAGGGGGCCGCGCTGCCGCTCTCGAGATCCTTCTCGGAACCTCGGCGCTCGCGAGCCTCATTCGGGACGGCAAGACGTATCAAATACCATCGATCATGCAGACGTCGAAAGCACAGGGCATGGTTACGATGAACGACGCCCTCATAAAGCTCGTGAAAACGGGCAAAGTCGAACCAAAGGAAGCTTGGATGAAGGCGACGGATAAGACGGGCCTGGTGGGTTTGTTCAGGAGCAACGGGATCAAAGCCGACTTCATCGAAAAGTAAAAGGGCCCGGCGACATCGGCCTCCGGGCCCTCAGGGACTTGGAACGAGTCTCAGTTGCCGGATTCAGCCTCTGAGAGGGCGGACAAGAACTGCTTCACTTCTTCCGCCTGAGCTCCGTTGGGCTCGAGCTCGAGATACTTCTCGAAGTGGCTTTTGGCGACATCGTCATCCTCTTTCTGCGCGGCGAGGGTTCCGAGAATGTAATGCGCCTGAGACGATTGCGGCGCATTGGGTTTCGCGACGAGAAACTGCTCGAGATGAGTGATGGCCGCTTGGTGCGCAGCTTCGGCATCGCCGGAGGATTCCGCGTCCCGGACAGCGATAGAACCCACCATGAAGTGAGCGTCCGGCGCGAACTGATGGTCAGGGCTAAGCTCCAGAAACTTCTGTAGCCGCTCCGTGGCGGTCGCCCATTGCTGCCCGTTGAAGTTGATGCGTCCTGCAAAATAATACGGAGGGGCTAGGCTCGGGTCGAGCTGGATGACCTTCGAAAAAGCGCGCTCCGCTGCCTGGTCGTTCTTGGCTCGCATCTGCGTGGTTCCGAGGTAGTATTGCACCTCCTTGTCGTTCGGCTTGTTCGAAGCCGCCTTTTGCAGGAACGGGATGGCTTTCTTGGGTGAGCTCGCTTTCGCGTAGCAGAGCCCGCCTTCCTTGTTCGAGTTGTTGATCATGTCGGCGGCGTCGGCATTGTTGCCCACTTTCGTGATGAAAGTGTCGAAGTTCGACGCACATTTGTCATAGGTCTTCTTGGCACGATACGCGTAGCCTAAGTAGTAATTGCTTAGAAAGAGGTCGCCGTTTGCCGAGAGCGCTTTTTCACAGGATGCGATGATGCCGTCGAAGTCATTGGTCTTGACGGATTCCTGGCAGTCACGAAAATCGGCTTCCCCGGGTTGTTGTGCGAAGGCGGCGCCCGCGACGAACGTCGCGACAGCCAAGCCTAACCACTTGGTCATGAAAGTGTCTCCTTTGGTCTCGAGCTGAGGCAAATTTCTCGGGCTAAATATCAACGCCCAAAGAACGAACGCTACCACAAGGGCAAGTCAAACAGCAACACCCACAAACCAAAATTACCATACGAGCGGAGGTCGAGCGATTTCTGTTTGTACCAACGTTCCCACGGTCATTTTAGCTTAAAACTTGCAGGAAGGGCTTGCCCCACGGGGGGACGCCGTATAGATTCTTTGCCGTGGATGAAGGCAAGCAAATCGCTATCGTTTCCGGGTGCCGGACGCCGTTCGTGAAAGCGGGCGAATTCCTTCGCGACGCGTCCTCGCTCGATCTCGCCAAGCTGGTGCTCGCGGAGCTTCGTCAGCGTGCGGAGCTCTCGGTGGGCGCCATAGACCAGGTCCAGGTCGTGCTCGGGACGGTCGTGCCGAACCTGCAAACACCCAATATCGCCCGCGAGGCCGCGCTCGCGGCGGGGTTCCCGGCGACGATCGACGCCCATACCGTGTCCCGCGCTTGCGCGTCCGCGAATCAGGCGATCGCGTGCGGGGCCGAATCGATCGCTTCTGGCCAAGCGGAGATCGTCATTGCGGGCGGGACGGAGTCGCTCTCGAACATCCCCATTCCTGTCTCGACAGCTATGAGCCAGGCACTCGTTTCGGCGAGCAAGGCGAAGACGCTGAAAAAACGTCTTGGGGCGTTTCGAGGGTTGAAGCTCAAGGACCTCCTCCCGGTGCCGCCGGCCATTGCGGAATACTCCACCGGCCTCACGATGGGGCAGTCCGCGGAGAAGATGGCAAAGGAGAACGGGATCTCGCGAGCCTCTCAAGATCGGTTTGCCGCGAAGAGCCACGCGCTCGCCGCCGCGGCGACGGAGGACGGCCGACTACCCGCGGAGATGGTACGTGTCTACCATCCACCGCGCTACGAGAGCTCGCTACCATTGGAAGACGACGGCATCCGCCGCGACACGAGCGAAGCGGCCGGCAACTCGTCCCCCCTGACTGACGGCGCCGCCGCCATCGTTTTGATGCGCAAGGACAAGGCACATGAGCTGGGCCTCGAGCCGCTCGGAACCATTCGCTCCTATGCCTTTGCATCCGTCGATCCGTTGGAGCAGCTCTTGATAGGCCCTGCCTATAGCACGCCTATGGCCCTCGATCGCGCTGGGATCACGCTCTCGGATTTGAACCTGATCGATTTTCATGAGGCCTTCGCAGCGCAAGTGCTCTCGGTCGTACAAGCGCTCGACTCGGAGACATTTTGTCGCGAGAAGTTGAACCGAGCGCCGCTCGGAGCCGTGAGCGAAGACAAGCTCAACGTCGAGGGTGGCTCCATTGCCATTGGGCATCCTTTCGGCGCCACGGGCGGGCGCATCACCTTGAGCCTTCTGAACGAGCTTCGTCGGCGCGGCGGCGGGCTTGGCCTCGTGGGCGTATGCGCCGCCGGCGGCATCGGCTTCAGCATGGTGGTCGAGGCCACGTGACACCGCTCGAAGGAACGCGCATTCTCGACTTGTGTCGATACGCGCCGGGTCCTTACGCGACCCTCATATGCGTGGCTCTCGGCGCGGAGGTTATCAAAGTCGAAGCGCCGCCCAACGGGGACCCGCTGCGCGAGCTCGACCCCGTCGCTTTCGAGCGACTAAATGCAGGCAAGAAGAGCGTGCTTCTCGATTTGAAGTCGGACGAAGGCAGGACGCGGTTCTGGACGCTCGTGCGGAGTGCCACCGTGCTCGTCGAGAGCTTTCGACCCGGCGTCATGGAGCGTCTTGGCATCGGTTTCGAGCACGTAAACCACGAAGTGCCGGCGATGATCTATGTCTCGATCTCGGGATATGGGCGCTCGGGCTCCAGACACGATCGAGCCGGCCACGACGTGAACTACATGGCGCAGGCGGGAGCTCTTCATGGAGTGCCGCTGCCGCTGCCGCTTCAGGTGGCCGATTTCGCGGGCGGTGGGCTTTACGCAGTCATATCCATCCTCGCCGCTCGCATGGAAGGCAGGGGACGCCATATTGACCTGTCGATGCAGCGGGGGGTCGCCTCCATGATGATTCTAGCGGACAGCCAGGCAGGAGATGTTCTATCGGGCCGCTACCCGAACTACTCGGTTTATCGAACGGCCTGCGGACAGGCGCTCTCGGTAGGTGCTCTCGAGCCAAAGTTCTGGCAGAACTTTTGTGATGTGCTCGAGCGGCCCGATCTCGTCGCGCGGAAAGAGGATCCCGGTGCGCGCGATGAAGTCGCAGCCATATTCGCAGGCCAGACGGCAGAAGAATGGGAGTCACGATTCCGTTCGTCGGATGCTTGCGTCGAAAGGGTGCTCGCTCCCGCGGAAGCGCTCGAGAGCTCGCGAGCCTACGAGCTTCCGTTCGGCACGCCGGAGAGAGAGCTCGGAGCCGCGCCCGAGCTCGGCGAGCACAACAAAGAGATCCTCCGTGAACTGGGTGACGGACCCGGTCACGAATAACTGCCTATCCTCGCCCTACCCCGTTCTCCGAAGTGGTGGCCGAGCCTCCCCGGCGAGGACCCAGACAGCCGAAATCGTTCTCGTTTGCACACAGCACGTGGTGGACACCCAGAAGTCCTCCGCTCTCGAAGGCATCGACGTCGACGCCAGCGACCACGGGGTTCGCTCCGCTTATACATGGGGCGTCGCCGGTGAACTTGGCGAGGTTGTGGAGCTTTTGAGAAACGCGGGCGCCGGTCCTCACGAGCCGTCGGGTGAGCTTCCGCCGTACCGTGTAGCAGGAGGGATGTCACGTCCCCGAGTCGTCGACGGACCGGAGACTCGATCCACGACGGCGTCGCCTCTCATCTTCCGCTGGCGGAACAGAAATAGACGTTGGGGGCGTGGCGTTTCCAACTGGCAGACGGAACGAGCGGTCGTTCTGGAGGTCATCGTCAAGCGAAACGGCAAGACCGAATTCGTCTGACGACGCGGAATTGGACAAGAAGTTCATTGAGGAGGCCGAGAAGCAGGAATTCGAGCCCGCTACGCTTCGCGGAAAGCCCGTCGACGCGGTGTGGTACGTCTTCGCCTCCCGGCCGGTCTGCCGTTAAGGTCTGAGGGCAGGCGGGGCTTTTCAGCCCCGCCTGTCATGACACTACTGTCCCGCGTCTACATCGGCCGTCGTCGCGACCGGCCTACGGTTCGGAGCCTTGTTCGGGCGACGGGCGACGGGCGCGGCCAAGAAGCTTGCCGTCGCGCTCGCGGTCCTTGTGCATCGGAAGCAGCGTGACATCAACGCCGAGCTCGAATCGGTTCTTGAGCCTCTTCCTAAAAATATCTGTTCGGCTCCCTACATGGGCTCATATGAGCCCTCCAAGGGGTATTCCTGGCGTCGAAGTGTCGGGCGGTGGCCCGACCCCCCTCGGGAGCGAGCTGGGAGGCTCGCTCCGCCGAGATGCCCCCCCGTTCATCTCGGCCCAACCCGGACGGGGTTGAACGATTTTCCCATCCTGCCTAGCGCGCGTGACCCATACAGTCAAGGCAGATCCTCGGGACCACTACATCCTGTAGCCCCAGATTTACTTAACCCAAGATGTTGGACTGCGCCGCAGTGTAGCACCGAGCCCATCCCGCGTCTACGCTAATTCCAGGGATGTGGGGAAACACCCTCAGTGAAATCCCTGCGGGGGTTTCAGGCATAAATCGCTCCGTCTACTTACTTTGGAAGGGCCCTACTCGCTTCGTGTAGGAGAAAGCAAACAGAGTGCTTTTTTTACGGCCTTCGTCAGACTCCACCCCGCGCGACAGTAAGCGCTTCCTGAGAACCCATCCACACTATAGAGACAACAAGAAGCGCGAGAATCACCCTGCTTGCGAAATTTTTTTCTGAGAGCCACTCGAGAACGAGGCCCAAGCCGACCGCGATCGCCGGATAGGTGAAGTAATGATGCTTCAACAAGAAATTAAACCCTGCATCCAGGAACGCGAAGCCAACGAGAATGGCGCCCCAGCTGTAAAGGAGCGCCCGTGCCTCGCGGGGGCGGGCTCGGGTCACGCCGAGGAGACCGACCACGGGAATGAGCCAGGCGCCGAACGTGTAGGCGAGCTTTCGAGGCTGAGCCGCAAGGCGCGCCATCACATCGATGTCAAGGTCGGAGCCAGAGCCGGTGAGAAGCTCGGGGAGAGATTCGGTAACGAATGGAAGCGCCCAGTGGATGTAGTAAAGAACGAAGGACATCCCCCACGCGATAAGGAGTAGTGCCGCGAGTCGCTTGCCGAGATCGAGCTGACGCCGCCAGGCGAATATGGAGATCGCACCGATCATGGCCAAGGACGCGAAGAGCAGCGAGCCCGTATAGGAAAGACAACAAAGCGTCCATAGCGCCGTGGCGCACCAGAACATCGCGCGCTCCGAAAGCCGGTCGACATGCACGACGGTAAATCCCAGCGCCAACGCCCCGGCCCACGTCCCGAAGAGGGTCATCAAGTGGCCCAGTCCGAGGAGCTGGTAGCCGATAGGCAGAAACGCTGCCGCCAAGGCGGCGCCGACACCCGCTCGAACGTCGCCGACCCGCGTGGCCACCAGTGCCGATGTGACCGTGACACCGAAAAGGAGCGCCGCTAGGAAGAGTTTCGTCAACAGGGCGAACCAGAGTGTCGGGAACAGAGCGAAGGGTGAAGTGAGGATGTGGTATAGGCACGAATGCGGCACGATGAGGTTCGCCCATTGCGGCTGGCGGCTCAGCATGCTCCCCGGAAATGGAAGGTAGTAGAGAAGAAACCGTCCGTGCCAAATCTCCTCGGCGATCGCCGTGTGGAAACCGAAATGCCCGCCTTTATAGAGCGGAGAGGCGGTCGTCAAGAAGGCGAGGACGAATCCGGCTACCGCTACCGCGACCGCCAGCGGTGACAGAACGGGAGCGAGATCGCGCGCTTCGAGCGCATCCAGAAAGCTCCGGGTGAGAGCCGCGAGGATCAAGCCGGCTACCGCTGCAAGAAGCGTGGTTTCTAGAAACGGCGTGACGAGCACCGGGTCGAGCGCGAGCCCCGCGATGATCGCCGCCCAGTAGAGCCCGGCCCCAACGAGCGCCCACCGGTGCCGCAAGCCCGTCGCGAGCAGCGCCGCGACGATCAGAAGCCCGGCTGCTAGAACCGTGGCGAGCGTTTTCAGGGAAGGCATGGCGCGACCGCGGTCGACGAGAACACGATCGATCCGAAGCACGTTGCCTGCACCGAGACCGGGAAGCTCGAGCCGATGGCCCGCGTGCCATCCCCACGACGGTCGCGGGAGCTCGAGCACGAAAGCGTTCCATGTGCTCGAAACATCGGCGACGAGCTCAGCGTCGGCAACTTTCATGAGCAGCCCCCGCGACGCGCCCGACGCCAACGAGGCATGTACCTCGACAGTCCATGGGCCGCCCGCTCCAAAATCTCTGAGGTCGAGCGCCGCGCCGGTCCGAGCACGTCGAAAGCTCACGCCTACCTCCTGGTCGAAAGCCCCGAAACGCCGCGTCAAAGCGTCGGGCCGACCGCTTCCAATATCGAGCTCGAGCTCAGAGACGCTCCAGTAGCTCGCCACCACGCCGACGAGCGCAGCGCCCGAGACGATCACAAAAGCCCAGCTCCAAAGACTCTTCAAAGCGCCCGCGATCGATTGCACGCTATCGCGAAGCACCGAGCGCACGAAGCGCTCGAATGACGGCGCCAGCCAACGCGCGAGCGCGAGTGCTATGAGTGACGCCGCCAATGCTGGGACGACGAGAGTCGCCAAGCCGCGGAAGAGCGCGAAGCTCGCCGCTATCGTGGGCGCCGCAAGGATGCTGGCAGCTCGGCTTCCGCTCAGCGCGAATAGCAGCAAGGTGACGAGCGCCGAGAGGAGCATTTGCCGCACGGGCGGAATGGCCGCTCCGTCAAGAATGAGCCGTGCACGATGGACGCGAACCCCGAGCGCACGTTCATCAAAGGCTCCCGGAGAGAAGGTCTCGGAGCGAATCTCGACCGTGAGATCGGAGCTCCAAACACCGCTGGTCGTCACTTCGAGCGTGTAGTCGTCGATCCGGCGGGAGGGCGTTAGGCGCAGGCGCTCCCCGCCAGCTTCGATGAGAACGAGCGGCGGATCTTGGCCACGCGGACGAAACCCCGCGAGCGTCAGCTCGAGGCGCGCGCGCCCGCTCGCGCCGGGATCGTGGAAGACGAGCCGACTCCGCCCGCGGGACCAGCGATAGCCGAGCTCAGCGTCATGGAAATTCTCTACCGAGAAGCTGCTCGTAAGGCCGCTCCCCATCTGAAGGTCCAAAGTGGCGGGAAGCTGATAGGCAAGAGCGACACCGAGCGCGGTCAGAAAAGCGGCAGCCGCACCTACTTTCCTCGGCGTGGAAAGGGAGTCGAGCCCCACGAGAATCAGTCGCGCGCGGCGAGCTTGGTTTTGCTGGGGCTAAAGAGTTTGAGGCGCAACCACAGCCGCATGAGAGCGAGAAAAGTGCGGGGGACATCCATCATCCCCACCGACGACCTTCCCGCCGTGCGAGGGTAGTGGCGCACTCCCGCCTGCTCGTACTTGTATCCGGCGCGGTGGAGTTGGACAACGATTTCGGTATCGATGAAGAAATAATCCTCTTCGAGAACGAGCGACGTGAGCGCCTCGCGGCGAAAGAGCTTGAACGAGCAGTTCAAATCGCGTACGTCCATGCCGAATACAAAAGAGGCCAGCGCGTTGTAGCCGTTCGAGACCATCAAACGGACGGCACCGTCTTGCCTGCCCACCCGGTAGCCGAGGATGGCATCCACTCGCTCCATCGTGGGGAAGAACCCAATGAGCTCTCGAAGGTCGAACTGATTGTCGGCATCCGTGTAGAAAATGAAGCGCCCATGCGCCGACCCGAAGCCGACCCGGAGCGCTTTTCCGTATCCGAGATTCGACGCGTGGGTGACGACGAGAAGCTTTGGGCCGAACTCTTCCTCGAGCCGTTTCAATATGGTTGGCGTCTCGTCTCGGCTTCCATCGTCGACAACGACGATTTCATAGGTGTCGACGAGCGGCGCCACGGCGTCGGCGGCGCTTCGAACGGCACGTTCGATATTGCCCTCTTCGTTGAGAGCAGGCAAAACGATGGAGACGGCTGGGGTCGCGCTCATGAGGTCGGAGGAATCTTAGCAAATCCGGCCCCGACTTCGCCAAGGCTTCGTCGGGCTGACGGCCGGCCGAAAGCCGGGGCTCATTTGGCCAATTACTTGGAAGACTTCGACTTCGAAGTGTCCGTCTTGGCCTTCTTTTTGTCCGTGGCTTTCTTGTCCGAAGAGTTCGACGATTCGCTCTCGCTCGAGCTCTCGCCGTCCGACCCAGAGCCCTTACGGGCGTAATCGGTGACGTACCATCCGCTGCCCTTGAACTGAATCGCCGGCGACGAGATTAGCCGCTCCACCTTGCCTTTGCACTTTTCGCACTTCTTGATCGGGCCGTCGCTGACTTTCTGGATGACTTCGAAGAGGTGCCCGCACTTTTTGCACTCGTATTCGTAAATCGGCACTCAGATAGTTTACGCAGAATTAGCTTGCACCGTCAACAAAACCCTTCTCATTGCGTCCGTTGCAAAAAACCCACAGTTGACGCGAGTGTCAGAACAGCGCTATAAGATTCCGTAGTTATCATGTTTTATCGTACCCGTTCGGCCCAGGTCCGCTTTTGGCGGTGGTGGTGCGGCTGAACGGGGAGCCCTTCCGGCTAAATTAGGATTCGCGGAAAGAGGCAACCCGTTGGGGGTGGCCTCTTTCGCGTTTTACGAGGCGTCTCCCGACTAAAGGACTTCGTAAGGCGACAGGATCATGAAAGCCAGAACCCGCGTGAGCGTTCTCGACGACGCGGACTGCCGCGCGCCGCTCGATTTTTTTAAGAAGCTTCGGGCGCGCTCCGGGACCGAAGGCGCCGCGCTCATGGAGAGCGCGGCCGTTGGAAGCCCGGGCGGAACGCGAAGTCTCGTCGTGCCCGAGGCCGTCCTGCGCCTCACCGTCCGTTCTGGTGAGGCACGATTCCGCCCGCTCTCGTCCCGAGCGAGACCGCTCATGTGCGAGCTCGGCGAGGTGCGGCGCCTGCCGACGGGTGCTTGCGATCCTTCGCTTCCGGATCACGAACGGCTGAAGGCGAGCTCGGTGCTCGACGCCGTACGTGATCTCGCCGGAATCGTCGAAGACGAGGAGCCCGGAAAAGCGCTTCCGGCGGGGGTCTACGGCGCGTTCTCCTACGAGCTCGTCGATCAATGGGAGGATCTTCCCGCCCGGCCTCCCGACCCATGGGACGAGCCCGACATCGACGTCGTGCTCGCGCTCGATACCATCCTCTATGACCACACGAGCCATGAAGTCCGCGTGGTGACGCGTTCTCTCGACGCTTCGGAGGATTCTGAGGCGGAAGCGAGGCATCGGAGTCTCGTCGAGGCTTTGCGCGGCTCATCGAGCGAAACGCGTCTACCCGCGAACGTTGTCAAGAAGAGTGCTGCTCCAGACATCAGCGAGCAAGACTTTCTCGCTTCGGTGCGAAAGTTCCTGCACCACATCAACGAAGGCGACATCTTTCAAGGCGTTTTGTCTCGGGGACTTTCGATGAAGAGCGATGCCTGCCCTCTCGATGTCTATCGCGTTCTCAGAAAGCTCAACCCTTCGCCCTACATGTTTCACATCGATCTCGAGCATGGCATTCTCCTCGGAGCTTCCCCCGAGACGTGCGTCAAAGTCGAGGCCGGCCGTCTCGAGATCCGGCCGATTGCGGGGACGGCGCCGCGCGGCTTCCGCGAAGACGGCTCGATCGACCCAGAGCTCGATTCACGTCTTGCTGTGGGTTTGCTGCTCGACCCGAAAGAGCAAGCCGAGCATGCGATGCTCTTGGATCTCGCTCGTAACGACGTCGCCCGTGTCTGCCTTCCGGGGACGCGCCAGGTGGCGGAGCCTTTCACGATCGAAAAATACAGCCACGTGCAGCATCTCGTGAGCGGCGTGACCGGGCAGTTGCCACCCGAGCTCGATGCGCTTCATGCCTATCGCGCAGCGGCGAACATGGGCACCCTCACAGGCGCCCCCAAGCTGCGCGCGATGGAGCTCATCCGCGAAACAGAGCCCTTCGCCCGCGGCTATTACGGAGGCGCGGTCGGCTATCTGCTCCAAGACGGAAGCTTCGACAGCTGTATCGTGATCCGCTCGATGCGTTACCTAGACGGCGTCTACCACACGCGAGCCGGCGCGGGGATCGTCGCCGATAGCGAGCCCGCGCGTGAGCTCGAAGAAACGGAGCAGAAGGCGCGCGCTTGCCGGCAAGCGGTCGCGATGGCGGAGGCATTGCCATGAGCGCCCACCATGCTGCGGAGCGCGTTCTCGTTCTCGACAACCGCGATAGCTTCGTCTTCAATCTCGTCGATGAGTTCCGCGCGCGCGGTGCGTCGGTGCGGACGCTCCGAAGCGATCTATCCCTCGACGCTTGGACGGCGGCACTAGACGCCTTCGCGCCTCACCTCGTTGTGTTGTCTCCGGGCCCGGGACGACCTGAGGAGGTGGGTGTGATGGTCGAGTGGCTGCGTACCCTGCCGCCGGTCCCGGTGCTCGGCATCTGCCTCGGGCACCAAGCGCTCGCGCTCGCCGCGGGTGGCGAAATACGCCGAGCGCCGCGGCCAGTCCACGGCCGGAAAGACCGCGTCACCCTCCTCGAGGACGAGCCGATTTTCAAAGGGCTCGGCGAGTCGCTTCCGGCCGCCCGCTATCACAGTCTGGTGGTGAGTACCGTCCCGAAGTCCATGAAGGTCGTCGCCACCGTCGAGGATTGTGGCGAGACCTTGGTCATGGGGCTTCGACACAGAAGTCTCTGCCAACTGGGGCTTCAGTTTCATCCCGAATCCATCCTGACGCCGGGGGGGGGCACGCTCCTCTGGCGTTTTCTCGACGAAGCCAAACGTCACGGAGAGACATGATGACCCCTGAACTGATCGAAAGACTGCTCGCGGGTGAGTCCGCCGATCCGAAAGCTCTCGAGGATGCGCTCCATCGCATCATGATGGGCGAGGTGCCGCAGCCGCAGACCGCGGGTCTGCTCGTGGCTCTCCGCGTCAAGGAGCCTGACGCCCAAACACTCGCGGCCTGCGCGCGCGCGATGCGGGCGCATCGGATCGCGGTGCAAAGCGAAGTCCAGCCGCTCGTGGATACCTGCGGTACGGGAGGCGACCGCGCGGGGAGCTTCAACATCTCCACCGCCGCCGCGCTCGTCGTGGCAGCCGCGGGGGGCGCGGTGGCAAAGCATGGCAACCGTAGCGTCTCGTCGAAGGCGGGGAGCGCCGACGTGCTCGAAGCGTGCGGCGCGGCGTTGAGCCTCGGCCCTAAAGAGGTCGAGAAATGTCTCGATTCGACCGGCTTCGCCTTTCTGTTCGCGCCCGTATTTCATCCTGCGATGGCCAACGTGGCTCCGGTGCGCAAAGCGCTTGGCGTACGCACGCTCTTCAATCTCCTCGGACCGCTCGCGAACCCCGCGTTGGCCCAGCGTCAGTTGATGGGCGTCTACGACCCTTCGATGACTAGAGTGATGGCGGAGGCACTGCTTTTGCTCGGAACGGAAGCCTCTCTCGTGATCCATTGTGACGGCCTCGACGAGATCGGTTTGCATAGCGTGACCCAGGGACACTTCGTGAACGAGGGTAAAGTGGAGCCATTCACTTTGGACCCCACGGACCTCGATCTCGAACCCGCGTCCATCGAGTCTTTGAAAGGCGGCAACGCGGAGGAGAATGCAAGGATCCTCGAAGCGGTCTTGAATGGCGAGAAAGGTCCAAAGGCGGACGTGGTCGCGATCAACGCCGCCGCCGCGCTCCGCGTCGCGGGACTGACACGCGATCTTGCTGAAGGGTTGAAGGTCGCGCGCGAAGTGCTCGCGAATGGAAGCGCGGCCCGTGTGCTCGAGCGCTTCGTTTCAACGAGCCAACGTCTCGCGGCTCTAGAGACGAAAGCCTGATGAGCCTCATCGACGAGCTCGTCGCCAGCGCGCGCAAGCGCGCCGAAGCGCTGCCGCCACGCGAGCATCTTCCTGAGTGGGCTGCGCGGCCCCGGCCGAGCCGTCCGTCCTTTCGAGAGGCTCTTCGCGGCAAGGCACATCTCGACGTCATCGCGGAGTTCAAGAGAGCGAGCCCGAGTCTCGGCGCCATTGCCGAGCGCGGACTCGAAGACCAAGTGCGACGCTACGCACAGGCCGGCGCCGCGGCCATCAGCGTTCTCACGGAGCCGTCGCGCTTCAAAGGCTCCTTGTCGGATCTGGAACGCACCGTCGCGAGCGTCGAGGTGCCCGTGCTCATGAAAGATTTCGTCGTGCATCCCGCGCAAATCCGAGAGGCGGCCTTTCTCGGCGCGAGCGCCGTGCTTCTCATCGTCCGCTGTCTGTCCCGAGAGCAACTTTCTGAGCTCGCGCAAGCCGCGGACGAGCTCGGCCTCACGCCCCTCGTGGAATGTCACCACGCGCGCGAGCTCGAGCGCGCGCTCGAGATCGAAGACGCGGTCATTGGGGTCAACAATCGTGACCTCGACACACTCGCAATCGATACGAGCCTTTCGCCGCGCGAGCTCGCGGACGTCCCGCGCGAACGGGTCGTCGTCGCGGAAAGTGGTTATGAGCACGCCGAGGACGTCGCCGAGCTGCGCGGTGTCGCCGACGCGGTCCTGGTCGGCTCGGCGCTGATGAAGCTCGGCGATCCAACGCAGCGGATTCAGGAGATACGCGGGTGAGACCTTTCGTCAAAATCTGTGGGATAACGCGTCCCGAAGACGCGGTGCTCGCGGCCTCACTCGGGGCAACGCATATCGGTGCGGTTCGAAGTCCGACCTCGCCACGCTCGGTGAGCATCGAAAAAGCGCGCGCCATTTTCGACGCCGTGTCCGACCGTGTCGAGACGGTGTTCGTGTTTCGAGGCGTCCCCATGGAAGAGGTGCTCGAAGACGCAGCCGCGAGCGGCGTGCGCTCCGTACAGCTCTACGACGCGGCGGAAGCCAACGTGCGCGCCGCCGAAGCGGCCGGGCTCCGCGTCTATCGCGTGTTCGGGATGGAAAAAGATTCTCGGGCGTTGCCCATTCTCGACCCGCCGCCTTCAGACGCGCACCCCGCGCTGCTCGATGTCGGCGGCGGCGGTTCCGGACGTCGCTTCGATTGGGCGCTGCTCGGCGCGCAGGCGCCGGAGGCGACGTTCATCGCGGGCGGGATCCGCCCGGGCAACGTTCGCGAGCTCTTGAGCTATGAGCCTTACGGCATCGATCTGGCCAGCGGCGTCGAGAGCGCGCCGGGCGTAAAGGACGAAGCCAAGCTGCGCGCGCTCTTCGAAGAGGTGTTCTGATGGTCGAAGCCCTTCGTCCCCGCGTCGGAGCGTTCGGAGAATATGGCGGCCGTTTCGTTCCGGAGCTTCTCGTGCCAGCACTCGAAGAGCTCGAGCGTGCGCGCCGAGAGATCCTTCCGAGCCGTGAGTTTCGAGCCGAGCTCGCTCTACTTCTCGAAGAATGGGCGGGCCGCCCCACGCCGCTCTCGACCGCGCCCTCTTTTTCGGAACGGTGCGAGTTCGAAGTCGTGTTCAAACGCGAAGACCTTCTTCACGGCGGCGCGCACAAGACGAACAACGTGGCGGGCCAAGCGCTCATGGCCAAGCTTATGGGGAAAAAGCGCGTCATCGCCGAGACCGGCGCCGGCCAGCACGGTACCGCAACCGCCATGGCGGCCGCACGGCTCGGGCTCGAGGCCGTCATTTATATGGGTGAGAAGGACATGGAGCGACAGGCGTCGAACGTGAAGCGGATGGAGCTTTGCGGAGCTACCGTCATCCCTGTGACCGCTGGCGCGCGCACTTTGAAAGACGCGATCAACGAAGCTCTCCGCGACTGGACCAAAAACTTGGAAACCACGCATTACTTGCTCGGGACGGTGTGCGGACCGCATCCGTACCCGCGGCTCGTGCGTGACTTCCAGGCGGTGATCGGCCGCGAAGCGCGCTCGCAATGGCGAAAGCGTTTCGGCGGCCTTCCCGATGCCGTCGTCGCCTGCGTGGGCGGCGGCAGCAACGCCATGGGCATCTTCCACGCCTTCGTTCCCAAAAAGCGCGTGAAGCTCATCGGCGTCGAGCCTGGTGGTGAAGGCGTTCACACGAAAAAACATGGCGCGACGCTCGTTGCCGGAACCACCGGCTTGTTGCACGGCGCACGCACGAGCGTGCTCCAGAACGACGAGGGACAAATCCTCGAGGCGCACAGTGTCTCGGCCGGTCTCGATTACCCGGGCGTGGGTCCTGAGCACGCTTATCTTCGAGACAGCGGCCGTGCCCAATATCTGGCCATCACCGACGGTGAAGCCCTCGACGCCTTCGAAAAACTCTCCGAGCTCGAAGGCATCATCCCTGCTTTCGAGCCGGCGCACGCGCTGGCTTTCTTGATGAAAGCGGTGCGGGAGGAAGCCCTTCCCAAAGGCGCACGTGTGCTCATGAATTTGTGCGGCCGGGGAGACAAAGACCTCGACACCTACTTCACGCATTTCGCCGGGAGGCACGCTTGAGCCGCGCACTCCTGAAAAAGCGTCTCGCCGAAGGCCCACAAGTGAGCCCGTTTCTTGTGCTCGGCGATCCGACACCGGAGCTTTCGGTCGAGCTCGCCAAAACTGCGGTGGCGGCGGGCGCAGGCATGATCGAGATCGGCTTTCCTTATGGCGACCCCGTCGCCGATGGCCCTGCCATCCAAAAGGCGGACATGCGCGCCCTCGAAGCTGGCACGTCCACGTCCAAGGCCATCGGGATCCTGGCGCGCATCCACGAGGCTTGTCCCAAGACACCACTCAACTTGCTCGTCTATGGAAACCTCGTTCACGCGAGAGGCTTCGCGCGCTTTTGCCATGACGTCGTCCATGCTGGTGCCTCTTCGTTGCTCGTCCCCGATATCTGCCTCGAGGAAAGCAAGCCTCTCACAAAGGCGTGCCGCGGCGCGCGCCTCGGCCACGTCCAGCTCGTCGGACCCTTGACGTCGCCTGAGCGGCTGAAGCGGATCGATGGCGCGGCCACGAGCTTCATCTACCTTGTCGCTCATCAGGGCATCACCGGTGTGAGGGGCGGAGACTTCGACGATGTCGAGGCTCTCGTACACCGGACGGCGTGGCAGTTGAAAAACCCCCTTTGCGTCGGCTTCGGTCTTTCGAAGCCAGAGCAAATTCAGCGTGTGTTCAAAGCGGGCGCGGGACTCGCGGTCGTGGGGAGCTACCTTGCCGGAGTGATCGAAAAAAGCGCGCGCGGCAACCATTTACTCACAGCTTTCGACGACGCATTTCGGCCTCTCGTCGACTGGCAGTGAGATCGCGAAAAAAAAGGATAGGCCAAGACATGCTCGTCATCATGAGACAAGGAAGTACGGACCGGGAATGCGACGCCGTCAAAGAGCAGATTCAGCGTATGGGCTATACACCGCTTCCCGTACCGGGAGAAAACCGTACCGCGATTTGCGTCACGGGGAACAAAGGCCCTGTCGAGGCCGCGTTCTTGAACCAGATGCCCGGGGTGCGCGAATGTATCCCGGTGACGAAGCCTTACAAGCTCGTCAGTCGCGAGGTGCATCCCGAAGACACGACCGTTCTAGTCGGCGGCCACAGCATCGGCGGCGCCACCACGACTTTCATCGCGGGCCCGTGTAGCGTCGAGACCGAATCGCGAACGCTCGCCGTTGCGCAAAAAGTGAAGGAAGCGGGCGCCCACATATTTCGAGCCGGCGCCTACAAACCGCGAACGAGCCCTTATTCGTTTCAGGGACTGGGTGAGGAGGGGTTGCTCACGCTGAAACGAGTGCGGGACGAGATCGGTCTTCCTGTCGTCAGCGAAGTGACCGACACGAGCCTCGCGGAAAAAGTCGCGGAGCATGTCGACATTCTGCAAGTCGGCGCACGCAACATGCAGAACTTTGCGCTCTTGACGAAGCTTGGCGAGCTGAAGCGCCCCGTCCTCTTGAAGCGAGGGATCGCGGCGACCCTCGAGGAGTGGCTGATGGCTGCCGAATATCTCCTGGCCGCAGGGAACCCAAACGTCATCTTGTGCGAGCGCGGCGTCCGTACGTTCAACAATCACTCACGCAACACACTGGATTTGAACGTCGTGCCCCTCGCGCGAAAAATGACCCACTTGCCAGTGCTCGTGGACCCGTCGCATGGCGTCGGCATGCGCGACCGCGTCCGACCACTCGCGCGTGCGGCGCTCGCGTCAGGGGCGCACGGCTTGATGATGGAAGTGCATACGCACCCGGATACGGCCTATTCGGATGCGCACCAAACGATCCACGTCGAGACCTTCGCGGACATCGTGGAGGATGCGTCAATCTTGAGCCAGCTCGACCCGCTTTTTCCTGAGTAGGCCGAGGGAGAAGCTCTCGTTCATCAATCAACCAGGGCACTGGGGTCCGGTCGGACCCATGACGCGGGATGACCTGACGACCTGATAATGAAAAAGGCTATTCGAGTGCGAAGCTCATGATGCCGGTCGCCGCCACGGCGTCGTCGAGATAGGCGGTCACGGAGAGGCTTCCGAAGCGCCCCCGCATTTTTTTGACTTCGGCTTTGATCTTTACTTTGGAGCCTATGGGGATGGGCGCTTCGAAGCTGCATGCCTTGATCGAGCGAAAATAGATGGTCCGGCCGCGATGTTTCTCAGGGTAGAGCACGAGGATCGCGCCGACTTGAGCCATTGCTTCAGCAAGCAAAGTCGCGGGCACGAGCTCGGTTCGCTCGAAAAAGAACTTCGAGCGGTCGGCGTGGAGCTCGCCCACGATGCGCTTTCCCGGCTCTACTTCAGTCACGGCGTCCACGAAGAGGAACGGGGCTCGATGCGGAAGGATCCCTTTTATCGCGTCGCGGTCGAGGTGCGTCGTGGTCACGGTTTCAAGGTTTCCGGCCAATTTTCGAGAAGGGGAAGCACTATAGCACGGCCGGCTGCAAGCGCCTTCAACCAAGACGAACCGGTGATGTAGACTCTTGGCCATTGTGACGACGCTGTCAGCACCTTCGATCCAGACGAAGCTTCCCGGCCCCAAAGCCCGGGCCCTCATCGAGCGCGACCTCCGTGTCGTGTCGCAGCACTATCACCGGGACTACCCTTTGGTCGTAGAAGAAGCTTCGGGGTTGATAGTGACCGATCCGGACGGGAATCGGTTCTTGGATTTTGCAGCCGGGATTGCGGTTTGCGCGACGGGACATTGCCACCCCGACGTCGTGGCCGCTATCCGTGCTCAAGCGGGGAAGCTCCTTCACATGTGTCCGACTGATTTCTATACGGGTCCGGTCGTGGAGCTCGCCGAACGGCTCGCGGCTGTTGCTCCCGTGGGCAAGAATCCCCGGGTTTTCTTCACCAACTCGGGAGCGGAGGCGGTGGAATCCGCCATCAAGCTTGCTCGGCTCAGGACGGGACGGCAGAAGATCATCGGCTTTTTTGGAGCTTTTCATGGTCGCACGATGGGCGCCGCGACGTTGACGGCGAGCAAAGCGGTGCAGCGCCGCGGCTACGGGCCGATGCTCCCCGAGGTACATCATTCGTATTACGCGCAGTGCTATCGGTGCCCCGTGAACCGCGAGCCAGTGACCTGTGATGTGGAATGTCTCGACCACCTCGAGACGTTGTTTCACACCGTCGCCCCGCCCGATGAGATCGCCGCTATCATCGTGGAGCCGATTCAAGGCGAAGGCGGCTACTACGTCCCGAAGAAAGAGTTCCTGACACGGCTGGCGGCCACCGCGAAAAAGCACGGTATCTTGCTCGTGGCCGACGAGGTTCAAGCAGGTATGGGGCGTTCGGGCAAGATGTTTGCCTGCGAACATTTTGGCATCGAGCCGGACATCGTTACCTTGGCGAAAGGCCTCGCTTCAGGAATGCCGCTCGCAGCCGTCATCGCGCGGGACGAAGTCATGGTGTGGAACAACGGGGGGCACGGAAGCACCTATGGCGGGAACGCAGTATCGTGCGCCGCGGCGATTGCAACGCTCGACTTGCTAGAGAAGGGTCTCATCGAGAACGCTGCCCAGGTGGGGGCGCATCTATTCTCGAAGCTCGAGAGCGTGAAGGGGCGCCACAGCCAGATCATCGGGGACGTCCGCGGTCTTGGCTTGATGCTCGTTATCGACTTGCTCGACCCAAAGCTCGTCGACGCAGTACTCGTCGGAGCCTTCGAGCGCGGCCTGCTGCTTCTGGGATGTGGCGACAGCGCTGTGCGCTTGACCCCGCCTCTGGTGGTCACGATCGAGCAAGCGGATACCGCCATCGAGATCCTCGACGAGGTGCTCGCCGCGCTATGACCAAGCTTCTTTCCATGAAAGAAGCGATCGAACGCTTCGTGCAGGACGGCGACGTCGTCGCCGCCGAAGGTTTTACCCATCTCATTCCGTTTGCGGCGGGTCACGAGATGATCCGTCAGAAGAAAAAGGACCTCGTGCTCTGCCGTCTCACGCCGGATCTCATTTACGATCAGATGGTCGCTGCCGGCCTTGCGCAGAAGCTCATCTTCGGCTGGATCGGCAACCCAGGTGTGGGCTCGCTCCATGCCATCCGCCGCGCGGTCGAAAAAGGCCTGCCGCGTCCCGTCGAGCTCGAGGAATACTCTCACTTCGGTTTGCTTTGTCGCATCCAAGCCGCCGCCTCGGGACTTCCTTTCATGCCCCTTCGCAATTATCGCGGGACGGACTTGCCTTCAGTCAACGAGAGCTTGCGGACAGTGCAGTGCCCTTTCACCGGCGAAGAACTCGCGGCGGTTCCCGCTCTTCATCCGGATGTCGCGATCATCCACGCGCAGCGCGCCGACGCCCGTGGCAATACACAAGTGTGGGGCTTGCTCGGTATCCAGAAAGAAGTCGCCTTCGCCGCGAAGAAAGTCGTCGTCGTCGTAGAAGAGATCGTAAATGAGGAAGTGATCCGCTCTGACCCCAATCGGACGCTCGTGCCCGGGCTCATCGTCGATGCGGTCGTCGAAGAGCCTTTCGGCGCGCATCCGAGCTACGTCCAGGGCTACTACGACCGCGACAACGATTTTTACGTCACGTGGGACCGGGTGAGCCGCTCGGCCGAGGGTGTGAACGCCTATCTCGATGAATGGGTGTACGCTGTTTCCGGCCGGGACGCGTACATGAAAAAGCACGGCGCCGCCCTCGCATTGCGCTTGAAGCCGGAGCCCCATCCGGCCCGGCCCGTCGATTACGGGCTCTATCGCTAACATGCAAGACGTTCGGCGTTCGGAGCTGATGGCACTCGCCGCCGCGCGGGAGATTCAGGACGGCGACGTCGTCTTCGTCGGCATCGGGCTTCCCAATCTCGCCGTCAACCTCGCGCGGCGTAGCCACGCCGGTGGTGTGCAGCTCGTCTACGAAGCCGGGGTCTACGGCGCACAGCCTATCCGTCTCCCCATCTCTATCGGCGATCCGTGCCTCGTCACAGGAGCTCTTCAGGTCATGCCGATGGCGGAAACCTTTCTCTACTTTCTGCAAGGCGGGCGGATCGATGTCGGCTTTCTCGGCGCGGCGCAAATCGACCGCTTCGGTAACTTGAATACGACCGTGATCGGCGACGATTACCGCCGGCCTAAAGTGCGGCTTCCCGGTTCCGGGGGCGCGGCGGAGATTTCTTGGCTTGCGAAAAAGACCGTGATCCTGCTGCCGCAAAAGCGAAGTAAGTTTCCCGAACATCTCGATTTTCGAACGAGCCTTGGCTTCCACGAAGGCGGCCGATCGCGTGAGTCTCTTGAGGCGCCAGGCGGCGGGCCAGAGCGCGTGATCACCAACCTCGGCGTTTACGGTTTCGACCCCGAAACGCGGGAGATGGTGCTAGAGAAGATCCACCCGGGGGTCACGCTCGATGAAGTGCGAGCCGAGGTCGGCTGGCCGCTTCGCGTAGGGGAGCCCCTCGGCGAGACCGAGCTTCCAGACGCCGCCACATTGCGCCTCCTTCGTGAGGAGCTCGACCCGAAAGGCATTTACCTTGGCTGAGATCAATCTTCGCATTCCCGGGCCAACGCCTTGCCGCGAGGAAGTCCTCGAGGCGGTCGCGCGGCCGATGATGAATTACCGCGGCCCCGAGATGGCGGAGCTCATGAAAGAGCTCACCGGCAATTTGAAGCGCTTTCTCGATACGAGCCGCGACGTGCTGCTCGTGACCGCGAGCGGCACCGGCGGGCTGGAGGCAACGATGGCCAATACGATTAGCTCTGGCGACCGCGTCCTCGGCGTGAACGCGGGTGTCTTCGGCAGGAGATTTTGTGACGTTGCCGAAGCCTTCGGTGCTTCGTTGCAAACGATCGAGGTCGAGGAAGGGCGCGCGCTCGATCCCGAGACGCTAAAGCATGCACTCCATGAAGAAAAAAACTGTCGCGCGGTCCTGCTCACGCATAACGAGACCTCGACAGCCGTCGCGCATCCAATTGAGGATCTCTGTCGTGTGGTGCGTGAGGAAAGTGACGCCCTCGTCTTCGTGGACGCGGTATCGAGCCTCGGTGCCATGCCACTTCCGATCGACGAGCTCGGCATCGATGTCGTCATCTCCGGGTCGCAAAAGGCTTGGGGAGTACCCCCGGGGATGGTCATGCTCGCGCTGTCCGAGAAAGCCTGGAAGGCGACCGAGCGGGCGACTTCGCCTCGGTTCTATTTTGACCTCCGGCGCTATCGCGACGCGCAAGCGCGCGGAAGCTTTCCGTTCACACCGGCGCTTCCCGTCATCTACGGGCTTTCGGTCGCTCTCGGCTTCATGCTACGCGAAACCTCCGATGGGATCTTCGCCCGTCACGCGCGCATCGCCGAGATCGCTCGCGAGGGCGTTCGTTCACTCGGGCTCGAGCTATTCGCCGATCTGGCGCACGCATCCTCTACCGTGACCGCGATGAAAGTGCCCGCGGGCATTGACGAAAGCGCGCTCGTTGCGCTCTTGCACACGCGCTACGACACCGTCTATGCGCGAGGGCAGGAGGGTCTCCGCGGGAAGATCCTGCGCCTCGGCCACCTCGGATGGGTGCAAGAGCCCGAGATCGAGCTCGCGCTTCGCGCTCTTCGGAGAGCTCTTGCCGATCTAGGTCACCGCATTTGAGCGCGTCACGCTCACACGAACGCCTCGGCTCGTGGAAAGAAGAGTGGGCGCCGATGTTGCGACTTGCCCTTCCTGTCGTGGTGGCGGAGCTCGGCTGGACGGCGATGGCGACCGTCGATACATTGATGGTGGGCCGGTTGAGCCCGGAAGCGATCGGGGCCGTGAGCCTCGGTTCAGGAATCTTCCTCGGCGTCACCATGTTCGGGATGGGCCTGCTACTCGGCCTGGACACTTTGATCTCTCAAGCCTTCGGCGCGGGAAAGCTCGAAGACTGCCATCGCTCGCTCTTGCACGGTATTTACGCCGCGCTCGCGTTGGCAGTCCCTTTGATGGGGATCCTTCTGCTCGTCATCCGCGCGCTTCCTGGATTCGGGATCAACCCGGACGTTCTCGAGCTCACGATCCCCTATTTGCGTCCGGTGACGTGGAGTTTGCTGCCGCTGCTTCTCTACTCAGCCTCGCGGCGGTTCCTTCAGGCCACCGGCCATGTGACGATGGTCATGGTCGTCTTGGTGACCGCAAACCTCGTGAACGTGGTCACGAACTGGGGGTTGATCTTCGGGCATTGGGGTCTTCCCGAGCTCAGCGTCGTGGGCGCCGGCTGGGCGACGTTCGCATCGCGCACGTTCATGGCCATTACGCTCCTCGTTGCCATCGTGTTTTACGAGTGGCGCGGGCACCGGGGCCTCTTCCAAACCCCACTCGGCCTCGAGTGGACTCGGATGCGTCGCCTCTTCAGCCTCGGGCTTCCCGCTGCGTGTCAAATCACGCTCGAGATGGGGCTCTTCAGTGTCGCTACCGTGCTGGCGGGACGATTGGACGCGGCTTCGCTTGCGGCGCATCAGATCGCTCTCAGCGTCGCAGCGACGACCTTCATGGTTCCTCTCGGAGTTTCTTCGGCAGCGGCGGTACTCGTGGGCCACGCGGTGGGTGCACGCGATCGAGACGGTGTGGCCCGCGGCAGCTGGATGTCCATAGCACTCGGCGTCGGCTTCATGTTCATGGCGATGCTGACGCTCTTTCTGTTTCCAAGACAGATCATCGGCCTGTTCACGACCGACACGGCCGTATTGTCCGTCGGGGTCTCGCTCCTCTATGTCGCGGCATTTTTTCAGCTCTTCGACGGGCTGCAAGTCGTCACAACGGGTGCACTCCGCGGTATCGGCGAAACACGGACACCGATGGTGGTCGCGTTCATTGGCTATTGGGTGTTGGGTCTTCCCACGGGCTACGTGCTTTGCTTCAGGTTAGGCTACGGAGTCTCCGGCCTCTGGGTCGGGATGCTGGTCGGGCTCTTCGTCGTAGGCGTGGTCTTGCTGGCGGTTTGGAGGCGGCGCCTGCGGATGTGGCGACCCTTAGGCCCTTAGGGTAGTCCGGGATAAGCGTTGGCTTCCCGTTCGTGCCAGCGCGCGTCGTGATCGGGCCAGCCGGCGAAAAACACGGGCACACCCGAGGCGAAGACGAGCCAGTTGAAGCGGAGGCGCTCGTGGTGCCATTCACGGATAGCCGCGCCGCGCTCGGCCTGCAAGCTATGAATGAGCTCGTGACCGAGCACTTCGCGCCGATCGTCCTCACTCTTGGTCGCGTCGATCCAAATGGCTCCCGGAACGTAGAAGCCGCGCAGGCGAGGCGGCGGATCGTGATTCAAGAAAACGAGGCTTCCTGTCAGAAGCGTTCGCTTCGCGTCGAAAGAATACGGGTCGCCCGCGAGCATGTAATAGGTGGAAAAGGCAGCGTTGATGACGTCGAGCTCGACACGCGGCGCGCCGTCGAACTTGAAATGGATGAACGAGTGCGTGAGCTCCCAATGCTGATAGAGCATCTTGTCGAAGACCGGCAGCCCGCGCATCGAACGCCGCGTGGTCAAGGTCGATTTTTGCGCAAGTGTTTTGCCCGCGAGCGCCCAGCTGGGATGTTGGCCAGCGATCGTGTAGCCGGCATGGGCCATGAGGCCGGCGGCGCTCCCCTCGGCCAGAGCTTTTTTGAAGGCTTGACCCGGTGATTCACGCTGAGGAATAAGCTTTCCAAAGAAGCTGACAGCGACGTTAAAGCCCACTTGTCCCAAGATGAGCTTTGGGTCCGCCCACTGCGCTGCCGCCGCACGCGGCAGAAGGCAGACGAGCGCAATCCCGCAAATCCATTGGCGGCTCCCCATCGATTCCCCCCTCGACTCATGGGGAGATAGAGCAATATCGCTGCCATGACCGGCCAAAGCCGAAGTGTCAGACTCGGCGGAACTTCTGCGCTGCTATCCGGGCTCGGAACGGAAAACGCGTAGTGAGAAGTTCTCGCCGCGATGTAGATATGACATAGATCAAGCCCTGCGATGCATCGAGTGCTCATCGGACCCGTTCTCTTGGGGCTCCTCCCGATCTTCGTCGATTGGCGCTTGACTGGCTCGAAGGGTTGAAGCGGCTTGCCGCGAGCGCGTGAGTTAAGATGGCGCCGTGCAGCTGACAGGAACTTCGCTCACACTCGGGGACATTGAAGCGATCTCCATGCGCGGGGAGCCGGTAACCCTCGCGGACGAGGCCAAGAGCCGCGTGAAGCAGTCGCGCCAGGTCGTCGAAGACATTCTCGCCTCGGAGCGCGTTGTCTACGGGATCAATACCGGTTTCGGCAATTTCCGGAACGTGGTGATCCCGCGACACGATCTCGAGACCCTGCAAATGAACCTGATCCGTAGTCATGCGGCTGGCGTGGGCGACCCGTTCCCCGAAGAAATCGTGCGCGCGATCTTGCTCCTTCGTGTCAACGCCCTCGCCTCTGGATTCTCGGGGGTCGTTCCGTCGACCCTCGACGCTCTCGTGGCGATGCTCAACAAAAGGGTGCACCCGGTCGTGCCCACGAAAGGGTCGGTGGGCGCGAGCGGGGACTCGCTCCTCTCGCCCATGTCTCGCTTGTCTTGATCGGCGAGGGCGAAGCGTTTTATCGCGGCGAGCGGCTTTCTGGCGCAGAAGCGCTCTCGCGCGCCGGGCTCAAAAAGGTTCGCTTGCACCCGAAAGACGGCCTCGCGCTCATCAACGGAACGCAAGTCATGACAGCGCTTCTGTCGCACGCGGTGATCCGGGCTCACCGAATCGTGCGCTCTACCGACATTATCGGCGCTTTGACGCTCGATACGCTCCTCGGAACGGATGCCGCTTTTGACGCGCGGATTCATGACGCGCGCCCGCATGACGGACAAATCGAGACCGCGCGCGGCTTGAGGCAGCTCCTTATCGGAAGCGAGCTGAGAAAGTCACACGAAGATTGCGACCGCGTGCAAGACAGCTATTCGCTGCGCTGCATGCCGCAAGTCCACGGGGCGGTGCGCGACGCCCTCGGCTATGTCACTGGCATCGTCGAGACCGAGATCAATAGCGTTACCGACAATCCGATGATCTTCGTCGATGGCGGCGACGTGATCTCTGGCGGAAATTTTCACGGCGAGCACGCTCGAGCCGTTCTAGAGGTAGCCGACATTGAGATGAGGCGAGAACGCGCGCGAGGAGCGCGAAAGGATCAAGAAAGGACGGATGCCCGGCGCGCCCACGCCGAGCAGGTTCTTTTCGTCTCCCGTCGGGATACGAATATCCACCGCCAGTGCGGCACTCGACGTGAAGCGGCCTTTGAGGCGTAGGGTCAGGTCACCGAGTCCGCTCGCCGAACCGAATGCGGTGTAGGTGCGCTGGTTGCCGATATCGTCTCCTTGCAGGCGGAAGAAATGGACCTTGTCGTTTCCTGCCGTGCCAAGTCGCTGGACGGTCGCCGACGAGATGACGGTCAGATCCGTGCTCACGATCGGAATCGCGAGAGACAGATCGAGCCTATCGGTGAGACCATAGCTGATGAAGGTCGTGAACTGATTCACCCGTGCCTGGATCGAGTTGTTCGTCGTGACGACATCGATTCTCCCGCCCCCCAGAAAAGCACTGTCGTGCTCGAACACCGCAGGCACATTGTCGAGATCGAGCCCTTCGATCGTGTCGGGTATGCCCCTCCACCGCATCGCCGTTTACAGTTTCGGCGAAGAGCAGCCAGTCGCGGATGCCGGTTCCCACGAGGGCCGGGCTCGCAATCGGCGGGTCGTGGTGAAGGTTTTGGAATAGCGAACACGTTATTGACTCCAAGCTCGGCGACGAGCTGGGAGCCCGGCAGGCCCCTTTTCCGGCGCGCGGGGTCCTGCCGGGTTTTACTTTTTGGAGCGTCCTGCTCGGCAGTTACAATAAGCAAAGCGGAATAATCCGAGCCATCCCCTGTACTCCTCAGTGGGACCAAACTGAGAGGAGCTACTTTGGGCAGCCCAGCCCAAGTGCAGAATCCATCGAGCGCCAGCGAGGACGATCGCGACCTAGTCGTGCGCGCTCGCGGCGGAGACGATCATGCTTTCGGGGAGATTGTGCATACCTACCAGCGCCGCGTTTATGGTGTGGCCTTGCGGATGACGCGTCGACACGAGGTGGCTGACGACATCGTGCAAGATACGTTCATTCGCGCCCATCGCAGCCTCGACCGCTTCGAGCCTGGACGCCCCCTCGCACCCTGGCTCATGAGAATAGCCGTGAATCTCTCGATCAACTATCTCAACGGACCCACGAAGCGTGAGCAGGCGATGTACACGGAAGACCGTCCCGATGGACCGTGGGAGCCGCAAGCCCATGAAGACGCGAGCCGCGAGCCGATCGAGACTAATCCGGTACGAAGCTTGATGTCGGCTGAGTTTGCCAGGGCGCTCGGAAAAGCACTCGAGAAACTTTCTCCCGAACATCGCGCCGTCCTCACGCTAAAGGTCGATGAAGGGATGCCTTACGCGGAGATCGCGACGACGCTCGGGATCTCCCGGGGCACCGTCATGTCCCGGCTCTTTCGAGCGCGCGGCAAACTCAAGAACCTACTCAAGGACTATCTTTGACATGAAATGCGAGAACACCATTCTTCTCGTTGAGAAGCTAGTGGACGGCGAGGCCAGTGCTGACGAAAAGGCGCTCGTGGAGCAGCACGTCGCTGCCTGCGAGGACTGCCGTTCCCACTACGCGTTTGTCAAAGCCCTCGCGCGCGCTTCCGAGAAGATCGCGCTCCCGCCGGCGCCGCCACAAGCCTATTGGGACCATTTGCCGTCCAGGATCATCGCGCGTCTTCACGAGGACGAGCACCCGCGGATTTGGCAGCGTCTATTCGCGCCATCCATGCTCCGATGGGAAGCGCTGGCCGCGACGGTCACCGTAGTCGTGGCCGTCGGTCTGAACGTTTTGCGCGATGGCGATCTCGCGGTCGAGTCTCCGACGCCGCAAGAGCTCGGTCAGAGAAACCAAGCCGACATTGTGGAAGAGCTCGAAGCACCTGACGATGGAGTTGCTGCGCTCGAGCCCCCGGCGGAGCCCCGGGCCCCGACCCCGGCAGCAGCGCCCGCGACCGCACGTGACGAAGCGCCCCGCCTGCTGGCGCCCGAGGCAGCACGGAGCAACGAGAGTGATTCGGAGAAGCTCGGCCAAACGATCGCCCGGGCTTCGCGTCCTCGCGCCAGGAGCGAAGCTCCCGACGCCCTGAAGTCGAGCCCGGAGCCAAAGACACCCTCCGAAACGTTGCGCATAGAAAGCGCGGCGAGCTCCCGAGTCACGGAGACCGTCATAGTCGAACCGATGCGCTCAATCGCCTTGCGGGAGTCTCGAGCCGCCGATCCCGCCGAGCTCGAGTACCAAGCGCTACGCGGAGGAGCACGCCCGGGCATCGCTGGGCGCCGCGGCGCCACCATCGCCGTCGAGGATTGTGAGACATGGCGAGCTTATCTCGAGCGCTATTCCGACACGTCGCGAGCGAGCGATGTGCGCTACGAGCTCGCACGCTGCGTCCTCGGCCGCTACGAGACCGATCCGAGCGACGCGGGCCGCGAGGTTGCACTTCGCGACGTAGACGTTTTCCTGGGGGCCGAGCCAGAAGGGTCGAGAGCCGAAGAGATTCGCGAGCGTGCCGCTCCTCTGCGCGACCCTTAGATTAGAGCGCGAGCCGGTAAACCGTGCTCGAGCTCGCGAGAACCAGACCACCATTGCCATCGAAGGCGAGTCCAACGAGAGGCGGTGAGGCGACGACGCGCTCCGGCCTTCCGTCCTGCTCGAGGCGGTAGACACCACTGCCCCCGATGAGCCCTTCGGTGACGTAAAGCGCACCTTCGTCGTCGAAGGCCATGCCTTGAGGTCTTCCGAAACATTCATAGACCTTTGTAACTTGAGCCTCGACGTCGATACGGTAAATCGGATCGACGGAGGCCAGGCTCGGCGCCGTGACGAAGAGATTGTCCTCGCTGTCGAACACCATATGATAGGCCGCAACAGAAGGCTCGAGATGGACGAAGGAGCGCGGCTCGCCGTTGCGCTCGATCCGAAAAATCGTTCCCCTCCTGTCCCCGACATAGAGAATGCCTTCGGAATCGAAGGCGAGACCGGTCGCCGTGCCGAGCTCGTCGGCAACGAGATCGACGTCGCGACCTGAAGAGACGCGGTAGACGGCCCCCTCTTCGCGGCTAGAAACATAGAGACAGTCATCCGGTCCCCATGCGAGCCCCGTCGGGTTCAGGATATCGCTGACGAAAGGCTCGACCATATCGTCGCGATCAATGCAGTAGACCGACACGGGAACTTTTTCACCACGGCTGCCGCTGAAGGTCACGTATAAGTTGCCTTCAGGATCGAAGACCGGATTGGCGACAGGCTGAAGCTCATCGGCAATCCTATTCGCGAGCGAAATTGCATGCGCGCCGCTCGAGACTCCGTCCCGCTCGACGCGAACCTCCGGCATCGCCTCCGCGGGAACCACGGTCGTGATCGTACCGGCCGAAACGCGCATCACCTGGGCACGCTGGTCCCCGAAGAAAACGCCGTGGGCATGGGCTCGTCCCGCATCGAAACTGCCTCTTATCGCTATACGCCCTCCAGGCACCGCGTGAGGCGGTTCGACCGCTGATATCTTCGGAGGGGGATCGCTCACTTCAGTTCCGATTTCGTCCTTCGCCGCATCATAACACGCTACGAAATCGACTCATTCGAGAGCTCGATGAGCTCGCTGCCGAGAAGCCTCTTGAAAATTGACAGAACATCTTGCTCGATCATCGGGCAGATCTTCATGATGGAATCCACGTCCCATTCTCCGTTGACGCGGGAGAGGACGAAGCCTTCTTGGGCGTCGAGGTCGAGCTCCGCGAGCTCGCTGAGCGTCACCCTGAGGCGTGGCACGGCGGCGCTAGGGATCTCCGAGACCTCATCCAAGTCATCGAGGATGGCTTCAATCTTTATCTTGAAAAGCGTTGCATGTTTGTTCTGCGGATCGAACTCTAGAGCGGCCTGGAACTTCTCGAGCGCCTTCTGATAATCGCCCGCACTGTAAAGGCTCGCCCCCGTCTCGAGTTTCTCTCGAAGCTCCTTGACTTGCGTGTCTAAATCGATCTCCGCGGGCGAATCTTTGACCGCCACTAGTTTGCGACTGTGAAGCTCGAGTGCGATCTCCGCCATGTTCATACCGCGCTCGACGAGCTCGAGAACGCGCTGATCTTCTTCTGAGAGATCCTTCGCCTTGGCGATAGCGTTGGTGTCGGCCTCGAAGGTAGAAAGTCGGGACGGGAACACTTCGTGAATCCGACGCCACTCGTCGCTCCGGCGAGCACCTTCAAGGATGACTCCGGTGAGGTCTAGAGGAAGGAATACCGGGATGCTCTCCGGCAGCGCGTCGTCCTCGAATGTGAACTCGCCATCCGCCCATAAAAAGCAATCGTAAATGGCTTCTTCGGTCTTGATCTGAAGCAGCTCCTCGAGCACCTGCTCGGTGATCACTTTTGTGCCCACCAAAATCTGACCAAGTTGACGGTTGCTGGAATCCTGTTCGATGAGGGCCTTGAAGAGGTCTTCCTCGGTGAGATGTCCCGAGCGGATCAAGAACTGACCGAGAGTTTCTCGAGGGCTGCTCGAGGTCGAGGAGAAAAGACGCCCTTTCTTGAAGAAGAGTTTTTTCTCGATCGGCCCGCGCCTCAATGTAATTGAGCCGGTCTTGAGGTTGTTTCCACACCATTGCAGCAGATCTCCGAGCAAAATGGTGACGAGAGATCCTGTAAGGCCCATTGAGTGGCACTATTCTGAGGGCGCCACGGATTCGAGATCTCCGGACGATGTCGGCTCACCCGGACAAGGACAGGTAGTCCCGCCAACTGTTGGGGACATCGTTCATGCCGTAGGTGATGGCGTGAGCGGGAAGGTAAGAGGGCTTTCTCGGCTGGCGCACGAGGGTGAGCCCCGCCTCTCGAGGCGTCCGGCCACCTTTCTTCCGATTGCACTCGATACAGCAGGTGACGATGTTCTCCCAAACTTTGCGGCCGCCCCGCGACACGGGCACTACGTGATCGAAGGTCAACTCCGAAGCTCTGAATTGATTGGCACAATACTGGCATCGATACCTGTCACGAAGGTAGATATTCGAACGCGAAAATGGCACCTGATGAAAACGCCGGGCTACTCTTACGCGCCGGAGGAGCCTCAAGACGGACGGAAGTACGAACGAGATGCGAACCCCGCGAATCCGGCGGTCGTATGAGGCGATCACCTCGACCTTGCCCTTGACCAGCAGAACGATCGCTTTTTGCCAGGTGATGACTCTCAGCGGCTCGTAACTGGCGTTGAGCAGCAAGCTACGCATTAACGCGCGCATCCGTGCGCTCTGGGCGCAAGAACCCGGCGCGCAGCACCGTGGCGGAACGGGCGTTGCCCGCGTTGCGTCCGAAACTAGCTTGACTGCCTGGGATAACCTCCGCGAACGTAGGGGAATGAACCCGTAAAGTCAGATTTTGGTATATGTTCCGCCAAAAGGATGTTGGTTGTCAAACCTATGGAGCAAAGGAGAAACATGCGCCTTCAAATAGCTGTTGTTGGGGCATCGCAGCCAAGCCAGGACGCTGCAAACGAAGCCGAGGCGGTGGGCGCGGCCATCGCGGAAGCAGGAGCTACCCTCGTATGTGGAGGGCTTTTCGGGATCATGGAGGCAGCGGCGAAAGGGGCGCGCGAAAAGGGCGGGCACACTCTGGGCATTCTGCCGGGAAACTCGCGGCTCGATGCCAACCCTTACATTGATTGCGCCGTCGCCACCGGACTCGGCGATTTCCGAAACTATCTCGTCGTGGCCACGGCCGACGCGGTGGTGGCCATGCCTGGCCGCTACGGCACGCTTTCGGAGATCGCGATCGCATTGACGTTAGGCAAACCGGTGGTGGGACTGGGTAGTTGGGAGATCGAAGGTGTGCTCGAGGCCGCGAACCCGGAAGAAGCGGTCCGGATCGCGCTCGGTCACAAATATTGACGGTAGAGAGGGTTCGATACGCAGTAGCTTTGGATCGTTCTCGCGATGACCCGAACGTCTTCGATCTCGAGCCTCTCGCACGTCGCTCCGAAGCTCGGAGGGAGCCCGTGGACGGGGTGGGTTTGAACCACTTGCACCCAGGCGACCACGCTTTTGATCGCAAGGTGACGATCGTTTCCGGGAACCTGAAATTCGATCTCGAGCTCATCGCCAACGTCAGGTAGCTCTTTAGTCGCGACGTAGACCCCTCGCAAAAACAGATCCAGGAGCATGGCGCGGCCTTCGAGCGCGCCCCGAACCGTGCAGCGACGCACGAAAGGAATGCGCAGTGTGGGTGGAGGTGTCGTTTTCACGACGTTGTTCAGAGGGAGAATGTCAGGCTACCGTTCGAGGGAGGAGCTGTCAATGCGGTGTTACGATAGCGGCGCCTGATGAATGATTGATGATGAATGATTGCCTGATTCACTGAGCACTGATTAATGACGAGCGCGAAGCCGGCAACCAACGTCTCCAAGCTCGAGGCGGGCGTTTTGCGAGAAGTCGACCTCCTGCTGCGTGAACTCAAAGGTGCACGAGCCACACTCCGCGTGACGCCCGAGTCACTGCTCGAAAAAGAGCTGGGACTCGGAAGCCTCGAGCGCGTCGAGCTTTTGTCGCGTCTCGAAAAACGTTTCCGCGTCAAGGTCTCCGAGAGCGCTCTCAGCGAGACCCTTACGCCGCGAGGGGTGGCAGAAGCCTTCGTTCACGGCGAGGTCGCGCCAAGTTTCGAGCGCGAAGCGGTTAGCTACCGGCCGAGCCGACACGCACCTCCCGAGCAAGCGCTAACACTCGGTGAAGTCCTCATAACGCGCGCGCGCGCCGAGCCCGACGCGCCGCACGTGTTCATGAAGGAAGACGGTAAACCGGAATCGACGCTGACGCTTGGCGAGCTCTATCGCGAGGCGCTCACCATTGCCGGCGGGCTCTCTAGTTTCGGGATCGAGCGGGACGACAAAGTCGCTCTCATGCTCCCGACGAGCCGGGATTTCTTGACGAGCTTCATGGGCGTCCTCCTTGCGGGCGCGGTGCCCTTGCCCCTCTATCCGCCTTTCAGCACGGCAGGGCTTCAAGAATATGCGCGGCGACAAGCCGGGATTGTCGCGAACGCGGAGGTGGTTTTATTCATCACGCTCGAGCGCGGCCTCGCCGTGGGCGACGTGCTCAAGACGCATGCGCGCTCGCTTCGTGAAGTCATCACCACGTCGGAGCTCGTAGCGCGGTCCCGGCCTGTTGCGCCTGTGAAGGTCGACACCGACGCGACCGCGCTCATTCAATACACGTCAGGCAGCACCGGCGACCCGAAAGGCGTAGAGCTGACCCATGCAAACTTGCTTGCCAATATTCGAGTCATCGGCACAACTCTCGATATCCAGCCGAGCGATGTAGGAGTGAGCTGGCTTCCGCTGTACCATGATATGGGGCTGATTGGCGCGTGGCTCGCTCCGCTTTATTTCGGGATACCGGTCTCCATTTTCTCCCCGCTCGCCTTTCTCGCCCGCCCGGAGCGGTGGCTCTGGACCATCCACGCGCACCGCGCCACCATCTCGCCCGCGCCAAACTTCGCCTATGAGCGATGCGCACGGAAGATCGCGGAGGAGGACCTCGAAGGACTCGACTTGAGCTCGTGGCGCGTGGCTTTGACGGGCGCGGAGCCGATAGCCCCCGAAACCCTCTCAGCTTTTCAACGAAAGCTCGCACCCTACGGTTTTCGCGAGGAGAGTTTCCTGCCCGTCTATGGACTCGCCGAGTCTTCGCTATTGCTTTCGTCGTCAAAACAAGGGACCGCCCCGCGCATCGGGTCCTTCGCGCGGGAGCGGCTCGAGAAAGAAAGGACGGCATCGCACGCGCCCGCGGACGACCCGTCGGCGCTTCGTCTCGTGAGCGTGGGCAGCGTGGTCCCAGGGCACGAGATTCGCATCGTCGACGAGGGTGGACGCGATGTTCCGGAGGGACGCGAGGGCTCTCTCATCTTTCGAGGACCCTCCGTGATGAAGGGGTATTATAAGAAGGAGGAGGCCACGGCTGCCATAGGCCGCGGCGGAGGCTATCTCGATTCGGGCGATCGCGCGTTCGAGCTCGACGGCGAGCTTTTCATCACCGGCCGCTCCAAAGACATCATCATCCGCGCCGGCCGCAACTTGATGCCGCAAGAGATCGAAAAGGAAATCGCCGAGGTCGACGGCGTGCGGCGCGGTTGCATTGCCGCCTTCGGCGTCTCGGATGCAGCGACCGGAACGGAAAAATTGGTCGTCGTCGCGGAGAGCCGGGAGGACGACCTCGAAGCTCGGGCGCGTATCGCAAGAGCCATCGAATCGAGACTCCTCGAGCGCATTGGCGTCCCGCCCGACGATGTCCGGCTCGTGCCGCCACGGAGCATCCCAAAAACGTCGAGCGGGAAGCTCCGGCGCTCCGCGTGTCGGGAGCAATATCTTCGCGGCGAGTTGGCCTCTGACACGAACAGCTCGTGGATGTTCTGGGCGCGAGCTCTTTGGTTTTCTGGCAAGGCTCGGGTAGGAAGAGGGCTCGCGCGGTTCGGGCGTGTGCTGTTCGGAAGCTATGTGTGGGTTTTGTCCGCGTTATTCGTCCTATTCGGCTGGGCTCTGACGTGGCTCGTTCCCACGCGACGTTTCTTCGCGCGATTCGTCCGCTATGCGGCGCGCGTCTACTTGTTGCTCTCCGGCATCCGCCTCGAAGTCAAAGGATCAGAGCACTTGAGCGAGGCGGAAGGGCCGTTCGTCTTCGTGGCGAACCATGCGAGCTATCTCGATCCCATACCCGTGATGGCAAGCTTGCCGAACGACTACGCTTTCGTCGTCAAGAGCGAGGCCACGTCTTGGCCGTTTTTGGGAAGGTTCATCGAAAAGCTCGGTCATCTTCCCGTGAAGCGCACGCTCGCGGATGAAAGCGCCAAGAGCACCGACGAGATGCGAGAGCTCCTCGACCAAGGCCGCTCGGTCGTGCTCTTCCCCGAAGGAACGTTCAGTTACGCGACCGGCCTCCGTCCCTTCAAGCTCGGCGCGTTCAAGCTGGCGGCGGAGAGCGGCCGCCCGCTCGTCCCCATGGCGCTGGTCGGCACCCGCCGCTGGCTGCGTGACGGCACGTGGATGCCGCGTCCGAGCCGTCTCGCGGTCGTGATTGGCGAGCCGATGGCGCTCGCCGACTCGTCTTTCGAAGGCATCGTCCAGAGCAAGGAAGAAACGGCGGAGATTATCGCAGCGGCAGTAGGCGAGCCGCGGCTCGACCTCGTATCAGCAGGACCGCTCAACCCGTAAGAGGCAGACTAGGCGATTGGCTCGGCGGGAAGAACCCAATGAGTATCTTAGGGATATAGTGCTGCCACGAGGTGGGCGAGTGCCCGATCGGGGCGACGCGGTCGCGCACGGTGTAGCCCTTCGCGCGAAACGTGTCGAGCGCACGGTAGTGGTCGCCGATGAATCTAGCGTTGTAGGCGCCTCGGCGAGGAGCGTGACACGTCCGCCTTCGATGAGAGGATGCGCGTAGGCTCCGTGAAAGCTGTATTGTCGCAAGAACGGCAAGAAACAACTGCGCGTACATCCCCCGTACTCCGCGTCCGCACGAGCAGCGTCAAATCGCTGTCGCCGTCAATCAATGGTCGTCAGCTGTTTGTTAGACTAGGCGTTTTGGAGGTAGAAATGGCTCGCTACTTGATGTTGATCGTCGTTGCCTTGGCGGCGACGCCAGCCCTCGGTCAGCCGATCCCTAATGAGGCCGAGGCCGCCGCGTTTATCGAGCGTGCCGAAAAGGAGCTCCTCGCTGCTTGGGAGGACTCGGCGCGGGCGCGCTGGGTGCAGTCCACCTACATTACGGAGGACACGCAGATCTTGGCGTCGAAGGCGAGCGAGAAAGCCACCGCCCTCGCCGTACAGCTCGCCCAGGAAGCGACGCGGTTCCAGCGCCTCGAGCTCTCGGAGGATTTGAACCGAAAGCTGCTTCTGCTCCGCCTCGCGTTGACCGTCCCCGCGCCGTCGAACCCGGAAGAGACGGCCGATCTCGCGCGCATCGAGACGTCGATGGAGAGCACTTACGGCGCCGGCAAGTACTGCCCCGACCAGGACGAGTGCTGGGACCTTCAGAAGATGAGCGCCATGATCGCTGAGAGCCGCGACGCGAATCATCTCCTCGAAGTTTGGCGAGGGTGGCGCACCATCTCAGCGCCGATGCGCGAGGAGTTCATGCGCTATGCCGAGCTCGGAAACAAAGGCGCACGTGAGCTCGGCTTCGACGATCTCGGCACGATGTGGCGCTCGAAATACGATATGCCGGCGGACGCCTTCGCGGCGGAGCTCGACCGCTTGTGGGAGCAAGTGCGGCCGCTTTATGTCTCGCTTCACGCTTATGTGCGCACGCGCCTGCGCGAGACTTACGGCACCGAGCTCGTTCCCGAGAACGGTCACATCCCTGCGCATTTGCTCGGGAACATGTGGGCCCAGTCGTGGAGCAATGTCTATGACCTCGTGGCGCCGCCTGACGCGGACCCGGGATACAATCTCACCAAACGGCTGGTCGAAAAAAGACTCGACGAGCTCGACATGGTGCGCTACGGCGAGCGTTTCTTTCTCTCGCTCGGCTTCGAGCCTCTGCCCGAGACATTTTGGACGCGCTCGCTCTTCGTACAGCCGCGAGACCGCGACGTCGTGTGCCACGCGAGCGCTTGGAATCTCGATGATGCCAAAGATCTTCGCATCAAGATGTGTATCAATTTTAATGCCGAGGACTTCACGACGATCCATCACGAGCTCGGGCACAATTTCTATCAGCGTGCCTATAAAGACCTGTCTCCCCTCTACCGCAACAGCGCCAATGACGGCTTTCACGAGGCCGTAGGCGACACGCTGGCTCTCTCGATCACGCCGGCTTACTTGAAAGAGCTCGGGCTCATCGATGAGGAGCCGGACATGTCGAAGGATATCGGCCTGCTCCTTGCGATGGCGCTCGACAAAGTCGCCTTCTTGCCTTTTGGACTGCTCGTCGATCAATGGCGCTGGCAAGTCTTTTCCGGAGAAGTGCCGCCCGAGCGCTACAACCAGGCGTGGTGGGAGCTGCGCGAAAAATATCAAGGCGTCGCCGCTCCCGTGGCACGGAGCGAGGCGGATTTCGATCCCGGCGCCAAATATCACGTGCCGGCGAGCGTTCCTTATTCGCGCTACTTCATTGCCCGTATCCTGCAGTTCCAGTTCCACCGCGCGCTCTGCGGGGTCGCGGGCTACGAAGGCCGCCTGAATCGCTGCACGATTTACGGCAACGAGGAAGCCGGCGCGCGCCTGAACGCGATGCTCGAAATGGGCTTGTCCCGTCCGTGGCCGGAAGCACTCGAGGCAATGACGGGAGAGTCGGAGATGGACGCGACCGCCATCCTCGACTTTTTTGCGCCTCTGAAGGCCTGGCTCGACGCGCAGAATGAAGGGCATCCCATAGGGTGGTAAACTAACCTCTCGTCGACCACAGAGCTCTCGAAGTCCTTTGTTCAAGAATCTCTTAACGCTCTTCCGCTATCGTGTGCTCATCCAGAGCCTCGTCGAGCGGGAGCTAAAAGCACGCTATCGGGGCTCCGTGCTCGGCTTTTTGTGGTCGTTCATCAACCCGCTCCTTCAGCTCGCCATTTACTGGTTCGTTTTCAGCTACATCATGCCGACCCGAGGCTCGATGGGCATGTCTCCCTACGCGCTCTTCTTGTTCACGGGGATTCTTCCGTGGACGTGGTTCAGCTCTTCGGTGATGGAGTCCTCGGCCATCTTGATCTCGAGCGGTAACCTCATCAAGAAGATCCTGTTTCCCGCCGAAGTGCTGCCGATCGTCATCGTTCTCAGCAACCTCGTACACTTTTTCCTCGGACTCCCTATCCTCTTCGCCTTTCTCATCTATTACGGGAAGGTCCAGGCGACCCTTGTCTATCTGCCTGCGATCATCGTCTTGCAGCTCTTTCTGACTTTGGGGATCTGCTTTTTCGTGTCGGCACTCGCGGTCCATTTCCGTGACGTCCAGAACATCATCGGAAACTTCATGATGCTCTGGTTCTTCGCGAGCCCCGTGATCTACTCCTATCTGACGATCGCGCCGTCGATTCAGCGCTATCTCAACTACAACCCGATGACCCACATTCTCGTCGGCTACCAGCAGACCCTGTTCACCGGGGAGATGGGCCACTGGCCGTGGCTCTTGGTAATGATTCCCGCATCCTTGATCACGTTCCTCGTGGGCTACTATTTCTTCGACCGCCTGCGGGAGACTTTCGCGGAAGAAGTGTAATGGGCATAGCGATTCGAGTTTCCGACGTGACCAAGATCTATCAGCGCTACAGCCATCGGAAACAATTCCGCACGCTCAAGAGCGCGCTTCTCGGCGGAAACTTGCTCGCCGAGCTTCGACCCGACGAGCGCTTCGAAGCTCTGAACGACATCACCTTCAACGTCCGCGAAGGGACGACGTTTGCCATCATCGGAAGAAACGGCTCGGGGAAGAGCACGCTTCTCAAATGTATCGCGGGCATCTCGAAACCGAGCGCGGGCACGGTGGTTGTCAAGGGCCGTATCTCGGCGCTCATCGAGCTCGGCGCTGGTTTTCACCCCGAGATCACGGGGCGAGAGAACATCTTCATCAACGGCATCATGCTCGGCCTATCGGAAAAAGAGATCCACGATCGCTTTGACGACATCGTGGACTTCGCCGAGCTCGAGGAGTTCATCGACGCCCCCGTCAAGACTTATTCGTCGGGTATGTATATGCGGCTCGGTTTTGCCGTCGCTATCCACGTCGACCCCGACGTTTTGCTCATCGATGAAGTGCTCGCCGTGGGCGACGAAGCCTTCGTCCATAAATGCCTCGATAAGATCGCCGAGTTTCGCCGTCGCGGAAAGACCATCATTCTCGTCACCCACAGCCTCGGCTTAGTGGAGAAGATGGCGGACGAGGCGCTCTGGATTGACAATTCGCGCGTGCAACTGCGTGGTGACCCGAAGAAAGTGGTCGACGCTTATCTCGCTCGAGTCACCCACCACGAAGAAAAAGCTCTCGTCGCGGAGGAAGAGAAAGCCGTCACCGAGTTCGAATCTCCCAAATCCGCGACCGAGCACGAAGAGCAGGAGAGCGAAATCGAGCCGAGCTCAGCTTTCGCGCGCAAGAAAGGCCGCTGGGGATCGCGAGAGGTCGAGGTTCAAGAGGTGACGCTCCATGGCGCAGACGGAAGCGCCAGGCACATCTTCACGACCGGCGAGCCTGTCACCGTCCGTCTGAAAGTCAAGAGCACGGGGACGATCCATGATTTCGTCTTTGGTGTCGCGATCTTCAACGCGGACGGGATGTGCTGCTACGGAACGAACACCCATCTCGAGCAGTTCACCCCGGTGAAGTTTTCGGGCGAAGGCGAAGTGCGCTTCGTTATCCCAAACCTTCGACTCGTCGAAGGGACATACTTTCTCGACGTCGCCGCCCATCAGCGCGACGGCTATCCTTTCGACTATCACCGAGCGCTACATCAGTTTCGGGTGCAGTCGAAGATCAAGGATGTGGGCATCTATCGTCCGGCGCACAGATGGGAGTTCTCGTCCAATATCGTCCTGAAGCCGCCGAAATCGACATCATGAGTGTCGCGAAGATCCTCAGTCGAGCCGAGATGCTCGTTGAGCGAGAGAGATTGCGCGCCTTTGGCCTGATCCTCGTTTTTACCAATGGCTGCTTTGACATCCTCCATCCGGGCCACGTGCGCTATTTGAGTGAGGCGCGCGCGTGCGGCGATCGTCTCGTGGTGGCGGTCAATGCCGATACGACCGTTGCGAAGCTCAAAGGCGAAGCGCGACCGCTCGCACCACTCGACGAGCGTATGGAAGTCTTGGCGGCGCTCGCCACCGTCAACTACGTCGTGCCTTTCGACGCGGAAACGCCCGCGGACATCATCGAGGCGATCCTACCTGACGTCCTCGTCAAGGGCGGCGATTGGGCTCCAGACAAAATCGTCGGCCGTGAGACCGTCGAAGCCGCGGGCGGGCGGGTGCTCTCGCTGCCTTTCGCTCCCGGATTCTCGACCACTGATTTGATCGAGCGTATCGTCCGCCGCCTTGGCAGGAAGGCGTGAGCACTTCTTTCGCGCGGCTCGTTTCCGAGCTTTCGCTCGGCGCGATTACCCCTCCAGCACGCATCTCCGGATTGATGGGGCCCGCACGCTCGCTGGTGCAGGCCGAGCTCTTAAAAAGCCGCGAGGGTCCGGCGCTCGTGGTCGTCCCAGACGAGAGACGTCTCACGCCCGCGGTGTCCGACCTGGAGGCGTTTTTCGGGGCGCTCGATGTCGCGCGCAGTGTCCTCGCGTTTCCCGCCTTTGCGCTCGACCCCTATCGCGGCCTGTGGCCGCATCTCGATGTCGTCTCAGCGCGCGTTCGGGCGCTCGTGGCCCTCGCGCGGGACGAGAACGTTGTTGTGGTGGCAACCGCAGCCGCCCTCTTGTACCGTACGGTCCGGCCAGAGCTCCTCGTGCGCGGCGTTCGGCGGCTCGCGCCTCTTGACAGCTTCTACCCGGGCGAGCTCGAGCGCTACCTCGTCGCTTTCGGCTATCGTCACGAGGACCCCGTCACGACGCCGGGCGATTTCGCCCGCCGCGGCGGCATCCTGGACATCTTCCCTCCGGGCCGTTCCGCACCAGTGCGGCTAGAGTTCGTCGGTGATGATCTCGAGGAGATACGCGCTTTCGATCCTCAGACGCAGCGGACGACCGAGACGATTCCTGACGTCGAGCTCCAACCGGCAAACGAGTGGCCCGCGGCTCAGGATGACGAACATGTCGTCGCGCTCGGGATCATTGATCTGCATGGCTCGGCGGGCATGGGATCCACCCTTCCGCGCCACGACGACTTTCAAGCATGCCTTTTCGACTATCTGAAAGCGGGCCTTCTCATCGTCGATGAGCCGGTCGAGGTTCTACGCGCCGCCGAGATCGAATGGGAGCGTGTGCTCGCTAGCTACGGCGACGCGGAAGAGGATGTCTCGCGCTACGCCGAACCGTCCCGCTTGCTCATGGACCTCCGCTCGCTCGGGGACGTCATCGACGAACGGGCGATGGCCCTTCAAGAGTTGGGTCTTCTCGGTGAGGAGACGCGCCACTTGTCGACAACGATTCTTCCGTCGCACCGCGGCCGCGTGCCCGAGCTCGTTCGAGAGATCGAGCGCCGCGCCACAAAGGGTGAGCGGCTACGCCTTTTTGTTGCGAGCGAAGGGATGGCCGATCGCTGCATCGAGATATTGTCGGAGGCCGGCCAGACGGCCGGACGCGCTCATCGGGACGGCAACGCCAACGAGGAAGGGCACATCGTCCTCGAGCACGGCCATCTTTCACAGAGCTTCTCGGTGCCCGAGCTGTCGCTGACCGTCTTCACCGCGAGCGATCTGTTCGCGGAACCCCCTCGGCCGGCGCGACGGAAAACGGCCAAACTGAGGCGCTTTCTCACCGATTTCCGCGATCTCAAAATCGGAGACTATGTCGTGCATACCGAGCATGGGATTGGAGTTTTTGCGGGCCTGAAGCAGCTCGAGCCAGGCGCTCCGAACGAGTTCGTCGTGCTCGAATATGTCGGGCGGGACAAGCTCTACGTGCCTGTCGACCGCCTCGACTATCTCGAGAAGTACTCGAGCGCCGAGAGCGCTACGCCCAAGCTCGACCGGCTCGGGGGTACCGGTTGGGAGCGCGTTCAAAAGCGGGTCAAGAAGTCCATGCGCGACATGGCGCAGGAGCTCTTGAAGCTTTACGCCGAGCGCCGCACGTCCCCGGGGCACAGCTTTTCTCCCGACAGCGCATGGATGAGCGAGTTCGAAGCGCTCTTCGAGTTCGAGGAAACACCGGACCAGCGCCAGGCGATCGAGGACGTGAAGCGCGACATGGAGAGACCGTCGCCCATGGACCGCCTCATCTGCGGCGACGTGGGCTACGGAAAGACCGAAGTCGCGATGCGGGCCGCGTTCAAAGCCATCACCGACGGCAAACAAGTCGCCGTGCTCGTCCCCACCACAGTACTCGCGTTCCAGCACCAGAACACGTTTCGAGAACGCTTTGCCCCCTTTCCCGTGCGCGTCGAGATGCTCTCGCGCTTTCGCACGCGGCGCGAGCAGAAACAAATCGCCTCCGATCTCGCAGCGGGTAAAGTCGATATCGTGATCGGGACCCATCGTCTCTTTTCGAAAGATGTCCAGTTCAGAGACCTCGGACTACTCGTCGTTGACGAGGAACAGCGCTTCGGTGTCACGCACAAAGAGAAGCTTAAAAAGATGCGTCAAGGCGTGGACTCCCTCACGATGACAGCGACGCCGATCCCGCGGACGCTTCACATGTCGCTTTCGGGTATTCGCGACCTTTCGGTGATCGAGACGCCGCCCAAAGACCGGATGGCTATACAAACTCATATTACGCACCTCGATGCCAGAGTGCTCGCCGAAGCGATCCGCTACGAGCTCGGTCGCGGCGGCCAGGTCTACTATGTTCACAACCGTGTGAGCTCGATTTACTCGATGGCGAACTATCTCAACCGCCTCGTGCCCGAAGCGCGCATCATCGTCGGCCATGGTCAGATGAAAGAGTCGGAGCTCGAAAGCGTGATGCTCCGCTTCATCCGTCACGAATTCGATGTTCTCGTGAGCACTACCATCATCGAGAACGGACTCGATATCCCGCTCGTGAACACGCTCATGGTCAACCGGGCGGACCGCTTCGGCCTCTCGCAGCTCTACCAGCTACGGGGCCGCGTGGGCCGCTCCAACCGTCGCGCCTATGCCTACCTCCTCGTTCCCGAGGACGCGCATCTCACGCCGCTCGCAAGACGCAGGCTCGCCGCTATCCGCGAGTTCAGCGAGCTCGGCGCCGGCTTCCGCATTGCCGCGCTCGACCTCGAGCTTCGAGGCGCGGGCAACATACTCGGCGGCCAGCAACACGGCCACATCGACGCGGTGGGTTTCGATCTCTACTGTCGCCTGCTCGACGAGGCCGTGCGCGAGCTCTCGGGCGAGGACGTGCGCACCGGCTCTGGCCGGACGAGCTTGAACCTTCGGATCGAGCTGAGACTTCCCGAAGATTTCATCCGGGACACGAATCAGAGGATGTCCATCTACAAACGAGCGTCCTCGGCTAGCGATCGTGAGACCATCGAAAGGCTTCAAGAGGAGACACGGGACCGTTTCGGACCTCTGCCGGAGAAAGTGCTCCAGTTTTTCGAATATTCACGGCTCCAGGTGCTCGCCGCTGAGCTCGGCCTCGCAGGCATCGACCGCGAGCGCGGCGGGCTCCTCTTCCGCCTTGGTGCCAAGGCGTCCATCGACCCGATGAGTCTCGCCCAGGTGCCGGAGGAGCTTCCGGGGTTGAACACAAGGCTACGTCCCGATAACGACGACCCACGTTTGAGCGTCGAGCTTCAGGGAAACGAGCCATCAGAGATTCTGACCACGATACGCGAGGTACTGCTCACGCTCGCCCGTTACTCCACGATGAAGTGAGCTTTCCTCACGGTACTGTCGCGGCCGGAGAAGCAGCGAACTGCGAACATCGCTTGCCGTGATATTGTTGGCCCCTATCGTGCACGGACAGCAAGATGTTCGGCGCTGTTTTAAGATGCCGCGCAACCTCTCATTCCTTCGAAGCATCCAGAGTCCGGACGATTCCCCGGCCCAAGCGTTAGTCTGATGCTTGCGCAAGCGGAGTCGGCGCTCCGGCTCTCCGGCACCGTCGGCGCAAACAAGGTCATGGAGTCCGAGTTGCTCCGCCTCGTGAAGCGCTCGCCGTTTCGCGTGCGGTTGCCTAACCCGGCGCGTCAAGGCTCGACCGCGCTGCGCTACCCATTCGACCCCGAGGTTGCCTGGGTCGCGGCCTGCTATCACCGCAGCTCATCGCGGATAGGTTGGGAGCTGGTCTCGTCGCCTGCGGTCCGGCTCGAGCCGCTGGTTTCCGACCTGGTCCCGCTGCTGGCCGCGGACGATCGGCTGCCGCGCGGTCGGACGGTCAATTTCACGGTGGAGGTAAAGGGAGCCGAGGACTTCGAAGCCGGACCGCTGCAACTGCGTGGCGCTGTCAAGAGTGCCTTCGAGCAGGCGATGCAGAAGCGAGACGGCCGGGCGGTGGTCCAGAGCCAGGCCGCGGATTGGGAAATGCTCGTGCGCCGGGTCGGACCCGAGAACGACCGTCGCACTCTCGTCATCCTCGATCTCGGCCGCGGGCCACGACACCTGCGTGGACAGCGCGTCGCCCAGGGCCCGGCGCCCTTGCGCGAGACGCTGGCTGCCCAACTCATCTTGCTGGCGCACTGGATGCCCCACCTGGAGCCACTGGTCGACCCTACCGCCGGCAGCGGCACCATCGCGGTGGAGGCCGCGCTGCTGGCCCGAGGATTTGCCGTTCGCAAACCGGCGGATCTTCCGGCGCTGCGCTCGCCCGCGTTTGTCGGCCTTCCGCCCCAAGCGCCTCCGCTATACCCGGATACGCGTCCGTACATCCTTGCTTCGGACGTCGATGAGAAGTGCATCGCCTGGATGATCGGAAACCTGCGCGCTTCGGGCCTTACCGGACGAGATCTAGAGCGCTCGGTCGTGGTGCGTTCCATGAATGCCACCGACCTCACACCGAAATTGTTCGCGGATGTCCTGCCCGACGCGCCGCGCGAACGCGGCCTCTTCGCCTTCAACCCGCCCTACGGGCACCGCATGCAGGGAGAGGATGGCGGCGTGATGAAACTCTATCGCGACCTCGGCCGCACGCTCAAACGCTTCGACGGTTGGCGCGCCGCCGTGATCGTTGCAAACGAGGGGTTCAAGGCCGCCTTCAACGCCCTGCCCTCCATGGCCAAACCGACCTCTGCCGCCGGACTACGCGCGGAGTTTCTGGTTTTCGACCTGGGAAGGCGACAAGCCGGGAAGAGACGGGTGTTCTAGCCCAGGTCAACTTCTCACGAATGAAGGCATGAGCTTTGGGAGGCCGTAGGAATGATTGCTACAGGAAAAGTTCAACAACGGATACTCATGGCAATGGCGAGCGTTTCGTTGCTTTGCGCATGCTCCGAAAACTCAAACGGGATTTCTGAGAAGGGCACTGCAAAAAGCGGACTCGATGCGGCGCTCGCCACGATTTCTCGCGAGAACATACAGTCATCATTGAACTACCTTGCAGCAGATGAGCGCGAGGGTCGTTTGACTGGCAGCCGTGGTTATGACGAGTCGGCTCAATATGTAGCCGACCAGTTCGCCGCCGTTGGTCTGGAGCCGGGCGGAACGGATGGATGGTTGCAGCAGGTGCCGATCATCACGCGAATGCTCGACATTGAAAACTCGGGCGTCACTTTGCACAAGAGCATTGGCAACGTGGACCTGGAGTGGAAAAAGGACCTGATAATCTACTCTGACAAGTTACGCTCGGAGAATCAAATTCGTGCTGAGGTGGTTTTTGTAGGCTTTGGTGTTCATGCACCCGATTTGGGCTATTCGGACTACGACGGTATCAACGTCAGCGGAAAGATTGTCGCGACGTTTCGCGGCGGGACCGTTGAGTACTCGAGAGCGATCGGCTCGCGCTGACTTTCGAGAAGAGTCGAAGCCTAGCTGACACACGCGAGCAAGTCCGGCGTTTTGCCGATAAGGCCAGGCTACCGTCGAGCCCATTATTTGAGATCGTGTCCGAGACGGCGGAGCGCACCGTGGACGCCTGGCGTGTCCTCGAAGCCCGCGACGTTCTTCCCTCGCCTATGAGCGCGACGATCCAGAAGCAGATTGAGACCGCCGCGCGCTCGATCCGCTGATGTAAATGTCGCAAGGGTCGCGGAGCGTCCGCTTTTGCTCACGCTCGCCCGATACTCTAAGATAAAGTAAGAGATCCCAATGAGAACCTATATTTTCTGTGTCAGCCTCAGTGTCAGTCTCGGCTTTGGCTGCGGCCGAGAGATCCCCCTCGAGGAACGGGTCGTGGTCGAAATCGCCGAGGACGCGTTGACGGTCGGTGAGTTCGAGCATTTCGTGGAAAGCTCCGTCCAACAGGACCAGCCGTTTCTCGCGGGCGATGTGATGGAGGCTTTGTTCGAGCAGTTCATCGAGGAGCAACTGCTTCTCAAGGCTGCCAAGGATGCGGGCATTTACGCGGAGCCCAGCGCGGTCGCGAAACGCCTCGACGCTATCGACACGGATGAGGTGGCGAACCCGCTCCAGATCGAGATGGTCGTGAGGAACCAGATTCGGATCGAGACGCTCGTCGAGAACGCTGTTTTTAGGAATCTCTCGGTCTCCGACGCGAAGATCGCGGCACATTTCGAGGCGAACCGCGTCTTTTTCGAAAGACCGGAAACCGTCCAGGTTTCGCAGATCCTCACGGAGGATGAAGGGCTCGCGCAGACCGTCGCCACCGAGCTCGGTGGCCGAGCCACCCGTTTCGAGGAGCTTGCCAAAGCGCATTCTGTCGGCCCGGAAGCGAGCCGAGGCGGCCTCCTCGGGAGCTTCGCGCGCGGTGAGCTCCCACCATCGCTCGAGACGACCGTTTTCTCGCTGCGGCCAGGAAGGGTCTCTGGTGTCATCGCGACGGATTTCGGATTTCACATTTTTCTGGTTCACGAGAAAGTGGCGGCCGCGCAACTCTCTCTCGAGGAAGCTAGAGACTCCATCCGGGTCGAGCTCCTGCGGGAGAAGAGCGACCAGGCACTTGCTCTTTACATCCAAGCGTTGAAGAATATGTACCCCGTAACCGTCCATCGGGAGCATTTGAGCTTCGCCTCCCTGGAATGGGAAGATAGTAAGACGGCGGGGGCACCATTGGAGGAAAGTCCATGAAGCGACATCGAGTATGCGTCATCCTAGGCGCCGCGCTTGTTCTCTCGGGCGTGGCATTCGGCGAGACCGTAGAGCGCATCGTGGCGAAAGTGAACGGCCAGATCGTTACCCTCACCGAGCTCGATAACGAAGTCGACTCTGCCATAGAGCAGCTCGGGCCGGCGCAGACGCCGGAAGAGAACGACGCCCGAAAAGCGATGCTGCAGAGCCAGGTTCTAGAGCGCATCATCGACAACATGCTGGTGCTGCAAGTCGCGGAAGACCGTGGTCTCAGGGTTCCGTCCCGCTTTTTCCAAGAGTGGAAGCAGAACATCATGAAGGAGATGGACATCGAGACGGATGAAGAGCTCGAGCGTCAGGTCCAGCTTCAAGGCGGCTCGATGGCCGGTCTGCGCAAGCGCCTCGAAGACGGGGTGCTGCTCCAGGAAGTGCGCCGGATGGAAGTAGACAGCAAGGTTTCGGTCTCGGAGCCCGAGATCGAAGAACGCTACCGCCTGCACATCAACGACTACACCGATCCCGCAAAGGTGCGTCTGCGTGAAATCGTCGTGCGCTTCGACGAGACCAACGAGATCGAGCAAGGTCAAAAGGCGCGACAGATACGTGCGGACATCGAGCAGGGCGCGGATTTCGCGGAAGTCGCGCGTATGCATTCGGAATCGGGCTCGAGGGAAGCGGGCGGCGATCTCGGATTCTTTAACGACGGCGAGCTCACGGAGTCTCTCGCGACCGTTGCCTTCTCCCTCAACCCGGGTGAGGTCAGCGAGATCATCCGTCTGGAAAAGGCGTTCTACATCCTTCGCGTCGAAGAGGCCGTCGAGGCGACGACGAAGGAGCTAGACGATGTCCGGAACGAAGTTGCCGACGCTATCTTTCAAGAGAAGATGAACGAACAAATGGAGCGCTTCGTCAAGCAGCTTCGTGAGCGGGCCATTGTGGAAGTGAAATTGTAATTCGGGTTTGCCACCGGCTACCTACTTCCTGCTGCCCTTTTGCGCGTCGATGTTTTTCTCAAGCAGTCGCGGCTCATCAAGCGGCGGCCGCTCACCAAAGAGCTCTGTGACGATGGTGCGATCGCGCTCAACGGGCGTCCGGTGCGCGCGGGCCGGGAAGTCACGATTGGAGACTTGCTGACGCTTTCGCTCCGGAATCGTAGAATCGAAGTCGAGATCGTCGATGTGCCGAAGCGGCCCCCGAGCGCCACCGCCGCCATCGAGCTCTATCGAGTTTTGAGTGATGAAAGAATTGAGATTGACGATTGAGATTAAGTATGCCAAGCCATAAGCCGCTCCGGCTCGGCGACAAGGTACGCCTCGCGACCCCGCTCATCCTCGCACCTCTCGCCGGCCATACGGACCGCGCTTTCCGGGGACTCGTGCGCGATCTCGGGGGCTGCGGGCTCGTCGTGACGGAAATGGTTAGCTCCGAAGGACTGACTCGCGGAAGCGAGTTCTCGAAAGAGCTCGCAGCCGTAACGCCCGACGAGCGCCCCGTCGGTGTCCAGATTTTTGGGAGCGATCCCGCGCGCATGGGAGAGGCGGCGACCATGGTGGAAGACATGGGAGCCGACCTCGTCGATGTCAATATGGGATGCCCGGTGCCGAAAGTAACGAAGAGGGGCTCGGGTGCGGCGCTCATGAAGGACGTGGACCGAGCCGGCGCAATCGTGTCGCGGATGGTTGCGAGCACCTCTATTCCTGTAACGGTAAAGATCCGCTCCGGCTGGGACCAGAACCACATCAACGCGCCCGAGCTCGCACGTGCTCTCGAGAATGCAGGCGCTTCAGCGATTACAGTACATCCGCGCTGCCGCAGCGAGCATCATCGCGGCGAGGCAGCATGGTCCGTCATCCGCGACGTGAAACGAGCCGTGAGCATCCCCATCATCGGCAACGGAGATGTCCACGGCCCCGAGAGCGCCAAAAAAATGGTCGAGGAGACGGGCGTCGACGGTCTCATGATTGGCCGCGGCGCACTCATGAACCCATGGGTCTTCCGCCAGATCATGACCTCCGACAGCACCGAGCCGTCCGCCGAGGATTATCGAATATTGTTCCAGCATTTCATCGAACGATTGGACAAATTCCTTCCAGAGCGTATTGTTCTCAACCGAATGAAGGGCTTCATCGGGTGGGTGACGAAGGGCTTACACAAGGGAACGGGCCTTCGACGCGACGTCTACGCCGCGAAAAGTCTCCCCGAGCTCGTCGGCGTCTTCGAGCGTTATTTCGAGCTCGATCGAAGCGCCGAGCACGAACCGCCCGAAATGTCGTATAGTTCGCCTCCGGAAAGGCTAGGTCTATGAAGAAACTCGCAATGACTTCGATGTTAATGATTTTCGCGGCGAGCACCGCTTTCGCACAGCCGGACTTCGACAAAGTGGAAGTCAAAGTACACCCGGTGGCCGGCAGCGTGTATTACCTCGAAGGCGCCGGTGGGAATATCGGAGTCTTCATCGGCGATGACGGTGTGTTCCTTATCGACGATCAATACGCTCCCCTGACGGAGAAGATCGTCGCTGCCATCCGAACTCTCTCCGACGAGCCCATCCGATTCCTGATCAACACCCACATGCATCCGGACCACACGGGTGGAAACGAGGACTTCGGCAAAATGGGCACGATGATTTACGGCCATGACAACGTGCGTACGCAAATGGCCAAGGCAGAATACACGCAGACGCCGCCTTTCATTACCTTCGGCGAGGACATGTCCTTTCACATCAACGGCGACAAAGTCTACGTGTTCAAGACACCCGATGCCCATACCAACGGCGATGTATACGTCCTCTTCGAGAACACCAATACCATCCACACCGGAGACGTCTATCGAACCACGAGCTATCCCTATATCGACACGACGAACGGAGGAAGCTTTCTAGGAACGATCAAAGCCTATGATCTTCTGATCGAGCTCTCCGATGCCGACACAAAGATCGTTCCCGGCCACGGCGTCATCTCGAACGTCGCCGATGTGCGTGCTTTCCGCGACATGCTTCTCATCATCCGCGACCGCGTCCAATCAAGCATCGACGACGGGCAAACCCTCGAGCAGATCCAAGCGGCAGGTCTAACGAAGGAATATGACGAGCGCTGGGACAGCGGCCGTCGCATTGGCAGCGCCAAGGCGCTCCTAGAGTCCGCTTACATGGACATGAACCCTTAGCGGGTCCAAGCGCAACTTCCGGGAAGCCTGCGTCGAGCGCGTGGTCGGAAGTTCGTCGGGGAAGCCCCCGAGGGCTTGGTGCAACACTCCCAGCGGGATGCCCACGAAGGTGCGCGTTGCGGTAGCATAGCCGCGCCGTGACGGAGAACCTACATACGTCGCCGCATCGAGCCAAGCTCCACGAGATCATTTTCGAAGCAGATACGCCTGCGGGAAAGGCGTTCGATGTGGCGCTGCTCGTTTTCATTCTCGCCAGCGTCATAACGATCATGCTCGAAAGTGTGGCCCCTGTTCGCGAAGAGTACGGCGCCATGCTTCGTGCGTTCGAGTGGACGGTCACGCTCCTCTTCACCGTGGAATATGTGCTTCGGCTCTACTGCGTGGGAAGACCCCTGGCTTACGCGTACAGCTTCTACGGCATCGTCGACCTTCTTGCCATCGTTCCCACCTATTTGAGCGTCGTCTTTGTCGGAGCGCAGTCGCTACTCGTCATTCGAGCGCTGCGGCTTCTGCGTGTTTTTCGCGTGCTGAAGCTCGTGCACTTCGTTGGCGAGGCTGCGGAGCTCTGAGCGGCACTTCGCGCGAGCCTTCACAAGATCATCGTTTTCCTTGGCGCAGTGATGACCGCCGTGCTCATCGTCGGCGCCCTCATGTATCTAATCGAAGGAGAGAAGAGCGGGTTCACCAGTATTCCGCAAGGCATGTATTGGGCCGTGGTGACGATGACCACGGTTGGCTATGGAGATATCGCTCCGGAAACCATCCCCGGAAAGCTCCTCGCGTCGCTCATCATGATTCTCGGCTACGGAATCATCGCGGTGCCGACAGGCATCGTTAGCGTAGAAATGTCCGCGGTCAAGAAAAGGCCGATCAGCACTCAAGTCTGCCTGAGCTGTGCCAGCGAAGGGCACGACGCGGATGCCAAGTTTTGCAAGGACTGCGGAAGCTCGTTGTAGCTCGCTGTTGCCTGAACGAGATTTCGGCGAGCGGGATTCTGGATGACTTGATGCTCCTCGAGAGTTTCCGATAGCACATACCCGCCAAATGCGGCACAATCCTGCGCCGCGGGCCCGTTCGTCTCCGGGCTTGGCTTGGAATCAGTTATCGGAACTGGCGAAAGGAAAGAGATGCAATCCTCGGGCGAGAAACGGGAATATTGGAAAAGGAACTTGACCTATGTCGGGGCTCTGCTCGCGATCTGGTTCCTTGTGTCGTTCGGCTTCGGTATTTTGCTCGTGGAGCCTTTGAACCGCGTCCGCATCGGCGGATTCAAGCTAGGCTTTTGGTTTGCCCAGCAAGGCTCGATGTATGTGTTCGTCATTTTGATCTTTGTCTATGTGCGCCTGATGAACCGCCTCGATCGCGCCTATGACGTCCATGAACGGGATGAGCAGGAGGACGCTACATGAATGTCCAAGCTTGGACTTTCGTGATGGTGGCGCTGTCCTTCGCGCTCTACATTGGGATCGCCATCTGGTCCCGCGCACGTTCCACGGGTGACTTCTACGTCGCCGCCGCACAGGTATCACCGGTGGTCAACGGCATGGCCACGGCGGCGGGTTGGATGTCTGCAGCATCGTTCATTTCGATGGCGGGTCTCATCGCGTTCATGGGACGCGACGGTTCCGTCTATCTAATGGGATGGACCGGAGGCTATGTGCTTCTCGCGTTGCTTCTCGCCCCTTATCTGAGGAAATTCGGAAAATACACCGTGCCGGACTTCGTCGGGGATCGCTACTACTCTCAGGTAGCGCGAATCGTCGCGGTCATCTGCGCGATCTTCATTTCCTTTACTTACGTCGCCGGTCAGATGCGCGGCGTGGGAATCGTCTTCTCACGCTTTCTCGGGGTCGGCATCAACACGGGTGTCGTTATCGGCATGGGCATCGTCTTCTTCTACGCGGTGCTCGGCGGGATGAAGGGCATTACTTACACACAAGTTGCCCAATATTGTGTTCTTATTTTTGCTTTCCTGGTCCCCGCGATCTTCATCTCATTGTTTCTCACGGGAAACCCGATTCCCCAACTCGGTTTTGGTGCAGTGCTCACCGACGGTTCCGGGGTCTACCTCCTCGACCGTCTCGATGGTCTCGGGCGGGAGTTGGGATTTGCGACTTACACCGACGGGCAGAAAGGCATGTTGGACGTTTTCTTTATCACGGCGGCTCTGATGGCAGGGACGGCGGGATTGCCGCATGTCATTGTCCGTTTTTACACCGTACCCAAAGTTTGGCAGGCGCGAAGTTCCGCCGGATGGGCGCTTCTGTTCATTGCTTTGCTCTACACCACAGCTCCAGCGGTGGCGGCCTTCGCTCGGGCGAACCTTTTGACCACCGTCTCCAACACCCCTTATCGAGAGGTGCCGAGTTGGTTTACGAACTGGGAGGCTACCGGGTTGATCCAGTTCGAAGACAAGAATGGAGATGGGATCATTCAATATACCGGCCCCGCCTCGGACATTCCGAATGAGCTGACGATCGACCGAGACATCATCGTGCTGGCCAACCCCGAGATTGCGGGGCTTCCGGACTGGGTTACCGGACTCGTGGCCGCTGGCGGACTGGCCGCTGCGCTCTCGACCGCTGCAGGTCTTCTCCTTGTCATCTCGAGCTCGATCGCGCACGACCTCGTCAAGAAAACGATCCGTCCTTCGATTACCGAAAAAAGAGAGTTGCTGATCGCTCGCATCACTGCTGGAGTCGCGGTCATCATTTCCGGCTACTTGGGTATTAATCCACCTGGCTTCGTAGGGGAGGTCGTCGCCTTGGCCTTCGGATTAGCGGCGTCGTCGTTCTTCCCTGCGATCCTTTTGGGAATCTTCTCCAAGAGGATGAATAGCCATGGTGCGGTGAGCGGGATGATCGCCGGCATCACCTTTACGTCACTCTATATCGCCTACTTCAAGTTCCTCCATCCGGAGCTCAACACTGCGGAGCACTGGTGGCTTGGCGTGTCCCCCGAAGGCATCGGCACGATCGGGATGGCGCTGAATTTCCTCGTTGCATGGGTGGTGGCCGCGTTTACCGAACCACCACCGCTCGAGATACAGCAATTCGTCGAGGAAATCCGGGTGCCACGGAAAAGCTAGTGGTCTCGGCGCGATAGAAGCGCGACGACATTACCGCCGAGCACCTTCCTGATGCGCGCCTCCGAGAAGCCGCGGCGCAGCATGAGCTCGCTCAGCTGCGGCATCCCCTCGGCATCGATGGGCGTTTGCACGTAACCGTCGAAGTCCGAGCCAATCGCCACCGCGTCCTCTCCCGCGACCTCTATCACGTGCTCGATGTGATCGAGCGCCTCGGTGAGGCTCGGCTCCGAGAGCGCGGGCGGGGCGAGCATGATTCCGATGACGCCGCCACGCTCAGCGACGGCACGGATCTGTCGGTCGCTCAAATTGCGCCATGAGTTGTGCACGGCGCGCACACCGGCATGGCTTACGAGCGGGGGAAGCTCCGTAAGTGCTATCGCGTCGTCGAACGTCGCGGGTGAGGCGTGCGCAAGATCGAGCATCACCCCCGCGCGGTTCATCACCTCTACGAGGTCGCGACCGAGCGCGCTCAGCCCGCGATCCGACCCAGAGGAGCTCCCGCCGTAAGCATTGTCGCTCAAGTGTACGGGGCTGATGAAGAGAACGCCGAGCGCCGCGACCTCTTCCACGCGGCTCACGTTGTCGCCGAGCGCATGGGCGCCTTCGATACCGTGAAAGACGGAGACCCGTCCGGCTTCGTGGTGAGAGCGGAGAGCCGCCGCATTCGTCGTGAGTGCGACTTCCCCGGCATCGACCCACGCCTGCATCTTCCCTAGTTGGAATCGAAGCCGCTCCCATGGCGAGAACCACGTCGCAAATGGCCACCGATCGTGAAACGCCTTCAGGCCCGCGAGGCCGAAAAAGGCGGTTGCGGTTGTGAAGCCGACAGCATCGAGGCCACCCCTCTGCATGCGCGGAAAATCCACGTGACCTCCTTGCCCCTCGAGCGTGAGGTCGCGCGGCCAAAGAAGCGAATCGGCGTGCAGATCGACGACGAGCGCCTCGCGATGGATCCGAAGCGCCTCGTCACTGACCTCGATAGTCGGCGAAGGCCGAAACGAAGGCTCGGGGTCCCACAGGAAGAACGAGCCAACGATGGTAAAGACTAGGGATAACGCGATGAGAACAGAAGCGCGCCGGCGGCGTGAATGCTGAATGCTGATCACCCACCGCGAGTATGCATCTCGAGATGCGGGTCGTTCCGAAGCGTTTCTACTTGGACCGGCTCCCGTCGAAGCTCGGCGCCCCGGTCCGTACGCGCTCGCCACGTCAAAGCGATGAGCGCCGTCAGCTCTTCGTCCGTCGCACCTTCCCTGAGCTTACCGCGCAGATCCGTGCCATTGCGTGCATAGAGGCAGAGGTACCACATGCCGTCCGCAGTCAAGCGGCTCCGATCGCAGGTGCGGCAAAAAGGCGCGGTCATCGTTGCAATGATACCGAAGGTCGTCCCGTCGGGAAGCCGGTATCGTCTAGCAGGCGCCCAGCTCTCGAGATCGGTAGGCTCCGCCGGTGCGCCGAAATGTTCAGCCACGACTTCTAGAATCTCGTCCCGCGAGAAGACTTGTGCGTTCGACCACCGGGTCGCGCCGCCCACATCCATGTACTCGATGAATCGGACTTCAGCGGAGACGCTCTTGGCGTAATCGATTAGATCGATCACCTCGTCGTCATTCACACCTCGCATCACGACGGTATCGAGCTTGAGACCGGTGAAGCCGGCGCTACGCGCTTGGTCGATACCGCCGAGGACGTCTTTTAGCTGATCGCGTTGGCTGAGCTCGCGAAATCGCTCGGGGCGGAGCGTGTCGATACTGACGGTGATGCGCGACAGGCCGGCGTCCCAAAGCGCTTTCGCCTGGGTCGCGAGAAGAAGACCGTTCGTTGTCACCGCGAGATCTTTGACCTGCTCGTTCTCGCGAAGCATGCGGACGAGCTCGGGAAAATCTTTCCTGAGAAGGGGCTCGCCGCCGGTGAGACGCACTTTGTCGACACCTAGAGAGGTGAAGATCCGGACAAGGCGCGCCGTCTCTTCGAAGCTCAAAACGTCGCTTTTGGGAAGCCACACATACTCGGCTTCCGGCATGCAGTACTGACAGCGCAAGTTACAGCGATCGGTCACCGATACGCGCAAGCTGCGGACGGGTCTTTTTTGTGTGTCCACCGGGTGTGTCGTCACACGTGCAGTCTATGAACTAAGGAGGTGGTTGATCAACCCACCGGAATGGCGATACAAAGCTCGCATGATGCGCTTGCTACTGCTCCTCGTGAGTCTGCTCGTTGTTTCTTGTGCCCCACCCGCGACCGAAGAATCGCCCCTGCGCTTCGTCATCGTAGGAGCGTCCGTTCTCGACGGTGACGGGGGCGCGGCTCGCTCCGTAAACGTTCACGTCGAAGGGGACACCATCACCGCGGTCGACGAAACGGAAGCCGACGACGGCGTCGAGACCTTCGACGCGACAGGACTGACGCTCGCACCGGGATTCATCGACACACATAGCCACGGCGACAGCGACTTGTCGCTTCACCGGGATGCGCTCGCGGCGGTGAGCCAAGGCATCACAACGATTGTCGGGGGGCAAGATGGCGGCTCGCCCTTTCCGCTCGCCGAGTTCTTCGAAGGTCTCGACGCGAAGCCCGCGGCGGTGAACATCGCAGCCTATGCGGGGCACGGCCAGCTGCGGCATGAGGTCATGGGCGATGATTTTCGGCGCGCCTCCACCGAAGAAGAAGTGGAGGCGATGCGGCTCATGCTTTCAGAGGAGATGAAAGCAGGAGCCCTCGGTCTCGGCACCGGGCTCGAATACGACCCTGGGATTTACTCCGAGACCTCGGAAGTCGTAGCACTCGCGCGAGAGGCCGCCGCCTGGGGCGGGCGTTACATCAGTCACATTCGTAGCGAGGACCGCTACTTTTGGGACGCCGTGGACGAGATCATCACGATTGGGCGCGAGGCGAACCTTCCCGTCCAAATCTCCCATCTCAAGATCGCGATGGTGAGCGAGTGGGGACAAGCGGGGCGATTGATCGACATGCTCGAGAAGGCTCGGGCCTCAGGCGTCAACATCACCGCAGACATTTATCCGTATCCCTATTGGCAATCCACGCTGACGGTGATGTTTCCCGAGCGCAACTTCGACGATCCGGGCGCCGCGCAGTTTGCGGTGACCGAAGTGTCGACGCCGGAAGGCATGCTCATCCCGACCTACAAGCCCGAGCCGAGTTACGAAGGGAAAACACTTGCTGATATTTCCGAGATTCGCGACACGGAGCCCGCGGAGACACTGATGGATCTCATTCGCGATGCCGAAGCCATGCGGGCGGCGGGCGAGGAAGGCGTCGAGAGCGTCATCGCAACGAGCATGGACGAGGGCGATATCGAGCGGCTTATGGCTTGGCGCCATACGAACATTTGCACCGACGGCGAGCTCGACGGCGCGCACCCTCGGGGCTATGGAACCTACCCCCGCGTGCTCGGGCGTTATGTGCGTGAGCGCGATGCGTTGACGCTACCGGACGCCGTATACAAGTCGACGGCGCTCGCGGCCGAGCACATGGGCTTCACGGATCGCGGCCGCATCGAGCCGGGCTTCAAGGCCGACCTCGTGCTCTTCGATCCGCGAGCCGTTATCGATCGCGCAACCCCCCAAGACCCTAGGGCCGTCTCCGAGGGTATCGAAAAAGTCTGGGTGAACGGTGTGCTCGTATATAACGAAGGCGGCACGACGGGCGAGCATCCGGGACGGGTTCTGAAAAGAGAGTAAGTGTACCGTAAGAAAGAGAAAGGGCGGAGACCTTACGGTCTCCGCCCGAAATCGAGCGCGCTTCGCGGCCTTTAGGACGCCACGCCGATCAAATTGTTCAGCTTCTCCGCGAGCGCTTCTTTCGGCGCCGCGCCGACGAGCTGCTCGACGACCTTACCATCTTGAATGAACAGAATCGTCGGGATCGAGCGCACGCCGAACTGCTCACCGAGCCGGGGCTGCTCGTCGACATTGACTTTGGCCACTTTGGCCTTGCCTTCGAAATCGGCTGCCAGCTCTTCGATGACGGGCGCGATCATCCGACACGGCCCGCACCACTCTGCCCAAAAATCCACGAGGACCGGTTGCGAGGATTCGAGCACCTCACTCTTGAAATTGTCCTCCGTTGCAGTGATGTACTTTGCGTCACCCATTATGCGAGTCTCCTTTTTTCTGTAAACTGTTTCTGGTCTAGAACTGAAAGCGTCACGTCCACAGCGTCTTGCAGCACGTCGACGTCGACACAACATCTTGATAGAACTCGAAGCCCTTGAAGGGCGTTCGTCAAGTAGCGCGCTAGCGCGCGCGGACCGTGACGGCCCGAGAGGTCCGGCGCTTTCGCGAGCGACGCTTCGAAGGCATTTTCGAGGCGCTTCAAGTTCTTCCGGATCCGCGCCGCCGTCTCTTCGTCCCCTTCCGCCAGGGACACGGCCGTGTTGGTGATGAAGCAGCCGCGGCTTCCCTGATCACAGGCGCAATCGAGCACCACGTCGCGAAAAATGTTCGCAATACGATCCTGGACGGCGCCGCCTTCCGCGAGCACGTGCACGGTCTTGTCATGAAAACGCTGCTCGTAGAGGTCGAGCGCTTCGAGAAAAAGCTGCTGCTTGTCTCCGAATGCGGCGTAGAGACTCCCCCGTTGTATGCCCATGATATCGACGAGATCCCGGATCGAGGTTCGCTCGTAGCCACGCGTCCAAAACACGTTGATCGCGCGGTCCAAGACTTCATCCCGATCGAACTCTCGTGGTCTCGCCATCTCGAGGATCAATATACATATTTTGGAACGATCAGTCAATAATATAATTAAGCCCTATCTTATCAGTTGTTTGAGACCGTAAATTTATCTTGCTACTTATGAACAATTGAATTATCATTCAATCGTATGGTAACGACGACAACGACCGCCCACCGATGTCCCGACATCGAAACCGACGTCCTCTCGGTCGAGCAAGCGCGGATCCTCGCAGAGACCTTTCAGGTCCTCGGTGACCCCACGCGGGTGCGCATCGTGCACGCGCTCTCGCTGGCCGAGCTCTGTACCTCGGACCTCGCCGGCGTCGTCGCGATGAGCGAGTCCGCGGTCTCGCATCAGCTACGTACGCTACGCCAGCTCCACGTCGTGCGTAGCCGCCGCGACGGCAAGCTCATCTATTACAGCTTGAACGACGACCACATCCGCAGCCTTTTCCAGCAAGGCCTCGAGCACGCCTTCGAGACAGAGCAACCTTGACGACTCACAACGACAACAACAATCAGCACGACCACTCGGACGGTCGCTCCGACGGGCAGACCCGCCGCCGCTCGATGGTGCTCGCCTTTCTGCTGACCTCCGGCTTCATGCTTGCCGAGATCATCGGCGGCATCCTCGCAAACAGCCTCGCTCTCATGGCGGATGCGGGGCACATGGTCACCGACGCGGCGGCGCTCGGTCTCGGTCTCTTCGCGATGTGGATCGCGAGCCACCCGCACACGGAGCGGCGAACCTTCGGCTTTCACCGCGCCGAGATTCTCGCGGCGCTCGCCAACGGGTCGCTTCTTGTCGTGATTGCTTTCATCATCGGCTGGCACGCCTTTGCGCGGCTTTCCGGAAACGCCGGAGAGGTCGCGAGCGGTCCGATGCTCGTTATCGCTTGCATTGGGCTCGTAGTGAATCTCGTGTCGCTGCAAATTCTCGGCGGCCATAGCCACGGAAACCTGAACGTCCGCGCCGCCTTTTTGCACGTCGCGGGCGATGCCCTTGGCTCTGCCGGCGTCATTCTGGCGGCGATCGTCATCCGTTTCACTGGTTGGACGCCGATCGATGCGCTCGTGAGTATCTTTATCGCCATTCTGATTCTCGTTTCGGGGTGGCGGCTCGTAGGCGAAACGGTCTCAGTGCTTCTCGAGAGCGTGCCGCGGAATCTCGACTCGGATGCGCTGCGGAAGGATCTCATCGCCATCGAAGGGATCGAGGATGTCCACGACCTGCACGTGTGGACGGTCACCTCGGGCTTCGTGTCGTTGAGCTGCCACGCGGAAGTGACTTCGAGCGACGTCGCTGACTCTGTATTGAGACGAGCCACGGTGCTGCTTCGAGAGCGATACGGCATCCGCCATGTCACCATCCAACCGGAAACGTCGTGGATTCACGAGGAGCTCGAGCATTGCTGCGCGGGCACGCACGAGCCGTCGCCGTCCCTCAGGCGATTTCTGAATCAGAGCTGAGCCCATGCGAGCCCTCCTCGCCATTCTTGCCTTGACCCTGGCTCAAGAGCCCGCACGCTCGAGACGCGACTTACTCATCGTGCATCCGGATGACAGCGCTCCGGCGGAGCTCAAGACCCGGCGGCGGTGGCCACGATGGAATGCGACGCGTATCGCCTCGAAAGTTACCCGTGGAGACCTCGCGCGAGGGAGCGTTGCTCTCGTCGGCACATCGGCGTCCAACCGATGGATCCGTGAGCTCGCACCCAATGAATTCGCCGAGTGGTACGACCGTCCCGGCTATCTCGTGCAGATCTCCCAGCGGAACCCGTTGAACTCCACGTACCGCCTGACCATCGTGACCGGCGAAACAGATGGCCCCATTCCGCGCCGGCGCGCCGACATGCACATTAGACGGGATGGCTACACGACGCTTCTCGGGTTTCGCCGAAAGGACGGGTCCTTCGAGATACGCCCTTTCGAGCGCGCAACGCGTCCGCAGCTCGTCACCGACTCTTTTCGTTTCTTCGTGCACGGCTTCCAGGTCGAAGACGATACGCTACGCCGCTTTACTCGGTCCGGGCCGCGGGTGCCGCGGAAAGACGTCCATGTTTATCCGAGCCTCGAGGAAAAGGGACTCGTTACCGATAACACCCTTTCTGCCCACATGGATGCCGGCAGCTACCACATCGTTCTCGGCGTTGATGAAAAGCCCGCGCGCTTACTCGCGGAGACCGGCGACGGACCGCTTCTCTTGAAACGTGGACGCGCGGCGCTCTTCGCCTATAACCCTGCCGAACTCGACCGCCTCGACGAGGTCGCGCGGCGTGTCATGAGCGTCAGCACACCGCCTTCGCTCGTGGGGCTCTTGGACGACGCTCGCTTCGATACGACGTCTCCGTTCATCACGGAAGCCGTCGCGGCGTCTTTCGCCCGCTTCGTCGGCGATCGCGAGCCCGATGTCGAGAAGCTAAGCGGCGCCTGGGCGCAAGCACTCGCCGAAAAGAAGCCGCGTACCCACTCCTTCGCGCCGCCGCCCGGTTTCCAGCACGGCTTTACCTATGCGCACCAGGGGTACCAAATTCACAACGGCTATCTCTCCGAGCGATCGGATGCTTCGTTGGGCCAGCTGCAACAGCTCGGTATCGATGCGGTCGCGGTCGTGCCGTATACGTTCATGAGTGCCCCCACGGAGATCGTACCGCTCGAAGTGCCGAGGCGCGCCGGCTCGGAGACCGACGAAGACATTGCCTACGTGATCCGCCGCGCGAGCGAGCGTGGCCTGACGGTGTTGCTCAAGTCTCAGATCTGGGTGCCGCAAAGCTGGCCAGGAGAGATCGAAGGGACCACTCCCGCGGACGAAGACCGTATGTTTCGTGAATATGGCAGGTGGATTCGGCACTACGCCCTCATGGCCCAGGAGCTCGAAGTACCGCTCTTCGTGATCGGGACGGAGCTTGCAAAACTGACTCACGGACATCGACACCGATGGCAGACGCTCATTGGAGACATCTGGCGGCTCTATTCCGGCAAGCTGGTCTATGCCGCGAACTGGGGTAAGGAAGTACAGCAAGTCGATTTCTGGGATCTTCTCGACTATATCGGCGTCGATTTCTACTATCCGCTGAGCGCCGACCAGCATCCGAGCGACAAAGAACCCGAGCTCTCTCCCGAGGACCAGGCTCGCGCGTATGAGGTCGCCTTCCGCTGCCTTGCCGATGAGACCGAATGGATCCACGGTATGTATTGGTGGAAGTGGCCCACGGATCTGAGACGTGGCGGCGACCGCCACCGCGGCTTCACGCCAAACGGCAAAGCAGCCGAAGACGTCCTGCGTCGCTGGTACGGCAGTCGGCTACAATAGCGGCCCAAATCAGTGCGCGGAGGACAAACTCAATGAAGCACGTCATCATTAGGGTGGCGTGCCTATACTCGTTGGCACGGCTGGCGATGGGTAGAGCATTATCGGCTCAGCGAGGAGGAGGAGCGCAACCACATCCGCATGGCCGTAAAGTCTATCGAGCAGATGTTTGGCGCGGCCCCTTTGGGCTGGTACTGCCGAACCGGTCCGAGCGTGAACACGCGTCGCCTGCTCATCGAGCATGGCGGTTTTCTTTATGACTCCGATGCCTTTAACGACGAGCTTCCTTACTGGGTGGCCATCGAGAACAAGGGCCATCTGGTTGTTCCCTACAGCCTCACGAGTAACGATTCGAAGTTCGCACGCGGTGTCTTTGCAACGTCGGATGACTACTTCACCTTTCTCAAAGACACTCTCGACGTCCTCTATGCGGAAGGGGAGCGGCGGCCAAAGATGATGTCCGTCGGCCTTCACATGCGTCTCGTCGGTCACCCGGCTCGAGCTGCCCGCTTGGCACGTTTTCTGGACTACGTGGCCGACTTCCCCGAAGTTTGGATCTGTCAACGTATCGACATCGCTCGATATTGGACCGTGACACACCCTTACGAGCTCTGACGCGTGAAGCCTTCCGGAACCAACGCACTCCTAGCTCTTTTGGGAGTCCTGCTGCTCGCCGCGGGCCTCCGCATCTGGGCTCTCGATTACGGGCTTCCACACCCGCTATCTCGCCCGGATGAAGAGCGCATCGTTGGGAGAGCGCAAACGATCTTCGCTACCGGCGACTGGCACCCAGGAAGCTTCTACTACCCGAGCCTCGTGTTTTACGTGAACACCGCCGTTCTCTACGGCTATTACGCCGTCAAGAAAACGATGGGCGACTACGACCGACCTTCTGATCTTCTCTATGATATCGCTGTCACGCGGCCAAGACTACACTACTTGCTTGGCCGCTGGGTCGGCGCCGTATCCGGCATCCTCACCGTGCTCGTGGTCTATGGGCTCGGGCTCAGCGCCTATGGCCGCGCCGTCGGACTTCTTGCCGCGGCTCTCCTCGCGACCTGCCACCTGCATGTCCGGGAGTCGCATTTCGCGACGGTGGACATCGTGATGACGCTCTTTATCACGGTGTCCGTGCTCTTCGCCGTGCGGGCCGCGTCGAAACCTTCGCTGGGGAACTACCTTCTTGCCGGTCTCTTCGCGGGGTTGGCGGTCTCGACGAAATACAATGCCGGCCTCGTCGTGCTCGGTCTCCTGGCGGCAAGTTTTTATGCTCGACCGAGCCTCGACAAAAAGCGCGTCGCAGTCCGCCTTTTTTCAGCCGGCCTCATTGCGTTTTTGGCATTCGCGGCAACATCGCCTTATGTCTTGCTCCACTATCAGGGTTTTCTCGCCAACATGGACGGGCTCGTTGAACAGCTTTTCTACGAACGGAAAAGCACTCTCGCGCTTTGGGATCACCTAAGCGTGACGTTTCCCGCGGGCCTGGGCGGGCCGCTATTCCTCGTCTCGACCGCCGGTGTTGTGCGGGCCTTCTGGCAACGCCGGCCGGCCGATTGGGTGCTGCTCGCTTTCTTGATCCCGTGCTTCATTCTCATCTCGGGCGTCCGCGTCACGTTCCCACGCTACGTGCTGCCTCTCGTTCCCGTGCTCGTCGTGCTCGCCGCTGACACTGCGGTGGGCGCAGTGGACCGTTTCGCAGCGGGAAAGCGGTGGGCATGGGTGCTCGCGCTCGCCGTCCTCGCAAGTCCCGGAGTCGCGCGCTCGATCCGCTACGACCGTGTCGCGTCGCTCGAGGACACACGTTTGCTCGCAGCGGAATGGATCGGTGAGAACGCCGCCCCGCAGACGACGATTCTCTTGTGCAAGGGCTACGGCGCGCCTCACGTCAACGAGGATCGCCGCCGACCGCCCGCCTTTATCGTTGAGGAAGTCGACTGTTCCTCGGAAATCGACGACCGTGCGTCCGGCGGTCTTTACCTCGTTACGCACGAGCACGATCAGCTCACCGCGTTCTCCAGCCTGGACGAGCGCTGGCGTGATTGGCTGAAGGAGAACGCGTCGCTTCAAATATCCTTCGACCCGTATCGACAGGATAGCGACGTCACGCCCATCTTCTATCCTGCTGACGCGTTCTACATTCCCTTCGATGGCTATGCGAGCGTCGAGCGCGGCGGTCCCCGGATCGGGATCTGGAAGATTGGCGCGCGCTAGGCTGCGTCGTTCTTATTGGGACGTTAGAACGTATTGGACGAGAACACCCTCGACGAATTGAACGGATAGCTTCGCGGCGTCGAGCAAGTAATCGCATCGGATAACGTCGAGACTCGCGGCTTGCTCCACAGATCTCGTCTCAGGAAGGCCGAACAAGGCATTTACCTCATCTTCGGTCATTCCTTTTCGCAAGAGCAGCGGGTTGGGCAAGTTTCGCATCGCGGTCTCAGTAGCCAGATTCGCCTCGAACCGGAACTCCACATAGTCGGCGAGAGCGCGCATCATGCTTTCAGGCGTCAGAGCATCGAGGGGAACTCCCCTTTCATACCAGAGGTTGAAACGCGATCCACCTCGCGCCCGCACCGTTGGCTCGCTGGCTTTCGCGATCAGCTTTGCTTGCTCGGCTTCAGCCTCGAGCCGCTCCCTCTCATAGCGTCGTCTTCGCCGCTCGTCCTCGAGATCGTCGTTTAATCTCCTTTTCCGAGCTGGATCTGTCTCCCGGTCGTACTCGTCCTCGAGGCGCTTTTCTCGATTCGACTTAGGGACGAAGGTGCTGATATACGGCACACTGACGCCCCGAGAGCCTCCTCCACCGAGGTGGAACTCGATGTTCTTCTTCTTCACTTTGACTAGCGTCACCATGACCGCATCACCTCGGTACAGAGCGACCCCATATTCTCGGAGCCGGTCTCCGATTTTCGGGTAGTCCAAAGGTTGCGAGGATTCTGGATGAATGTCGACGCCACTCTTGTCGCCGGGCATATCCATCTTGACGACAACCCGCTTCCCTTCGAAGAAGCTTCTCAGTACCGCTTCGCTTTGACCGCTCGCGGGAGGGGTCAACGCGAATGAAAAGAAGATTGAGGATGACGCGAAGAAACAAAATGTGGCTGGTTTCATAGAGGCCTTCCCAGGCGACGTTATATACCAAGCTTACACGAGCCTTTGTTCACCTTCCAGTTCCGATGGCGGGAATATAGTATTGGGCATGCGCGCTCCGGCTCTTGCCCTCCGTATCTCCGTCGTTCTAGCCACATTGCTACCGCTCTGCGGAGCGGTCTGCTACGCGGCCGCTCCCGATGAGCGCGCCGAGAGCGTGCATGCTCTCTTTTCGGCATGGGACACGTGCGAAACTCCCGGCGCCGTCGTCGCCGTCATCAAAGATGGTAAGTTTCTCTACAAGCGAGCCTTCGGAATGGCGGATTTAGAGCGCGACGTTCCTCTGTCCACGCTGTCGATGTTCGATATCGCTTCGATCTCCAAACAATTCGTCGCGTTCAGCATTCTTATGCTCGAGGAGCAGGGCAAGCTCACCCTCGACGGCGATATCCGGACATACCTGCCAGAGTTTCCCGACTACGGGACGACCATCACCCTGAGACACATGATTCATCACACGAGCGGAATTCGTGACTACATGGACCTCATGGAACTGGCCGGCTTGAGGTGGGAGAACAGCTATCACCGCTTGGAGATCGTCGACCTGGTCTCGACTTCCAGCTCGTCAGAGGCAAAGTCAAAGCCATCCGAAAGGTGGCACACCATTTCGTTGACGGTTATCTTGCCCCATTGACGGACACTCTGTTCGCTGAGGAAACCCAAGCGCCGCGAGATCGCAGCGAGGTCATCGGGATTGCCGAGCATCTTACTCACGCCGATGATTATGTCAGATTCGAACGACGTGCACGGCCTGACTTTGATATGGTCTCGAAGCAAGGAGAGCGGCGTTATGAAACTCAGATCGCGGTTAGCCCACACGGCATGGTCGTTCTTGCTGGCGTTCGGTATCGCCGGCGCGCAGTCGAGCCCGTCACGACAGTTCCAGCTCGAGGAGGCCACCATCGATGACGTTCACGCGGCCATGACGGCGGGCGCTCTGACGTGTCGCGAGCTTGTACAAAGATACTTGGACCGCATTGATGCCTATGACAAGAAAAGTCCCTACTTGAACACCGTCCAGACGATCAATCCCCGCGCGCTCGAGCTCGCCGACGAGCTGGACGCGAGCCTCGCATCTTCGGGTTTCGTGGGCCCGCTCCACTGCATCCCGGTCCTCCTCAAGGATCAAGTCGAGACGAGTGATTTGCCGACGAGCTACGGTTCCATGCTCTTCGAGGACTTCGTCCCCGAAAGAGACGCGACCATCGTCCTAAAGATGAAAAGCGCCGGAGCCATCATCCTAGCCAAGACCACGATGGGCGAGTTCGCTTCGCGCTATGTCGGTTCCGCTTTCGGCATGATCCGAAACGCCTACGACCCCAACCGGAACCCGAGCGGCTCCTCCGGCGGCACCGGTAGCGGCATCGCGGCCAACTTCGGCATGGTGGGAATCGGCGAAGACACGGGGGGCTCCATCCGAGGCCCGGCCGCCGTCAACAGCCTCGTGGGCCTGAGGCCGACCGTCCCGCTCGTGAGCCGACACGGCATGATGCCCGCGACGCCGGCCACCGACACGTTGGGCCCGATGACGCGCACCGTACGCGACGCGGCGGCCCTTTTGGACGTCATCGCGGGCTACGACGAGAACGACGCGCTCACGGCCTATGCTGTCGGACACGTTCCCGACTCCTATGTGAACGGGCTTCATGAAGACGGGCTGCGCGGGGCGCGCATCGGCGTCATTCGTGAGCCCATGGACGACAAGACCGACCCGGAGACCGACGACTATAAGAAGGTCCTAGCAGTGATGGATGCCGCCATTTCCGATTTACGCGCCTCGGGGGCCGAGGTCGTCGACCCTATCGTAATTCCGGATATGGCATCGCTCTTCAAGAGATTGGAGAACACCAACTTCGAGACCGAGCAGGCGATGAATGCTTATCTGGAAGAGCACAAAGACGCCCCAGTAAAGACTCTTCAACAAATCCTCATATCGGGAAAGGTCTTGCCGTGGCGAGCGAGTAGTCTGATCGAAGCGGTTGGCAGGACGACGAGCGACGCCGGCTACTTGCAAGTCTTGTTGGCCAAGGAAGAGCTGACGCTCGGCGTGATAAAGGTGATGGCAGATCACAAGCTCGACGCACTCGTCTACGCGACGTTCGACCACCAACCGAGCGTGATCGCCGCCGACGCGCTCACGAATTCAGAGACCGAAGACAAATATGGCTTAGGCAGCAACCGGGCTCTGAGCCCCATGACCGGGTTTCCCGCTTTGACGGTGCCGGCAGGATTTACGACGGACGCGCTGTCGGTCGGCCTCGAGTTTTTCGGCCGCCCGTTTACGGAAGCGATGCTCTTGAACTTCGCCTACGCCTACGAGCAAGCAACACTGCTTCGCAAGCCGCCGCCACTCACACCTCCCCTTACAAGCGCGTCACCGTAACTCGCTCTGGGTCCGTCAGGGTGCTGTGAGCATATCGACAGCGAAGCTCGCCAACCAGTGGGTTCCCGAGTAGTTCGCTTCGTACATCGTCTCGAACCCTCGTTCTCCTTGCAGGCTGGCAAAGGTTTCATAGGCTTCCCGGCGACTATCCTCCGGAGGCAGCGCCGCGGCGAGCCGCTTCAAAGCAGCCGCGCGCACGAAGGACAACCCGATGAGATGCGATTTGGCACCGACGAGGCGTGTCGCGTCTTCCCGATCGCTGTCGACCTCTTCCGTTTCCGCCGTGGGCTCTGGGCTCGCGGGCGAGCCTTCCGACGGCTCTTCGATGTCCGCTTCAACCGGTAACCCACGCGCTTCGATAACGACCGGCTCTCGCATCGGCGAAAACGCTTCGGAGTCCGGCGCCGGAAGAAAATCGTCGAGCCACGTGACGAAAATTTCTTGTGGCAGGAGGCGACTCATGAGCGCCGCTTCCGCGAGACAGGGCGAGAGAAAATCCGAGCCCGACGGCTCGTAACGCACTGGGCACTCGACGTCATCCTCGAAGAATTCGCGTGCACGGGTCGTAACGGCCGTCTTTAGATTCGCATCGCCGACGACATCAGCATATTCGAGCATATAGAGCAAAGCGAAGGCCGAGTTGTTGTGCGTTCCCACCCGAATCGGTCCCGGCATGTGCGACAGATATTCGACACTCTTCTCGGCCAGGTGCGCCGCTACAGGAGCGAGGTGTTTTGCCCATCGCTCGGCATCGTCATCACGAAAGCTCGCGAGCTCCACATAGAGCCTCATCAACCACGCCCACCCGTAAGGACGCTCGAACCCGGGTGAAGCTTCTTCCGTGAAAAAGCCGAGCTCGCCTTCGAGGCTTTTCGACGAGAGATGATGCTCGAGCTTCTCGCGGATGAGACCGCCGAGCGGGGCGTAGGGAAAGTCTTTGAGCACTTTCACCATCGCCCATGTGGAGTTCACGGCGGAATGCCAATCGGTACAGCCATAGAAAGCGAGCCTGTCCTCGTAGCGTGGTTTCAGGCTACGGCTCGTCTCGTAGAGATAAGAGCGCCGCTGTGGCCGTTTGTGCGGCCGGTCGATACAAGAGAGGGGGAGCGCGACCAGTTGTTGCGCAACCTCCAGGCTCCATTCCAGCTCGTTCGCCGCTATGGCCGTCTCGACGACGGGCCCGGCGTCGACCGTTTCGGCAATCGGCTCCGTTGGCTCGGGAACTGACGGGATCGGCTCGCAGCCCGTCAACGTGAGGAGAAAGAGGGGTAACAAAAGTAACAAGCAAAAATAGCGCGTCCGCATCGAACGCTTCTAGCCTTCAGGGGCCTTTCGTGTCAACTAGGTCAGTCTCGTCAAAGACTCGGATGACGTCGACGAAACGGCGTTTCGTTGCAGCGCTTTCGCGACGGTCAAGAGCTTTTCCTCATACAGATTTTTTGGTGAATATGTGCAATGGAGTGGTTGAGCTCCGTGTTTTCATGAGTCTACGAGGTCCCCGAATGCCGCTAGGGTGTCCACAGCAACGGATTTCATGGGCTCATGGAGCCATTCCGCGGAGCGAGCCTAGGTTGAAGTCTTTGTCAAAAGAACATCATCGTCGATGCTCCGTCGTCGAGGGCGGGCCGTAGTCCCGGTAGAGAAACGGCGGTAGCTTCTTTTCCTGTGGCCAGATCATGCCGAGAGTGTCGCCGTCGAAAAGCTCGCCGTTTTTCATCACGTAGTGAACCGTGTTGGTGTTGCGAATGTCATCTAGTGGGTTCTCATCGAGCACGATGAGGTCGGCGAGCATGCCTTCGCTCAATTGCCCTAAATCGGACTGCATCCCGAGTCCGGCGGCGGCTACAGTCGTGGCTGTTCGAAGCGTATCGTAATTCGACAGTCCTCCCATTTGGAGCGCCCATAGCTCCCAGTGCGGCAGATCCCTTGTTCCTCTCCATGGGCTCCGAGCGTCACATTCCCGCCCGCCTGCAGCACCCTTGCTGCAATTTCGGAATCGGCGCGGAAGTGGAGCTAGTCGTCCGCATAGTAGCGGCCACGACGTGTGCGGCGGTCGAGGATCGCGTGGGGAGTAAAGCGACGGAGCTTCTCGTCGTCGTGCACCTCAGTGTTCTCGTAGAAGTACCAACTCGGCCGTGGGGCCTCCATAGGAGACGACGAGCATCGGGGTGTACCAGGTCTTCGATTCGGCGAGAAGCCCACGGCGTCGCCGTACACATTGGCAAGCAGAAGCGAGTGCCCGAAGCCCGTATAGCCGTCGAGCACCATCGTCATGTCGAGTCGAAAGTCGCCACCTATCGCCGTGGCGCTCGGCTTCGCGCCCGGCCGATGGGTCGGCGGCGCCGGGGTCGCCGTCCGGCTCGGATTGGCCTATTGGATCGCTATACGCGGCGTTCGTTTGCTCAACATCTTCAACACGATCATCGCTCCGGGTTTGGTTTTCTTGGTCCTGTTCATGTTCGTCATGCTTCTGCGCACCTACGGTTGGGAGGCAATTGCTCGCGCCGAGCCGCTCGCGCCGACACCGATCCCAATCGTCAACTACCTCATCGCTCTAGAGCTCGGGATCGCTTCGGGCATCGCTTGGTGGGGAGGCATCGGCTTGCTTGCACGCAACACGAAGACGCGGCAGGACGCCGTCTATCCGGAGCTCCTTCAGCTCGGCTTCTCCGCGGGCATCGTTTGCGCCCACGCTTTGTTCTCCGCCCTCGTGGTCCAATCGAGTGACGCCACGGAGTGGATGGTGCCTATCGGCGGCGTCGTCATGGGCGTGATTGCCCTCGCTTTCGTGGCGCTCGCGAACGTGACGTCGACCACCGTGTCGCTCTTTGCCGGCGGACTCGCACTGAGACACATCCCGGGGCTTTTGTATTGGGCCGGGATGCGGTTTCTTATTCCACGTTTGGGCGACGAGGTTCCGAAAGACCAGGGCAGTCTCTCGCTGGCAAACATCTAGCGGATTTGTTTGAGATACCACTCGACGAAGGAGCTGGCCTGCTGCTCCATGGGGCCAAAGGGTCCCGGCCTATAAAAGCGTGAGTTCACCCCTCTCTGGTTATTACGCACGATGCGTTTGTCGGCCAAGTTGGTGACGTCCCACATCCAGGTCAAGCGTGCGCGGTCGTAGTCTCGACCTTTCTTCGCGTCGTTCTTGGCTAGCCAAAGGACCCGCATCTCGGTCTCTTGTGGTGAGCCTCATCAGAATGTGTCGGCGAGTGAAATCCTAGACTTACGCGCCGTTCTCCTCTCGAAAGAGGCTAGCCTTCGCGCATGAGGGGAGGAGTAAACCTCGCAGCTCTGTTTTGAGTTGTTGCCTCTCGGCACCCTCCCACGGGGTCGAGCGGCATGATTCCTGTGACGGGTTCTTTTCGAAGTGCCGACCGCGTTTCTTCGAATTGGTGTACGGTTCTTCGCTTCAGCTGAGCTGTGTGATAGGAATAGGCATGATGGTCCCAAACGAACAAAAAGCGCGCAGGCAATTCATGGGCTACTTCTCGGGCGTCGGGCTATCCGCGACGCTTTTTCCCGGTGTGCTGTGGGCGCGACTGCAGGATGCGGACGAGACGCAGGTCACCTCTACGATGATGCACGAGGCGGCGAGTTTGGCCGGTCTCGAGTTCAACGACGAAGAGTACGCATTGATGATGGACGAGGTGAACAAGAACCTCGCCCACTATCGAGAGATGCGGCAAATCCACCTCGATAACGCAGTGGTGCCACCGCTCTACTTTGACCCGGTCGTTCCGGGGATGCAGTTCGAGCGGGGCGCGAGACCTTTTCGGATAAGCGCGTCACCGACCGTGACCCGTCCCGGCAATTTACAAGACGTGGCCTTTTGGCCCGTTGGGCATCTGGCGCGTTTGATTGAGCGCCGCGAAGTGCGCGCGCTCGAGTTAACCGAGATGTATCTCGAGAGGCTCGAACGCTTCAACCCTCTACTCAACTGCGCCGTGACGTTGACGGCGGATCGAGCGCTTGCAGCCGCGCGGCGTGCGGACGCGGAGATCGAGGCCGGCCGCTACCGGGGGCCGCTTCATGGCATTCCTTGGGGCGCAAAGGACATCATTGCGGCAAAGGGATACCCGACGACATGGGGAGCCGAACCGTTCCGCGATCAAATTGTCGACGTGGATGCCGCCGTCGTCGAGCGTTTGGACGCCGCGGGTGCGATCCTCGTGGCGAAGCTCACCACGGGGGAGCTGGCGTTCGGTCACAATTGGTTCGGCGGACGAACCAACAATCCTTGGAATCCCGACGAGGGATCGAGCGGTTCCTCCGCAGGCCCCGGCTCCGCGACCGCTGCCGGGCTCGTCGGCTTCGCTATCGGTACCGATACGGGCGGATCGATTCTCTCGCCCGCCGTTCGATGCGGCGTTGCCGGATTGCGCCCGACCTTCGGTCGAGTGAGCCGCTTCGGCGTGATGGCGGCGGGCTACAGCCTGGACAAGATCGGCCCGATGTGCCGTACGGTGGAAGGTTGCGCCATCGTGCTCCATGCGATTGCGGGTGCGGATGGTAGGGACCTGGCCGTCGTCAACGATGTGCCGTTCAATTGGGATGCAAGCACGGCGCTTCGTGATTTGCGCATCGGCTACTTCGAATCAGCGTTTGATGAAGATCAGCCGAGAGAGAGCGAGGAAAGCAAGGCGAACGCAAGACGGAGCCTCGAGACGCTCCGCGCCATGGGCTACGAGCTCCGCGGCGTCGAGCTTCCTCGGAGCCGCTTAACCTATTTCATCGAGTACGTAGAGCGGGCGACCGGTTTCGACGAATTTGCTCGCGAACGCCGCGATCGTGATCTCCGCCGCCAGCGTCACCGTGGTGAGCTCCGCGCATCACACCTCGTGCCCGCCGTCGAGTACCTGCAGGCGAACCGCATCCGCAGATTGTTGATGGAACAAACGGCAAGAATCTTCGAAGACGTGGACGTCATCGTCGCACCTTGGCGTTCGATCAACCCATTGACGAGCATGACAGGGCATCCGGTCGTCACCATCCCGAACGGTTTCACCGAGCGGGACACACCGACCGGTATCGCGCTCGTCGGCCAAATCTACGGTGAGGAAAAGCTGTTGACCGTCGCGAAGGCGCTGCAGGACGAAACGCCGTTTCATCAACGTCATCCGAGTCTTTGACGTCGCTCACGCACCTTTCCTGTTTGTTTAGCATTTGCCAGGATCTCTTGAAGAGGTACTGTCAAGTTGAGGGCTTCATGCCCGATTTGACCGCAAGATACTGTTGACGGCGCTTCCTTGAGCCCCACGATATTGGGGTGCGGTTCGTCAACTTGACAGTACCGTTTCGACATCAGTCCCGACTACCGGTTTCGTATGAAAGGATTGTCGATTTTCAGACCCTCGAACCTCCTTCCGTGTTGCATGTCCTCGCTCATTAGAAGCTCGCAACCCGACTCCAACGCTGCCCGAACGATCAACGCGTCCCAGAAAGAAGTCTTTTCCTTCTCGTGCAACGCGATCGCGGCAAAAATCATGGACGGGTCAAGCTGAACCACTCGGTACGTGGAAAGCCCTCTAGTCGCCTCCATCGCAGGTTGCGACGGAAGCGGTTCGGCCAGTTTTCGCGTGACCGAGACGTAAAACTCCTGGAGCACTTGCGTGCTCACCACGATCGTCGCCTCTTTGGCTAGACGGTCTATTAGACTCCTTGCGATGTCCTGTCTCGTTGGGTCGTCGGCATCAAACAAGTAAACAAAAACGTTGGTGTCGACGAAAACGTTACCGCTCATGCAGCTCGTCTCGCGTCCATCGACGGCCACCTCGCGCGCTCGGGGAACAATAAGAGATTGTCCTTGCCTTGATGATTCCTCTCGTGGTGATGATGGGCGACGTACTCCTTCAGCGCGTGACGCAGCGAGTTCTCCCCGAACAAGATGAGCTTCGAGAGACATTCCTCTTTGACCGATCTCACCCAGCGCTCCGCGAACGCATTCAAATCCGGGCTCCGCGCGGGCAGCCTGATAGGCGTCACGCCAACGCCCTCAATGGTGTCCCGGAACGACTCGCAGAACTTGGAGTCCCGGTCGTGGATGAGATATCGGCTCGAGGACAGAAAGCCGATATAGACCATGGTCACGTTGCGGGCTACTTGAGTCATCCACTGTTCGTTCGGATGCGGCGTGATGCCGGCGATGTGGACGCGTCGGGTCGCGAGGTGCATGAAGAACAGAACGTAGTACGTCACCAGCCCACCGTGAGTCCACACCTCC
>Ga0310123_10000071_pt1 | contig 80704 bp, 57 predicted proteins | sample CB6_AW_1057_MG_FD_203505 | JGI IMG/M metagenome (GOLD analysis project Ga0310123, IMG submission 203505) | Marine microbial communities from Western Arctic Ocean, Canada - CB6_AW_1057 | ecosystem: Environmental > Aquatic > Marine > Oceanic | place: Canada: Western Arctic Ocean | collected...
GTATTTGCTCAGCAACTCCCGCACTTCCATTTCAACCAGCTCAAGTAAATCCTCATCATCGACCAGGTCGCACTTATTGAGGAATACGACGAGAGCAGGAACGTCGACCTGGCGAGCCAGCAGAATGTGTTCACGAGTCTGAGGCATCGGACCATCTGCGGCTGAGACCACAAGAATGGCACCATCCATCTGGGCAGCCCCGGTGATCATATTTTTGATATAGTCAGCATGACCGGGGCAGTCAATGTGAGCATAGTGGCGCTCCGGCGATTCGTACTCAACGTGCGACACAGCAATGGTCACTGTCTTGGTTGCGTCGCGAACGGTACCACCCTTGGCGATATCCGCGTAGCTCTTGAATTTGGCCATCCCCTTCTCACCCTGAACTGCCAGAATTGCTGCCGTCAGAGTTGTCTTTCCATGGTCAATGTGACCAATCGTTCCTACATTGACGTGAGGCTTGGTTCGCTGAAATGTCTCTTTTGCCATCTCCTGAACTCCAGATCGATCTAAGCCAGGTCAGACATAACGCCCGGCAAAACAACCATCAAAACCAACGTCGGTACCACACACGAGGCACCTTAAATCGCAATCCAATCAACAAGAGCTGCTGATGGGATTTGAACCCATGACCTCGTCCTTACCAAGGACGCACTCTACCAACTGAGCTACAGCAGCGTGAGAGACCTCAAAGGAGCGGGCGATGGGAATCGAACCCACACGACCAGCTTGGAAGGCTGGAGTTCTACCATTGAACTACGCCCGCGTCACCGCCAGACACAAACTCCACCAACCAGCCGAACCGATTAATGCGAATCCGCACCAGACAGAATCTATGAGGTGGGGGTGGCAGGATTCGAACCTGCGAAGGCTTCGCCACCAGATTTACAGTCTGGCCCATTTGACCGCTCTGGAACACCCCCCTCAACGCTTGCAACTACAGCAAAAAGGCGAAACGGAACACCGCTCCTCGACACACATAGACACGCCTGCCGTAGTTCACGGTAGCTAGCGGAGGGACTCGAACCCACAACCCCCGGTTTACAAAACCGGAGCTCTGCCAATTGAGCTACGCTAGCGCAGACCGACCGCGGTGGCGAACCGGGCAGTATAGCAATCAGCAAATTGCAGACAAGGCCGACCCTCGAAAGGTTTTGAGTCTTCCCAGGAGGAAAAAGACAGATCGTTTTGAAACGGGAAGACTGTGTTTTCCAACCGTAATGAGTGGCAAAACGGAGCCGATGCACGATGCTCAAACCCGTAAACTTAGTAGCGGAAACCGCCCTAAGCTGGATGGTCCGGATCACTAACCGGACCGATACCACGGTCGCTACGATAACGAATCTGGAGTCAGGATCGCTCCGACCGCCGAAGTTCCTCCCAGCCTCAACACGAATCAGATCAGAATCCAGGGATTTCCACGCATTTGTGGCGAGCGATTCTTCGCATTTTGTCCAGAGTCCTGACTTCAATCTGCCGGACTCGCTCTTTCGTGACACCAAGCCGGTGACCCACCTGTTCCAATGTTTCCGGCTCCGTACCACGCAGCAGACCAAAGCGACACAAAATCAACATTCGTTCCCGACCGTCCAGTTCTTCCAGAATTTCACTCAAGGCCGAACGTTGAGCTGTATTGTTGAGTTCCGCTGCGAACTGATTAGCCCGAACGTCGTCCGACTGCTGGAAAACTTCTTCATACCCCGTGCGGAACCGATCGTTCCGTGTGTGCTCGGCTGGAACCGAACGGGCGAAATTCTTCATGATGGCCCACGAGGCGTAAGTCGAGAATTTGTTCCCTCGTGAGTAATCAAACTTCTCAATCGCGCGAATCAAAGACATATTTCCGTCACTGACCAGCTCAAAGAAGTTAACACGTGGTTTCAGATGCCGCTTAGAAATTGACACCACCAAGCGCAAATTCGAGCGAATCAGAAGTCCTTTGACCTTTGCGACTTCATCCAGCAAAGTGTTGAGTTTTCGAACCAGTCTGGCAACCGAGTGATTTAGACCGAGTTGCTTCTGCAGCTGACAAGCCTGCCACTTGAGAAAATTCATAAGCCGAAAATAGTGCTGCTCCTGAGGCTTATTCAGCAGTGGCACCTGATAGAGATCTGACAGGTAAGCCGGCAGGCCCGACGGTACTCGAACCGGACCTGCATCCTCTCCGTGTTCCGGCGCATCCACAACGATGACAGACTCGGCGTTCGGCTGGTAAAATTCGCGACTGTCAATGAAAGCAATCGCCGTTGTTTTGAGTCGGCGAACATGGACTGTAGACAACAATGCTTTAATTGATGCCTGCGACCGACCAAATCGCCGAGCCAAATCGGCAATCGGTACTCCATGATCATACAGATCGAAGGCCATCTCCTGATGCTCAATTGACAGCTGCATTCCGCGATCTACGAACAATGCATTTTCCGGGTGCCTTCGGTCGTAGTCGCGCAGAGTATAACGGATTGTTTCTGTCGCCCGGTTGAACTGCACCCCCACTTGACGACTGACGTCAGTGAGTCCAAAGCCTTGCGCCACCAGCGCTCGTGCCTGAAAAATCACCTGCTGACGCTCGGCTGCAGTCATCTGCCGAAAAGTGCGTCCCCGGTCAACTTCACTCTGATGACTGCCCACGAATCGTTCCAGAGTATCCTGCGGAATCACCACACGGATGCGACCGTCCATCTTCATGCGTCGACTGGCCAGTCCACGGCTTCTCCACCGATCAACCGTCTTTGTCGAAACGCTGTAGCGGTCGCTCACCTGCTGAACCGTGAGAACCGTCACCGCCGACTCATCTGCATGCTGGCCGAGGCTCTCCGAAAGATCTTCGATCAGACAGCGAAGGTCGTGCAGCAATTCACCGGCCGAAATTTTCCCCTCACCTGCTGAATCCGGTCGATAGCCGGTGACGCGTTCACAGACATCACCATATGTCCGGCTTTCCCCGGCCTGCAGCTCTTCCAGCAATGCTTCGGCCTGCAAAATCTGCCGGTGACGCACCGCCTGGGGCGCAAACCGGCTCTGCTGGGAAGCAAGTTGTGCCATCATTTGTGAATGGTAACGCGCCATATCTGACCTCCTGCTTACGCGATCTGACAAACCGCCTGGATCGGTATTCGCTGTTGTCGAACTTGCATTGGCAAAACGCGTGCCATTAACCACGTAACATTGTGAGCCCTGTCGGCAATCGATCCTTTCGTGCGCATCCTGAGTCACGAAGATTCAGCAAATACCAGCCTGTGAACAATAAAACACACAGGTCGAATTCCGTCATGACGAATCCGAACAAAGACGCGAAGATTGTAAGAATGTTCGTCAAAACTCCATCAGGACTGCATTTTCTGAGGAAGTTCAACTCTCGTGAAATCACCTTTGCATTGTCCAGATATCCAAGTGTCATCTCACCTGCCCATTTCTCGTCATGCGAACTCAAATGCGCCATCACAACGATCACACACAAACGTAAACCGACACACAACACTGCTTTGAAAATTTATACTATACATATATATATATATGGTGAATTTTGCTGCGGTCCTATCAGCTCAGCTGAACCCGAGTGGTCCAGCGGATACTTGGGTCCGTCGTTGAACCGTTTCCTCAAATAGTTGCTGGACAAGCACTAAGGCCGAGATATTTCCCAGCAGCTGTGTCATCATTTGATGGGAACGGAAATTGCTTGGTAGTTCACCGAGCAACAACGCTGGTCAACAAATGCCAGACACTGAACGGTGCCCTTAGAGACGAGCATTTCCGCGGTAACCGGCAACTGAGACGTCAAATGTTGAACGAAACGGCAACCACTCATCTTCTGTTTGGAACGCTCGTTTCCTCGCTCGGTTTCGGAATGATTGTGTTGCATGTCGTCCAGCGCCGAAATCGTCTGGAAGATCAGTCACTCTCCGGCACCGATTGCCAGTTTTACGGCCAACAGTATCGTCGACGTATGCAGACTTCCGCACTGACGGTGACTTTGGGGGCTCTGATCGGTCTTTGCGGTTACATCCAGGCTCTCGAGACGTCACCCATCTCTGCAACCTGCTACGTCCTTGGCCTGTTGCTGCTTTCGCTTTGGCTGATCCTGCTTGCTGTGAGCGACGCTGCTGCATCGCGAGTCTATTCCAGTCGCGTCAAGCGACGGCAAAGAAAGCTGCGGGAGTCCCTGCAGGAGGCGCTCATGGAACTAGAAAGTGTCAACGACATCTCCATGACGCGATTGAACTGCGAGCAGAATCCGGAAGACGTGTGACTCCTCCCCCGAGCTGCTGATCAGAGTGACCAGCTGTTAACAGTAATGGACTTTACATCATACCGCTGAGAAGATCGAATCAGTCAGCACGCCGGTGCTGTCGGCAAATGATTCCTGTTCAATCCCCATCGATCTCAGAATACTAAGATACAGATTGGACATCGCCGTTTCACTGTTTCGCCAATAGGTCCCGTGCTGCAGCCCCATGTTGGTACCACCCGCCACCAGCGTCGGCAGATTCTTTGGCCAGTGTGTCGTACTGGCGCCGCTGCCATACAACACAATACTGTTGTCAAGCACACTGCCGTTGACATCTTTGTAGTACTGCAGGCGTTTCAGGAATCCAGCCAGCTGTTCGCTCAGGAAACGGTCATACTTCGCAAACTGTATTGACCGAATCAGCAGTCGTGGCATGTCTCGACCATCCGTGTACTCGCTGCGAACACCGATCTCTCTGACACCTGCCAGATAGTTGACGTTATCTTTCTCCACGTTCGGGTTGGGAAAGTTGCTGATGGCATCTTCGAAAACAAACTCGGACACTTCTGTCGACTCAACGGTCTGTGAATCACTGACGGGAACGAGCGCACTCCCACAGTCGCGGCGTAATCCCACATGCACGCCAAGTCTGGGCGCACGATTTTCAAATGCAGTGAATCGCCGTGCCAGGTCGCTGCTGTCTGCCAGCGATGTCAGAACCATCCGATCCAGCAAATGCTCACCTGCCTGAACGACCACATCAATCTCACCGACCGGTAACCTCAGCACAATAAATACCGACTGACGCAGCTGACCACTGATCTGTCGCTCACCTACGGTCAGAGTCAGTGGCAACGGCATTACCGGCGGTGAATCCCCAAAGTAAAGATCTGCCTGATAGATGCCGGCCTGCTCAATGGTCACTGCACGTTTCGTCCCCGGATCCATGATAGTCACACTGTGACTGGCGGACCCGGCCTGGCTGGCCGTACCCGCCTCCAGCAACAGACCGTCGTTGTATTTTTCTGCGGCGAACCGTTACCCGAAACCTGCCATGCGAAGGTAACTGGCGAAGAGACATCTTGAAGTTGGATTTCGGTCCGTAGGTATAGTCCCCCCCGAACAGACCTCGGCCCGGAATCGACGGTCGGATCAGCAAACCGGAAGGAATGATTTCCCAGGCTCTGCCTTTTGGATATCCATCCGCACCTCGAACACACGCAAATACTGCGTGATAAATACTGTCGAATTTTCTCCAGCCGCGCACCGTAGCGTTGCCCTCGTAACCCTCGATGAAGCGGTACTGTGTCCGCATCCGAACCGGTTCAAATTCGAAGGGTTTGACAGGAATCGGCTGACTCACCTCAAAGTCCGAGTTTTCCAGAAGAGCACTCTTGGCTCCCAAAATGAGTTTCTCAGGAAACGGGTCTGAATTGATGTCCTTCCCGAAGTCCATACGCAAACACTGAATCACCGGTTTCGCATTTTCATCGACAATACACAGGTCAAGTGCTTTCTCTGCGATACTAAGATATGCCTCCACCTGCAGCGGAGTCAGCAACATCGACTGTGCATTGTTGGTGAAGCCATCTTTTGACACGGCATCCGGGGGCAACGACTCTGTAAGATTCTCACGCAGTCCCAGCAGATCTCGCAGGGTGTTGTGGTACTGGCTCACCGTCAGCTGTCGGATGGGCCCATTCAGCTGATCAGGACGAGAACGAACTTCCCGCAGCGTCTGACCGATCGACGCGATCAGCGAATCACGCTCCGGACCGGTTGGCTGTAGTTGGTCTTCCGGAGGCATTCTCCGGTCAGCAATCTGCTTCCGGATGCCTTCCCATAGTCGCAATTGCTGATGCTCCAGTACGCCGTTGAACTAATCCAGCCGGATACCGGATTCGGCATTTGCCGCGTTGTGGCAGCGCAGGCAGTATTTCTGCAGCAAAGGAGTCACCTGCTGCTCGAACGACGCCTCGTCACTGATAGCACAGGAATCAGCCGTAACCCAGAGGATCCCCAGACAAATCAACGTGGCCGACCGGCCGAAAATTACAGAATAACAGCGACGCAAAAAAAGCCTCAAACGTTAATTTCTTCGAAACAACGACCAATGAGCTCCAACGGCACATCAGACCACCTGTCTCCCAACACATGTGCCGAACCAGAATGGGAAAACGACAGCAATGACCCGCACAATATCATGGGTTTCATGGAATCAACGCCCATCAATTCCAGTCGAGCGCTGGAATGGGCAGGAAAGCACAACGGTCCGATTTCCGCAGCATACCAATGATTCGTGACTATCACACGTGCGTAATGTCGTAACGAATTCCCCAACTCCGGCTGGTTCACTGCCAGTGATGATGGAAACTCCGGTGCACATCGGTCTGCAACTGCAGGGGACAGGCTGAGGCGTTGATGAAAACGATAACGCGGCCGCCACTTAGGGAATCCTTCCGGAGAGACAATTGTTCGTCGAAACTTGCCAGACCTTCTTCATGCACAGCATTGCTCGCCGCCTGCAGCACTCTTCCGAATAAATCTGCCCATGAAAACTTTGAACAGACTGGCATTCTGTGGATGGACATTCTGACCAGTACACCATCAGACAAGCGGCACTTCGTAGCTCATTCCGGCGCTATGTTATCGGTATTGCAGAACGACAGCGAAAACTCGAGGTCACTGTCATGGATTTGATGGCCGTCTACTTCGACGTATGGCCGTACGAAGTAGTTCAAAGCGGGCCCCCGTTGCGGTGGCTCCAGTATGATGTCCCGTCCAACACTGAATGCGATTCGGTCCGCCGACAAGCTTCCGAAATAGTAGTCACTGAGTTGCGGATGCTTGTCCGCCTCTGAAATATCGACGGGACTCCAACCTCTGATCTGTTCGTGGAACCACGCCCAGCAGTGATAGCCACAAATGTCACCCTGAGTCGTTCCGGGCGGCAATGGATAGCCGATTTCAAATCGAGTGGGAATACAGTGAGACCGCGCCAGCGACATGAACAGACTGTGGAAGTCTGTACAGTTGCCGAATCGGCTGTCACAGGCCCAGACGGCGTCTCCCGTTCCATAACCAGGCTGTGACTTGTCGTAGCTCATGTGACTGAGCACCCGATCATAGAAAACCCGAGCTTTATCCCATGGCTCCACCGGCAGCAGAGAGGTGCGAATCAATTCCAGTGGCTTACCTCCAATGGGAACCTTTAGTGAGCCGGTGAGCCAGAGTGCCCTTGCCTCAGCAGACAGCGCTTCCCCGGGCTTAGATTCCCGCTTTCGTACTTCCCTGCGAGTGACATTCCAATGAATCTCGAATTCAACAGGTTCGTGGTCACTGGCAGCTGTGTTTGCGTACAACATCTGATTGCCATACCGTCGCTCCTGTGTGAGCTTCAACGGCAGGCTCCCGTTGCAAAGCAACTGTGTGGTCAACTGCAATGGAGACGACTGGGGCACTGGAATCCATACACTCATGCACCCGTTCGACGTGCTCCGAATACTGAGTACTGCCGTCAGCTCAACGTGACGTACCGACTTCATGTCCCCCGCACCGCCGTGGTCCTGGAGTCCGATGCAAGCAGCGAAACACAACATTAACTGCCATGTTCCCATGAGAGGCTGATCAGCTGTTCGTGAAAATCCCTGAGTCACGCGATAATCCTGTTCTGTGCCAGATCGCCTGAGAGAGTCTGTGTGATGATCGTACAATACTGATTTCCGGACGCTTATGTGATTCGCAATTCCGTTAATTATTCTTCCTCAATAATCAGCCACAGCTGGCTTTTGCGAATCGGCGACCACAGCCTCACACTGGTCTTCGCACGGCACACGATCACCTGTGGTCCGGCGACAATTTGCTGAGGCAAAGGATGGCGTGAGAGCATCTCACCACCGGCAGCCGCAGAAACCGTGTCGTTAGGGAAGCATCTTCTTTAGCTCGTCCTTGCCTTCACTAAGCCACTCCAGATTGAAACGTGCGAAGGCGATCCGCTGCGCTGCGTGCTGCTCACCACGCTCGTAGAGGAGTCCGATGGTGCCGTCAGAAAGCACCGTCAGACAGGAGTAAGCCGTTTTGCCCGAATCAATGAGTTTCTTTACCGGCCATGTCTTTCCTTCATCGTAGCTGATCCGAACCGTCATCTTGATTCGGCGACGATCTTTGTTTGCGGGATTCGAAAACAGCAGACGATCTTTGGTGTATCCGTCTCGACGATCTGTGTAGCGGATGATGCTCGCCTGACATATCGGTTCAACAAGCGTGGAGTCGTGAGCAAGCGGAGTCCAGCTGCAGCCAAGATCTTTGGTAACTGCAACCGCGCGCTGGTACAGTCCGTGCACGCTGCGCATGTTCATCATCAGCGACCCGTCAGTCAGTTCCACAATCTGGCTTTCATTCGTCAAAAAACCTGACGGACTTGACCCGCGAAGCCAGGTCTTGCCGTGATCCTCGCTGTAGACGATATGAGAGGTTTGTTTCTGAATTTCATTTCCGGTGCACGGAACGACCAGGCGGCCGTCTCTCATCTGGATTCCCCTGCCTGGTCCCTGATAGAAGACCCGCCAGGTCGGCGGTTTGACTTCCCGATTGAGGTCTCGCGGGGCAGACCAACTCTGACCGTCGTCGTCACTCCAGCGAGTATGGAGGAACGTCGTCCTGCCCGTCAGTCCAGGTTGCGCCTCTCTAGTCCCAATACCATTAGGGCAATACATATGAAAACCCAGATTCCTCCCCGTATGACGATCCACGAGGAGACAGGGATCGCAAGCGGAGGCCATGTCCGGATAATCCGCAATGACCTTGATGGGCTCCCAGATACGACCGTTATCGAAACTTCGTTTGAGGACCTGATCAATGGCGTTTGGTGGATCACCGTAGCGGTGTATTCGTGCATCGCAAACCGCCAGAAGCGTTCCTCTGTTCGTCGTCACCAGGGCTGGTATCCGATACTGGATGGCCCTGCAGAAACAGATCGGTGCGTTCAAACAAAGGCTCCGCTGCCAGACGCACCGGAGCGACACCTGCAAGTAAGGCGCAGACAAGGAAAATGACTACCCGGTTGATTCCAGCTGTCACTGTTTTTGCTCCCCTGCTTCCCGAAAGCGGCATCGACACCCTGCATCAAACGTCCGATTCTGAGTGCATCGCATCCCGGAGCCAGGCCGAATCCAGTTCCACGGTGACAAACCCGGACTGCTCCGGCAGGATTACATTCTTTGACGCGGAGCCTATTGCTCCGTGACTGTCACTGCAGTGGCACCTTGCTCAGGAATGGCAACGAATGAACCGACCATAGTTCCATCCATTGAATTCCACAGGCGGACTTCCCCGTCATAGCAGCCGGTTGCCAAACGTTCTCTCTGGGGGTCCACAGTCAGCGCATACACCCAATCAGCGTGGCCCGTCATCGTGCGTACGAGTTTTCCATCTGCCAGTTGATGCTCGCGAACCTGCCGGTCTGCTCCCGCGGAATAGACACGGCCGTCAATTGTGACAGCAATCCGGAAGATATGATCGCCAAAGCCAGCAATCTCCCGAATCTGCTCACCGTCTCCGACTGGCCACACTCGCAGTTTGCTGTCTGCGCCTCCACTTACAAGCGACTGGCCATCCGCCAGAAATGCCACAGCGTAGACCGGTTCCTTGTGATTCGTAAACGTCCTGCGCGCCTCCCCCGTTGCAGCATCAAAAACGCGGCATGACTTGTCATAGCTGGCGGAGGCAATCCGGTCACCTGCAGGCGACCATGCCACATCCATTACTGAGTCAGCGTGGTCCTCAATGATCCGCAGAATTTGTTGAGTCTCCATATCCACGATCGTGATTTTTTGGTCGGCGCCACCGGCAGCCAGACGCATCCCGTCGGGGCTGATGGAAACTGCATAAACACTGTCGGTTGTGCGAATGGGTGTCCCCAAGTGAGTTCCGTCCGCCACACGAAACAGTTTCACCTCTCCCAGTTGACCAGGTGTCCCTGCCGCAATAACAAGTGTGGCACCATCGGCAGTGAATTCCACATCGTTGACGCGTTGAGCTACATTCGTGATTCGACGAACCAGCCTGCCGTGACGACTCCACAGTAGCACTTCGTGGTAGCCGGAAGTGGCCAGCAACAAACCGTCGGGCGAGAACGCCGTCGTCAGCACCGGTATTGGAACTCGATAGGTCGCTGGAGAAAGTGGCTGCGGCAGCTCCGGCATGATATCAAACAGATCTCCCGACGCCGCTGCGGCGGCGTCCAGAGGCGCACCAACCTCAACCCACCGGCGTATCATGTCAATTTCGTCCATAGCCAGCGGATCGGCGTCTTTGGGCATGGATCCGTCCTGCACCATCGTCAGCAACAGAGAATCGTCAGCATCGTGAGGCGTCAGCACCGGACCGGAATCACCTCCCTTCAGCAGGGCCGCGAAGGAATTCAGATTTAACCTTCCGCTGGCCGTTCGAGTATTATGGCAGGCCGTGCAGCGACGCGCCAGAATCGGTGCAATGTTTCGTGAGAACGATACAAACCGTCCCAGAGGCTCCTGTGCCTGTTCTGCCTGACTCTGTAAACCGACCCAAACACGGTGAAGCCCCTCGACGACAGCTTCAACTTCCGCTTTCATTTCCTCGGTTTTCCTGATGTCCGTTACCAATTGCTCTTTTTTCGCAGTGAACTTCCGGACAACTTTGTGCTGTTGCTGACTGGCGACCATGAGTCTCACCACTTCCCTCTGCTGCGCAAAATGTTGCTGGCTGAGCGATGAATGTGCGTCCGCCCTCGTTCGACGAACCGATTCCGCAGCCACATGTACCGCAGCCGCTGCGACCCGTTGCTCCCGTGCTTCGTGGACACACGCCATCTTCTCATCCAGAATTTGGTCAGCGCGTGTATGCAAAGGAGTAATCTGATCCAAAATGGTGCGCAGTGTGTTGACTGCCTCCGGGGTACTGGCGGTGGAAATCTCCGCAGCCTGCTGCATGACCGTGATCGAATCTTCAATCACTGTCGCTGTGCCTGTCAGACGTTCCAGCGTCCGGCGAGCACGTCTGGCATCGAGCGATGCCTGTTGCAGCAACCGCTGGCCCTCTGACAGTGCTCGGGATGTCTGTAACGCTCCCGACCGGGCTTCCTCCAGCGCAAACTCGGCTTCCGCAGTTGCCAGATTCGCCGCCTCCAACATTTGCTGTTTTTCTTCGGCCTGCCTGGCAATGGCGTCCGCCTGGCGATCAGCCTGGCGAGCCGCCTGATCAGCACTGAATGACTCCTCGTGCAAATCCGACAGTCGAGCATCCCATTGGAGGATCTCAGCACGGCGTTCATCCAGTTGTTTCAGGCCTGCGTCTGCAGTAGCCTGGAGTGCATCCGCAGACCGATGGATTTCCAGTTGAGATTTCAGAGCGGCAACGGCAGCAGCAGCTTCGGACTCGTTTGTGGCGGCAAGCTTCTGTGCTTCCTGATGTGTAATCAGTTGCTGGACAGCCCTGTCCAGTTCAACTTTGAGTCGATCGATTTCTTTTTGAGCAGCGACGGCGCCACCGGCTTGCAGCCGATTCTGCTGGGCTGCGGCAGACTCCGCTGCGGTCCGTTGTTCCAGGTGTTGTCGGATCGCCCCAGTCGCTGCTGACTCTGAAGGGGTTGTTTTATCAGCCGCTCCCGCTGACTGCAGAAACGCCCCCAGCAAAAGGATAATACCCGCACGGATCTCCCTGTGATTTGAGCCGTAGCCGCTTTTGGTCAACGCGGATGAATTCGTGCAGGTCTTTGTCAAAACCATAACCCCGGGATTCCGTTATCTGCCACATGTTGCGAAAAATCAACACACCTGCAAAAACCTACGGTTCCCCTGGGGGAACGCACTGTAAAGGTTACCGGAATCGGACCAGTCCACCCATTCAGACAGAATTGATCAGCCCATTCACTGGACTCAGAAGAATCTGCGCAGGCAGAAAGCTCGGCACAAACGAACACGCCGAGCTTCCGACAATATGCAAGGATAAATTTCCAACCTATTTACGGTGACGAATCTTGGCCCGCATTCTGCGTTTCTTTCGACCAACTTTGCGTCGTCCTTTCCCACTCTTCTTCGTTCCCATGCTCCACAGTTCTCCGGATGATTGCGCACACGACGATCGATCAAATACTTCCACTCGACTCACTTATTGTAACTCGGTTCTGCCACCGCAGCAAACTCAGCCAGTGATGACTGCTGAAATCGCGAATTCCAGGACCATCATAGCCCCCCGAGCTGACGGACAGCCTCGTAGGCGACTGTGTTCACAGTGCTGGCCAGATTCAGGCTCCTCACCTGCCTGTGCATTGGCAGTTTGAGTCGCCTGTTCGGACATTCTGCCAGAATCGACGGTGGTAATCCCCGAGATTCATTGCCAAACAGCAGGATATCCCCCACCTGAAACGCGGCTTCCCAGACAAACCGCGTGGCTGATTTTGTCAGGTACCAGACAGAAGCATCAGGTAACCGCTGCCTTAGATCCTGCCAGCTGGACACGACGTCCCAGTCCAGATGTTGCCAGTAGTCCATTCCGGCCCGTTTGAGATACCGATCTTCCAACCGAAACCCTAACGGTTCGATCATCCACAACCGAGCGCCGACAGCCACACACGTACGACCGATATTACCAGTATTCTGAGGGATTTCAGGCTGATACAACACGATGTTCAGGAGTGGCTGAGTCATATCGGCAGACGGAGTGGGGGAATGGACGGCCGTCACCAAATGCATTTCAACGGAAATCAATAGAACATGGATGGCCGTTAGCGCGTCACAATGTTGCACGTTCCTGCCGACGCACAAAACGAACCGGGCATTATCTTTAGAATTCGTCCGGAAACGCAGACACGTCATCTATCCGCAGAATTCATCTGAAATCCGTTCCTCTCTGAACCTGCCAAGGCAATCGACCAGTCCCACGCCCCCCAGTACTTTTGGAAGCCTTCTGATGCGGCAATCGTTTTTCTGCTTTGTTGTGTACGTCCTGTTGCTGGGAGACATTTCCTCAGCCACAGTTTCAGGTGCACTGACCAAAGAACAACGGCATGAGCTTGGCCGGATGTCCAAGGAAGCCCGAACTGTATCCGGACTCGTCCGACGAAAACAGATCGAGGACGCCAAAACCATCATCGGACAGCTGGAGCAGCGAGTATCAGAACTCAACATCGAAGACGGCGACCGTGCTCGCGTCTGGACAGTGTTTCAAAGAAATCTGGAGAGAGCCCGTAATGCAATCCCGGTGAGCTTCGAATCAGAAGTTGCTCCGATTCTTTCTGCAAACTGCATTCGCTGCCATGGTGCTGACAAGGCAAACGCAGGTCTGCGACTGGACACATTTGAACATCTGTGGCGCGGCGGACGCAGCGGAAGGATCCTGCTACCAACTAAACCTGCCAACAGCCTGATCATGGCTCGACTCACGGCAGCTGACGACCGGCATCGCATGCCACAAAACGCTGACCGCCTGAAGGATGCAGAACTGAAAATGGTCAGAAAATGGATTGCCGGTGGAGCTGTTTTCGATGGCAATGACCGCGACGCTCCAATTGGAGATTCGACAAGAGATCCGCCAACTCCAGTTACGATCGTGATGGCCGATGGTTCTGAGACCGTCTCATTCAAAAACGATGTCGCACCGATCATGGTGAATTTCTGTCTGCGCTGCCATCAAGGCAATGACCCGCGTGGAGGGTTTTCGGTGGTCACGACGGAGGACGTGCTTCGTGGCGGAAACACTGGTAATACGATCATTCCTGGTGACTCCGACAAGAGCTATCTCTGGAAACTGGTGGGCCTGCAGGATCCAATGAAAATGCCACCAGGCCAGGCACTCCTGAAACGGTCACAGGCAATGACCATCAAACGCTGGATTGATGAAGGTGCTCATTTCGACGGCGACAGTCCCAGTGCCGCTTTGCGCAGCATGGTACCTACTGAGGCCGAAGCGGCCGCTGCCGAACTGGCGACAATGACTGAAAATGATTTTGCCCGGCGCCGTATTGAACAAGCGTCGATAATGTGGAAACGCATCGCTCCGCGGGAAAAATCAGAGTCGGTCACCACGGACAACTTCTTCATCTGCGGTAACGTTGGAACGGAACGTCTCAACCATCTGGCCAGAATGGCGGAAGCTCAGACTGTTCGCCTTCAGAAACGGCACAATGGTGCAGGAAATCCATGGCGTGGACGAATGATCATTTTTGCCACCAAAGACCGTTTCGAATACACGGAGTTCAACACTGTACTGCGCAAGCAGCCAACACCGGAGGCTATTCATGGCCACGTTGTCATCGCCCCCCAACTGGACGAAGCCTACATGGCGTTCCATGACCAAGACACTCCAGCTTCAACGCTCGAACTCGGCACCGACCAGCTTCTAAACTCACTGATTGCTCAGGCGTGGCTGGCCCGTGATGGATTGCCTCTTCCGGACTGGCTGCAGCAGGGTTTCGGTCTGACCGAATCGGGTGCCAGAGGCAGATTTTTTTCCGGACTCAAACCACAGGCACTGCAATCCGCCAGAAAACTTGGTTCACCGAATGCGATATTCAACAATCGGGCATTTCCCCCGGAAGACGTCCCCCTCGTCGGTGCTCTGCTGACACGATTCCTGCAATCTCGGGGAAAAGAAAAATTCACGGAATTCGTTGAATCCGTGGGCACCACCTCCAGTCCGGCACAGGCAATCACCAGCGTTTACGGACTGTCTGCCGACTCAGTCGCAAAGGCATTCATCACCAGCCTTGCGCGTTAGATGTCATACTTCGTGTATCGGACAGCTCTTCAGAGACAAAACACCGGTCCCTGTCTGGCCGGACTGCAGTCTCCCCAATCCACACCTGTGTCGCGATGTCAACAGACTAAACTGCGGAACGACGTTTGACGAATACCGGTCACATTCACGCCGCTGCCGATCAGCAAATTATTCTCATATGCCCAGGTGTAGAACCGTCCCGTTTTCTCCGGTGGTAAAGCTCGCAGATCGTCGAACCCCGCTTCAGTGAACCAACTTTGAAGTTCTTCAACCGTGTGATGGTGCTGGTAATCCGGTGCCCACCAGTCGAATGTATCGCAGACACGATTCTCGTAATTTGGATGAGCGCTAAAATTGACAATTTTGTTCAGCGTCCTATTCACAATCGGTGTCCCGCCTAACACTGCTCCCCCATGACAGAACGGTCGTAACACACTCTGAGGCACTCGCGTGGTGACAGCTCGCAGTCCACTGTTAATCCATTCCTGCCACCAGCGGTTGCGTCGATACAACCAGACTGAATACCGGCCACCTGGCCGGACCATCTGAGCCACGGCGTCGAACACAGCCCGAGTATCGACATCGTGGTGCATGACTCCGATCGAAAATGCGAAGTCGAATGATTCGCGTTCCAGTGGCAACTGTTTCAGATCGGCCTGAGCAAACTTCACATTGTCCAAGCTTGCACAAAGCCTGCGTGCCTTGTCGACGGCCAGCGAGTGATCTACCGCGACAACCTGTGCTCCAGCTTCTGCACAGATCTTTGAATAACGCCCGCCACCGCATCCAGCGTCCAGAATCCGCATTCCCTGAAGTTTACTCAGAGACATACCGGTCTTGGCTTCGAATGTCGCTCGATCCTCGTCGTCGTGAGCCACATCAAACCGATTCCACTGATCACCGAAGCTTCGCAGGTGTTGATCAGAAACGAAGCGCGGAATATGGTCGATGAAGCGACCAACCACTTCACCATCGGCTGCCAGCAGTGCCTGTTGACCGGCATCCCATCGCAGAATACTCCCGTCCGTCGGATCGCGAAGTTCAGCCAACAATTCCGGTGCATCCATAGATCTGCCTGACAGCTGCCACTCTTCACAGCCGAGATCAGAGCTCCAGTTCCTCCCGGTCTTCCACAAATTCAGTGTGAAGAAAAATCTGTCACAGGCCGCCGAGGAGCCCGACATGACAGGTGAGCTCCATCGGAGGCTAACAGATAACACTGCGAATGAGAATTCGTGAGCTGAGGCAGCAGTTCCTGACTCCATCCGCCGTACGACTGAAGAACTCCCCGGCCAAGCATTATGCTTAGAGGAAATTTTCGACTGTGCGGCGATCGAGGTCCGGATACCCCCTCCGGCGTATATCTTCCATTCACTCAGGCGGGGTCCCCTGGAACTGTGTCGGTGCCATGTAACAACGAAGAAATGTGCTATGCCAGTTTCCGCTCACGAATCCAGTCTGTATGAAACTTCTCACCCCGAGGCTTGTCGTTACGCTCATAGGTATGAGCACCAAAGTAGTCGCGCTGTGCCTGCAGCAGATTGGCAGGCAGGGACTCTCTGCGATAACCATCGAAATATGTCAACGCCGCTGAAAATGCAGGAACAGGCAGTCCGAGCTGCACAGCCGTGGAAACGACGCGTCGCCACGACGGCTGCGCCTTGTCGATGGCCTCCCTGAAGAAGTCATCCAGCAGCAGGTTTTCGAGATCAGGATTCCTGTCGAACGCGTTCCTGATGTCCTGCAGGAAAACCGAGCGAATTATGCAGCCACCGCGCCATAACAGGGCAATTGGCCCGTTGTTCAGTTTCCAGCCGAACTCTCTGGCTGCCGCATTCAACTGGATAAAGCCTTGAGCATAGCTGACCAGCTTCGATGCATACAGCGCCTGCCGCACGTCGTCGATGAACTGTGGTTTGTCACCCTCAAATTCTGTCTTTGGTCCGGACAGCACTGCGGACGCACGCACGCGTTCGTCCTTCTGAGCTGACAGGCAGCGCGCATAGACAGCTTCTGTCACAAGTGTTGTAGGCACTCCCAGTTCCAAAGCGTGCTGACACATCCAGCGGCCAGTACCTTTTTGACCGGCGGTGTCAAGAATTTTGTCCACCAGATCACCATCAGAGTGTTTATCACCGACCGTGAAAATGTCGCGGGTGATCTCAATCAGATAGCTGTCGAGATCACCTTCGTTCCATTCCTTGAAGACTTCATACAGTTCCTGGTTCGACAAATTCATACTATGTTTGAGAATGTAATAGGCCTCGCAGATTAACTGCATGTCGCCATACTCAATCCCGTTGTGGACCATCTTCACATAATGGCCGGCTCCCGCTTCACCCACCCAGTCGCAGCAAGGAATGTCATTGTTCTCACCGACCTTGGCGCTGATCTTCTGCAGGATATCCCTGACAAATGGCCAGGCATCAGGATGTCCACCCGGCATGATACTGGGGCCCTTGAGTGCACCTTCTTCGCCACCGGACACTCCGGTACCAATGAAACGAAAACCTTCTGCGGCCAGCTCTTCATGACGCCGATTGGTATCCGCGAAATCGGCGTTGCCGCCATCGATGATGATGTCGCCCTGATTCAACAGTGGCTTCAGCTGGTTGATGACCGTATCGCAGGGGTCACCTGCCTGAACCATGATCATCACACGACGCGGAGACTTGAGATTGTTGACGAAGTCTTCAAGCTGCCTGTACCCGTGAATCCGGTCGGGAGTCCCGTCCCGTACGACGCCCTCCGGGCGGCTGCTCAGCCCTTCAATGAACTCTGTCATCTTCGCTGTGGTGCGATTGTAGACCGCAACGTCGAACCCCTTGTTGGCCATATTCATGACCAGATTCTGGCCCATCACTGCCAGACCGATCAGACCGATATCGTGTTGCGACATAATTTTTCGTTCTAAAACCGGAACAACGACTGAACCGGCCCATAAAGATGATGACCAAAACTGTCGGTTCCGCAGTTGTCACCAAGTCAACGCTGAATTCGAGCCGATCCGCCGGATGCAAATGCTTCTACCTGCGAGATCGTGGCCATTGTCGTGTCGCCGGGGAAGGTTGTGAGCAGCGCTCCATGAGCCCAGCCCAGATCCAGGGCTGTCTGTGGATCTTTTCCACTAAGCAAACCATAAATTAAACCGGAAGCGAATCCGTCTCCGCCGCCAACGCGGTCCAGCACATCCAGTTGCGCTTCTTTGGCCCGATAGGTTGTCCTGCCGGACCACAGGACGGCACTCCAGCGATGTCGATTGGTTGACTCAACGTCCCGCAGTGTTGTGGCAACGGCTTTCACGTCAGGGAACTCCTTTGCCACATCTTCCATCATGCCAAAAAACGCGGATGGATCGAGTTTGGACTGCGATTCCACGTCCTGGCCTTCCAGCCCCAGTCCCTTTTGCAGATCTTCTTCGTTTCCGACGAGCACATCGCAGTGCTCGACGATTTTTCTCAGCGTCTCCTGGGCTCTGTCCAGCCCTCCACTGATCGCCCACAACTTAGCACGGTAGTTGAGGTCAAACGATGTAATCGCCCCCGCCGCCCTAGCGGCCTTCATACCTTCAATGATTACTCCTGGAGTCGTTGAAGACAAAGCGGCAAAGATGCCGCCGCTGTGAAACCAGCGCACGCCACCGCCAAAGATGCTGTCCCAGTCGAAGTCGCCCGCCTGGAGCATCCCGGCAGCTTCATTACTGCGGTTGTAAAATACAACGGGAGCCCGTACGCCGCAGCCCTGATCGCTGTAAACCGTAGCCATGTTGGGACCACGCACTCCGTCGTGCTCGAATCGCTTGTAGAACGGCTTTACACCCATAGCGCGCACGCGTTCGTGAATCAGATCCCCAAGCGGGTTGTCCACCATCGCAGTGGCAATACCAGTGTTGAGCTGGAAGCAATCGGCCAGATTGGCAGCACAATTGAACTCACCGCCGCTGACATGGACGGCCAGCTGATTGGCTTTGCGAAACGGAATTCGACCAGGATCCAATCGATGGACCATCGCCCCCAGAGAAACAAAATCGAGCGCGGCGCTTTCAAGAATGTTGAGCATAGTTGCTGCAGACTATCTAGTCAGTGCACAGAATACGGCCCGGCACCCGTCTCAGGTAACACAGCGTGTCAAACCGATGGAAAAACAGTGGATCCAAATAAATTCGGGGGTTCCCGGTTGCAGATCCGAGCCAAGAAAGGCCGTATGGTAGGGAACCCAGTTCCGAATTCAAAAGAAAGCGATTGTTTCACCTGGCCTTCCCGTAATTTGCTTTCATATTCCATCGGTTCCCAAAAATGTCTCTGATCGACACAGCCTGGTCCCCTGACCTGTTTGCCAGCCTGACCGACATCTGGAAGCAACAGCTGTCAGCACACCTGAGATCAGTCCAGGCCAATGACGAAAAAGTCCTGAACTGGTCCGAGCCCGCCGAAGCAGCGAAACTGGCAGCCGAGTTGATGGCCCGGGGACGATCGACGTCTTCCATTGAAGATTGCTTTGAGTCGCTCATTCGTCAGGCTCTGAGCGCAGGACAGAACCTGCAGCACCCGCGCTACATCGGTCATCAGGTTCCGGCTAATATCCCTCTGGCCGCTTTGTTTGATGCCGCTGGTTCCGTAACAAACCAGGTCATGGCCATCTATGAAATGGGACCGTGGGCGACTGCCGTGGAATGTGCAATTGTGCAGGCACTCACCGATAAGATCGGCTGGCAGTCCGACACAGCCGGAGGCCTGCTGACCAGCGGCGGATCTCTGGCAAACCTGACTGCTCTGCTCACCGCACGCAATGTGTGTCTGGCTGACTCCTGGGAAACCGGTGTCCCATCGGACGTCGTCCTCGTCGCTCATCCGGACACCCATTATTCCATTGCGAGGTCTGCCGGCATCCTGGGACTGGGCACACAACAAGTGGTCCGTGCCGCCATCACCAACGACCGACACATCGATCCGCAACAGCTTAGCAATCAACTTCGATCACTGAGGGAAGCAAACAAAACCGTCACTGCCGTCGTGGCCTGTGCCTGTGCCACGCCAATTGGAGCATTCGACGATCTCAATGCTGTCGCGGATGTCTGTGAAAACCAGGATGTGTGGCTGCATGTCGATGCTGCCCACGGTGCCAGCGCTCTCATGAGTCGTCAACACCGACACAAACTCACCGGCATCGAACGAGCTGACAGCGTCGTCTGGGATGCTCATAAGATGCTGTTCGTCCCCGCGTTGTGCGCCGCTTTACTCTACAAAAACCGTGCGCACAGATTCGAAACATTTCGTCAGGATGCACCCTATCTGTTCGACCCGTCCAATCCTGGCCTCGCAGACTACGACAGCGGAATTTCCACGATCGAATGCACCAAGCGAGCGATGGGGTTTGGCCTGTGGGGTATCTGGTCCCTGTTTGGCGAAGAACTGTTCGAGCAGATGGTCGATCGCACGTTCGAACGAGGCCATCAGCTTTGGCAAAAGCTGAATGATGCCGACGATTTCGAACCGCTTCACGAACCGGAATGTAATATCGTCGCGTTTCGATACTTACCACCCCACATCGCGAATGCCAGCGAGGAGATTCAGGACCGGTTTCAATTTGATCTGAGAACCCGGCTGATTCAGTCCGGCGACTTTTATATTGTTCAGGCCAAACTCAACGGCCGTTCAGTCCTGCGCGCCTGCGTAATGAATCCGCTGACCACTGAAGCGGATTTACAGGAATTACTCAATACGCTGCGTCGCCATGCAATCGACATGATGGCCTAACCTCCCGCAACACGTAGGGCATTGACTTTTTTGTGTGCGCAAACAGTTTGTGGAGTGAAACTGGCTCGTGGGTGGATTCCCGGACGCATGAATTGAATTTGAAAGCCTCTGTTCGGGAAGCCCGACTGAGTTCACGTCACCACAGTGCCCCGTGATATGCCCGGCGGTTTTCCTGAGACAATGACTTGCAACCGTTACAATCGATGCTGCCATCACGCTCCACGCGATTTGGCAGGCTGCAGACACGTCAATCGGATGACGTAACGTTCTGTGTCAGTGTGCGCATCCGTTCATCAGGGATGATAAGACGCCTGCGGAGCCGCAGTGTCCTGACAACAGTGCTGTCAAATTCAAGGCATTCGTAATCACAGTGGGGTTCTTACTGTCAGTCAAAAAGAACGACATTGAGCCAGTAACCCCATCAACCAGACGAATCAACGTTCAGAAGATCCTTGCCCTCCGCCGGACAACCAGGCCTCGATCTGCTCATGCTGTTCCCAGGTCGCACGCAGCCGAACACCGAATCGTTCCCAGGTCACCTCCAGCCCGGGAAACTTCCTAGCCAACTGTTGTTCTGCTGCTGCGCGGAGACGCCGCGATACCTGGTGACGGCGCTCCAGCAACACAACACCAAGCATGGGTATGATCGTGAATTCTGCGCTGTCTGCATCAATCCTAAACGTCAGGTCAAAATGACTCAGCAACAGAGTTGCCGATTCTGCAAACGGAATACCAGGAACCCGCCCCCCATGCCACAGATCATGGGGAACGGCATCAGGATTGACCGCTGTCAGCCCAGCGTCAGCCACCAGACTAACCACAATATCGCGAGGTGACGTCAGATCTCCCCACGTGAGTGGCTTAGCCGTCGACAACTTCCGGTAAATTTCCTTGTCGAACTGGCGGCGGTGATCAAGGATCATCGAACGATGATGTTCGCAAAACGTTCGCAATCGTCGGGCGGTGGCAGCCGGACCAATGTAGACGAAGGCTCGGTTAACAGAAAGAACTGCATTCGGCAATTCAGCTGTAACCTGCCGCAACAGTTCGTTCGTGGGCAAGAGATCCGTCCTGAACGTCAGTCTCTGAGACGGATCAACTCGACGATCAACTACGATGCAGATGCCGGACTGCTCCTGCAGCTTCAGTAGAATACTGCGGACCGAAGCGTCCTGCACGTTGAGTGCCCGACGGCTCTCAAGAGCCACCGTCAACCTGCGCCCCGTGTGCAGCTTCGCTCCCGTGACATGATCGGCACAAACGGAGCGGAACCCGGCAACCAAAAACAGGCACACCAAGCATGATCTTTTGAGTACGGTCAGTCGAACGACAGCGTCTGGCGAACCATCGATCGCGAAATACAGCAAATGACCACCGAAACAGATTTCAGTATGGAAAGACACGGTGATTTCTCGTAGTTGTGATCGGGACTCATCGTTAGCATGAGGTGTCGGAGAGACATCGTCCAGTAAAAGTGAGTGATATGAGTACCAAGAAATCCCACGCAGTTGGAATCGACCTTGGAACCACCTACTCGTGTATTGCATGGCTCAACGAATATGGACAACCAGTCACAATTGCCAACCAGGAAGGGGAATTGGCAACGCCGTCCGTCGTGTTTATGGATGGCGATCAGATCGTTGTCGGAACTGAAGCTCTCCGCAACGCCATCGCCCACCCGGATCGTGTCATCCAGAATGCCAAGCGGTTCATCGGTAGGGATGACAACAGCTGGCAAATCGGAAATGCCACGTTCACACCGGAATTCATCTCCAGCCAGATTCTGAGAAAGCTACTGTCCGCTGCCAGCGATCAGGTCGGAGAAATCACTGAAGCCGTGATCACCGTCCCGGCACAGTTCGGCGATACTCAACGGCACGCCACGATTCAGGCAGGACATTCGGCGGGCCTCGAAAAAGTTGAAATCATTAACGAACCAGTTGCCGCCGCACTGTGCCATGTGCTGGGGGGTGAGGGACTGGCCTTTACAGAACTGGCCATCGACCAGCAGCTTCTGATCTTTGATCTCGGCGGAGGAACGACCGATCTCTCAGTCATAAGCTACACGAACGATCAAGTCCGTGTGGTTGCTTCCGACGGTGATCTGGATCTGGGCGGTCTGGACTGGACCAATATTCTGGTTAATGCGGCTGCGGAAAGATTCGTAAGTGACTTCAACAAAGATCCTCGTCAGGATCCGGAAAGCCATCAAGCCTTGACGCTGGAGGCCGAACAGGCGAAACGCAGTCTCTCAGTCCGGCCGCGGACCGCGGTCACAGTTCAGCACGCCGGCAATCGGCAGACCTATCAGATAGAGCAGGAAGAATTCGAACACCTGAGCAGAAAATTACTCCAACGAACCACCGCTGTTGCGCGCCGCATTCTTGCAGACACCGGTCTTGGCTGGGCTCGGATCGATGTTCTGCTCATAACCGGCGGTGCCTCCAGAATGCCAATGGTCAGGACGTTGCTGCACAAAATCAGTGGACGCACATTGAATTCCATACTCTCACCCGACCAGTCCATTGCTCACGGTGCCGCTTACTACGCCGGAATGCTGCTGTCGAACAGCAAATACGCGCGAACAGTGTTCCGTTCTCACGCCTCGTCGCGACTCTCGAAGATTCGTCAGCAAAGTGTCAATGCCCGCGCCCTAGGCATCATGATTCGCGACGCTGAGTCAGGCGATCGCATTCCCCACTATATGATTCCTCCCAATTCGCCTCTGCCGATTTCAAAAACACGTAGGTTCGGGACCGTTGTTGAGAACCAGACAACTGTGCACATCCGCATTGTGGAAAGCGGGGCGAGCCCGGAAAAACCTCCCATGGAACTCAGTGAGTTTTGTCTCACGAACCTGCCCGCAGGGCTGCCGGCCGGCAGTCACGTGGAAGTAACCATCAGCTATGACAAACAGGCGCGCGTTCACGTGGCAACTCGTGAATTGTCTACGAACACATCAACCGAAGTCGAATTCATCCACCAGGAAAACCTGTCCAGCCAGCTGCAGAATTCCTCAAATTCCATCACATTCAAAGAGCCGGCTGATCCGGCCACGATTGAACCCGACGTGACACCCATCGGGCCACCACTAACCCGGAAAAATCAAGCACCGGCCAATACGAAGAATTCGTCAGCAACAGTGGCAGGTCATTGGGAAAAACCCGGCAGCCCTGAGATGGACTCGCGCGAAGAAATTGTGTTGCGATGCCGCGCCTGTAACGGCCCGCTGAATCAAGACGGCGAATGTGAAAATGAGGGGTGTTTCACAGATTCCCGAGCGCTGCGAAAATGGGTTGCGTCGACGAGCGAACCCGGGACGTCCACCGCCAGTAAGCCTGCGGATGAGTTTTGGGACCTTGTCGACGAAGAATAATGATGTCGTCACACCGACGATACCGACAGACAAACAACAGGAATCCCGCTTTCTGGTTTGACTCGTCTGAAGACAGTCAAATTGTCTACAGCACCTGCCGTATTTTCTCCAGAAAGATTTGATTGGAGGGGAACTTGTCCATCGTCTTCGTCATCTGTTCCATTGCTTCGACCTCACTGAGTGAAATCAAGCTGCGCCGCAGCATGGTGACTCCTTCCAGGATTTCCGGAGCCAGCAGTTTCTCTTCACGGCGAGTCCCCGATCGTGAAACATCGATTGCCGGCCAGATTCGGCGGTCAGCCAGATCCCGGCTCAGCACCATTTCCATGTTCCCTGTGCCCTTGAACTCCTGAAAAATTGCGTCGTCCATTCGATTATTGGTTTCGATGAGCGCCGTCCCGCAGACCGTCAGTGAGCCGCCTTCTTCAAAGCGGCGAGCGGTCCCGAACAGTTTTTTCGGAATATCCAGAGCACGAATGTCGAGTCCGCCTGAACCGGTCCGACCAGTGTTGCTCCATTTATTAAACGCCCGCGCCAGTCGAGTAATGCTGTCAAGCAGGATGAAAACATCTTTGCCGGATTCCGCCACCCGCTTTGCACGCTCAAAAATCAACTCACTGAGGCGAATATGGCTTTCCACGTCTTCGTCCAGCGACGAAGCTACCACTTCACCGCTGACCATTCGTCGCATTTCGGTAACTTCTTCCGGTCGCTCATCGACCAGCAGGACAATAAGGTGGATTTCCGGATGATTTTCACTCACCGCATTGGCAATGTCCTGCAACAGCATTGTCTTACCGGTGCGGGGAGGCGCCACCAATAATGCGCGCTGTCCCTTGCCAATCGGGCACAGCAAATCCATAACTCTCATGGTGACCGGCTGCGGTCCTGTTTCCAGGCGAATCTGCTCGAACGGATTGACTGGAGTCAACTCATCGAAGAACCGGACCTCAGCATACTCCTCGGGTGTGTATCCATCGATCAATTCAACTTCTCTGACACGCGGCCCCTGGTTGCGGGACCCCGGACCAACATCCGTCTTCAAAAGCACACCCGCTCTCAGGCCGAATCTGTCGACGACCGAACTCGATACGAACGGATTTGAGTCTTCTGCAGCATAATTCTTGCCGGGATCACGAAGGAACCCATAACCTTTCGGATGCAGTTCCAAGACCCCCTCAAATGGTCCTTCAATCGGCTCACCACCGGACTGAACCGATCGGCCACGACGAGCTACTCCACCGCCACCGCGGCGGTTGTCCCGGCGACCATCTCCACGACGACCGTCACTGCGGCGACCACCGCCGCGACCACCACCACCGCCACCGCCACCGCCACCGCCACCGCCACCGCCACCGCGACCGCCGCCACCGCCACCGCCACCGCCACCGCGATTGTTTTCGTAGCGCGGTCCCTCAGGTCCTCCGCGACGTCGACGACGACGCCTTCGGCGTCGCGGTGCATCACCGCCTTCTCCGTTATCCGATGACCCCTCCTGCCCATCATCCGAATCGGCTTCAGACACCGCCGGAACATTTACATCGTCGACAGGACCGGGTTCTGCGTCTTCGCCCTCAACTTTTCTGCGAGAGCGACTACTGGTGCGTCGGACGAGAGATTTTTCTTCGGCCTCTTCACCGTTCACACCATCCCCAAATGCCTGTTCGGACTGGGATGACTCGTCCACGACATCCTCCGTCTTTGCACGGCCGCGACGCTTGCGAGTCGTCGACCCCGTTTCACTTTCTGATCGGGCGGAACTGCTCGGTGGCATAGACTCAATTTTCCATAGGTGGCCGGAAGCGGGACTCAGACAACTGAGGAGCAGTATGGACCTGAGACTTTATGGCAGCACGTGAACCACTGGAACACTCATGCATCCACGCATTCCCTTTAGGCAGACACAAATCTGGACAGCAAAACGCAAAGTCGCAAGAACTCGAACACAGTCGAGGTTGCAAGGCGACCGAGTACGCACCCAGCAGATACATCACCGGGTATCACCCAAATCCCAGACGACTAAACCTGAGAAACCCTATGCAAACACAAAATCCCACGGTCACTCAATAGCTGTGTGGAAACAGGGATCTTCCGGTTAAGCACGGCCGGAGGTTCGCGGAAGGCGAAACGAGCTGTTGGAACCAATTAAGACTGAGTTCCAGACTATGCGAAGATTCGTCGTGGGTCGCATATTCCAATCAACCAGCAGAATCTGATTAAAAGTTCAGGCAACCCTCATCGGAGCCCCAAACGACTCCAACTAACTGCAGTATTAACGCTTATTCGTTCCGTGTCAATCGATCTCCCAGGAATGTTCGACCGAACCACCTCTAACTTTTGAAGCTGCCACAGACCTCGCGACAGGAATTTCCTGGCAGATCACCCCCCGGCTGCAACTTGTCGTGCGTCGCGTGAAACCAAAAGATGACCGAAAACACCTACCGAAACGTCTGACCAGTGAGCTCCGAAGGCCTCACCGCATGCTGAATTCGAGTATATCGAAGCGGTCGAAGTTTGAATTCGCGGCGAGACTCCGCTGTCCGAAACAAATAAAGCTTCCCGTCGAAAAAAACACCGTATTTGATGCGGCCGGCGACAGCTCGCTGTTGTCTGAACAACACCACCGGATCACAGCCAAGGTTGCGAGGGGCATACCAGTCCGGGTTCCTCAGAAACTGAACACGCTGACTGTCACCACTGAAGTAATACAGCACACCACGATAACGTTCAGCCCGTGTGATGTCTCCTTTCACCCACCGCCTGTGCCCGGTCAGCATCACTGGACAGTAGCCGCTCAGGCCGATGATCTCCTCATCTGCCGATCCACCCGGCATTGGCGAAATCAATTTCACAGCCCGAGGCTGTCTTCCGGTCGGGATCAGGTCGGATTCCTCCATCTGTGTCATTGCGATTAGTCGACCACGGGCGGCCGTATCGCGAAGAATCAAAAGATACGACGTCCGTGGCACCATGCCAACACTCAATGTCGCCACCGAGCCGTCCGGATACACAACCATGTCGCGAGGTATTGTATCTGCCCCAAAACGATCCTTTAGATCCGGGCGTTCGGAAATGTTGACTTTAACGGCTGTCAGACCTTCCTGTAGAGCATACTGCACTGTGGGCGATGAAAAAACGCGTTGCTCCATCTGCCGGCATGGTCCACACCAAGAGGCATAAAAATGGATGAGTAATGGAACCTGCTGCTGAGCTGCTGCCTGTTCCGCTTCTTCAAAGGATTCCAGCCAGCTATGACCTGCCAGTGCAGTTCCATTGCTCAGGACTGTCAATACAAAAACAGACGATACAATCCGCCTCATGGATATTCCCGTCGCTGCTGCCGACTGAAATCATGATCCTGTGATTATCGCGCATCGCCGGCCCGGGAGTCATATCGACAGGAAATGACGGGTGTGTTGTGAATCGGCTTATGATTCCAGTACAAATTCGACTCCATGTCGGTTCCGCACCGGAATGCGCAGAAAATGACGGCTGACAAACCACCCAATGAATCTGCCAATCGCAACATCCGGTACAATTGGCCCCATTGCACCGGTTAGAGCCGAAGCGATCTCAACATTCCGGATGCTTTATGAAGTGTTTCGTCATACTCATCCTGAGGCACGGAATCGGCCACCACGGCACCACCGACTGGAAACGCCAAATGGCCGTCACGAAGCGTGAACGTGCGAATCAAAATGCTGCTGTCGAAGTCATTGGCGGGCCCACAATAAAACAAACTGCCGCAGTAAGCACCACGACTGATCGTCTCCAGTTCCGCGATAATCTCCATGGCTCGAATCTTCGGCGCCCCCGTGATCGATCCACCCGGAAAACAGGCCGCGCACAAATCCCAGGCATCGCAACCGGGTCGCAGCTCACCCACCACTGTTGACACCAGATGCTGCACTGTCTCAAACACTTCAATCTCACAAACACCCGTGACATCTACCGATCCGGTCCTGCAGACGCGTGAAATGTCATTCCGCAGAAGATCGACGATCATTACGTTTTCAGCTCGGTCTTTTTCACTGGCCGACAGCTCATCCGCCGTATAAAGATCGGCGATTGGTGACTGCTGCCGACGGCGGGTCCCCTTGATTGGTCGTGTCTCCACACGGTGCCCCTGCTCGACCTTCAAAAACCGTTCAGGTGAAGCGCTCACGACGGCGAAATCAGACATCTGCAGCAAGCCACAAAACGGAGCCGGATTCCGCGACCGAATCTGTCGATACAAATCAACAGCCGATCCGGCCCATGGTGTCGTCAACTTCTGTGACAAATTTGCCTGAAAGATATCACCGGCTGTGATGTAGTCGATCACTCGCCGCACCGCGTCCAAGTACTCCGACTTCGAAGTTGTCGATTCAATCGGCACTCGATGTCTGTCACTCACACTGCCCGATTCGCCCAGCCGGTCGTCCCCCAGGCCCTGACGCCGGACATTGACGGCCTGCGGTCCAATGTCCGAGGCACCCGTTCTGCCACGCAGCGAATTCAAACGCTGCTTCACCCACTTCGTTCGTTCCAGCTGACGTCTGTGACTACTCCGCATATCGCCGGCAGAGCGAAACTTCTGACACGCAGCTGGATTCGAGGACCGTGCAAACGAAGCGGCCGAAGCTCTGCCCGTGCCGGGTTCCGAAGAAGTAACATCTGCCGATTCCGTGAGGCTGCCGGAATCAATGCACAATACATACAACCGCGCTGTCGATTCGATGTGATCCCATACGATGGCCCAGTCAAATAATCCGGCAACCAGCGCCGGGGTCGAAAACGAATCCGGCACTGTTTCCGGCAGCCGCTCAAAAGCACGCCCCAGGTCGTACGACATCATTCCGGTAACCCCTCCACAGAACGGTGGAAATTTGCGGTCTACCTCGATCTCCACGCGACGCTGCCAGCCTCGAAGCGTACCGAATGGGTCCTCGCCATAGGAACACGTCGGCAATACACATGTCTCTATCGGATCAGCCGTCAAAAACGTGTAACGACTGTCCTGTTCGCGCGCAGGAGTTGCGCTGTCGAGTAACACAACGAATTCTTCGTCCTGGAAGGCATGCAAAACGTCGACCACAGATAGCTGACCCGGGATCTCCTCACTGTGAATCAAACTGGTCACGTGTTCATTCATCCTGTGACTCTGACGCCGGACGATGATCTTGAACCGACGACGATGACGTCCAATCCCCCAGCAGGCCCCACTTTATTGGCTCGTCCTGAACATATTCCTTGCCGAGATGACGTGCCAGCTCCGCACGTGCCAGCTCATAACCCAGATAAAATGCATGATTGGCATCCACATCCCCCCGCACGTCACCGAGCGCCTGCGAAAACAAGCCAAATGCGTCCCCTCCCTGCCAGTGACCATCACGATTCATCAAATGCAACCCGGCAGATTCAGCGAAAATACGAAAGTTTGCATCCGTCAATCTGGCTGCCAGCGTCCCCAGTGATTCCGATGATTCCTCCCGTAACCGAGCATCCCGTAACATCACGAGAGAACTGTTCAGGTGTTTCGGAATCACCTGACTGGCTACGGCATAATGTGTCAACCGACGTGCCATGTCGAGCTCCGCCACAGACGACCGGCACCAGTTAATGACCTGAGTTGTCAGCACGCTGTGAATCCGCAGCTCCTCACAAATCGCCGTCAGAATCAGATTTACGCCCGCCGAATCCACCTCCGTCAATTCCGTCACATTGCCTGTCCCCATCATCATCTGCAAATCGGGATGCCTGGCGCGCACACTCATATAGCGCTGCAGTGACGCAGTGAATCCGACCCCGATGGGTTCAATGATCGGATCCACCCGGAAACGCACTCCATCTGCCACCAGTCGTTCCACGATGCGCTCCAGTGATTTCGTGTCGGATGGTGAATCAGGAATTGCCACGACTTCGGTTCCCAGCTGACTCACCCACTCGATGTTTGAATGGTTACAACTCAGGATCAACTCAGCGCCGGCCATGACCGCCTGTTCCACTTCAGCGCGATCGAAACTGTCGATCGAAATTCTCAGTCCCTCGTCCCGCAGCGCACGCACAATCTCACAAACTCGATCACTTGACTGCCCGGGCACGCAGCCGACGTCAATGATATCAGCTCCGTCTTTTGTCATCTCGAGCGCTTCAGCAATAACGATCCGGAGTGGCTGTTGAGTTGCATGGTTGATCTCAGCGACAACCTCAATGCTGTATTGATCCAGCGGCACGTGCCTGCGAGCTCCCAGGCCAAAATGCTCCGGGAGGTCGTGAAGATTCTTCGGGCCGCGTTCGAATGGTGTTCCAAAGTGGTGTTCCAGATCAGTCAGGTCTCCCTGACACCAGCCTGGCAGAATCACACGATCAACGTCGCCTGCAACACTCAACCGCCGCAACAACAAATCGGAATGCAGCAAAGCTGCCACCTGAATACCCGGCACAGAAATTTCAAACCGGAATCCCAGCTGCTGCGACAACCCGACCACCACATCGCGCAAACTCGCTTCAGCAAGCCGCCCGGTGACAAAAAGTATTTTGCAGTAATCAGTCTTCAGTGATTTAGTTTTCAGTTGCACGCCGCCGGTCTCGCCTCGATGGTTCAGCAGCGGCCCCGCTGTCAGGGAATTGACCAGTATCACACGACAGATGACTTGGTCACTTGAGATTATTTATTGGTCAATCGAGTCAGCGCACCGCTCCACCGTTGACATTGATCACCTGCCCCGTAACGTAAGCCGCTGTATCGCTCAATAAAAATCTCGCCATGTTCGCGATGTCCTGAGGTCGTCCCCAGCGTTTGAGTGGTGTTTCTTCCAGGACCCGCTGTTGCCAGTAATCGCTGGCCCCGTCACCCCATTCCGTTCGAATCCAGCCAGGAGCAATACAGTTGACGCGGACGTCCGGGGCCAGACTCAACGCCAGTGATCGACTGAACCCCATAATGGCGTTTTTGGCTGTGGAGAACAATTCGCCGCTGTCACCGTCCATACCACGGTCAGACTGATCCCAGCCAACTGTCAGCAGACAGCCGCTGCCCTGTTCTTTCAAATGTTTCCCAAACGTTCTGGCCAGTCGCACTGTGCCTCGAACATCGATGTCCAGCAATGTCTGCAACTTCACGAAATATTCAGCGTTTCGTGAATCCCCGGTGAGCAGATTAACTCCCGCGTTATTCACCACACCGTCCACTCGACCAGAATGACAGCAGGCATCAACAAACGCGTCGCAGGAATCATCATCCGCCAGATCCAGGGTAAAAACGTCCGCCGACCGACCCAGACCTCGAATCGAATCAGCAACTCGCTCGGCATCCTTCAGGGAGCTTCGACAGCTCACCACAATGTCTGCACCGGCGGAGGCACATTCCCGGGCGATCGCCGCCCCGATACCAGTCGACGATCCCGTCACAACAACGCGTTTTCCGTGCAACGACCCAAACATGGATCGAAGACTACCGCTCAGCATCACAAGTGTCACGCCCGCAAAACCAACATCCGCCAGTCACCGCGTTCCGGTCTTGTCACCTCTGCCCTCTCAGCTCGCTTATCCCGTCTTTTTTCCGGAATCCCTGCCACCATACGACTGAATCCTTCAGCCCGTGCATTTCGTGTGGTAGAAATCCGCCCCATAGGATGGGCTTATCCGCCAAGTTCGTGGCCGTTCCTTGCAGAATAGCCACTCCTGGCCGTCGCTCGCCTGCAATTCTTCATCACCGAACGGGTCGGACAGAAATGCCCAGCCTGCACTCGCAAGGGTCATTCCCATGACGAAGCAGCCCGCAAAACTGGCGCTGGCAAACGGTACCGTTTACACGGGCACCAGCATTGGTGAATCCGGAGAAATTCACGGCGAAGTCGTCTTCAACACCAGTATGACAGGCTATCAGGAGATCCTCACTGATCCGTCCTACAACGGCCAGATCGTGACAATGACCTATCCTCTCATCGGCAACTACGGCATCAACGAAGAGGACGTGGAAAGTCGAGGCCTCTTCCTCCGAGGCTTCATCGTCCGCGAAATCTGCGAACAACCCAGTAATTTCCGTTCCACAGAATCACTCGACGCTTATCTGAAACGGAACAACATCGTCGGTCTTCAGGGGATCGATACACGAGCGCTTGTGCGGCAGATCCGTATCGACGGTGCAATGAAGGGCATCATATCGACAATCGATCTCGACGATGAGTCGCTCGTCAAAAAAGCCATAGACAGCCCCAGCCTGATAGGAGCTGATCTGGCATCCGGAGTCATGCCGAAAACCTCCACCGCCTGGGATTCACCGCTGAACGATCTGGGCCGGCCGGCGCAAATTTCAGCCTGTGACAATCATCACGATGGTCCTCGCGTGGTCGCCATCGATTACGGCATGAAATGGAATATCGCCCGCTGGCTCACCGACATTGGTTGTCGCGTCACCATAGTACCCGGCAACTCCACCGCTGAAGAAGTCCTAGCGTTCAACCCGGACGGAGTCTTTCTGTCTAACGGTCCCGGCGACCCGGAACCGCTCCAGGACGCCATCAATACCATCCAGAGACTCCTTGGTGAGAAGCCGATCTTCGGAATTTGTCTGGGACTTCAACTATTGGGTCTGGCCGGTGGTGGCCAAATTTTCAAACTGCGGTTCGGTCATAGAGGCGCCAATCAGCCGGTGATGAACAAGGCCACCGGTAAAGTCGAAATCACTTCCCAGAACCACGGATTCGCACTCGACACTGAGACCCTGCCGGAGAACATGGAAGTCACACATATTAATCTGAACGACAGCACGATCGAAGGAATTCGCCACAAAGAATATCCGGCTTTCGGAGTCCAATATCACCCGGAAGCCTCCGCCGGTCCCCACGACAGCCACTATCTGTTCCACGAGTTCGTCGAAATGCTCTGAGGCCCGTCGCCGTTGAACGCGAACTGCCAGCGTGCTGTCACGGTCTCCTTATCTGACTCTGTCGTCTTTGTTCATTCCGAAGGTCAATCATGGCTTCCCAGCGAACCCTTATCCTAGTCAAACCCGATGGCATTCATCGCCGGCTCGTCGGCAGGATCATCTCTCGCATCGAAGACAAATGTCTCAGCATAGTCGCGATGAAGATGCTGCAGGTCACTCCGGAACTCAGCAGGCAACACTACGCCGAACACGTGGACAAGCCCTTTTATCCGCAGTTGGAAGAATTCATCACAGCAGCACCGGTTGTCGCCATGATAGTCCAAGGACCGGAAGCTGTCTCCGTAATGAGAACTGTCATAGGCTCCACGAACGGCCGTGACGCAGCTCCTGGAACCATACGTGGTGATTACGGCTGTAGCCGGCAGATGAACATGATTCACGGCAGCGACAGCGAAAAATCGGCGGCGCGCGAAATCGACATCTACTTTAAAGCGAATGAGATCTGCGAATACACAGCCGTCCTCAACGCCTGGTCATTCGCAAAAGATGAAGTCTGACCCCAATCGGATGCGAGCAGACTCGCCCATTGCCGGACGGCGCGCATCACGCATCGCATGGAATCTCATCTTAGTGCAAGAACCTGCCGGATTCACAGATTGTCTGTTCGTGGGTTGCGTGTTTTGTCGCGGCCGAACTCATGTTTCACGTTTGGTGGAGATCTCGACAAGTTTGCGTTCTTGAGCTTTCCAAAGCTGCGGCAACAATCTCGACTTCCCTGCATCTTATGCAACGTCGGCACGAAGGAATTGTACGACGATCGAGAAGGCAAAGTCCCACAAAAGAAACGACAGCAGCTGGTTAATAAGTTCGGGTCAAATCCGGACTGCAGAGTGTTCCTGTCCACCAATGCAGACAGCACCGGCCTGAATCTGCAGGCAGCTGACACTGTCATCAATGTCGATCTGCCCTGAGATTCCACTGTGCTGGAGCAGCGCGTCGCGAGAGCCCGCCGCATGGACAAGAAAGCACCGGCTCTGGCCGTTGTGGACTAAGAATCCAGTATTACCGAAGTCGATCCGCAAAGTAGCATCGAAGAATTAAAATCATCTCTGGCGGTACTGCCGGGTGCTGTCCCGGAAGCCGACACCGACGAAAGTATGAAATGTGACAGTCAGGAGGAATCGGCCAGACTGGCCTGAAAAGAAGAAGTCGATCAGGCAGGCAGACAGGTATTGACGGCCGCCTTTGGGTCCCTCAATCAAATCCTGCCTGCATCTGACGCTGCACCGCCACCCGAAATTGTTTCAGCCGTCCGACAGCAACTCACTGATTATGCCGAAACCGACGCTGAGGCTCAAAAATGACTCTTCCCTCCGAAGAGGCCCTCAACGATTTTGTCAGAACCCTAGCCCGACCGGAATAACTCAAGCGATCATTTCACATCCACTGGCTTGTTCTGCGACTGACTGCACAGCACATACGCCAGCAAATCCAGGACTTCGTCTCGCTGCAACTGGTTGAGCGTCCCCTTTGGCATCGTGGATACTTTCGACAAGACACGTTCTTCAATGTCGGACTTCAGGATCATCTGTGACTCCGCAAACGATTCGTGACCCCGCAGGATAATTGCTTCATCCGTTTCCGACTGAACACGTCCCTGCACGACGCGCCCTTCCGTGGTGACGATAATTGTTTCTGCATATTTGTCTGCGATTTTGGCCGATGGCAAAATAATCGCCTGCAGGATTTCTTCCGGCTTCAATCGTTCAGCAACCCCTGTCAGATTCGGGCCGATGCCGGCGAGTTCATCCTGAATCCGGTGGCACTGACCGCATCCAGCGCTCTTAAACAACGGCTTACCTCGATCAGCTGCAGCACCATCCGGGATCTGCGAAAGCTGCTCACTGAAATCAGCGACTGTCCAGACTCGCACAAACTTTCGATCCGACTCCAACGACTCGATCCACTGCCGAAACAGTTCAACAGCACCTGTGTCCACTCGATTCGAAACCAGAGGCGGCATTTGGCCGCGACCACGCCGAGATAGCCGTGCCAGCATTACAGACTGGCCGGGTTCTCCCGGAGATATAATGCGCGGCTGAGCCAGACCAAACGTAGTGTGCTGAGGAAACTTTGACAGCAGCTCCATGTCCTCAAGCTGCGTCGAATACCTCAGTTCCAAACGCGCATTTCCGCCGCCCGCCGGGATATGGCAACCCGAACAATTGGTATGCAGATACGATTTCACTCGTGACTCCAAAGGCGCCACGAGATCATTCGGATTCACCAGTTTCTGCTGTTCGTCAACCGATGCTGGTGAACCTGAGACTAATCCAATGTGCTTCAGTGTTCGCAGCTGGTTGTCCTCAATCGCACCGTATTTGTGGTTTCGATCCGTCTGCAGCCGAGTCAGTCCCAGCACAAAACTTGCGGCACGGCTGTGACACGACATGCATTCTGCACGGGCAGGAATCCGCCAATTCTGTACTGAACCGGGAGCACCACGGATCTGAATATCCTTGCCTGCGGTATGAACCAGCACTGCCTCATCCTGATTTTCATTCCACTCATATGTATATCCGGACCATTCGCCCTGCTGCTTCGTCAGAATTCGTGTTTCTATACGACGTTTTGAGGAAAACGTTTCAGCACCGTCAACCGTCATCGAAAGTGTTTGGACGAGGACCACTCCATCGGGAAAGCCCCAGCCACCCAGCTGACTTCCGGCAATTTGCAAATCATCGGGCAGAGCAACAAATCTTTCAGCTACCGCCCCGTCGTTCCATCCAGGCGAAATCACTTCATACGAGATGACGCCTGGCGCCACCGTATGGTCTCGGACGGAAGTAAAAATCCCGGTATCACTCAGTTTCCCTGGGAAAACCGGGTTGGTGTCACGTGCAGCTGCCGTAATGGCCTCCAAACGATAGATCCCACCCGCATAGTCGACCACAAGTAATTCACCACGATGCGAATTCGAGAATCCAACAATCTGCAATGTCGTGTCCGCGATCTCCTGATGATATGTCACCTGCGTACCATCATGCCGGCCGGCCCAGATTTTGCCGGTCGAATAGTCACCATAAACGTAGGCTCCCTGCAGTTTCGGAAGTCGATCACCGTAATAAACAACTCCACCGGTCAAAGAACGCGATTCTGTATGGTGATGTTCGAATGTTGGAACAACCAGCTGACCAGGGCCAATTTCCCGGTGGGCATAAAACGGATGGCTGCCTTCATAAACACTCCATCCGTAATTTTCTCCTCGCCTCAGGAGATGAGCTGTCTCCCACAGGTCCTGGCCGTTGTTACCGACCCAAATCTGACCGGTGACATCATCGATCGACATTCGCCAAGGGTTACGTAGTCCAATCGCCCAAAATTCCCCTCGTGCTCCAGGTAAATCGACGAAAGGATTGTCACCAGGTATCGAATACGTCAGTCCATCTTCCGGTCGATCCACATCAATACGCAACACTCCTCCCAATAAATTCGTCACATCCTGAGCAGACAGCCACCGGTCCGAATCAGATGTCCCGTCACCGGATGTGATATACAGCATCCCGTCATGGCCGAATACCAAGTCACCGCCGTCATGTCCCAACGACTTCCATTCAATAATAACCTGTCCGGAATCCGGATCGCACGGGACCACGGCAGCTGGATCACGTGACACCGTGAACCGAGTCACACGGTTCATTCCTTCAGATTTACCTATCGAGACGTTGCTGAACAGATAAAGGAACCCGTTGTCCTGATATTGTGGATGGAATGTGAAACCATAGACTTGGCGGTCCGCAACCGCGAGCACTTCCGATACTTCAACAGCATCAGCCCGGTCGATGACCCGTACAATCCTTGTTGGATTTTCCGTCTCACCTCCTTTTTGAATCACAAACAGATTCCCGCTTCCCGGCTCCCGCTCCACGTAAATCGGCTGACTCCAGGTAATACCCGTGAATACCTGCTCGACTCTGTATGGGAGCGGCGGATCGGGTGAACCAAGCACACGTGAACCTGTCCAGGGAATACGGACGTCGATCCCGAATGGCTGCAGTGGACCGTGTTCCTCGCCCCACGCAACAGATGTCATTCCGAACACCGCAGTCGCATACAATGCAGCACACAACATCAGACGTATACACCGGTGATTCATTAAATCTGCCTCTCAATGCATTCTCAGTCCCGTACATCCTGCTTTCAGAACTGCTTATTGTTCACGATATGACTGCGCCACGATATCGTACAAATCTAATCACTGAATGGCCTGATTGTGAAAGCCAACCCTTCTGGTTTTTCGAATGCCCCGGTCCCGCAATCCATCGTACGGTGTCCCGCATGCTGTCTGGGTCCCTGAGCCACGGGTCGTCTTCACGAAAGTCTCTCCTTCGGCGAACATCTGATTTCACTGCTGACGAACAAAATATTACAGATCGACTCGCCCTCGGTTGCACTGACCGGATATTTCAAACAGGCCACGGCTGACCACTCGTCTTTTCAGCAGTTGTCCCGCAGCGTTCTTTTCGGCAGCCTCTGTCATACGTTCCAAGTCGACAACGTTCAGCAGATTGGATTAAGATTCGAGGTCGTTTCGCCTCATGGGGATAGCCGCGTGGCGGTACGTCTTTGGGCAGCGATTTCGAAGGCTGATGACGGTGTCGACACATCCCCAACACCTGGCTAAGACCGTAATCCAGTATACGGCACGTGATTCTCCGCAGCTGCAGTCTCACCTGTCCGCATTTGGGACCGGATTGATCAGCGTGGAGCAACGCAGCACATACCGCTTTTACCTCTGGGACGAATTGATATCATGATATCAATTCATCCCGGAGGTAAAACATGCCGAACGTATTAATTCGAAACGTCCCGGATCAGCTCCACGCTAGAATTCAACGTGAACATCAAAAGCGAATGATCAGCCAAAGTGCCTACCTGCTCTCACTGATCTCAAATGCTTTTGAAAAGACCAGCGGGCCAACGCTTTTCGACCTCGCTGAAGATGGTTTGGCGACGCAGGATGTCACCTGGTCCATGCCGTTTACGTTTGTTGATCTGTTCTCCGGCATCGGAGGAATGCGTCTCGGTCTCGAGGCTCCGGGAGGTCAGTGCGTTTTTTCGTGTGAAGTTGATCAGCACGCCTGCAAAACATACCTGGAATGGTTTGGCGACAATCCGGCCGGTGACATCACTGAGCTCACCAAGTCCTCCGATATCCCGCGCCATGATATCCTGGCTGCTGGATTTCCATGCCAGCCGTTCTCTATTGCCGGTGTTTCCAAGAAAAAAAGTCTGGGACGTGAACACGGATTCAAAGATCAAACTCAGGGGACGTTGTTTTTTCACCTTGCGACAATCATCGAAATGCACCGACCGCCCGTTGTCCTGCTTGAAAATGTCAAGAACCTCTGTTCTCACAACAAGGGCGATACCTGGCGAACAATACGGGGCACATTGCAGCAACTGAATTACAAGATCTTCGACCAGATAATCGACGCAGCGGACTATATTCCACAACATCGTGAGCGCATTATCATTGTTGGATTTGATCAACAGATATTCGGTGACAGGCCTCCATTTGAGTTTCCACGTGCTCCCACAGACACCCAGCCGCAACTCAAGGACATTCTGGAGTCCGACCCCAATCCGAAATACACATTAAGCGATCGACTCTGGAAGTATCTGCAGGACTATGCTGAGCGTCACCGAAAAAAAGGCAATGGTTTTGGCTTCAGTCTCGCAAAGCTGAACGGAATCACACGGACACTCAGCGCTCGCTACTACAAAGACGGCTCTGAGATACTCATTCCCCAAGGCCAAAGAAAAAACCCTCGGCGCCTGACACCAAAAGAAGCAGGACGTCTGATGGGTTTCCCTGAAACACTGCTCAATCGCCAGGCTGTTTCGGATACTCAGGCCTATAAACAGTTTGGTAATGCTGTTGTCCCAGGGGTAATAGAAGCTGTCGCACAGCAGATTGTCGAGGTCTTGCGATGGCAACTGCTCAGAAAGAACGGGTGCCTGCTTAAGACGTAAGACTGAAGAATTCTGCTTTGAGTCTGCCGACACGGATCAACAGCCTGGCTCAGGTTTCCAAAGCCGGATTCATTGATGCGGACAACAACAGCGAACAGCCCGGCGTAACGGAATCCACCAGGTTCGACGCTCAGGTCCTCGCCCCATTCCTGTATTTTACGCATCTCGGCGCATGAATCGAAAATGATGCACACTAAAAGGCCGACCTGACCGGTGGAACCCACTTTATTCACCAGTGGGACGATGGAAGAAAACTCAGCACGCTGTGGCTGGAAGTGAGCTACCGCAGCGACTGGAACTGACAACAACCTCCGTTAGCACCGCCGGGTCATCCGGTTTCAGGTCAGTAAACGAATGCTGCCGTTCATTTCCGTTTGATGACAGTCCAGACACAACTGCATCACCAGCAACGAACTGATTGCACGTGACAAAATTCGTGCCCAAGATGAAGACGCACTGAAAGGCTGTCACTAGGTATTTCTCATGAACAGCCAATACTGTCATCAACCTCAAAGAGTGACGTCACAGCCCCGGACTACGGACCGCACCAGTCCTGCCACTGCTGATTCAGCCAGTCCACATCGGGAGCGGCGTCCGTGACAAGATACCGATACATCGCATGATACGGATGATCTTTTTTGATCACGAACTGCCCCTCCACGCAGGGAGCAAAACAGAAATAGGGCTTTGACGGATAAAGGCGAGCCGTCTGTGGAGCGCGAAAATTGTCCGCGTGACACAGCACCGTAATACTCACCGGACTGCCATCCAGATTTCCGGTGAGAGATACCCACCGGGCCTTCTCGTGATTTCCTTGAATTCGATCTGAACCCCGATCATTCAGAAATGTAAATGCCGCCTGCGACTCCGCACTCCTCTCTCCAGCGTCTTTCCCCCCTTTGTGTTTTTTTGGATGAAGCCACCTCTCGGATCCCCGTAATGCAATTCCGCCGTATCGGTATTCACCAATCGTTAAGGGGGAATCGGTGAGCGCCGTCTGTGTGGTTTCGAGATCGAAGCAGTGAAATGAGCGGTCAGTGGGCCGCACAGTAACTTTCCAGCGTTCCAAAAGGACGTCGACTACAGGCTGTTCGACACCCCGGTGCAGAAGCGCGACTTCAAAACCAGCCGATGTCTCTTCGCAAAATGTTGCAACGAGCCTGTGATGCAGCACACGACCGGTGCGGTCGCCCAGATTCCAAAAGTCGATCTTACGGTCATTCCATGACGTTTTGGTCCACGCCGAGAAGATTCCATTCTGATGCCGATGATCAGTTGGAAACACACCCGTAACTACATGACCGGCGGGAGACTTCACAGGATGCAGAAAACCGGTGCGTTGGTAGACCGCGTCAACACCTTCCGGAATCACCGGTGACTGTTTGTTGTAAACCAGCACCGTCGCAGCACCCTGAGAGACCGCAATAGTTTTGGCGGTTTGTTTTACCACAAAAGAAGCTGAGGTAACCGGTTGGGCACTGTCAGGAGCTTCAGAATCAGCCGCAGAAACACAACATGCGTGTGAATTGATCAAGAGAAGGGTGAGCATCGCAGAATAAAGGGTGTGTTTCACTGTGGATTCTCCAGACCTGACGGAGTACTCGCCAAGCGAGCCCATGAATGATGTTCGTTCTGCCAAATGGCCGAAACTGCGCATAAAGAGAGTCTGCCACGAAACAGCGGATTCACACTCCGCCATTGATTCCCACTTTGATCCGCAACCTGCCGATTTCTTTCCGACGTTTCAGTCGTTTTTCGTCACTGAAGAAAAGCTCCAGTGTGTCCAGTATCCTGTTACACATTCTCTCGACAGCCCGCTTAGCGATACTGTTGTTCTGTTGTTCGGCTCGCTTAACAGCACGGACGCGAATCAGGGAGAGTGAGTCTTTGAAGTCATCCAGTGTCGGATTGGACCCATATTCCTCCAATAGCTGCTGAAAATCTTCAACATTCCCTTCATCTGCAGCACGGCCCGCCATATTAAACTGGACCTCGCGCAAAGCGATCGAGTCAACAAGCTCGTCGCGGAACAACCGCAGGTCCCCTTCCACGCTCAGGCGGATTGAGTCATCCGGCAGTTCGATTGTGTCTACCGATACCAGACCCGGTGCATACGGAATCCAGGCCAGCAGCATTTCTCCACTGTACACGTACAGCCAGAGCGTCTGAAAGTCGTCGTGCGCATCAACGGTGACTTCACCATTACGGTCACTCACGAGTCTCACCTGTTCCAGTTCATCCGCGTCCTTCCGACGCAGCTTGTACACCACATTCAGTCGCTGACATATCAGCGGCTTGTTGTCTACCGATCTTTCGACCAGGCGGATTCTGCTGGAACGGGCCGTGGGTCGCTGGCGGAGTGCGATTTGCTGCAGATTCCTGCCACGCAGTCCGAAGGGGGATACCACACCATGAGTCAGCAGCACTCCTGTGACCAGCCCTCTCGTTACTGTGACGTCGACGGAAGTCACCCGCACGTAGTTCAGAGGCAGCGGTCGCAGTTGACGCAGTTGAGTCGAGTCGGTCCGTTTCATGAATCGGTGAAACAACCGCAGAACATCCCCTTCACGGATCTGCTCGGCCGTCGGATCAGGTACCGGAATCTCACCGGCCTGCACCTGCAGCTGAATGAACTCCCGATCGGCACTGTCGACATAACGACGTACATAAGTGAGACACGGCCGGAACGAATCACGGACCAGACGTACCGCAACGGATGCAATATACCGTCTGTCAGGAGTGAACCCTCGCACCACAGAGGATAACTCATGCGTCCTTGAATCATATTCGCGGCAAACCATATCAAAACCGGCAGTCGTGGCTGCCACTCCCAGAAATATTGCCTTGTCGTAGTCTGATTCCGGGTAACGATCCAGTAACTCACCGGGATCTTCTCCTTGAATCAGATCGTCGATTCCCAGTTCAGAAATTTGACGGGGGGTTCCGGGTCGCAACCAGTCAGCCGAATCCAGATTCAAATCCCACACACGACCGTACATACGACTGACGGCCTGTCGAATTTCATTGAGAACTCCTGCCCGCCGGAATCGGCGGCTCTCAACAGAAGCTGTCGTCAACACTGAAAGGCTGATACGATATGGTCGCAGGCTGAACGGTATCTCCACGTCAGAGCTGTCACCAGGCTCCACATGAGACGACTGCGTCGATCGGGCAGCTGATGAAAAATCTCCTTCCGGGAGTTGTGCTGCGCAAGCTCTGTTAAACATAAGCAGGTACGCACCGACGGTCACAGCTGGCAAAAGCATCAAGAGCCGCCGGACATGCCGGCCACCAGTTCCAGAGAGTCTCATGGCGTCACCACCCAGCGTTGAACATTGTCGTAGACTGAAATCGGCTGTTCTTTGTAGCCGGTCACATTCCGACGAAAGGCAATGAACTGATCAACTTCCCACAAAGGAATCAGAAATGCCTGGGCAGCGATATTCCGCTGCATTCTGAACAGACTGTCCCTGGCGACTCGAAAACTGCCGGCATAATCCAAACGAGTCAGATCCTGTCTCAGCCAGTCCGGATATCCCCTCAGCAGATCCACATCCAGCGAATCGTCGGTGAGCAACACGGACCAGAGGTCCAGCAGCGGTTCTTCCACTGAGACCCGGCGATACATTATATCCCAATCCGGTACGGTCACATCGGATTCATTTGCCAGGACCCGCTGAATTTGGATCCCGATACGCCCCCAGAATTCAATCATTTTTTCGGCCGCTCGCTGTACTACAGGGTCTGATTCACAAAGCATGATCAATCGCGGCAGTTCAATATCCTTTCCTGCGGCCTGAATCCGGTCAGCATTGGCGACACGCCATGCCGATTCGATCCACTCTTCACCTGCTGCTTTGGCATCCGCCTTAGCCTGCGCAACCAGTTTTTGTTTGACAGGAATTCGTAGTTGCTCCTGAGCAGCAAACTTCAACATTAACGCCAATCGGAGGTCAAACCGCGGAGGATCGACCAAGGAACTGTTCGCATAGCTTTGCTGCGGCCATGTGGCACTGCAAGGGCGGCCCAGTTTCATCACATCATTCTGCAGGATGATTCTTTTCAGAATCATTTCCCTGGGCACCGCAAACGACAGTGCACGTCTCAGCTGCGCACTGCCAACGTTTTGAGAAGCAGGGTTGAATACAAGTACATGATTAGCCGGCAATGCCAGCTGCTGGACAAAAGCCAGTCCGGACTCTCGAACGGGCTCCACTTCCCAGGGCTGCAGAGATGGCAGGACCTCAATATCACCACGGCGAAACGCCTGAATCTCTTCGTGTCTGGAGGGGTAGACCCGTTCAATAATTTCGGCAACATGATATTGGCCCGGCTTCAGACCATCCGGTTCGGGGACACTTCTCAGATAGGCCCGCTCTGTTTCGCTGTGACTGTCCAGCTGAAAGCGACCCACGAGTTGTGCTGGCTCTCCGACTTGATCGTCAGCCTGGTCGGCAGAATCCAAACGGACCGGAAAGCGGAACAATGCCGCCAGATTGAGAGGTACACGTGAAAACTGAATTTCAATCTTTGTCGGTGACCGAACGGTGTATGCGGAAATAAACGATGCCAGACGAGGGTCAAACAGAGAATGACTCTGATCCAGTTTGTCCGCCAGCGTTGTTGCTACGTCACTCGCGGATATCAGGACCTGTGGCTGCCAGTAGGGTTGACTGCTGCGAAGTGAAATCGTGAAGAGTCGTCCCAGATCCTGCGGGTCCCACTCCTCGATAAGCGTTGAACGATAGTGCATTACTTCATTGAAAGTGTCCGCTTCAAACAGCCGGACGGAAACTAACTCGCGATGACGCCGCTGGGATGATATTGGAAGCGGGAACGGCGAATCGCCCAGGATGGATGATACACCAACTCGCAGCACCTGATAACGTGCCATGAGTTCCTCCCGACTGGTGTTGTTCCTGCCGGTCAGCGGCCAGATCAGACCAGCCACGCCTGCTGCCTGGCTGGCCAGCCGATGGTTGCCATTCTTTGAGTGGCCCACTGCCTCGCTTAGCTTTGCCATTGCGAGCTCTGACAGTTTTCTTCGCGGTTCATCAAGGACAGGGTGTTCGGGATATCGCAAAGACAACCGCCGAATCAACCAGCGGGCACGCTGATAATCGGCATCGCGCACAGCCTGAGTGATCATCGGGACCATCAGCTGACCAATCGATTCTGACAAGTCCGGGTAATCTGAATCTCTGTCATGAATCTGCTCCAGCAATGCCAGAGCCGCTACTGGTCGACCTTCCTTCCTGTGAATCTGTGCTTCTTTGAACAGCAGCCTGTCAAACCGTGGAGCGGCCTCTTTCCATTCAGGCAGAAGGTTTTCAATACGCTGCAACAGGTCATATGCTTTTGCAGTTTCCCCTTCCTCGATCAACAGGTCTGTCCGTTCCAGCATCAGCTCTTCAATCCCGATGACCTGCTGCACAGCCTCGAATTTGATTACATATTCCCTGGAACCACCCAGTAAAATGAATTCAAGAACTTTCAGCTCCTCCAGTCGTCTGGATTCCTCCGGAGACCGTCGCGACAGTGCGTTGAGAGCAGCTCGTTCCTCTGTTCGTTTTTGAAATGTGTCTGGCCGAGGTGTGAGCGCTTCAACCTCGAGCACAGAATCGTTGAGATTCAGGACAACCCAGTCGAACGGGTGCTTAGTCATCAACTCATCAAACGTTGGCGGCCGCCTTAGACTCTCGAGGGTCGGCAGTTCTTCCCGATGAACAGCGTCGACATCCTGAGCGGGCACCGACCCGGAAACCAGCACAGCCACGGCCGCCAGCAGAACCGAATGGTAGAAAAAGCACGACCACCTGACAGCGGGTCGGCAGATGACCGTTGTCAGGTTCCCCCAGAGGTGAAACCATTGAATTCCAGGATACATTGATTATCTGCCGGTTCGCTGAGAGTGACTGTCATGACCGTTGGCGGCAGTCTCACACCAGCCGAATCTCATCAGGTTAGTTGCTCACCAATTCGTTCAGTGAATACATGCTGCCGTCAGCGGCCAGAACAACAACAGACCTGCCGACCGCAAGAGGTCCTCGTTGAAGATGCCGACCGAGATGCACCGGATCACCAACAGGCAGCCCCGTCGCATCCAGTCTCATCACTGACCCGTCGGAAAACGCCGCCAGGAAACCGCCACTCGGCAGCGGCAGAGGTGCGTCCAGCAGTCGGGAGGCATTCTTCGAAATCGTACCCACTGAATGCAGCTCATCATCGAGCTCAAAAACTTCCAGCTGATCATTCCCGGTTTCGACAAACAGGCGATCAGCGGCAATGCGTAGTGGATTGCTGACGACCGCACCCAGATCTCGTTCCGTCACCTGTTCCAGCGTGGATGACCTCATGAGCCGCAAACGCCCATCGGCGGTCGCAATACACAGGTAATCACCGCCTGCCGCGGGCGCAATATTTGCCTCGCCGTCAATGGGCGTCACACTGACTTCTGCCAGGTGCGGCCGAGGGTTCTTTCGATATTCAATCAGAACCAGCTGATTATCCGAATTAATCGCAATCAGCTGCGTGTCGCTGATAGCGGTCATCCACTTCCAGGAGGCTTCGGCTTTAAAATCCTGGGACACCTGATAGTCATCGGCTCTCTGTCGACTGGCAATCAGTGTCAATCGACCTGGTGAAGGTACTACCAAACCCCCAGCCAGCGGCACTGGATCAGTTTCCAGTACGCCCGGCAGGTTCCACCGTTGTTCCAGCTGCCCGGCAGGGCTCACTGTCCACAGAGATCGATCATTCCCCCGACACCACGCAGCCAGACGCCCGTCCGGAAGTTCAAGTCCACCCACCGCATCCTTCAACCCGTCCGGCAGACGAAACCGACTCACAGATTTGGTATGGAACTCCGACTTATTGAATCCGTCAACGGGCAGACGAAATACTTCACCGAAGTCGCTGATCGCAATCAAAGATTTTCCTGAGGTTGACGGGCCGGCAGCCACCAGGTTGGTGCTCAGCACAGTCCGCCAGATGCCGGTCATTGAATTGCGATTGACGCTGGTAAAAAACACCGATGAAGAATACGGGTTGCGTGTGGACATCAGTAGACTGTTATCATCAACCTGCATGGGGTAAAGATGCTGACCATCGGCCACAGCCGCCTCGTCCAGCAGGACAGACTGTGTTGTTATTCGAAAACGACGCAACGCACTGCTGGCCATCCACAGGTTTCCGCCCGGCCCGGCGGCAAGGAACATCGAAGTAAACTCAGCGTTTTCAAGCTGGTTGGTTCCAATTTCTGAAAGAACGTCGTTATCCGGTCGGTCGTAAACGCGAAACGCGGTCACGCGCTGCGGAGTCGAAGGAACGTATAACTCATTTCCTCGAAGCAGACACGGGTCCCAGACCTGTCCCACCACAGTCCGCTGTTCACGCTCGATCAATTCGCCTTCGTCTGACAGCTGCAGCACCCTAAGTCGCGAGTGCTCAGCAGTATGGTTTTCACACAGCAGGAACAGGTCACCCATTGTCAGTACCGGTGCACCAACACTGCCTTCTCCGAAGCCCAGCCACGAAGCGTTCCGACACTCCAGGGGCTGCAATGCGAGTGTATAGACAAACGCAGACCGCCCGGGAATGATCAGTGCCTGCCCATCTCGACTCACGGCCGGCGGCCCCTGTACTGGCTGACTGAACCGGACACGGCGGACAGCACGTCCGTTGGCCACAGCGACCTGCCAAAGATCCCCTGCTTCCGTCGTAATATAAATATGCTGATTGAGGATCAGAGGCGGACCGGATGCTGGCGACCCAATCGACTGCCTCCAGATCAATGAACTGTCCGCCTGCTGCACCAGCATCAGCTCATTACGTTCGCTGTGAAACAGCAACAGCGCAGGTGACGACGCGTCGACCTGGATTGGAGCAAACGGAGCCCGCCCGCCGATATCCCGTTTCCAGATCGGGTCACCGGTCTCGGAATCCAGAGCGTAAACAGCATCGCCACCGGATCCGAAAACACGTCTTCCACTCGACACTAAATCAGACTGAGCCTGGGTACACAGATTGACAGAAAGTGAGCCCCGCTGATCGACATCAGGATCGGACAGGAACGCCTCAGTCCCAATATCCTCAACAACCACCGAATCGACTTCTTTCGCACGAATGCCGGAGAGCACCTTTTGAAGGTCAGCATCGTCCTCCAGAACATCGAAACGATTAATCAGCTCCTGATAAATGCTCAATGCGTCCAGCGTCTTGCCTTCCGCCAGCATCCGATCGATTGAGTCCAAAGACGACTTCAGCCGCTTAGTCTTGAGGATTTCCGCCGAAGCCTGACGCTGAAGACGTACCAGCTCTTCACGTGTTTCAGCGGTGACCCCACCTTTACCTTTCTCTGTCAGCCTGTCCAGTATTGCCAAAGCCCGTTCACTGGCGTCGAGTGCCTCCTGACTGTACAGCTCAATTGCCGTAAGTGCACCAATTCGGGTAATTCGCTTGGAATAGCGAATCAGATTCTCTCGCTCGTCCCGGAACTGATCCGAATCGCGGCACTCGTCGTAAAAGTCGTCCAGACGCTGTTGAGCTTCCACCGCAGAATCCACGCTGAACGTATCATCCTCAGTAAATTTTCGAACATGAGCCGTATGCATCCCAATGCGCGCTGTCTCGGCAGAATCTCCGTTTGGATAGTCAAACAAAAACTCTTCGTACAACTCGGCCGCTTCGTTGTACCTGGAATCGCCCAGCGCTTCATTTGCTTTCCTCAGTCGATTTGCCTCGGATCCACTCCGGATCAGCAAATAGAACACGGACACAACGATGACCAGCAGAAGAATGAAAAACCCCATTCCCAACACAAAGGGTGATCGAGATATTACTTGTTCTCCGGGCCGTGCCGGCCCACCGGCAATTCGGTCGTTCAGTCGGGACAGTCGCCCGCGACGCAATTGCCGTTCGGCCCGCGACCGAATCAACTCGGTGTGAAGTGTGGTTTCGACCTCGGCCACCCACTCGGGTTCATCAACCTCTTCAGAGGGAATGTCGGGGCTATCGTCCGGCTTACGTTTCGACACGATTGTCGTTCCAGTTCATCCGTATTCGGATTCAATCTTGAATAATTTATCGATCTCTCGGAGAGCAGTCCCCGGATACCGAGAACGCATGGGAACGGTACCTGCGACAGGTACCGTCATTCAACAGTTCCAAAGACACTTCGAATGCGAGTGAAACCAACCTGAGCCGCCGCGTCGTTCACTCGAACGCGCATCTCATGTCGGGATTCCGGATCAATGCGAAGCTGCAATTCCGCTTCGGCGCTGTTTTTTCGTGCCACCTCAAGACCTCGCAGGATTTCATCGTAGGTTTCGGCTACGTTGTCACCAATGTACACAACGTTGTTGTGCGCAATTTCCACCTCCACCGAAAGATCGTCAGGATCCGGAATCTCCACGACAGAAGCTGCATTTTCTGCCTGGGCCGAATTAACATGGAATTTCTTCTGCAGATCGAACGCCGCGGTGATCATGAAAAAAATCAGCAACAGGAATGTGACGTCCACCATGGGAGTCAGGTCCATTGCTTCGAACACTGGACGACGCCGACCAACATAGGTTTCGTCGTCATCGGATTCATTCCACGACGGCAGACTGACCCAGGGACGATCACCGAACACCGGATTGGCGGCCTGTTTCGTGGAACGCCGACGAGGTTTCTGCGACTGAACGTCAAGCGATGTAAAACCATCACTGGCCCTGACCGGTTCCGCCGATAATGGAGCTGTCTCGGCATCTGCAGCATTCTCCTGCGCTACTTGTTTCTCGATGCGAGACAGTTCCGGCAATCTCACCAGATCCAGTGAACGTTTCTGCTTGATGGCCGTTTGCAGCACCTGAACATCCGTTACGATTTCATCCGCCGTCCGATACCGATGAACCCGCCGCTTGGCCATCATGCAGTGAATCATGCGGCAAATCACGTCCGGCAAATCAGGCTGTTCTCCTGAAAGCGGAGGTGCCTTTCTCGTCACATGCTGGACTGCGATTGCCGTGGCGCTATTGCCGGTAAACGGCGTCCGACCAGACAGCATCTGATAACAGGTAATCCCCAGAGAATAGATGTCCGACCGCTGATCCAGATCTTCACCACGGACCTGTTCGGGACTCATGTACATTGGTGTCCCCAGCGTCACCCCTTCCAGTGTCAGACGTCCATCACCCGACTTCCCCTGCAACTGAGCCAGACCGAAATCCGCTATTTTGACAATGCCGTCGTCGTTCACAAGGACATTGTCGGGTTTGATATCCCGATGAACGATCCCGGCTTTTCCAGAGGCAGCCAGTGCCATCACCATTTGTTTAATCACCTGCAGAGCCGCGGCCACTCCGGGAATTCCCTGCGTCTCAAGAATCGACGCCAGATTGTTGCCACGAACGTATTCCTGAGCAATAAAGTGATAGCCACCTTCTTCCCCAATTGTGTACACCTGCACGATATTCGGATGATCCAGGGAGGCAGCGGTCATCGCCTCGCGGCGAAACCTCGATACGATGTGTTCCCCGGACGATTTCATTACTGCCGGCTTGAGAATCTTGACTGCCACAGAACGCTTCAGCGTCGTCTGCTCAGCCAGGTAGACGTCCGCCATTCCACCGCTGCCGATGTGCTTCACAAGTCGGTATTCGCCAAAGGTTTTTCCGACCAAGTCTTTCATCGGCGCAGCGTTCTTTCAACGAAGGCAGACCACATCAGCAAGAGCACCTGCAGGAAACGCGTTCAGGACCGCATCGCGTTAGGTCATGGATTTCAGTCATCGCATATCACGGACAGCAAAATTATAGTCCACGTTGCCCTCGACTCCGTTGATGACGTCTTCCACTTCACCAACGAAACCATTACGAACATCACGTTCAGCGTAAATCATGAGATCCACGCGTCCACCCTGGGATCGTGCACTCAGGTCAGTGGCAAGTTGTTCCAAAGTCACTGGTCTTCCCTCGAGCAACAACGAACCATCCGCGGAATCAACAGCTGGTGACAAGATCGAAACATCCATGAATCTGCCCGCATTTGCGTTGTCGCCGTTCGCAGCCGGCGGAATATCTTTGTCTCGGATCGGCTGCATCGTGGATGTGACCATGAAAAAAATCAAAAGCAGGAAAGTCACATCGATCATCGGGGTGATGTCGAGATCCGCATCGACCGATCTCTTACCCCGGCGCGATGTTTTTCCGTTACTCTGAGTCCGCATCCAACATCTCCTGCCTGAAATCGCTGCGTCGGAACTCTGCCGACTCCTCTTACACCTTCGATCCACGTCCGGTCCCGAGGCCAGCCCGCACCTGTGCCGCCTCCAGATCGTCGATGACAACATCCAATACTTCGTCGACGGAATCCTGAAGCCGCGAAATCCGAACGTTGGCAAAATTGGTCATGACCACGACCGGAATTGCGATGGCCAGGCCGCCGGCAGTGGTCAGCAGCGCGAACGTGATGTCCTCGGCCAGATCCTTCGGCTCTGGTCGCGTCGATCCTGCAATCTCACGGAATGCTCCAATCATTCCCACGACTGTCCCCAGCAGTCCGAGCATCGGCGCTGACTTCGCAATCGTGTTCAGCCAGGACAATCGCGTGTCAAACTCTGAGACAATTTCCCGTTCGTAGAATTCACCAAGCATCTGACGAATCTTTCGCACCGGTTTGTTGCGATTCTCAATCGCCACGATGACCAGTTGAGGGACCGCTCGTGCCCAAAGCTCCGGTGAGTCACAGATTTCACGTGCTCCGTCAAAGTTGCTCGACTCCAACCGTCCGCCGACATCGTCCAGAAACTGTTCCGCCGATTCCCGCCCAGGAAATGACTTCTGTGCCACGCGCCGCATCAGAACAATGATGCAGTACACACCATACGCAAAAGATACCGCCATCGCGGCGTAAATCATGTAAGCCAGTGCATCAAGAATTGGCGAGATGTCAATGGCGGCGTAGAGCAAGAGAATATCGGGCGGTGGGACCTGAGAATCCATATTGGTAATAGTCCTGAGCGATCGTTGACGGTAGTCTGTCCGGCGACTTTCAGAATGCCTGGGTTATCGAGACCTTTGAGTAACGACAATGAACTGAAACGCTCCCGGTTCACCAGTGACCCGAAATCTTGTCCGACGAATCTGCTCGGCGGAACGTCCTGCATATTCCTGTTCAAGTCGAGCCAGACGTGCTTCTGTCTCAGCAGAATAAAAATGTAATGGTATCCCGCTGGCAGCGTCCGAGATACCGGCTTTTTTGAGCAATTCCAGATCGGCTTTCTCGCGACCTCCACTCTGCCAGCTCATGAACAGGCGTTGCTCCCGGTCGTCAATTCGATCTTCGCGAACTGCCATCGTACCACTCAACTGACTGACGTAGATAATACGACCATCCTTGAACGCCATCCCCAGCTCAATGCCAAAGAAATCCAGCTGCCGGGCATAGAGATCCAGGCTGTCACGCTCTGCGAATTCAACGCTCCAGCGTTTCTCCCTTGGAACGTTAGTGCCCACGCCTCCAAACCCCAGCGGACTGCCAGTGCCACCAGTCAAACTGCCCAGTGTACCGGCCGAAGCCACATCTTGAAGTTCATTCGGCAGCTTGAGCAAAGTCGCTTCACCGGTGGCATTCACGACGCGATCCAGTACTTCCTCCAACTGCGTCTCCTGCTGGTCATTGGCCAATGATGGATCATCTGAAGGATCTTCGGGAGATTCCACAAGCAGAGGTTCTTCATCACTACCATCATCCGTTCCACTGTTTCCCGGCAGGAGCTCGAGAGTCCGCTGTGGCTGTTCCGGCATCAGATTGCTCAACCAAATCGAAACCAGCAGAATCACAGCCCCGCCCAGCACCAGTGCAGTGGCAATCACTACTGAACTTGTGTGTTCGTATCGGGTCTCCCTCATCACAGGTACTCGACCAGTGACAAGTCGGGCCTGACGATCAGGAACGTTTGACATCTGTAAACCCGCTGTCTCTTTGCTAACAAAACTGCCGATGCTATCCGCCGCCCTGCCGTGATTCAACGAACCGACCGACGAATCTCAATACGGATGAGGCAACGGCACCGCGACATCGACGACGCATCGGCGGGACAGATGCAAACACCCCAACAATTCTGCCGCCAGGCAATTTGAGACTGATCGCTCCAGATTCTCTGCATCCGGAACGGAGAAATCATCGGAAAGGCCGATGTCCGCGATGCGTGCCCCGTAGTCAGCCGCGACGCCTGAGGTTCCTGTTCTGCAGTGAACACAGTGATCGTTGACGACGTCACGTCAGGCAATGTGCTGCCGACAGCAGATTGCACAACCAAATCAAAATCAGCAGAATTACACTGCCAATCAGAATCACTGAAGCGGTAATCAAAATCGAACTGGTTTGATCCTGCCACGTGTCGCGCATCATGGGTATGTGACCGGTAACAAGCTGTATCTGGCGATCAGGGACATCTGGCCATAACGAAATTCGATTCTGCATTTTTCATTTTTGAGTTCTCAGGCAAGGACGTCGTGAACGACTTCACCATGAACATCGGTCAGCCTGAAGTCACGCCCGGCGTAACGGTAGGTTAGGCGCTCGTGGTCCAGACCTAGTAGATGCAGAATCGTAGCGTGCAGGTCGTGGAAGTGGACTTTGTCTTTTACTGCATAGTAGCCGTACTCATCTGTTGCCCCGTACTGTATCCCCGGCTTCATGCCACCACCACAGAACCACATCGTGTTGGCATGCGGATTGTGGTCACGGCCATCACGACCGCCCTGTGACACCGGAGTCCGACCGAATTCTCCGCCCCACCAGACAAGTGTATCTTCGAGCAACCCACGTTCACGCAAATCAGTCAGCAGTGCCGAAACTGGCTGATCGACTTCCAGTGCGTTGCCTGAATGTCCTTCCCTGAGACCGCTGTGCTGATCCCATTTGTAGCTGTGCGACAGCTGAATAAATCTCACACCTCGTTCGGCAAAACGACGAGCCATCAGACACTGCAGTCCGAAATCACGGGTCCGATCTGCGTTGACTCCGTACATTGCCAGCGTGTGCTCAGATTCATCCGAAATATCCTGAATCATCGGTGCTTCCCGCTGCAGCCGAAATGCAAGCTCGAATGACTGAATCCGACTCTCCAGATTCGAATCCGGCCCGGTGAACACCATGTGCTCGCGGTTCATCCGATTCAGCAGATCCAGTTCCAAACGTTGTCGTTCCGTTGACGTTTTTCCCTGAATGAACGGAATTTTCGCATTTTGTGAAGACATGTTTGCGTGACCAATGGGGGTGCCGGCATAGGACGCCGGCAGGAATGCAGACGTCCAGTTGTTGGCCCCGCCGTGAGTCAGTGACGGACAGATCGTGACGTAACCTGGCAGGTTTTGATTCTCATTGCCCAGGCCATAATTCAACCAGCTGCCCAGACTCGGCCGCACGAACGTGTCACTGCCGGTATGCAGTTCCAGTAACGCGGCGCCGTGTCTTGAATTCGATCCGTGAATCGAATGGATCATTGTCAGTTCGTCCACGTGCTTTGCAACGTGCGGAAAGATCTCACTGACCCATGGGCCGCTGTCACCATACTGACGAAAGCGAAACGGCGACTTTAACAGGTTGAAGGTCTCCGCAGAGACGACACGTGGCTTGGCAAACGGCAGAGGCTTGTTGTCATCTTTAATCAACTGAGGTTTGTAATCGAATGTATCGACCTGAGACGGACCGCCGTGCATGAACAGAAAAATGACACGCTTTGCTTTTGCTGCAAAATGAGGTGTGCGGACGCTCAGGTCGTTCCGATTCGCAGCTCCGGACTCATCCTGAAGCAGACTCGCCAGCGCCAGCGACCCGAAACCGGCGCTTGACTGCCGCAGCATGTCTCGACGACTACAGGCCGTGCCGGAGCTCCAGTGGGATGAGTTTCTCATGGCGGCATCTATTCAACGTATGCAAATTCATTTGAAGACAATAATACTCGACAATAACTCTGCCAGGACTTCAAGTTCGCTTCTTTTTCGACGTCGGCAATAGACTGCCGTAACTGGCTGACAAATGTCAGTGCCAGCACAATTTCATCGTCGTGCGGTTCCCGATTCAGCGCCTGGTCGAACGCAACAATCACTCTCTGCCGATCATCACTGATGTCGAGCAGTCGTTTTGCCATCGCCAGCGTCTGTTCTTCTGCTAAATCACTGTTCAGCAGCATCAATGCCTGGGCTGCCACAGTCGATGTCTGCCTTGTCCCGGCCGGGACTGCCGGATCAGGAAAGTCAAATGCCTGCAGAACTTCAAAGACGGAACTCCGAATCACCGGCAAGAACACTGAGCGGCGATGATTGATGAATTCGTTCGTGATGCCATCTCCCGCGGTGCCGGTGACGTACTTGCGATTTTTCACCTTAAGCAGTGATCCACCCATTCTCATATCAAGCCCGGTTCCCTGTGCAATGATTGAATCCCGCATTTCTTCGGCCGTGAGTCGACGACGACGAAACCGCCACAGCAAATTGTTGTCCGGATCTGCAGCGCTGGATGCCTCATCAAACTGCGTGCTCATTTGATACGTGCTGCTGAGCATCATCACTCGGTGCAGCCGTTTGAGCGAACCACCTCCCTCAATAAATCGCTGTGTCAGCCAGTCCAGCAGTGCCGGGTGCGTCGGCGGTTGTCCAAGCAACCCAAAATTGTCCACCGAAGAAGTGAGCCCGCGACCGAACCGCCAGTGCCAGACACGGTTCACAATGACTCGCCAAAACAGCGGATGATCGGGATGAGTCAGCCATTGAGCCAACTGCAGTCGGCCGCTTTGCCGCGGATCGACGTTCGATGACTCCAATCCACCGATAAAGCGAGGAAACCGGCGAGGTGCCACTCTGCCCAACGTGATGTGACTGCCGCGCAGATGAATTCGCAGGTCTTCCGGATTACCTTCGGTGACTCCCATCGCGACATCCAGCTTCGGTTTAGCGGAAAAACGTGACCGTTCGTCATACAACTCTTTCAGTTCCTGTCTGGCTGGACCAGCCAGATAAGAGACGCTCAGTCTGGCCGGCCCTGCGAGCGGTGACGGATCGGAGAACCACGCTTTCGGCAGAGATTCCCGGGAACTGGTCAGCAGAGTCTTGTAGACAGCCGCGACGTCTCGCAATGACTGTGGCTGAGCATCAATTAATGCCTGCCGAACGGATTCCACCAGATCACCGCTCTGCTTTGTCAGCAATTCGGCCGCCCGGTCGGTAAAATCAGCCTGCTCCAGTTGGACAAAATCGAGCCAGCCAGCAAACGACGGAAACTGAGTCAGACTGCCGGATCGGATCTGCGCCAAAAAAGCACGCCAAACTTCCACCAGATCCAGATTGACGTTGTACCGAGTCGCAATCTGTGACAGGTAAGGAGATTCTGCATTGGTCGGTCGACCGGCAGACTCAGTCGACACAAGTACCAGCCGATCGATGTGGGGATACCCACCGTCTCGATACAGGCGAATCGTGTTCTCACCCTGTTGCAACTCAAACCGGCCACCCGGAAACCAGCGTTGCCCGTCAGGATTCCAGCTGCCCGTCACCTGGCCAGCGATTGCGTCGTCCACCAGACTACCATTCACAAACAGCTGCACCGGCCGACTGTCCTTCGCCGTAAAACGTAACTCCAGCTGATAAGGACCGGCCATACTCGTATTGACGTCGAATTCAACGAATCCGGCTTTGCGACTCACGATGACACCAATGCCTTCGCCGTAACCAGTCGTGTGGCATTCGACGTCGCCACGATGAAAGGCTTCTGCCTCAATGATGGCCACCCCGTCTTCAACTTCAAATGGCTGATCCTGTCCGGCCAAAGCTAATCGGCGAGGCATCAGTTGCTGGTGAGCCCGCTGCAGTTCACTGGCAGCCAGCAGGTAATCTGCAAACTGACTCTGCATCTGCTGCGCGATCACGTTGCGTTGAGCTGCTGCGTATCGATCAATCTTACCCTGTGCGTCCGCAAATTTTCGTTCAGTTTTCGCGATCCGATCCAGTACCATCTGAGTTAGCAGCTGGCGCTCGTACCACGTGGCAACCACCGTGTGGTTTTCCATCGTTTTGCTGCTTTTGAAGACACCTGCCAGCGAGTAATAGTCTTCTGTGGGCAGTGGATCGAATTTGTGATCATGACACCGAGCACAGCCAATCGTGAGTCCTATGAATGTCTGCCCGAGCGTATTGAGTTGTTCGTCAATGATGTCCATCTGCATTTTCACGGGATCATCTTCGGCAAGCATCTTGGGACCAAGTGCAAGGAAACCAGTTGCGATATAGCGATTCATGTTCTCCTCCTTCTCATCGACGTCCGGCAGCAAGTCGCCGGCAATCTGTTCCTGGACAAATCGTGCGTAAGGTTTGTCCGCGTTGAAGGCAGAAATCACATAGTCACGATAGTGGTACGCGTTGGCATACGCCAGGTTCTCATCCAGACCATTGGAATCAGCGTAACGTGCCACATCCAGCCAGTGGCGTCCCCAGTGTTCGCCGTAGTGAGGTGAATCAAGCAGACGATCAATCACTCTTGCAAACGCACCTGGTGAATCATCCGTCAGAAACGCCGCTGTTTCCTCGGGAGCCGGTGTCAGACCGATAAGATCGTAGGTGGCTCTGCGGATGAGTGTCCTCCTGTCGGCTGGAGCTGCCGGTGAAAGATTTGCCTGCACCAGACGGTCAAGAATGAACTGATCAATCGGTGATGTCGGCCAGTCAGAATCGACGGTGGGAGGCTGTGGATTCGCAACGGGCTGGAACGCCCAGTGGCTGGTTTGTCTCTCAGTGAATTGCTGAGGTTCTTCGGATGTTCTGACCACCTCACTCACAGGTGTCGTCAAGATGGAATCGGGCCACGGCGCTCCCATTTCGACCCACCGCGTGAAGTTGACCACGTCCTTGGTCGACAGTTTTTCCTTAGGCGGCATCTTGATGAATTCGTCGTGCCTGATCGCACTGATGAGCAGACTCTGATTTGGTTTGCCTGGCCGCAGTGCCGGACCGAATTTTCCTCCGGCCAGCATCCCCGCTCGACTGGAAAGCACCAGATCGCTTTCCGGATTATCTCCGGTGTGGCAATCAAAGCAGCGTTCTGCCAGCACCGGCCGGATATTCGTTTCAAAGAATTCCAGCTGGTCGGACGTAACAACACTCTCCTCGCCGGCAGACGTCACGCCGACAACGCCGATCATGACGACAATTATCGCCCCATCAATTCGGAACATGTCTGTACGATCTTAACCCCGAACCAAAAACACGCGTGGAAACACCATCAGTTTTGCCGGAAATAATGGGCATTACAAGGTCTACGGACAACACAGGGAACGTGGCGAGCCGTCGGAACTATTGGTCCATCTCCAGTTTTGCCCAGGCATGGGGCAGGAATTCGAGCAAATCTGATGCGATCAGACCCCGGGCTGATGTGGCTTTCGCACACAGATCGCCAGCCAGGCCATGAGCGAAGACGCCTGTGACAGCAGCGTCATACTCTCCCATACCCTGGCCACACAACGCTGCGATGACACCCGTCAACACGTCACCGGAACCAGCGGTCGCCATCCCGGAATTTCCAGTCGTATTGACGCAGGTCCGGATTCCATCCGTCACAATGGTCCCAACTCCCTTCAGGACCACAACAGCCCCCGTCTGCCTGGCGTAGTCCACGGCCAGCGTCTGCCGATTACAGTTGATTTTCTGAGTCGAAAGACCTGTCAGACGTGCAAATTCCCCTGTGTGAGGTGTAACAATTGTCGGAGCGTCTCGTGACAGCGAAAGTTGGTCCTCCGCCGCGGCATTGAGTGCATCGGCATCCAGAACGAGTGGAACATTGACCTGACGGATCATTGCCTGGATGACAGCCCGGGAAGCGGGCTCCTGCCCCAGGCCGGGTCCAATGGCCACTGCGTCCCTGGTCGGAAGCAGTTCAACCGCATCGCGCGAGACATTTGTCGACAACCGGCCATCGTTTCCACAGGACAACCCAATCGTGGTGTAACTCGGTTCAAACGCTGCCACGATCGACTGAATTGACTCCGGAACTGCCAAAGTGACCAGTCCTGCTCCGGAACGCAGAGCGGCCGTCCCCGCAAGGCAGGCAGCGCCGCTCATGCCAGACGATCCAGCAATAATCAGAATGCGCCCGAACGTGCCTTTGTGACCATCGGCCGGACGATATGGAAGCTGAATCTTCATGATGTGAGAGAAGCCCTGTGTCTGGTAAAAAAAACTGACCAACGAACCACGGATCTGTGATGTGCTGACTGTCGAATGTGTCGTTACGCTTAGGACTCGAACGGGACCAGAGCCCCTGCTACGATCGTGCCGGATTCAGTGCTCGTCCCTTTCTTTTCGGAGCTGCACTTCATGTCGTTGCATCGTTTTGTATCACTGCTTGTTGTTTACGCGTCCTGCTTTGAAACCATGTGCGCTCAGGAGCCGTATCGTCACGTGTTGACGAGCATGAACTCCGCGACAGCTGATGTGTCATGGGAAATTGACGGTCGAACGATCACTCCTGATTGTGAACATGACTGGAGTATTCGCAAGAGAACACTGCGAGGTGGACGACAGGAAGGAGTGGAAATCATCATCATCAAGAGTGATGTTATGGAGATTGTACTGTGCCCCACCCGCGGCATGGGTATCCTCAGCGTGACAATGGGAGACGTCGAACTCAGCTGGGACAGTCCGGTCGACGAGATCGTACATCCGCAGTACGTCAACCTGGAAAGTCGCGGAGGTCTCGGCTGGTTGTTCGGCTTCAACGAATTCATGTGCAGATGTGGACTCGAAAGCAACGGTGGTCCCACAACGGATCGTTTCATCAACAATGTTGGCGATGAAGCCACGATGGACCTCACGCTGCACGGCCGAATTGCAAACATTCCGGCTCGCGATGTGGTCGTTCGCGTTGATCGTCAGACACCGTACGCAATACATGTTGGTGGTCAGATCGACGAAAAGGTCCTGTTTGGACCCAAACTGGAACTGCATACCGAGCTGGTCGTGATTCCCGGAGCGAACAGTTTCCGGCTGGTGGACATAATTCACAATGCCGGTGGACAAAATCAGGAATTTGAGATTCTGTATCACGCTAACTATGGATCTCCGATTCTGGAAGAAGGGGCACAGCTCGTAGTCGCTGCTGAGTCGGTTGAACCCATCAACGATCGAGCGGCCGCAGGCCTGTCAAACTGGGCCACCTATGCCGGACCGACTCCTGGATACATTGAACAGGTCTATCTCATCACTCCCAAAGCCGATGCGGCCGGTCGCACCACGGCCGTCCTGCATAACAATGCTGCCGATCGAGCGGCCTCAATTACCTGGTCAGTTACCGAGTTGCCGTATCTGACTGTCTGGAAGAATACGAGTGCTGTCGCCGACGGCTATGTCACCGGCATCGAACCGGGAACCAATTTCCCCAATCCGAAACCCGTCGAACGTGAGGCTGGCCGAGTTCCCATTCTGCCTCCGGGTGGTCGCTACCGTATGACACTGGAATTCGGCATTCACCCGGATCGGCAGTCCGTCAGAAAGGTTCTTGGACGTGTGAGCGAGATACAGGACGGGAATTGAGACCTCAGGGATGTGAGCCCGGCATCTACAAAAAGCCGGGCTTCTTGATCGCAAAACAGGATCACTTGCTTCGGATTCCACGGTTCTGCTGTACAATTTTCAGTTATGTTTCTGCCGGACGTCCGTGATTCGTGACGTCCGGTTTTCTTTTGGGCAGACGAGTTGTCAGGGTGATGGCTGTCTGCGAACGTCACGAGTCACACCGAAATCGTAAATCAGCCGCTATCCACGATCACTGCGAGTTAATACCGTGCCGGCAACATCTGTCATCGGACTCCAATGGGGCGACGAAGCCAAGGGCAAAGTCGTCGATCTTCTTGCGGAAAAACACGACGTCGTGATCCGCTACCAGGGCGGAAACAATGCCGGCCACACGGTACGTTTTGGAGGCAACACGTATAAACTCAGCCTGCTTCCGACGGGAGTGCTGCAGAGTCACGTGCAGTCAGTGATCGGCCCCGGTGTTGTCATCAATCCAGAGGCCATCCTGAAGGAACTCGACAGCCTAATTGCAGGCGGTATCGACTGTGCCGAACGCCTGATGATCAGTGACCGGGCCCACGTGATCTGCCCGTGGCATCTGCTGGAAGAAACAGCCTTTGAGAAGCAACGCGGTAACAAAGCCATTGGCACGACTATGCGAGGAATTGGCACGTGTTACCGGGAAAAGGTCGGACGATTTCATGCAATTCGCATGGGCGACCTCATCAACAAAGATCGCTTCGTTGACAAAGTACGCGAGATCGTGCCATTCAAACAGATGATCCTCAATGCGCTGGACCCCGACAGCGAGCAACTGATTGCTGACCAGATTATCGAAGACTATTCGGCATCTGCTGATCGACTCCGGCCAATGGTGACCGACACAACTGCATGGCTGCTCAATGCTCTTGAGAACGACAGGCGTCTGCTGTTCGAAGGTGCGCAGGGCAGCCTGCTGGACGTAGACCACGGTACTTTTCCGTACGTCACGTCATCGAACAGTTCGGGTTGCGGGATCCACAGCGGCAGCGGCATTCCCGAACGGGCGATCGGCACGATGATTGGTGTGGCCAAAGCCTACACCACTCGTGTCGGCGGCGGACCGTTTCCCACGGAACAGGACAACCATATCGGTGAGCAGATCCGCAACGCCGGTCATGAATTCGGCACCGTCACCGGACGGGCACGACGCTGTGGCTGGTTCGATGCCGTCGCCACTCGTTACAGCGCCCGCATCAGTGGTGTGGACTCGATCGCTGTCGCTCTGCTGGATGTGCTCAGTGGACTTGGCGATCTTCAGGTTTGTGAAGCCTATCAGATTAACGGCAAGGTCACGCGCGATCTGCCGTCATGTCCGGACGCGTTGCAAGCCGCAAAGCCGGTCATGCGATCAGTGCCGGGATGGGGCGAAGACATCACTGGTGTTCGCAACTTCCATGATCTGCCGACCAATGCGCAGCAATACGTTCAAACCATCAGTGAACTGGTCGAACGCCCGGTGCAACTGCTTTCCGTAGGGCCCGATCGTGATCAAACAATTGTGATGCTGACTTTGCCAGGATTTTAGTCCACGTGAGCGTGGCCGGACACAAAATCTATTTGGGCGGCAGATACCGGTTCAGCTGACGGCGTTACGGGTTTGGCCGTCGTCGGAACAGTCACCTGGCTGTCACTGTCTGCGAGCACGGCAATTCGGACCATCTCCGGAGTACTCTGGACACCCAGTTTACGGACTGCGTTTGCTCGATGCTTCTCAATCGTTTTCACGCTGATTCCAAGTTCACATGCAATGCTCTTATTTGGCAGGCCGGCAGATACTCGAGCCACCACCTCAGTTTCCCGTGGCGACAGACGCTGCATTCTGGTCCGAGCCTCGTCACGCCGCTGAACCCAGGCAGAATACGCATCACTTTCCTCCTCAGTTACGCGTCTCTCCGATGCACCCCATCCGGAGCTGACCGAAATGTTTTCAGGTACCGTCCCCGTGACCTCCGCAATATGCACTGTGCCTCCGTAGACGGTACCGGACGTCTGACGCAACAGACTTCCAAGAATCACAAATAATCGCTGCTGAACCGGAATGAGTCTGGAGATACTCTTTCGATTGGTAATCGCTTCGCCGAAGACGCGGCAGGCGGCTGAATATGCACGGTGCCATGTACGTTCGGATGACTGAGATTTCTGCTCAGCCGTAAGTCGGGTGGCCATAGCAGAGTTGCGAAATACCGGCTGCCCTTCCACGTCAAAGACTGCAACGGGATGTTGATATTCGTTCGTGGTCATGCGAGTCTCAGCTATATAATCCGCGATCGTCCGTGGCCGCTGAGATACCGTTAGGCTGTTCGACGGTGTTCGCAGTCGTTCGATCCCGTCAATTCGATATGAAACCACTGGACCATTCCTTTGTTGAACTGTCACATCACTCGTTGAATCTCAACTGGCTGGTACGTCTCTCCGGTCAGACTCGAGGCTGCCAGGCCGGATCCGATTGCAGCTCGTCCCGCCAAATGAATTCACTCGGACACCGGTCCCAGATGCGGGAGATTCCGATAGTAAAGATCCGGCCTGAGAATCCCTACCATGTAAGCTGTTTTCGGAAATGGATCAGCGGCATGTGCAGTTATGGGCTTTAAAATGGTGTTGATCCGGACAATCCGGAAAAAACCCCCGGTAGTTATTGCTGACTGTCGAATGACTTCATGCCTGACTGAGGGATTACCTATCTGTGTGGACAGTGACAAAGAACTATGGAAATTCCTGGAAGCTGAATTTGTCATCTGAACATTGCGGAATGCGGCAGCGTGCCACGATTGCCGGCTACCAACGGTCGAACGGACTTTCAGAGACGGCTATAGTCTCTCCTTTGATTCCGGGGGCGATTCCGTCGAACAATCATTCAATCAGCAGACATCGTGAGACCAGCGAATGAAGATTCACGAGTATCAGGCAAAGACACTCTTTCAAAAGGCCGGTATTGCGGTTCCTCAGGGAATCACGGTGAAGACGGCCGACCGAGCTGCCGACGCATTCAGAGAATTGGGCGGTGAGCTGGCAGTTGTCAAATCGCAGATTCATGCGGGTGGTCGGGGTAAGGGTCGGTTCAAAGAACATCCTGAACAGCCGGGTGTTGTTCTGGTTCGTTCTGCTGACGAAGCCAAACAAAACGCTGAACGTATGCTGGGTAACACGCTGGTCACAATCCAGACCGGTGAAGACGGCAAGCAGGTCAACACGTTGTTCGTTGAACAGGGACTGAAGATCGCTCGCGAGCTGTATCTCGGAATCGTGGTCGACCGAGCCTTCGGCAGCCCAGTCCTCATCATGTCCTCGGAAGGCGGCATGGAGATCGAGAAGGTGGCAAAAGAGTCACCTGAAAAAATTCTTTCTGAACCCTTCGATGCTTCTCAGGGACTCTTTCCCTATCAGGCTCGAAAACTGGCCTATACGCTTGGTCTAAGCACCAAAGCTGCACGGAGCGCCGAAAAACTGCTGCCTCAGCTGTGTCGTTTTTTCGTGGACAACGATTGCAGCATGACGGAAATCAACCCGCTGGTCCTGACTGAAGAAGACCAGTTGCTGGCTCTGGATGCCAAAGTGTCTTTCGATGACAATGCGATGTTCCGGCACAAAGCACTGGCTGATCTGCGCGACCTCAGCGAAGAAGATCCGGCGGAAGTTAAGGCTGGGAAAGCGGGACTCAGTTATGTCAACCTGGACGGCAGCATTGGTTGCCTGGTCAATGGTGCCGGGCTGGCAATGAGTACCATGGACCTGATCAAACTTCACGGCGCTGAGCCGGCCAATTTCCTTGACGTGGGAGGTGGAGCGGATGTGGATCAGGTCACCGAAGCGTTTCGTATTATTCTTAGCGACGATGCGGTCAAAGCGGTGTTGGTCAACATCTTCGGTGGCATCATGCGGTGCGACGTAATCGTGGAAGCTCTCCTGGAAGCCTATGAAAAAGTTGGCTTCAAAGTCCCGCTGGTTGTACGGCTGGAAGGCACCAACGTCGAGAAAGCCAGGCGGATGCTCAAGAACAGCGGTCGCGACATCATTTCGGCGGACGATCTCACGGACGCAGCTCAAAAGGTCGTTGCAACGCTGAGTGCCTGACAGTCACACGATCGTGCTGCGTCCCGCCACCTCTACCCTCTATCCGGATCGACTGATCCTTCCGGTCCAGTCAATCAACTGAAGGAACTGTTCGATATGAGCATCCTTGTCACTCACGACACACGCATGATCTGCCAGGGCATTACGGGCAATTCCGGACTCTTTCACAGCCAGAAGTGCCGTGAGTACGCCCAGGAATGTCAACCGGGCGTTGACGTCTTTGTTGGTGGAGTCACTCCCGGCAAGGGCGACTCCAGTATCGATGGATTCCCGGTCTTCAACTCCGTCGGAGAGGCCCGTGACCAAACCGGAGCCAACACCTCGATGGTTTTCGTTCCACCACCTTTTTGCGCTGACGCAATTCTGGAATCCGTGGACGCAGGGATGCAGCTCGTCGTGGCGATTACCGAAGGCATTCCGGTCATGGACATGATCCGTGTGCGTTCAGCAATGAAAGATTCATCCGCGCGACTCATCGGGCCCAACTGTCCAGGAGTCATTTCACCAGGTGTCGCCAAGATCGGGATCATGCCAGGCTACATTCACACGCCGGGCAGCATCGGCATTATCAGCAGGAGTGGCACGCTGACCTATGAAGCAGCCTGGCAACTTGGTCGAGCTGGAATGGGCCAGAGTACTGCGGTCGGCATTGGTGGCGACCCGATTGCAGGGACCCACTTCATTGATTTGCTGGAGATGTTTCAGAATGATCCCGATACTGACGGGATTCTGATGATCGGTGAGATCGGCGGCAGTGCGGAGCAGGAAGCGGCGGATTACATCCAGTCGAATGTGACCAAGCCCGTGGCAGGATTCATTGCAGGTCAGACCGCACCACCCGGCAAACGCATGGGGCATGCAGGAGCAATTATTTCGGGCGGTGGCGGAAAAGCCGCTGAGAAAATCGTCGCGTTGCGGAATGCAGGTGCCATCATTTCCGACAGTCCCGCCGGCATGGGCAACGCGATGAAGGAAGCAATGGAGTAAGGATGATATCCCCACGCGGTTCACCTGAAAGTCCGGCTCTCCAGCCCTGTGTCACAGGTGCACCTTCCGGCCTCGTCGTACCTGCTTCAAATGTTCTCTGAGAACACGGCGGACCTCGTCGATTGCCAGGGGGTGGCGATGAACCTGACTGTGACTGGCCGAAATCGTCAATTCGGAGTCAGCGTCGTCACGGTGAGCGCTGCGGTACGTCACCACTCCGTCCGTCCACCATTTCCGTGAAACCCCTCGTGAGACCCCCACAATGTTATGGTGGACCACTGAATCGGGTGTCGTCGTCTGACTCACCAGATTCAGGACCGCGGAATGTTTGGCCAGGGAATCCAGACTCGTCGTGGGCGTGAACACTTTCTCCCAGGTCTGCCGACTATTGAGGCTGGTGATAAGCTTTGTGACATTCAAGGTCGTGGCCGGTAATGATACAATTGTTCTGCCCAGCCAGCGCGTGAACCGATTGGCGTAGCGACTCCCCCTGAACGGACTGGCGATGCTGACGATACGGTCCACCGACGGATCAGACTCAAAGAAGAACACCCGCTGGATCTCACGATGCGTTCCGGCATCGGCCTGCAGATGAGCAACTGGAACCTTACTGACGGAATTCCACAGCATATCATCGCTGTCCACTGTCATCAGATACGACAGAAGTCCTCCCATGCTGTGACCGACTAAAACCATCTGGTCCAGTTTTCTGTTTCGACCATGGGGATCGCAACGCCGCCGGAGTTCGTCCACATCGTCCCGCAAATCTGCCAGTGCGAACGTCAGTGGCTCGCCGGTGGGATACATGTAAAACCAAAACTGAAAATTGTCCCTCAAAACAGGATCACTCTGCAGCTCATTAAACATTTCCATCCAGGTCATGGGTGAGGACCACAGGCCGTGAACCATCAGGACAGGAATACGGTCGGGATCCCAAGGCTGCACCATGTAAAGGCCCTGCAGCGACTGAGCCTTGTCGGGCCTGAGAAAAGCGAACGTGTCCAGCAGCTCCAGGTCCGGGTTTGTCAAAAATCGTGCCAGAGGAATACTCAGATCGGTTTCGATGGGCAGCAGTGTGTCGCGCACAACCACCCCGTCAGACTGCCGCGGATCGAAGATCTGCAGTCGAATCGACTCCCCGACGTGCTGTTCCTGTGTCGTCGGAAAACTCAAAACAGCTGTCGCAGGAAATCGCAGTCCCTCAGCATAATACACCTCCAGAGATGAGATGTCGGCAGGGCGTTGACGGTGAATCATGATGGGCACACCGATGCCTCGTGTGACATGATGATGACGCAAATTGTTCAGTTCGTAGTCAGAAACGAATTCAATCTCCCCCATCTGTTCCGGATGAATCCAGAGGGATTGGTGTGGGACTTCAAAATGGATGTTTCGCCGCGTCAGTGGCATCAATAAACGGCTGCCAGGTTCAACGGACTGTTCGGCCTTCACCAAACGCATCAACCCCTCTACGCTGGAGTTGTAGACATCTGTCGTTTGTCGGTGACCGGCCGCGTTGGGATCTTTGACGGGCTGATCATTACTTCCCACCAGATAACGCCAGGCGTACTGAGCTGCATCCAGGTACAACTCTTCCGCCAGTCCGGCATCTGCGGATTCTGTCTCCCGAGCCACCAGATAGCTTAACTCGGCGGCAGCATGCATTGATTCACAGGTTGGGTTGATGCAGTGCGCCTGCCGCGTGTGACGCAGCAGCGCCCCAATGTCCTGACCTGGAAGCGCACCGCTGGCCACCAGGTAATTTTTAGTTTGTTCCGACGGTCGCGGGCCGGCCGGGTCCCACAGACGCAGTCGTTCGGCCAATGGATTTCTGGGCTTCTCGCGCAGCGTCACAAACTGCACGGTACTGCACCCGAAATGACCGAATGCGGTCATCAGGATCAGAATCCAAGCGACCGTACGCCGAAAATGCTGCAGAGATGCAGTCCGGACACGAACGAAGCGGGACAGCCCCTTCCATGTGAAGGCCGAACTGATGGAGAGTTTGTTTCTCCGGTTTATTCCCGGATGGCTGAGCACAATCACCTGCTTCACGGACTCAATCCGACTATCTTCGGCACCTTTCCAGGTATCCTTCTGAAGCCACCGGCTTCTGCCGGTGATTCAGACTTTCGCCAGCTTCAGAATTCCCGTCAACCCCGGTCTTTCCGGCAACGGAACGGAAGCAAATTGCGTAATTCAGGGGGGTTCCGCAGCCAACCGCAGTGTCAGACAACCACAGGACCACGACGATTAACCTATGTCTCAGTACGGCCGAAGTATGATTGCTGTCCCGTTTGGGCTCGTCGGAGTCCTGACTGGTGCCGCCTGTACCGCAGACTGTCTCTCAGATCCCAACACTGCCGGGATGTTTTGGCCGTCGGACATCAATGCACGAATTGTAAGATTTCTGGGAGGTGAACCGGAGAGCACGTGGAAGCAGACACAGCTGTCAGCATTATCCGTAGCTCTGCGATTCTTAGGAGTGACAGTCTTTGCACTGGCCATGGGAATTCTGTGCAATCGCCGCATTTCCGCCGCTCAAATGACGGCTGTGACAATGACCCGTCTGGGTGTCATTGGCGTAGCCAGTGGTTTCATTTGGGGCATTCCGCTGGTGACAACTGATGAATTTGCCCTGGCCATGGTGCCGCCAATACTGATGCTGCTGGCCGGCGCGGCACTCTGCAGCTTCCTGTCAACCAGCCTCAGTTCACCACTGTCAACAGGCTCATCCGGTGCCAACTGTGCCTGGATTCTGATGTTGCTGGTGACAGTTATGTGGATCTGCGTTTCATTCCGACTGAATGAACGACTCTACAATAACCTGCTGATTCCTCACGGCGATTCGGCAATGTATGAAGAACATCTGTGGAATGTCTGGCATGGCAAAGGATTTCGCAGCTATCTGGATCAGGGACTGTTTCTCGGGGAGCACATCCAGGTCATCCATTTGCTGTTGCTGCCGGCTCATATGATCTGGCCGTCGCATCTCACGCTGGAACTTGCCGAATCTGTGGCACTGGGCAGCTGCACGATTCCGCTGTTTCTGATCGTCCACCGACACACCAGGGACGCATGGGCTGCATGTCTTCTGGCAATCAGCTGGTTATTCTTTTTTCCGATGCATTTTCTGGATATTGCCGTCGACCAAAAAACATTTCGTCCCGTTTGTCTGGGCCTGCCGTTTCTGTTTTGGATGATCCGGTCTGCTGAATCCGGTCGATTTTCGCGCGCCTGGGTACTGCTGCTGCTGGCTCTGTCAGCCAAGGAAGATATAGCACTGGTCACAGCTCCTCTGGGTGCGGTCCTAGCGGTGAGTGCCTGGCGCGGTGACACCAGTCAGCGGCCGTTAAGAAACTGGGGCATTGCCATGTCGTCCGTTTCGGCGGCGTGGCTGTTGCTGGCCGTGCTTGTCGTAATTCCGGCGTTCCGGTCCGGCGATGTCGTTCATTACAGCCGGTATTTCGGAGACCTGGGCAGCACCCCGTATGAGTTGGTCCGCACCACACTGTCAAAACCCACCGTTGTCCTTGCCGAAATTTTCAGCTTCAGGACTCTGTTTTACATAGTCGTTCTGCTGGCACCGATGGCCTTTGTCCCAGTGCGCAGTCCGCTGCAGCTGGCGGCCGGCTTGTTCACGTTTCTGATGCTCTCACTGGTACAGCTGGGAAACAGCACAGGTGCTGGTGGGCTGCCGCCAGTGCCTTATCACCATTTTCACGCGCCTTTACTGCCAGTCCTGTTCTGGGCAGCTGCCCGCGGTATTTCCGCAACCGGCAATTTTCACGTGCCTATCCCGCACTTGCTGCCAACGACGTCTCGTTCAGCCGCACTGCTGGTTCTATGCTGCTGTGTGGCGACAGGCACTGTTGGTTCGCCGCTTCCATGCGGGTCGAGCTACTGGTCAGACGCATCATCTTTCGGTCGCCACATGTTGTACTATCCACGCGAGGACATTGCTGCGGAGAGCCGCCTGGTCCGGCGCGCTGAGATGGCAGACAGAGTTGTGGCACAGATTCCCATGACAGCACGAGTCGCATCAACTGACTTTATTCACACACGACTGACCCATTGCGAACGATCCTACGACTACAGCGACTACAAACGCGTGGTCAACGAAAAAGGGAAACGGGTCCCGCCGGACTGCGATTACATCGTTATCGATACCGGCCATCGTTACAGTTCGATTCGAAACGCCTCTGAGGTCCCGGAACTGCGTGAATCAGAAAACTGGGAGTTGCTGCCGGACACGACGGATGGCCGGTTTCTGGTACTGCACCGGAGTCTTTCCGTCCGGTCGTCTGGCAACCGGGAACCCGACGATTCGCAATAAATCCTTGAGCTCCGAGCTGCGGAAAATCTTCCGGCCCATGAAAAAAGCCGTCGCAGCGCCCGCACGCTGCGACGGCTTGGACCCCGAAACTGCCCCTCTGTTATCCAGCGGAGCAGTGAGGAACGATTCAGCTGTTGTCCGACCTGCCCTGCAACACCGGACCGCACCCGATCCTGCAGGGCTTGAAACCGGTTAAAGGACCCGCGTCCTTAACCGGACAGCCAGAAACTACTGAGTAGATGTCCCCAGAGCCACCTCTTCTTCCTCCTCCTGAATGATGATGCGCGGAGTCACCATCAACATGATGCTTTCCGTTTCCCGACCGACGCCACTATTTTTGAACAGACGGCTGATGTACGGAATCTTGTTGAGAATCGGCACGCCGAACATCGTGCGACCTTCACGAAGTCGTTTGACGCCGCCGAGCAAAACCGTTCCTCCGTCGGGAACGCTCACGGTTGTGGAGACAGAAATCGTCTCGATGACAGGTTGCTGAACGGTCAGGTCGCCTGCGCCGGCACCACCACCGCCCATGCCGCCGCCCATGCCGCCGCCGCCCATGCCGCCGCCGCCCATGCCGCCGCCCATGCCCCTGCCGCCGCCGCCGCCGCCAAAGCCGCCGCCGCCGCCAAAGCCGCCGCCGCCGAAGCCACCGCCAATGCCGCCGAAGCCCATCATGCCGCCACGGCCGCCCATGCCACCGCCGCCCATGCCACCGCCGCCCATGCCGCCGCCGCCCATGCCACCGCCCATGCCGCCACCCATGCCGCCGCCGCCCATACCACCCATCATGGCTCCACCACCGGCACCACCGCCGGCAAATGTGAAGGTAAAGACTTCGACCAGATTTCGGAAATTCGGTGCCAGAGACAGTCGAACATATCGTCTGTCAGCAGAAATCACAGCATTGACGCTGAGCTGAATTCCGTCCTGAATGACCGATATCATCGGTGTAAAACCAACAGCTCCGGTGCCAACCTGAGGCATGAGGGACATCACGAACGGACGTGACGTCTGGTCCGACAGGGTCGCCTGCTGACCATTATACAATGTCACTTTCGGTGCAAAGAGAATATTGGAACGCCGATCGGACTGCACAGCTTCCAGGAAGAAGAACGCTTCCAGGTCACTGAGAATGGCCATACCAACGGAGAGACCACCTGTCGGATCAAACCTACCAAACTGAGGAATGCCCAGCTCGAAAGATCCCTGCTGGAACTGAATATCAAAGTCGTCCGTAAACTTGTTCGGTGAAGCCATTCCAACAGTCGTTCTACGGAAACCATCCTGTGTAAAGTTGCTCCGCGGCACTGGTGTGAACAGGCCCATGCCTCCCATGCCGCCCATGCCGCCGCCGCCCATGCCGCCCATGCCGCCGCCGCCCATGCCGCCGCCGCCCATGCCGCCGCCGCCCATGCCGCCCATGCCGCCGCCGCCCATGCCGCCGCCGATTCCTCCAGCGCCTAATATACCACCTCCGGCACCAGCATCACCGGCTGCGCCAGCAGCTCCAGCTTGGCCACCACCTGCGACACCACCTTGTTGACCCCCTCCACCAGGCAGAGTGAAGTTATTGGAACCGAATGCAGGGACACCGAGTGGATCCCCGAGTGAATCGGGTACGTTAAAGTCAAAGTCCACACCAATTCGTTCAAAGAAGTTGTCTGAAACTGCAATGAAGCGCACTTCAACAGCGACCTGCAGGTCCTGCAGTTTTCGCAGCTGTTCCAGCAGCTCCACGATCTGATCGTGAACCGCAGGTGTCTGGCGAACCACCAGACTCAGCGTGTTCTCATTCACACTCATCGTGCCTTCGCCACCGTCGATGTCCCAGCTTCCGGGAGCAACGGCAGTTTGGAGCATGTCCACCAGCCCGGAGAAATTAACATCTCCTTCACGACTGCTTCTGGAGGACCCGCCGGCACGTGATACTCCACCGTAACCAGTCTGAACTGCAAGGTTGTCATCGAGCTGATACAGGCCATTGCCGCCTGCTGGTTGAATGAAATCGTCGAACGGCTCCGGTTCCGGAACGGCCGACAGAGGAACAACCAGGTCAGCAACGGGGTAGGGCCTCGCTGTAAAGTGAGATTCCTGTTCCAGACTATCTGTGATCTTTAGGACTTCATTTTCCATGGTGTAGACAAGTCCACCTGACTGCTGCAGCAGCAGGTTCAGGGCACTCCGCAGTTCAATACCGTCCACGTCGATACTGACGGTCTGAGTCGCAAGCAGACCCTGTGACTCGATCCCCTTCCTGTCCAGCACGATGTTGATTTGATGCGTGTTGGCGATGTGACTCATGATTTCCGGCAGTGAGACATCGTGGAAATGCAGCGAGACTTGACTTCGCAGACTCTTCTGGATTCGCAGTTCGCTCTCCGTCAGCTTGCGCCCCGAGGAACCGTATCCGGAACGACGACTTGTCAGACCTGTCCAGTCTGTCAATTCCGGGAATACATAGTCACCTCGTTGAGCTGCAAAACTCTCTTCGACACTGTTCAGCTGCCATAGATTCTCATCCGCTGTACGCGTCTTAACGTCTTCATTGAACGCGATTTGCTTGGCAAGTTTTGCTTTCGTCAGAATTGCAACTGTTTCCGGCAAATGTGGATTCAGGTCATAAGCTTTTTGAGCGACCAGAACAGCCTCGGCGTAACGATGCTGATTCTCAAGGTCGTTGTACTCCTGAACCAGATCCGCAACTTCCTGTTCAATCCGAATCTGATGTTTCAACACACGTTCCATGTCCGCGCGGATCGCAACATTGCGTTCTTCCATGTCAATCATGGGGGCACGCTGTTCGCGATACGCTTCCAGTTCACCACGACAAGTCATCACATATTCGGTAAGCGCCCGCGCCGATTCTTCCGTCAGACCTGCCGATTCGATGTCGACCAGAGTCGTGTCCAGAATTCGGAAGCCCTCATTAACGTCCGTGTCTTTCAGGCTTTCCGCGCGTGCCACATCATTTGTGACCGCCGAATGCAAGCGTTGCAGACGAGCATCGTGCTGGTCGACGGCCGCCGTCAGAGGATCTTCATCGGAGACTGGTTGAATATCTCCGGATAATGCAGCGACGTTTCGCACGTTGCTTTGGCGAACGTCAGACAACTCCTGTAACTGATCCTGCAACTGCTGACGACGGAATCCGTTCAGTTCGCCAATATTCTTCCTTGCGATCAGGAATGCTTCTCTGGCCGCAACCTGATTACCCGCTCTCAGCTCAGCCATTCCCTGTTGCCAGGCCGCTTCCGCCGACATTCCGTCTACTGAGGTGGTTTCGAATGAAATCTTGCGTAGAGTCATTCCCGAATCGACCGCAAGAAACTCGTCCTCACGGTACTCAGCCGTTTTGCCAACGCGGCCAGCATCAGTTTCGCTGGCCTTCCGCACCAAGCGTTTCGGCTCAGGATTGGTCTGCGCGGCAATCTGCGGAGCTTGGTCCTGAATCGTTTCCGGGAAATCCTCAAGAAGTTCATACGCCTGGTCTTCCGAGGTGGCCTGGGCAGAGAACTCCTGTGCGCGACCCGCGTCGCCTGAGTCAGGTGCAGCAAGCGACGCGCCGACCGGGTTCACGCGAGCCGTGTTTCTGGCGGTCGCCTGTTCAGATTCAACCGTTCCCTGCGGCTCGAATCGAATTTCCTCAACTGTTCCGGAATATCGCTGAATGTCTTTTCGGACCAGGGCCGGCGTGTCATCGAACTCTTCGTACTGAGCCCCCAGTGCCTCTGCCTCATCAGCCAGTTCAACGGCCAGGGCAAAGTTCCTGGAGTTCAGCGCCGCACGAGCCTGCTTCAGCAACTGATCGGCCTGGCGACGCGGCCCATTGACTAACGCCGCCGAATTTATATCAGCCGATTCGTCAATTGCAAGAAAAGTGGTGGTTCCTTCGGCACGGTCGATAGCCGCCAGAATATCTTCCGGCTTTTTGTCCCAGAGCCCCCAGTCAATATTCATCTTGTAGGCCTGCAGAGCTCGGGTTCGAGCGAGAGAAATGTCACCCTCATCCAGAGCCTGAGTCGCCTCTTTTACGAATCGTTTCGCCAGAGCTCGATTCAACAAAGCACGTCCCTCGGCGGTATCAGGAAACTGTGGCTCCGCCGGCACCCTCTTCAGTTCGCTTTCTGCTGCAACGGCATCCGGATCCACAACCGACCAATCGACATCGTCCGTGACCGACCAGGTTGCGGAAGGGCCGGAATGTTCCAGTGTCTCCAGAAACTCCTGGGGAGTCTGCTCGTTCCTGCGCCAGTCGGACGTCAGTGTGGCAGCGGTGGCTGCCAGCCACCGAGCTTCGACCGGGTTTCCTTGACTCGCTGACCTGCGAGCGTCTTTCATAAACTGTCGGGCAAGTGCCGCGTCATCCGCATTCGCTGATTCTGTTCGTGCTGACAGTGTCCTTGATGAATCACCGCCGCTGAACACGTACAGCGACGCAGCCATCATCGATACACACGCGATGAAACCGATGGTCTTATACACGTGGATTCCTCCTTCAGGCAGGCACAGCAGAAATGTTCGGGCTTAACGACCGCAGTCGCTGTGACAACAGCAACCAGGCCCGGACATTTCAAAACTGAATTCCCTTATAATGGCTCACCCTGCGATGTTCCCGCACTCGCAGTAATGGAGATAACCGGGTCAACTGACCCTACCCCGCGTCCCCCGTGGCAACAAGCGCACGAAATCCGCTGGCAGTCAGTTGATACCGGGTGTGATCAACGTGGGTCAATATGGCCACAACCCCTAGAAACCCGTTTTTTTTGCGGTTTTATCTGAGTGCCTCAGCCACCGGCATCGACTGCCGATGCTGTATTTCCATCGGCTCAGTCCGGCCGAAAACATGCTGACAGACAGCAGCAGGAACTGCGGGCAGAGCGGTCCCGTACTCAAAGGCGAACGTCTCAGTATGTCGTCAGATGCCGGATGCCAGTCGACCACGTGACGCTGTCGCAGCGACCTTGTTTCATCCTGTCCACTCGTTCCCGTGGTTCGGCAGATTGACGGTCGAATGTCGATAGAAATACACCCACGCCTCAACACGAACGAATGCATCATCGACTGATGCCACGTCAATCAGTCGGCGCTCGTAGAGTCCTTCCAGGACACCTTCGACAGCGTCACATTTTTCCAGGCACTTTCGATCAACTTCATAGAGTTCCCCGCGAACTGAGACTCCATCCGTCGACTCCACCAGTGCGGGATAGCTGCCACAATCGACCAGCCGGCACTTCATGATGGTTGCAGCACAGCCGAGAAAACGTTGATTGCTCAAAGTCTCGTGCCGCTCGCAACCATGTCTTAGCGTACCGTAAACAAACAGATGTGATGACATGACGAGAACTCAACGTCTCAAAGCCTCACGCCGATGAGTCGAAGATCAGCGATCAGTCGTCAATGCTGATTCGATGTCATTCCGACTCTCTCCCTGATTTGCCGCAACTGGAAATTTCCTGGTCCCGTTTCACACTCGTTTCTCGTGTCATGACACCGCCGTGATCTCGGACAGATTCGTCGGAATCCGCATTGGCTCGCCATCCGCACCAAGACACGCAACAGTAGATTCAGCGCTGCAGAGTCGCTCCCTGTCACGCAACAGCACATAGCGATGTTCAATCCGTGCGGCAGTGGTTCGCGTGATCTCGGTGTTGAGGATCAATTGGTCGTCGTAACGTGCCGGCTTGCGGTAATGGATCTGAAATTTCACGACGACGAAATACATCTGCAGCTCTTCCATCCGCCGATAGCAACCTCCCTGAGCTCGAAACAGCTCCGTTCGGCCCAGCTCGAAGTAGTTGAGATAATTGGAATGATGTAAGAATCCCATCGCGTCAGTTTCACAATAGCGGACGGCAATGGGAATGGAATGCTTCAACAACACGACGTGAACCCTGAAATGAAACGTCCTGAGAAGTTACCTTAGCCGAACTCGTGTGACTTCGCGTCTGGAAGACGGCACGTTTGAAGTCTCATGTCTTCAGTGACGACTCACTCCCGCAAATTCGGGTCTGGAGACTCTTTGACAACGTTGACGGAAATGAAAAAAAACATCAACGGAATCCTTATCGTGCGGACGACATCCGTCAACCGACGGAGAGACCATGCGAGACGGACCAGCGTTGAACGTTACGCAGTCGCGACCGCTCGCCTGCAAAAGGTTCTTCCCGGTTGGCCACCCTGACGCATGCTGTCCGCCTGTGCAGGATGGCTGACATGTTGCTATTGCATAACATACGGTGTTGAGATTACAGGGTCTTCCATATTTTCCATTCGTGGTATTTTACCGAAAGTCACTCGTCCCGGTATGGGACGAGCAGACAAACGGTTGAGTAAACAAAATCCGATCTCGATGAACCATCTGAGTTTGCTTTCAACATGTGCAGCGCTGGTTCTGATGACCACGGCTGAAGCCGGTCGGTATACGTTCTACAGCAACTGCAGCGGCAGTTTTGTGGTTGTTCGTTCGTTGGATTCCGGTTCATCGAATGTTGTTTGCAGCAGTTCATGCGGTACGTTGGCTTGCTGCAGATCAACAATCGTTGCCACAGGCTGCGTCTCCGATGGTTGCGCAGCACCCAGCAGTGAACCAGTGGGTCCATCGGACAGCGGTGACGAAGAATCAGGCATCGAGGATGCACAGACTCCACCAGCTGACGAGAGTGGAGAAGAAGAAGCCCCGGCTAATGATGGAGCAAGTGCGTAGTCGCCGGATTGTTGGTGAATACGACAAGGGTCGTTTCGACGCGGTCACCTGACCCGTTGCTGCAGCCTGAATGAAGTATGGATAGAAGACAGCATGATGCCGTTTTTTTTTATGGCATTCTGCAGATCGGAGCGACGTTTGGATTGCCCGACGATCAATGACCGAAATGATGAGGACCTGCTGGTCGGTCTTGCGTCATTTGACACCCATCTTCCACCATGTACGAGGATCCAAGACATCATCCGATCCTGAATCTCATCTGTTGCGGCGGAATCTTTGTCATTCTCAGCGCCAACGGCCAGGGGCATCCGAGTTCGCACGTGGACGCGTGGGCTCGGATCGAAACACATCTGGACATCCGGGTAACATTGTTCCTGGACGATGTGCTGGCGTTGCAGTCGATCCGCGGCCGAGCCGACAATTCCCTCATTCCAGCCCCTCTCGCCGCGGGCGCAATGGAAATTTTTGCTGAGACTCTGCCGTCATTGCTCATGGTCTACGACGCGGACGGACGACGCGTGCAAGGACGCATTCAGGAGCGGCCGACGTGGCAACCGGCCCGTCGAGGTGTTGACCTCGAAGCAGATGGAGGTCTCAGGCTCGCATGGAAGCTGCGTTACCCCTGGAATCAGACACATGCGTCCTTTTCAATCCAGCACAGGTTCGTTGAACATCGTACGCGGGCGCCAGCAGATATGTCGGAGTCTCAGGACACTCCCCCAATTCCGGCCGAATTGAGACTTCGAGTTCGCAATGCAGCTTCCGGTCGCCGCGTCGACACCGTAATTGATAGTCACCAGCCTCACACGATTGTGCTGCCGGCCGGATTGTCGGGATTCACGAATCAGCAAAACCAAATCCCCACCACAGCCCGGTTTGTCGTGCTGCCCCGTCGGCTGGTTCACGAATTCACGGTACCACTCGTGCTGGTTTCCGAAGCCATTCGCCTCAACGAGCAGGAAACGACTTCCGACATTCACTATCCCACAATGGATGCCTCCATAACGCGCAAACTGGCGGCCACCTGGATTCAGCACAAATTTCAACTGTTGATCGATGGGCGCTTGTCAACTCCGCAGTCGACGTTTGTCGGCCTGCTGACCGCAGAAAATGAACAAATCGACGATCTGCAAACCATACCACTCGTCGGAACCCGGCTGGGAATACGCACGACGCATGACATTCATGATGACCCGCTGCGTGTTTCAGTCTCCTGGAACAACGGCCCCAGTCATGTCAGGGAAATCCATGTCCACACGATTCATGGGGCCAGCAGCACTTGGCAGCTCGCCGAATGTCATAACGAGGATTCCGGCCCCGGGACTCTGAACTACGAATGTAATCTGCAACACAATGCCCTTCTGGCCGGGCGCCGTGACAACCTGAAGCCGCTGGATTCCGGCGGCATGATGATTTCCGAAAGCGCCAATCTCAAATTCCGCGATCACCAACTATGGCCTGCACATTCTTTGGACAGCATTCTCCACTGGTCAATGTGGGTCGTGCTCGTGGTCGCAGGCATCGCAGTCGTCACTGGGATCCGACGGAAACGACGGACATGGGCCACCACAGCGATGCTCACATTCGTGACAGTCGCCACCCTCGTAATTACGCTCCCCCGCCGGACTGTGGAGCCGAATCCGGAAATTGCAGCATTGCTGCTGAATCAAATGCTGAGTCGGACTTATCGGGCAGTACTCGCGTTGAATGAGCAGGCCGCCGTGGATCGACTCAGCGAAGTACTCACAGACGACATGGTGGAAACTATTTTCAAACAGATCGCCGAAAACGCTGAGAACGCACCATTCGTTCGGATCAACGATGTTCAGATTGCCAGCTGTACTCCCCAAAGCTTCGTCTCCGGTGAATATGCGATTTTTCACTGTAAATGGCAGATCGACGGCGAGATCGTGCACTGGGGTCATCGTCATCAGCGAAATAGGCTGTTCACCGGAGTCATCCGTCTGGACACCATGGACAGCAGATACCGCATCGCGGACATTAGTCTGGAAAGTACAGAGTCCAGTAAGTCGTGATCCCAGTCAACGGCTCTTTCAGTCTCGCGTCAGTGGGATGAAATGGCAGACACACCAGGCTGTGCAAAACTTGCAATCAGCAGGTGGACAACTAGACTTTACGCTTATCGCACCCCTTTGAACTTTGATCAGGCACGACGGCGTCTTTGATCAATCGGGCCGTTCGTATTTCCACTCAATCTTCCACACTCCGACCGGATTCCTGCCGGTCCATTGAGCCGAAATGTTGCCAGCAATCCCACAACATATTCGATACATTCCGAACCGGTTGCAGCGAATCGCTCAGAAAATCAATTTCATGATCACTACAAGAACTTTGTACGCACTGTTATGTCTCACTGCCCCGAGTACTGCAGCAGATTGGCCTGCGTGGCGTGGCCCGGAACACACTGGTATCAGCCGCGAAGTCGGTCTCCTCGAAAACTGGGATCCCGTCAGTGGCGTAAATGTCCTGTGGGAATCTCCCATTGGTGGACGAGCGGCACCGATTGTGCTCAACGGACGTATCTATCTGGAATGCCGGACGAATCATGATGTCAGCACCGGCAGCAAAGATCTGATTCACGCGCAGGAGCAGGTCGTTTGCCGCGACGTGACGAACGGTGAGCTGATATGGGACGACCAGTTCAACGTTTTTCAGACCGACATTCCGGCACCGCGAGTCGGCTGGGCTCCCATGGCCGGTGATCCGGAAACTGGAAACGTTTATATGCATTCGGTGAGCGGACTGTTTCGCTGCTACGACGCAGACGGCAGGGTGCAGTGGGAAAGGTCACTGTTCGAAGAATACGGCAAGATCAGCGGCTATGGCGGGCGGACTCAATCACCGGTTGTCGATGAAGATCGCGTCATCGTTGGCTTCTTCGGACTCAACTGGGGCGACAGCGCCAAGCCTCCTCCAAAGATGACATACTACGCCTTCAACAAGCGGACCGGCGAATTGCTCTGGACAGCTCCGGTGGGTGGTCGACCCAAGGATACGAATTATTCTCATCCGGTGATTGCCGTCATCGACGGGCAGCGGCTGCTGATAGGCGGTGGAGCCGACGGTGGAATCCATGCGATCAACGCTCGCACCGGCAAAGCCATTTGGTCGTTCCGCATGTCGCGACGAGGTCTGAATGCGGCGCCGGCAGTTGTCGGCCACCGTGTCTATATCTCTCACGGCGAAGATAATATCGACAACACAAATTTTGGACGCGTTGAATGCATCGACGGCCGAGGCACAGGAGACATCACAGAAACAAACAGTCTCTGGCGCGTGGATGGAGTGAAGGCCGGATACACTGGACTGCTGGTAAAAGATGGGATTCTGTATGTCGTGGCAGATACGGGCCGAATGTATGCCTACGACAGCGAATCGGGCGAGAAGCTTTGGGATTACTCCCTGGGAACCGTTGGGAAGGGATCTCCGATCTGGGCCGACGGCAAGCTTTACGTCATGGAAGTGAATGGCAACATTCATATTCTCAGACCATCGCGAACAGGCTGTGAATCACTGTCTCGTGTCACACTCAAAGCAACGGATGGCAGCGGACTGGACGAAATCTATGCCACACCTGCGATCTCAGACGGTCGAGTGTTCCTTGTCACACGCGACCGCACCTTCTGCATTGGCAATGAAAACGCAGGACAGGTTCAGGACCTCGAATTGCCGCCCCTGGAAGAAGGAACCGGTTCAACAGAAGTCGCATCGATTCACGTGGTACCCTATGAGACTCGCGTTTTTGGCGGCGGTGACGTGAAATACAGCGTTTATGGTTACAACGAATTGGGACAGGCTCTGGGTAAGGTTGAAGCAGAACTGTCACTGGGCGAGGGCTGGTCGGACGCGAATGTCGACGGGAACACGGTTAGTGTTTCTGAGATCTCGAAGGAGCAGGCTGGAGTCCTCACCGCCAGGCTGGGCGACATCACTGCAAATGCTCGGCTTCGAGTATTCCCGGCGCTGCCCTGGAGTTGGGACTTCGAAGACTACACGGGCAAACGGGTGCCCCCCACATGGATCAATTCATTTCTGAAACTGCAGCCCAGTCAGGTGGATGACACGGTGGCGCTCAAACGGACGCCAGGCAGAGGACGACCCAGCACCTATTTCTGGCTGGGAATGGCGGAAATGAAGGAATACACCGTACAGGCCGACGTGTTGATGAAAGAACAAAAGCGAAAGCTCGCCAATATCGGTCTGACAGCTCACCGCTACAACTTTATTCTCAAGGGCAATACCGGCCGTGTTGCCATCCAAAGCTGGGCTCCGCATTTGAGAATGGCCAAAGAGATTCGCTTTCGTTCAAAACCCGATGTCTGGTATACGATCAAAATGACGGTCCGAATCAAGGATGACGGCGCCCATGTGATGGGCAAAGTCTGGAAACGAGGGGACGATGAACCATCCGACTGGACGCTGGAAGTTGTCGACCCGCATCCGAATCTGGAAGGCAGCCCCGGACTGTACGTCTACAACCTGGCAGACAGCTACTACGATAACGTGCAGGTCTTTGAATAACACGGGTGTTTGCTGCATGCATCACGTGCAACGCATGCGCCCATGATTCAACAAACCTCAGCCAGTTCCATCTGATCACTTTCAGGAATTTCCCAATGATATGTCGACTGTCCTCACTGATGGTCCTGCTGCTCGCCACCCTCCTGCTGCCGGGCTGCTCCGATCCATCTGAGAGTGGTTCCGGCGCGGCCAGTCCAGACAACGACCTGTCCGATTCTATGGGCACATCGGATGTAGCTCCGGGTAATCCTGATGATCCCACTGCAGAACTGGGAACGAGCAGTACTTCAGTCGAAGAAGTTGTGGACGAACCCGCAATCCAGGACGCTGCAACCGAAGAACCTGCAACCGAAGAACCTGCAACCGAAGAACCTGCAACCGAAGAACCTGCAACCGAAGAACCTGCAACCGAAGAACCTGCAACCGAAGAACCTGCAACCGAAGAACCTGCAAC
>Ga0310123_10000072_pt1 | contig 80557 bp, 63 predicted proteins | sample CB6_AW_1057_MG_FD_203505 | JGI IMG/M metagenome (GOLD analysis project Ga0310123, IMG submission 203505) | Marine microbial communities from Western Arctic Ocean, Canada - CB6_AW_1057 | ecosystem: Environmental > Aquatic > Marine > Oceanic | place: Canada: Western Arctic Ocean | collected...
CTGCCTGAGTTCCTGTCGATAGAAAAAAGACTGCCACGTTGTTCATACCGTGACTGGACAGTACGTTGATAACGTTCTTTTCTTAAAGCTTGTAGGCGAACAGCTTTGCCTGAAACATTTTGATTCGCAATGCCACCGTGCCGCCAATCCCCGAGATGTCGCTGTTGCCGTTCCAGGTCAGGACTTTGTCCGCTTCATCACCGATCAGGCGGTCACAGTCATCAAACGCAAAGCCTGGAATCGGATCAGGATCGGGCGAGACCGCCGTGCGTCGACTGACAAGTTCCACACTGATCCAGCCTCCCGCTGCACAGCGATAGTTCATCCTGATCTCGTTCGCCTGACGGTAAATGGTCGGGATTGTAAATTTACCTTCGGTCTGGGCCTCGATCCCGCAGAATCGGTGAGGTTCCCAGAGAGCGTAGCGAATCTGCGATGGCCTCCAGTACGGCACGAGGTCTTTCCTGTACTTTGCTCTTATGCTGTGCGGCCTCGAAATCCCGGTGTACGGCACTGCCCATCGGCCGTCCGGCAGGACAATCATGCCGCTTCGCCAGGTATGGGCCATGGCCTCCTCGCCACTACCGAGCGGCCCTACGGTGTGCAGGGCGCGGCGTTCCGGTCGCGACCAGAAGATACCGTCCCGACTAAAGGCGATCTGTGTGTCAATCTCGTCAGTCGACTGGTGATAAATCGGGATGATCATGGTGTGCAGGTCACTGCGTCCCGGGTACGGGAAGTAGTTGGCCCCGTAGAATGAAATGTCGAGATCGTCCTGTGTGTCCGGAGACAGAATCAACTTGGGCGCCGGCCAGTGGCGGAAATCTTTGGTGCGCGAAAAGCCGATCGTCCGCCGCTGCGTCTCAATCTCGATTTGGCCCGAACCGATTCCCGGGAATACTTCGGAGCGATCACCCATGATCTGCTGATAAGCGATGTATTCGTCTCCGTGCGGATCGTAATAAGCGGAAATACCACCGTTTACGGCGCGGTTTCCAAGCGGCTGTTCCAGTTCTTTCCAGTCGAGGCCGTCCGGTGAGACCCAGCCCAGAGTTCGCCCCCAGATTTCGGCTCGTGGTCCCTCATATGTTTCTGGTTCTTTCTGAAACGAGGTCCAGCGTTCCCAGGCGATTTCGCCGTCCAGCGGCTGCAGGGTTTCGGGATCGTACCAGGCCATGTCACCACCCATGGCTTTGAAACGCTCCTGCGGATCCGCATGTGGATCGTGGAAAACACCGGTTGCTCCCCGGATTCCGTTGCGGAGGATATTGTTCTTCGACGAACTCTCGAATTCGACCTGCCCCAGCTCAGGACGCTCCCAGTCCAGCGCATCCACACTGGTTGCATAACACGTCCCACCTGAGGATTGGTAAATCATGTGGTACAGACCATTGGTCCTCCAGATGAATAACGGACTGACTGCATGCCCCTCCCAGTCTGTGTTCGCTTCCAGCAGGGGTTCCGAACGTTGTGCCTGTTCGACACGAATTTTAACTCCGAGTACTCCGTCATAGAGGTTAAATCGGCCACGCTCATCGACATTTCGATTACCCGTGAAAACATCCGTGGTGTCGACAATCGGATTCCAGGCTCCTGGATTACTGCGAATTCGTTTTGAGCGTTTCTGAGGTTTCTTGAACGGGGACGGCTTCTGTTTTCCCTCAGGTTGCTCTTTTTGCACTACCTGCTGCCCTGCCGCTTCGTGGTCGTGACTCAGGACCACAAAGCAAAGACTCGCCGCAAGCACTCTGCGGGTGTGGTTCCACCACCCATTCGCCCGGAAAAAGAACGACGAATATTCAGACGGATGTTGAGGAAGCGGCCCGTGGCTGGTTCGAGCATCGGTGGACAGACTGTGCATACGAAGCTTTCCGTAAGGGTTGGTTGCGGAACGACCTTCACAAGCAGCGTGGGGATGCTCCGCCCTAACGACATTTTTATGATAAGACTACATGGTCATTGAGCTGATCCCGCAGAAATTTTCAATCATGCCTGAGGGGCAGTTGCGCGATATGGCACCACAGGATGTGGCCAGATCTTCCGGCCTGCCTGAGTTCCTGTCGATAGAAAAAAGACTGCCACGTTGTTCATACCGTGACTGGACAGTACGTTGATAACGTTCTTTTCTTAAAGCTTGTAGGCGAACAGCTTTGCCTGAAACATTTTGATTCGTATGCCTGCGGTACTGCCAATCCCCGAGATGTCGCTGTTGCCATTCCATGTGACGGCATGGTCGGCCACATCACCGATCAGACGGTCACAATCATCAAACGCAAATCCTTCAATGGCATCCGGATCGGGTGAAACGGCCGAGCGCGTGCGCACGAGTTCGACTGTGATCCATCCTCCCGGTGCGCAGCGATAGTTCAGTCGTAACTCATTTCCATGACGATAGATGGTCGGAATTGTGAACCGTCCCTCGACTTCGGCTTCGATGCCACAAAATCTGTGGGGTTGCCAGAGCATGTAGCGGATTTGCATGGGTTTCCGCTCCGGGAACAATTCGTCTTTATCCTTTTCGTAAACGTTATGCCGGGTCGAATTGGCCGCGTACGGCACTGCCCAGCGCCCGTCCGGTAACTCGACCAGACCATTTCGCCAGGGATGTGCTGAACACTGATCACCGCTGCCGGGTGGGCCCACTGTGTGTACGGCGCGGCGTTCAGGCCGGTACCAGAAAAGACCGTCACGACTAAAGGCGATCTGGCTGTCCATGTCTTCTGTGGCCTGATGATAGATGGGGATGATCATGGCATGCAGATCAGCGCGTCCCGGGTACGGGAAGTAGTTGGCCCCGTAGAATGAAATGTCGAGATCGTCCTGGCCATCAGGAGCAAGAATCAGCTTGGGTGCCGGCCAGTGGCGGAAATCTTTGGTGCGCGAAAAGCCGATCGTCCGCCGCTGCGTCTCAACCTCGATTTGGCCCGAGCCGATCCCTGGCATCACTTCGGCGGTGTTCCCCATGATCTGCAGATAGGCGATGTATTCGTCTCCGTGCGGATCGTAATAAGCGGAAATACCACCATTCACCGGTCGGTTACCTAACGACTCTTCGAGCAATTTCCAGTCACGTCCATCCGCGGAGATCCATCCCAGGGTACGTCCCCAGATTTCGGCACGAGGTCCTTGGTATTCATCGCCCTGTTGCTGTTGTTTGGTCCATCGTCGCATCGCTTCGGGACCAATCACCCGCTGCAGGGTGTCAGGATCGTACCAGTTCATGTCGCTGCCCATGGCTTTGAAACGCTCGTTTGGCGACGCGTGCGGATCGAGAAACACGGCAGTTGCTCCTACGATGCCATTGGCCAGCAGATTATTTTTGGTTGATTCCCGAAAATTCACCTGTCCCAGGTCAGGACGGTGCCATTGATAGCCGTCAATGCTGGTGGCGTAACAGGTTTTGCTGGCTGTGGTGCACTCGTAGATCATGTGCCACCGGCCGTCCGCTTTCCAGATGAACAACGGGCCGATCGAGCTTCCTCGTTCCCATTCTTCAACCGCTTCCAGAAGCGGTGCGGATCGATCTGCTTGCTCCACACGGAACCTGACACCGACCGCTCCGTCGTACAGGTTGAACACACCATTTTCGTCGATATTTCGGTTGCCAGGAAACACTTCCGTAGTATCAACCAGGGGATTCCACGCGCCGCTGTTGTATCGAATGCGTTTGCGTTCCTGCGGTCGCTTTTTGAACGGTGATGGAGGGAGTTGCGCCGATTCGTTTTTGCGAGAAGCTCCATCTTCATTTCGTTCGGCTGGCTGCTTCGCAGCCTCTGCGCCATCAATCTGGATCACGCAGCACAAACAGATCACCAAAAGTCTCCCGGTATGAGCGAATTCACGCTTCCAGCGGATACTCGGGCCTGTAAAAACCAGGGACCAGCCGGTTTGCAGCAGGTCGGTGATCGAACGGACGATTACAGAAGAAACGGACCGACAGCCCCGTGTTTGATCATCACGGTTCAGCTCGAACATTTTAGTTCCTCTTCAGGTATGGTTGGTCTGATGACCGGACAAATACAGGAAGCGATATTGTATTAGGTGGGAGCCCCGGATCCCCAGAAAAGACTGGAAGGAAACAACGGACCGGATCACGTACGGTCGTTACCGGGAATTTGTGGTGATTACGCAGCGGTAATGAGAGCCGTTCTCCGGATATGTACGCTGCTAACGTTGGTAGCGAGATCAACAATGATTCGCGAACAGGTCCGGAGAAAAACTCCGCTCTTCAGCCGGATTGATATCTGCCACTCGCGGGCAGTACAGTGCAGATGGGCATGTTTGCGCAGCCGAATCTGGGAACTGCACGTGTGTTCAACATGTCGAGGCAGGAATCGTTGATGGAACAAAGCTGAATCGTTCAGCCGGAGACCGATCGATACGGTCTTTTGTGTATTCTGTAACCAACAAATCCGTGTTGATTCTCTATGGGAGAGCAGGTTGACGATCCAGACAGCTACGATAAGTGATGTGCGTGCTGCCGAAGCCGTTATTCGAAATCACCTGAGTCCAGCTCCTTTGATCCGATCAATCCCATTGGAGAAGGAACTCGGTTTGCCTCCAGATCGTCGGATGTGGCTCAAAGATTACGGCTGGACACCGGTCGGGTCCTTCAAACTCATGGGGGCGCTCAACTGGGTCGCCAACAACGAAGCACGAATCGGAGACAGAAAGATTGCGGCCGATTCATCGGGGAATTTCGCGTCGGGCATCGCGTATGCCGGCAGCCAGTACAGGAAACAGGTGGTCGTTGTCATGCCTGACACGGCTCCGCAGATCAAGTGTGATCGCACACGTTCGTTCGGAGCCGAAATACGGACCTATGATATCTCTCGTGATCATATCACCGGCGACCGCATCCGTATGGCCAAAGAGATTGCGGAGAACGAAGACGCTGTCCAGGCATCGCCTTATGATGATCCATTTGTGATTGCAGGAAACGGCGTCGGTGGTCTGGAAATCGTCCAGGACCTCAGGCGGCAGGACCGCGATCTGTCGCAGTTCGTTTGCGCGGTAAGCGGCGGCGGTCTGATGGCGGGACATGCGCTGGCAATTGCCGATGGTTTTCCGAAGGCGAGTATTGTTGGAGTCGAGCCCGAGGGAGCTGCCGATTTTCAGCAATCACTCGTGGAAGGTCGCCGCGTCCGTATTGATAAACCCAGCAGCATTTGTGATGGGCTGCTGTCGTACAATGTTGGTGAACATAACTGGCCCATCCTTCGTCAGCTTGTGGGAACTTCTGTGACTGCATCGGACTTGGAGATTCAGCAGGCCATGAAGTGGCTCTATGAGAATCACGGGTTGAGAACGGAGCCATCTGGTGTGACGACTGTTGCGGCGCTGTTGCAGAGTCGGGTGAATATAGATGGCAGCGGCGATGTTGTTGCTGTCGTCAGTGGTCGAAATGTCGACGAGTCGCGGTTTCGTGAGTGGATTTCCGTGTAAGCCGTTCAGGCTGGCTGCTCAGCGCGCTGCCGCTGGATGCCGGGTCCAAATTGGCAGAACAGCAGTTTCGGACCAGACTATGAAACCCGTGCTGACTGCCGGGCGTAACCGGGGCCATCTGATTTCAGTGCTCTGAGAGCACACTCTAACCTTCGTCGGAGAACCGTCATGAGAGCTCTGTTTTTCTCAGTCCTTCTGCTGCCATCTGCGCTGAACCATGCTGATGACTCTATTGCCATTGGGAGCCGACGTGAATTATTTGTGGACAACCACCTGATCGAGTCACTGGACGGTGCGCAAAGAAAGTTACATCACCCGGTTCCCCGTGAAATCGCGATCATTAACGACGCTCCGTGGGAAGGAGCCGGTAGTGGCTACCACAGCATTATTCGAGATGGTGATTTGTACCGCATGTATTATCGCGGCTCGGCAATCGGTGTGGTCAATGGCACTTTGCGGAAGGGACGGCAAGTCTACTGTTATGCCGAAAGTTGTGACGGAATTCACTACACGAAACCACCACTGGGGCTCCACGAATACAATGGTTCGAAGCAGAACAACATTGTATGGACCGGGGTCGGGACCCACAATTTGGCCCCCTTTCTGGACACACATCCGGATTGTCCATCCGAGTCACGTTTCAAGGCGCTCGCAGGAACGGCTCACGAAGGGGGGCTGTTTGCATTTCACTCGCCAGACGGAATCCATTGGTCACTCTTGCAGGATGATCCTGTCGTGACCGAGGGTGCATTTGATTCACAAAATCTGGCATTTTGGGACTCGGCCGCGGGAAAGTACCGAGCCTATTTTCGCACATTTACGGAAGGTGTCACAACGGGCAAGGTCTGGAAACCGAGTGGCCACCGATCAATCCGTACGGCTTCTTCATCCGATTTTCTTACGTGGGGTGATGAAGCCGATTTGACGTATGAAGATTCTCCTTTCGAACATCTCTACACGAACCAGATTGCTCCTTACTACCGAGCACCACATATCCTGATTGGTTTTCCCACACGCTACGTCGAACGCGGCTGGTCGCCGTCGATGCGGGAGCTGCCGGACCTGGAACACCGAGAGCAGCGGTCGCTGGCACATCTCCGTTTTGGCACATCTCTCACGGAAGGACTGCTGATGGCCAGTCGTGACGGGGTTCACTTTGATCGCTGGAATGAAGCGTTCCTTCCACCGGGTCCGGAGCGTACTGATACGTGGAACTATGGGCATAACTACATTGCCTGGCGCGTCGTTGAAACGAAATCCTCGCTGCCCGGTGCACCCAATGAACTGTCACTCTATGCTTCAGAAGGAGCGTGGACGGGCGACAGTAATGCCATGCGGCGCTACACACTGCGGCTGGACGGTTTCGTGTCGGTCAGCGCCGGGTGGAAGGGCGGGGAAATGATCACGCGTCCGTTGCGTTTCAGAGGGTCTCGACTGAGCATCAACATTGCTACTTCGGCAGCCGGAAGTCTCCGTGTCGAAATCCAGAATGCCGGAGGCGAGGCACTGCCTGGTTTCAGTCTGAAAGACTGTCCGGAGATCTTTGGCGATTCGCTTAATCGAACTGTCCAGTGGAATCAAGGTTCTGATGTCAGTCAGTTGGCAGGCAGGACCGTATGCCTGAGGTTCGAACTGAAAGACGCTGACTTCTATTCCTTCAGATTTGATTCCGGAAAATCGAACTAAACTTACTTTACCGACTGCTGACTCGTCTCTCTGACACGGAGGTCGAAAACATGTGACATCACAGCTCACATACAGAACGGCGAGAGAGAATATCATGTAAGTGCGTGAATCACGTTCGTGTTTGGCTGTGTTGGCCGCTGTCGAAAATGTTCCGTCGCCTCAAGGTGATATCAGCAGTTAGTGTCATATGTTGCTCCTGATCCTGAGAACCGATACTCTGTGAAAAGCTGTGAGATGTTCATTCCTGATGTGGAAAACATGATGTTTAACTTTGTGGGTTCACAGACGAAGTCCGGCTGCGGAGTCAGCCGACGCGACTTTATGACGATTGGAGCACTCGGAACCGGTGGGCTCACCCTGCCCCATCTGCTGCGGGCAGAAGCCGCTCGAGGACCTGATCGTGGACATAAATCTGTCATTATGATCTATCTGACTGGTGGTCCGCCACATCAGGACATGGTGGATCTGAAACCGGATGCTCCCTCGGAGATTCGTGGTGAGTTCTCACCCATCTCAACCAATGTCCCGGGAATTCAAATCTGTGAATTGATGCCGCGGATGGCGGCGATGCAGGACAAGTTCATCAACATCCGAACACTGGTCGGATCAGATGGTGGCCATACGTCTTACCAGTGTGTCACCGGACGCCGCCGTGCGGGACGACCGCAGCGAGGCCACCCGGAAATCGGGTCGATCCTTTCAAAGATCCAGGGGCCGGTGATTCGTGGAGTGCCGGTCAACCTCGATCTGTCCATGAAGATGGCTCATGCACCGTACAACCTTCCCGGTCCCGGATTTCTGGGACAGTCGTATGCTCCGTTCAAGCCGGACGGCCCCGTTCAGGCGGATATGATTATTCCTGATATTCACGTCGGTCGATTTGATGACCGCCGACAGCTCCTGGCCCGGCTGGATCGAGTCAAACGTGACCTTGATCGAAGTGGTTTTCCTGATCAGGCTGACGCGTTTACTCAACAGGCACTGGAAGTCTTGATTTCAAACCAACTGTCTGAAGCCTTGGACCTGTCCAAAGAAGATCCGAAGATCCGGGAACGGTATGGCAAAGATGACACCAAAGTTCTGCCCTATTCGCATCTCGGATATCAGGCAATTAATTCCAAATTTCTGCTGGCTCGTCGACTCGTGGAAGCTGGCGCGCGTTGTGTGACCGTGTCGTGGGCTGACATGGACTGGCACGGCGACAATTTTACGAATGCAAGAAAAGTACTGCCGAAACTGGATGAAGGCCTGACAGCCCTGGTCACGGATCTGTACGAACGCGGACTGCAGGAAGACGTGACGGTGATTGCCTGGGGTGAATTTGGGCGTACACCGAAGATCAACAGCAGTGCAGGTCGTGACCACTGGAGTCGGAATGCCTGTGCGATCATGGCTGGTGGCGGAATGAAAACTGGTCAGCAAATCGGAACGACAGACCGATTTGCTGAGGCACCCGTCGATCGACCGGTGCACTTCAACGAAGTCTTTTCAACCCTGTACTACAACCTGGGCATTCGCCCGGACCAGACAACGGTGACCGATCTTTCCGGGCGTCCGCGGTATTTGCTCGATGATTATCGGCCGATAGATGAGGTCATTTAAACAGTGCACTCGCACGACATTCATTTGGAATCGGAAAGTGGAAGATCGGCCGTGTTTGTCGTTCCAGATGTGCTTGGTGGCGCATGCTTTGGCATTCCCGTATCATGGTTTTTGGCGGGACAAATTAAAATACTGTCTCGTGCGTATGTAGTCGGTGACGATACCCCCGGGCCCTTCATTGACAGTCTGGCCTGTCTGTCTGCAATGTGTTCCTGTTGTGTGACCGGAAATGTTGCGGCCGGCCGTAATGCACAATGCCGTTTTCAAAATCCAGAGTTATCGGGAGCCAGGGAATGACAGGAACGCTGATTCGCTTCGTGCTGATGGTCGTTGTTGCTTCCCTGGTGTTCACCGGTCACTGGGCAGGTGCTGCCTCCGAAACTTCCGTAAAGATTTTGTTGATCGGCAAAGAACCGGACCATGACTTTGGCAGTCACATGTATATGCACACGCAGACCATGCTGGCGAAGTGTCTGGAGAAAACCGAGAACGTGCAGACAATTGTCTCACAGGGATGGCCTCGGGACTCCACGGTGCTGAAAGGTGTCAAAACAATTGTACTTTACTCGAGTCCCGGAGCTGAATTTCTGTTGGATAGTCCGGGCAGTGGTCTGTTGCATCAGATGATGCGGAACGGCACAGGGCTGGTGACAATCCACTGGGCTTCATCGGTCTACGAAAAAAATCTCAACCGACTTGGTGATCAGTGGCTGGACTATCTGGGAGGGACGTGGGTCTCAAACTACGGACTGAGCACTGATACATCCGTGCTGAAGCAGCTTGTGCCTGAACACCCGATCTGCCGTGGCTGGAAAGAATATGAACTTTACGACGAATACTACCTGAATCCCGTTATTAACACGGCCACACCACTACTGGAGATAACAACCACAGGCAAAAATGTAGTTGTTGGCTGGGTATATGAACGTCCGGACAACGGCCGAGCCTATGGGACGACCCTTGGACACTTCTACAGTAATTTCCGGATGGAAGCGTTTCGCCGCATGATTGTAAACGCTGTTCTGTGGACGGCTCATGTTGAGGTCCCGATGGATGGTGCACCGGTGAATATTCCTTCGATCGAACTCAAGCTGCCCCCGGAACCACAGAAGAATTGATCTCCGTTCAATGAAGTCCCTTGCAGCACAACAGGTTGAACCTGACGTTTGCGAGAGACTATTCTGACTTGTAACACCGTCAATCATAGATAGCACGATGACTGCCACTGACCGAAAGCCTGTTCTTCCTGCAAAACAACAATTGTCGCGGCGCGCCCTGGTCAGGAAAACCGCGTCGTTTGCTGTGCCGTTGTTTGTGCCCTCACATGTCTTGGGCGGGCGAGGTCGCGTTGGAGCCAATGATCGAATTCACATCGGTGTCATCGGTACCGGTGACCGCGGCAAGTACCTGATTGCCAACATGCCGCCTGGCGGCCGTGTTGTTTCGCTGTGTGACTGTTCGATGTCACGGGTCACAAATACGCTTCATCCTCGGGGACAATTTGTCAAACCACTGTCGGCCTTCAGCGAGTCCGACGCGATGCGCTGCAGTGTGCATCAGGACTATCGCCGAATGGTCGATCGAGAGAAGCTCGATGCGGTTATCATTTCGACATCGGATCATCATCATGCTCAGGCGACGCTGCTGGCATTGCAGGCCAAACTGGACGTGTATGTGGAAAAGCCTTTGGCAGTGACGATTGCTGAGGGTCGTGCGATGGTCGAGGCTGCGAACTATCACAGACGCGTCGTCCAGGTGGGTACCCAGCAGCGTTCAATGCAGGTCAACCGCTTTGCATGTGAATTTGTACGCGATGGTGGCATTGGAAAGGTTTCACTGGTCGAAGTACCGAATTTTCCAGGCCCGATGACGTACGAGTCCTTCGAACCGCAACGTGTTCCTGAAACTCTTGACTGGAACCTGTTCATTGGTCCGACTCCGATGCGGCCATATCATCGAAAACTTTGGGTCAAAGATAAATTTAAGGTTGGAAACCTGCGTTGGCGCGGCTGGGACCTGTGGCGTGAGTTTTCGGGGCACGGTATGACGAACTGGGGCGCACACAGAATTGATATGGTTCATTTTGCGCTGGGAATTGTTGACAGTGGCCCCGTCGAAATCGTGCCTCAAAAGGAATTGCTCAGACCATCACTGGCGGACCGGTGGAAGAACACGACACCGCCGTTCGGTGCGATGAAGGACCAGGCGGCTGATGAAATGCGGTTTTGTCCGGTTTCAATGCGGTACGCCAGCGGGACGGAATTGCGATTCACGCCAAACGTTGCCGAAGCTACGTTCTATGGTGAGCACGGTCAAATTTTGATCGAGCGAAACAACTACCAGGTCGATCCTGTCGGTCTTGTCCCTGGCCCCGACCCGGCAGAGCAGGAAAAATGGATCGGCCCCGGGAATGTTGCGCGACCACATATCCAAAACTGGATCGACTGTATCCACACCCGCAGCACACCGCATGCTCCGGTCGAAATCGGTCATCGAGTCGCGAGTGTCTGTCATCTCGCCAATATTGCCCGTGAGCTGCGACGTTCGCTGGCCTGGGACCCTGGGAGTGAAAAATTCGTTGGGGACAGCGAGGCCGACGAACGTCTTGACCGTCCTCGACGAAAAGGTTTTGAGCTGCCCGGCTGAGAACGTGTCTTTAAATCCGTATGGCCGCATAAGAAGAGCGGGTGTGACACAGCGACAGCCAGGCCGGGAAGCACCTCCACCCCGCCGGAAGAAATTCTGTGAGTCCGTGCAGGTCAGGCACAGCCTGACCTGCTTTTTTCAAATAACAGCTTGTCCTTCCAGGACGAACAACGGGCTGTTTGTGACAGCTGCGTCCTCAATGAGAATTTTCCGGTAACTGGTACCCGGGAATGGCCAGTCGAATACGATAAAGGCTGTTTCCTGCAGTGATATACAGCAGGTTTGCGTCCTGACCATGACCAAATCCGACGTTGGTTGGGATTTCGGTTTTGATATAGGCGAGTTCTTTTCCTTCCGGTGAATAGACAATGATTCCCGGACGGTTTGCAGCTCGAACAGCCACGTAAAGATTTCCGTCTTTGTCGCAAATCAGGCCGTCAGGTCCGTCTTCCGGATAATAGTCCACCAGTGTTTCACGAAATGTTGCGGTGCCGTCCTGATGCAGATCATAGGCCATCAGGGCCATATTGCCTTTCCGCAGCGGTACTGCGACGGCCACCGGTCCCTCTGCATCACCAGCTTTACCGAGTCGCTCAAAACCTGTCGCCCCGTTGGCGTTGCTGACTACATACAGGCTTTTCTGATCGGGTGACACGCAGACCCCGTTAGGTTTACCGGCATCGGTAATGATGCGGTGAATCGAGCCATCGGAGTCGATGCGATAAACTCCCATCACGGGCTGGTCGATCGTTTCATGGCCAAGATATCTGGGGTCGCTGAAATAGAGCCGTCCCTGTTCATCGATTGTGACATCGTTCGGCGAATTCAGTTTACGTCCGTCGAACATACCGGCGATGATGTAGCTCATACCGGTTTTCATATCCGTGCGAATCACCCGGCGCCCGCCATAATCGGCCCCTTCGCAGACAATCATGTTTCCCACGGCGTCAAACTTGATCCCGTTCGACATTCCACTTGGGGAACGAAAGATCGAAGTGCTTCCTGTCTTTGGATTGAACTTCCAGATATGTCCCGCATGGATTGCTCCGTTTTCTGCCACGGCCTGATGTGAAAATGTGATATCACTGAAGTAGACCATTCCATCCGGGGCGACGGAAACTCCTTCGGTCAGCATGACGCCTTCGAAGAGTTTTTCTAATTTTGCATTTCGCGGCACAATCTGATCCCGAGCGGGAGCAAATGATGGAAACGCGATCAACATGACAAGTAACATTGAGCATCGGGTGGAAGTCATGACTGAATCCGTGCACATTGAGAGGTGAATTTAAAATAGGCTGGGGTCACTTTCGATAAGTATACGGCAGGTCCAGGTCCGTCGCCAACAACTGCTGGTTGTGACACGCGGGTCTTCCTCTTTATATTGTGAGCATCTTGTCTCAGAAGCGTTCCGGGTGTCTGCCGGGTGCCGGCAGCCTGTGTGTTTGCACCACGTTGCCCGGTAAATAAGATTTCGGGGCCGAAAATGAAGTTTCATCATCCGTCACATGATGGCCGTCCTTTGCCGCATCGGAGTGCTCTGGCTGCAGTTCCAGGAGCTGCAAAGATAACGTGTTTTGTGATGAGCCTGTTCTGTTGCCTGATCGATGTTGCGGGCGATGAACCCGCGTCATTCGATGCCCTTGGGACACAGTACGAACGAGGTATTCGACCGCTGCTGGAGCGGTTCTGTCTGGATTGCCATGCGAGCGCACAAAAAGAGGGTGATCTGGACCTCGAAGTGTTTGCGACGCTGGCAGACGTACGACAGCAAACAGGAATCTGGGTCAAGGTTCAGGAGATGCTCAACAACGGTGAGATGCCGCCGGAAGACTCTGAGCAGCCTTTACCCGCACATAGAAAAGAGTTGCATGACTGGGTCGAACGATATCTTCATGCGGAGGCTCTGGCGAGCGCAGGTGATCCAGGGCCGGTCGTTCTGCGGCGGCTTACGAATGCCGAGTATACCTGGACAATCCGTGACCTGACGGGGATTGATCTGAGTCCGGCTCGCGAATTTCCGAGTGAAGGTGCTGCAGGCGAAGGATTCACGAATACCGGCAACGCACTGGTCATGTCCCCCGGTCTGCTGCGGAAATATCTGGACGCAGGCAAGCACGTTGCGGCACATGCGGTGCTGCTGCCCGACAGGTTTCGCTTCTCTCTGCACAGCACACGTCGTGACTGGACTGATGAATGTCTGGCTCGGATTCGTGCGTTCTATGGCGAATTCAGTGTGAGCGAAAAGCTGGAAGACCATTACGGATACGGCATGTCACACCTGGGAAACGCCGGGAGGCTTCCGCTGGAATTGTATTTTGCGGTGACACTCTCCGAACGTGATTCGATTTTCGCGGGTGACAGGACGATCGAGATGGTTGCTGTCGATCATGGCGTGAATGCGAAGTATCTGGCGGTTCTTTGGGGAAAACTGACGGATGACAATCCATCACTTCTTCTGGATGACCTGCGTTCCCGGTGGCGCAGCGCAACGCCTGAAGATGCGGCGGCTCTGGCCCGCTACGTTTCCACCTGGCAAAGGGGGTTGTGGACTTTCAATCCGGTTGGTCTGCTGGGTCGAAAAGGCAGTCGATCGAGGTGGATGGAGTCGGTGAGTTCATTGGCTGCTGAACACGAACTGCGTTTCACCGTTCCAGCGCCCGGGGAGGGTGAAGAGGCACAGGAGTGCGTCGTCTCACTGATTACAGGTGATGCGGGTGACGGAAACGAACATGATCTGGTCGTGTGGACGCAACCGCGGCTCGTGACTGCAGATGAGCCGGACACATTATTACACGACTGGGTGTCTGCCGACGGCAAAGCAATCGACGCAACCTCAGTTTGTGTGAGTGCTCCATCAGTGATCACATTGCGCGTCCCTGCTGCTCTGGCAGGTCGGGAGCTGGTAACAACGGCGTCTCTGAAAACGGATACGGGAGGCGAAGGAAGTGTACAGGTCGATGTGACCGAAGGCATTCCCGATGTCAGATCCGGGCTTCTTCCCAGTGAGATCCACGTCAAATTTGAACACGTCAATATCGGGGCTGACAAACGAAGTATTTCCTGGCGGTGGCCGATTCTCGTTGCGGAACAGAGCAAATCCTGGGAACAATTCGAAACGGCGATGAATGAATTCCGCAGTCTGTTTCCAGCGGCAGTCTGTTACACGCAGATTGTGCCCGTGGACGAACTGCTTACACTCACACTGTTGTATCGGGAGGACGATCATCTGGCACGCCTGATGCTCGACGATGTTCAGACGGCTCAGCTGAATAAGCTTTGGGACGAGTTGCGTTACGTAAGCCGCGAGCCGATCCGACTGGTCGACGTGCTGGACTCGCTTTTGGAGACGACGATCGATCATCCGCAGACCGGAATTTTCGACGATGCTGTGGAGAAGTTCAACGAACGCGCCGAAGCATTTCGGAAGCAGCTCGTACAGAGCGAAGTCAAACATCTTGATGCGCTGGTTGACTTTGCCCGGCGGGCCTGGCGTCGGCCGATCTCGGAAACCGAAGAGTTGGAACTGCGCGAACTCTATGGTCGGTTCCGTACTCTGGAACTGGCACACGAAGATGCGTTTCGTTTGACGCTCGCTCGTGTCTTTGTGGCTTCCCCATTTCTGTATCGGCTGGAAGAAGCAGCGCACGCGGTTGAGCCCGCAGTTGTCACTGACTATGAACTGGCGAGTCGACTAAGTTATTTTCTGTGGTCGTCGGTGCCGGATGAAGAACTGCATACTGCGGCTGTGGACGGCATTTTGCACCAGCCTGCCGTGCTTTCGCGACAGACTCAACGAATGCTGAGCGACGCACGGGTACGGCGGCTTGCGGTTGAGTTCGCCTGCCAGTGGCTCCACATCCATGAATTCGACCCGCTGGAGCAAAAGAGCGAGAGGCACTTCCCGAAATTTGCAGAACTTCGTGGTGACATGTACGAGGAGTCGATCCTGTTTTTCACTGACCTGTTTCAGCATGACCGGTCGTTGTTAAGCCTGCTGGACGCACGGCACACGTTCGTCAATGAACCGTTGGCGAAGTTTTACGGCATTCCTGGAATCCAGGGTGCCGAATGGCGGCGAGTGGATTCAATTCGCCAACATGGTCGCGGGGGTATCCTGGGATTTGCAACGACACTTGCGAAACAGTCTGGCGCTACTCGCACAAGTCCCATCCTGCGAGGTAACTGGGTGAGCGAGGTGCTGCTTGGCGAGAGACTTCCGCGTCCTCCGAAAAATGTGCCACAGCTTGCCGACACTGTTCCGCAGGGATTGACTGAACGGGAACTCATTGAGCGACACAGCAGCGATACAGCCTGTGCGAAGTGTCATGATCGAATTGATCCATTTGGATTTGCGCTGGAAAAATTTGACGCGATCGGACAAAGACGCGAGAAAAACACCGATGGTCTGACGATCGATTCACGAACAACTCTGCCGGATGGTACTCACGTCGAAGATCTGTCCGGACTGAGGGATTACCTGCTGGCGAAACGCAGAGATATATTTCTGCGCCAGTTTTGCCGGAAACTTCTTGGATACGCTCTCGGTCGGGAGGTGCAACTCTCGGATGAACCGCTGCTGGACGAAATAATGGTGCGATTGGCAAAAAGGGACTACCATTTTTCGGTGGCCGTGGAGACAATCGCTCTTAGTCAGCAGTTTCGAATGATTCGTGGGAAATCGTTTCGCCGATAGAAAAGGCCAGGGCTGGTTAACAGCTGCAGATTTCCTGCTCCGCAGTGGCGGATGCAACGAACGAAAAGACGTCAACATGCAACATCACTTTTCCCGAAGAACGATGCTTCGAGGTCTCGGCGTGAGCATGGCCCTGCCCTGGATGGAATCGCTGCCAGTGTGGGGTGATGAGTCCCCATTAAAGCCGGAACCCGGGAGTCAGGCTCCCGTCCGTCTGGCAGTATTATTTTCCGGCAGCGGCTACCATGCTGGCCATTGGTGGGCGAAGGGAGAAGGGCCGGAGATGGAACTCGGTCCGGTGCTTGAGCCGTTGAGCGAATTCCGTGAGAAGCTTCTCTTCGTTGGTGGGCTGTACAATGCGGAAGCGCTTAAAGGAAATATTCACAGTTCACAGACCGGAAACCTGCTGTCCGGTGCGCCGCTGGCCAACGGTGGGGAGATCCGCAGCGGGACCAGCTTTGACCAGGTTGTCGCGCAGCGGTACGGGCGGTCGACGAAAGTGTCGAGTCTGGTGCTTGGTTGCGAGCGGTCGAATCCGGGGATTCACAAGAATTACTCAATGCTCTACAGCTCGCACATCTCCTGGAGTTCTCCGACCGCTCCGACACCGCTGGAGCTTTACCCCGCTCTGGCGTTCGACCGGTTATTCAAGGATCAGGCCGAGCGTGGCGAGCAAAGCGTACTGGATGCCGTGCTGAGCGAAGCGACTCGTTTCCGCGGGAAAGTCAGCCGGCGAGATCAACAAAAGCTTGACGAGTATCTCAACTCCGTGCGGGAGGTCGAGCGACGCATCGAGCAGGCGGGGCAGCTGGGTGAGTTGCAGGGTTGGCGGCCGACACTCGACAAACCGAACATATCGCGACCCCCGGACGGAATTCCCCAGAACCTGGCGGACCATACTCGGTTGATGTGTGACATTCTGGTGCTGGCGTTTCAAACCGATACAACGCGTGTTTCCACCCTGAAGGTCAATAACGACCACAGCTACCTGCAATTTCCGCACTTGGGCGTGGAAGTCGGACACCACGAGCTTTCGCACTCAGATCGCGGCGTCCAATCACCCGACTGGCTGAAAGTGAACCAGTTTTGCCTGGAGCAACTTGGGTACATCGCCCGCAAGCTGGACGCGATCCAGGAAGGCGAACGGACGGCGCTCGACAACTCGATGCTGATGATGTGTTCCAGCATGATGTCCGGTATACACGATGCCACGAAGCTGCCCGTCGTGGTCCTTGGTCGCGGCGGTGGAAAACTGGAATCGGGCCGAGTGCTCGACTACAGCGACAGGCCGAACCGCAGAATGTGCAGCCTGTTTCTTTCGATGATGGACAAGTGCGGTGTCCACCTCAGCGAATTTGGTGACTCAAACGAACGCCTAGCTGAGGTGTGAGGTGACGGGATGCAAAAAAGGCACAGTGAGATTACGCTTCCGACGCGGCGGAATTTTCTGCAGGTTGGTGGTCTGGGAATGCTGGGGCTGAGTCTGGCGAGCCTGTTCGAGGCTCAGGCGACGGCGGCGCCTGGCAGTTCGCTCGAATCGCGAATCAAGTCGTGCATCCTGATTTTCTACTACGGCGGGCCCAGTCATCTCGATACGTTTGACATGAAGCCGGATGCACCGGCCGAGATTCGGGGCGAGTTCAAGTCAATTGCGACTTCTGTCCCGGGACTGCGGATCGGTGAGCATTTGCCCTGCACCGCGCGCGTAATGGACAAGGTCGCCGTTGTCCGCAGCATGCAACATCAGATGCGCGGGCACGACTCCGCTAGTTATCAAACGCTGACCGGCCGCGTGCCTCCGGTAGGCGACAACCAGAACTTCCGTGAACTACCCGACAGCTTCCCCTGCTACGGATCATGCCTCAGTCATGTGCGGCGCAGCCAGCCCAGCCGGATCCCGCACGTCGCACTGCCGTTTGTCATGAACAACAATTTCGCGAATCCCGGCCAGACGGCTGGGTTTCTGGGGACGGAGTTTGAGCCACTGTTGATTCAGGGAAATCCCGGCACGCTCACTTATCACGCCGGGGGCGCCCAGCGCGTTCTGGAATTGCCCGACGGCGTGAATACTGGGCGGCTCGAAGGACGCTGGGCTTTGCTGCGCTCGCTTGACGCCACTCCCCGCGCCAACCTCGTTCGCTCTATGCGGGTTTACCAGGAAAAGGCATTTGACCTTATTCACTCAGAAACTCTGCGTGACGCACTCAAAATCCAGCAGGAAAGTGCGACGACACGAGAGCGGTACGGTTACGGCCCTGCAGGACAGCCCCATGATGATGATCCTCACAGCCAGCAGCGTGCTGAATTGGCCATCGCCCGCAATCTCCGCGGGTGGAATCTCCTGTTGGCCCGTCGGCTGGTCGAAGCTGAAGTACCGTTTGTCAATGTGTACGACTACAAACAGCAGGGCAAGAATTGGGACTCACATGCCGAAAACTTCCGGTACCTCAGACAGTACCTGTTGCCGCCTGCGGACCAGGCTTATGCTTCTCTGATCGAAGACCTCGATGAGCGGGGACTGCTCGAGACGACTCTTGTCGTGGCGTTAGGCGAGTTTGGGCGCACGCCTAAGATCAACGACAAGGCAGGTCGCGATCACTGGCCCAACTGCTACACGGCCCTTTTGGCGGGTGGAGGCGTCAAGGGTGGCTACGTGCACGGAGCCAGTGATCGTATCGGTGCCTGGCCGGTAACGAACCCCGTCAGGCCCGCCGATATTGCGGCGACCATCCTGACGCTTTTCGGCGTTGATCCTTCGTCAGAAATCCACGATTCACTGGGCCGCCCGTTTCGGATTTGCGAAGGAAAGCCGGTTTTGGATTTGCTCGCCTAGCATCCGTATTGTTCCGGCCGCACCGACGGTGGGGTGTCCCCGTTCGGCATGCAGCGAAAGACGCCTGTCGATGATTTCATCGGCGCAAACGCAGACATGGTATGGCTGCACCAAAATGAAATATGGAAGTTGACGAGACGAAAGGCGATGAATCAGGCCGATGTACTTAGAGTTTGTCCGTCAAGAACACTCCCTGACATCCTGTGAGTCACGACCAATGCCAACAGTTCCAGGTTTAAAGCAGCAGTTGTCCATGCCGCATCGGTTTTCCTTGATCTTCACGCCAGTGTCGACAAGACGTGCTCACTGATCGCCGAATCATCCCACAATGGTGCCAGCCTGGTTGCATTTCCCGAGACGTTCATTCCCGCGTTTCCCATCTGGAGTGCACTGCGGGCTCCGATCCATAATCACGATCTGTTTTGCCGGCTGGCGGTGAATTCAATGAAGATTCTAGGGCCTGAACTCGATCGCATCTGCCAAACGGTGCGTCAGTCGGGTGTTACCGTATCACTGGGGTTCAACGAATCGACGGATGCCAGTGTCGGTTGCATATTCAACAGCAACGTGTTGATCGGTGAAGATGGGTCAATTCTGAATCATCACCACAAAATCAATCCCACGTTTTACGAAAAACTGACGTGGGCCGCCGGTGACGGGGCCGGTCTGCGCGTCTGTGATACACGGTGAGGACGAGTCGGCACGCTGATCTGCGGAGAAAACACGAATCCACTGGCCCGGTTTACATTGATTGCGCAGGGTGAGCAGGTTCACGTCTCCAGTTATCCGCCGGTCTGGCCGACTCACGATCCAAATGCCGGTGGCAACTACGACCTGGCAGCCGCAATTCGACTGCGCTCCGGAGCCCATTCGTTCGAGACGAAAGCGTTCAATGTGGTGGCGTCGGGTTTCATGGACAAGGCGATCTTCGATTTCCTCAGTCTTCTCGATTCCGATGCGCACACATTCTGGAGGGCAGTCCGCGCAGCGTCTCACTGATCACCGGTCCATCGGGTCAGGCAATCAGCGACGAATTCTGTGATGACGAAGGCATCCTGTATGCCGATATCGACGTCGCGGCGTGCGTCGAACCAAAACAAAATCCATGACCTGTCCGGTGGCTACAATCGTTTCGACATCTTCAAGCTGTCCGTCGATCGTTCATCGAATCGACCGATCCTGTTTGTCGACACTGGAGCTGCCGGTCGGTCGGTTGATCCTCATCCCGGTGATGAAGACAAACAATCGTCGCCAGAGCATGGCTAAATTGCGTCTCACCAGCCCTTCCAGCTTCCGTCGCCATGGCGGTATTGACGATAGGTCATGCGTTTGTCGTAGGGCAACTTCGCGATGTCCACTTCCTTGACTTCGATTCCCAGGCCGGGACGGTCGGGGAGATTTACGAAGCCATCCTGCAGTCGAAAGTCGTGGTCGATGAACTCGTTGAAGCGGCGGAACCAGCTGCCGGAAACTTCCTGGATCAGGAAGTTACGGAGCACCGCGTCAGCTTGCAAGAGTGCAGCAAAGTGGACCGGACCGCTGGCGTTGTGGGGCGCCATCAGCATCTGGGATTCGTCGGCCAGCCGTGATATGTGCAGTAAGTTGTCGATCCCAAAGCTGTGACTGATATCAGGCTGCAGAAAGGCGCAGGCGCGCTTGTCGATGACCTCTTTGAAAGAACGATAGGAAAACAGTTTTTCCCCTGTGGCGATCGGAACCGGGCTCTTCTCGGAAATCTCCTTGAGGACATCGACAGAACCAACTTTGCACGGTTCTTCAAGAAACAACGGCCGAAATGGTGCCACGAGCCGGGCAAACGCGATACTGAGTTCGGGCGTGGGGCTGCCGTGCGTGTCGAGCAGCAGTTCAATGTCCGGTCCAACTTCCTCCCGAACTGCTTTGGTGATTGCGACGCAGTGTTCCAGTTCACGGTGGTCCATGGCCCACGTGCGACCTTCCAGTGGATTCCCTTTCAACCCTCGTGCTCCGGCCGCGACTGCGTCGCGGGCTTGTTGCCGTGCTCGGTCGACAGAGTCGAAATTCAGCCCTCCGTTGTCGTAGACCAGAATCTGGTCGCGCTGACGGCCGCCCAGCAGCCGATGAACGGGAACATTTAACGCTTTGCCTGCGATGTCATACAAGGCCATGTTGACCGCCGCAACGGCGCTGCCCAGGATCGGACCACCTTTCCACGGAAGGCGGTTGGTGATGTCATCGCAGATGGCTGTGACGTCCAGCGGATCGCGGCCGATCAGCAATTCGTCCCACTGGTGCAGCGCTGTACGGACGATCGGTGAAATCCACTCTCCGCTGCCTTCACCCCAGCCCGACAAACCGGCGTTGGTCTCGAGTTTCAGAAACAGCCATGTCTTGAAGCCACTGGAAATTGGTTGCCGGGTCTTTGGATCCAGTCGCACCGGTCCCGTGGTGACATTGAACATGTAGGTTTTTATCTGCGTGATCTTCACGCCCGACGGCCTGGCACGAGCCGTTTCGGCTGCATTGACACCTGTAACGAAAACCGCCGTGGCCACAGTTGAATTCGTGAGGAATTCTCGCCGGTCGATGCTCTTGTGTTGGTCGCTCATGGTTAGTCTCACTGATATAAGGTGTCTGGATGTATAAGATGGCTAGATCGGATTGTCGTCTACCGTAACTAAACGTGGCGAGGCTGCAACCCGGCGTTTCCGGCCAGGGCTGACGGTCGGCACGAGACACTTGCGGGTAGGTGGTTCTAACTGAATACAGGACGAAAACTGTATGAGTTACGAGAGGAATTCGCACGAAGTACTCGGGTTCGGCAACTGGCAATACAAACCGGTCCCTGACTGGCCGGAGATGCCTGACGACATTGACTTTGTGGAAGGGATCGGTGTCACGGTCGATCAGGATGACCGTTTGTATGTCTTCAATCGAGGGAATCCGCCAGTGTTGGTCTTTCAACCTGACGGTCAGTTTGTCGAGGCATGGGGCCAGGATTGCTTCGTACGCCCTCACGGGATTCTGGCTGCAGCCGATGGCACGTTGTATCTGACAGACGATCTGGGTCACCGAGTGGCTCAGTATACGGTTGCCGGAAAGTTTCTGCGTAACATCGGGCCGACAGAAGTGCCGTCTGACACAGGAGTCAGAGGTTTTGATTATCGCTCCATCGTTGCGAGTGGTCCGTACAATCTGCCTACTAATGCCGCGGTTACGGATGATGGCCATTTGTTTGTTTCCGACGGTTATGGAAACGCCAGTATCCATCATTTCAATGCAGCAGGGCAGCTCATACGAACGTGGGGAGCATCCGGTCAGGCGGACGGCGAATTTCATGTGCCTCACGGAATCTGTGTGGACAGTCAAAATCGAATACTCGTTGCGGACCGGGAAAACAGCCGCATACAGATATTCGACCGGGAGGGATCACTGGTGCAACTGTGGGCGGATGTTGTCCGGCCGTGTCAGGTGTTTACAGGCGCGGACGACATTTTTTTCGTAGCGGAACTCGGCAATCAGAATGGCCGTTTTCCGTGGCACCCGCGACTCGATGAGCCGACCGGTGGTCGCGTCAGCATTTTTGATCAAGATGGAAACCTGTTGAGTCGGTGGGGTGGGGGTCTGGACGCACGGCGACTTGACAGCTTCTATGCCTGTCATGACATCTGCGTTGATTCTCAAGGCAGCATCTACGTTGGTGAAGTGGCTGTCACAGCAGCAACTGCGGCTGACGAAGATGCGACAGGATTGCGAACGTTGCGAAAATTTGTTCGAGCCTGAATTTGTGACCATTTGAGCTTAGAGTGGTGCTGTCCCTCCAGGAATTTCCATTATGGAGTAGCGGAACCGTGGTGAATTACAGAATCGGTGCCGGCTGTCACAAGCGCGTTGAGCTGGGATGTTGAGAACGCTCGAATACCAGTTCCTGGCCGGATTTTCTGATGTCTGTTATTGGTCCGGCGATTACCGGGAAATCGTTCAATGCCGAAATAATGCGGGAATGAAGGGCACTGGGGCACCGCCAGCAGATTTGCGACCAGTCCCGTCAATTCTGTTGCAGGAGAGATCAACTGAAGCTGTTGCGCAGAGCCTTGCTTGATGGATGTTTTCTTCTCGATCTCCACGAACGGGACATGCCGTCCATGTTTCGTCACGTTCGGCGGCATTATGGCCGAGCTGACAGACAATCACATTGGTGCAGTTGAAATGATTGTCGGGTCAGCGATTTGTGGTGTGGCGTACGCGCTGCTTTCAGGCCAGCCATTGATCATTCTGGGGGGGGACGGGGCCGCTGCTGGTGTTCACGTGGCTGCTGTACGTACTTTGCGGACAGGCAGGACTCGAGGATTATGTTCTGGAAACTCGTGGGTGGGTCGGACTGTGGACCGGGCTCGTGCTCATCGTGCTGGCAGCCACCGACGCGAGTTGTTTGATGAGATACTTCACACGGTTCACGGACGAGATATTCGCGGCGTTGATTTCAATCATCTTCATTTATGCAGCGATTGAGGCGCTTGTACACATCGTATCCAACGTCTACGAGGAAGAACGGGTTAGCCATGATCGGGCACTGGTTCCGCTGATTCTGGCCATGGGGACGTTCTTTATCGCTTTTGGACTCTCGCGTTTTCGTCGCAGTCGTTACCTGTTGCCACAAATCAGGGAATTCCTTGCAGACTTTGGCCCCACAATTGCGATAGCGGCGATGACTCTGGCCGCAGTGACGTGGTTTCATGATGTGCAGACGAAAACTCTGCCAGCGCCCGATGTAATCCAGCCCACGATCAAACGTTTGTGGCTGATCAATCCGTTCGCAGTGGCGGGCTGGGTCTGGATTGCTGCTCTTGGTCCGGCACTTCTGGCAGCAGTACTCATTTTTCTCGACCAGAACATCACGGCCCGGCTCATCAACAGCCGCGACCATAAACTTCAGAAGGGTGAGGCATACCATTACGACCTGGCGGTTATGGGTGTGTTGATTGCGGTGTGCTCGCTGTTTGGATTGCGCTGGCTGGTTGCCGCGACGGTGCGTTCCCTTAATCATCTCCACAGTCTGGCCACGATTGAAAGCGTGGTAACCAGAGACGGAGATTCCCGGGAACGCGTGCTGCACGTCCGTGAGACCCGGGTCACAGGATTTGTGATTCATCTGCTGATAGGGTTGTCGGTCCTGGCGTTACCGTTATTGAAAGTGATCCCCATGTCCGTGCTTTACGGATTGTTTCTGTTTATGGGCATCGTTTCGATGGCGGGGAATCAGTTCTTTGAACGCTTGCGACTGTGGTTAATGGATTCGTCGCTTTACCCGACAACACACTATATTCGCCGAGTGCCCATATGGACGATTCATAAATTTACACTGCTGCAACTGTTCTGTCTGATTGTATTCGGAATCGTTGAAGTGACACCATTGGGGATTCTGTTTCCGTTGTTTTTTGTGTTGCTGGTGCCTGTGCGAATTTTCACTGAGCGATATTTCACAGCTGCAGAACTCGCGGCACTCGACTCAGAGGAAGAGCCGGAGGAAGAGGAAATGCAGTGGGCATGAACATCGTTGCAGTTTGAAAGTTGGTTGAGTTTCCGTCACGATGAAGGCCGGAAATGTTGCCCGTGACTGAACCCCAGGGGATGATATTTGCAATCACTTCAATCATGTATGCCCACTGCCTGCATTTGTTTGGCTCTGATCACACTGCCTGAGATCGCCTGTGGAGACGAAGTCATCCTTCCACTTCCTGTACCAGGGGAGGTTGATTTTTTGAAGGACGTGTATCCTTTACTGCATCGGCATTGCTTCGACTGCCACCGGGGTTCGAACCCGGATTCGGGCGTGAGACTGGATCATCACGCCAAACTGCTGGGGGAGACAGACGGCGTACCGCTGGTCGTCAGCGGCAACAGCGCACGCAGTCGGTTGATACATGTCGTGGCAGGGGTGGTGCACGACACGGTCATGCCACCGCTGGATGCCGGACGGAGATTGACGGATGAAGAAATCGGCTTATTGCGCACCTGGATCGACCAGGGTGTAAAATGGGACGAGACCATACTGCCGGACCCAAATCAGGCGCTCGCCAGTAAGCACTGGGCTTTTCGGCCTGTCATCCGTCCGTCGGTGCCTGAAGGACAGACAAATCCGATTGACGCTTTTGTTGCAGCGCATCATAAAAGGCTCAAACTGACCTCAGCTCCGTCCGCACAGAAGCGAACGCTGATTCGCCGGCTTTATTTGGTGTTGCATGGTCTGCCGCCGTCTGCCGATGAAGTGGGAAGATTTCTTGATGACGCCCCGTACCATGCGTGGTCACGGCTTGTGGACCGGGTTCTGAGTTCCAGACATTACGGAGAGCGAATTGCGCGGCACTGGCTCGATTCCGTTCGCTGGGCTGAGTCGGAGGGTTTTGCTGAAAACAGTGATCGACCTTTCGCATGGCGATACCGTGACTATGTGGTCGACAGCTTTAACAAAGATAAATCTTATGCGGAATTCCTGCGACAACAAATTGCCGGTGATGAGTTAGAGCCCTGTCGCGACGAGAATCTGATCGCAACCGGATTCCTGGCGGCTGCACGGGTCAGTTCAGACGATCTTCATTTCTACCGAGTGGAGAACGATATGCAGACCGACATCGTGAACACACTGTCCAGCGGTGTCCTGGGTCTGACCATTGGATGTTCGCAATGTCATGATCATAAGTTCGATCCGATCAGCCAGCGGGACTTCTATCGACTGCAGGCGTTCTTTAAACAGGGATTACCTGGCAATCTGGTCCTGGATGGTGACGGCCGTCCGGAGAAACTTGACCAGCTCGCCCGTGAACTGCTGGAGCTGGACCTGCAGGTGCGTCAGCGGGTGTTGTCTGAGGGTTTCGATGAACAGCCTGAGACACTGCGCCAGTTGCTTCGGACTCCGGAGACGCAACGCAGTCTCGAACAGGAGCAGTCCTATCGGCCGGAGCGAATCAGCCTGAATATACGCGTTGCCGGATGTAACGGATTCCGCATCAAAGAAAGCGAGAAGAAGCGGATCGATCAACTGAAGAAACAACTCGAAGAGCTGGTCGGGCAGGCATCGCAGACCTGGGGCTTCTATTCACCGGTAACGAGTCCGCATGTTGTGACCACCCTGCCTATGAAGGGCAATTTCCCTTTGCTGCACGACAAGCGGCGATTAACAGAAAAACGCGGCTATCTGCTTGCCGGTGGGCGCATCTTTGAACCGGTTGCCGTGGTGATGCCGGGTTGGCCCGCGGCATTCGGACCGACCGATTCTCCGAAGATCGACTCGCGGCCTCGCACCGCGCTTGCTGACTGGCTGACCAATCGGGATCACCCACTGACGGCACGTGTCTGGGTCAACCGAATCTGGCAGATGCACTTTGGCCGCGGGTTGGTTGACACCGCAGGCAACTTCGGAGTGCGTGGGAGCCGTCCCAGTCATCCGCGGTTGCTCGACTGGCTGGCGTTTGAGTTGATGGATAACAACTGGAGCACGAAGCACATCCATCGATTGATCGTGACTTCAGGAACGTGGCAGCAAACTTCACAGCGAGGAGCAGCTAAACTGCCCGTCAGGGAACATCAGGCGGAAAAGAACGTCTGTCCGACAACTGCTGACCCCGAGAACCGCTATCTTTGGCGCTGGCCGAGACGTCGGCTTGAGGCAGAAGCGATTCGCGATTCGATGCTCGTCGCCAGCGGAGAACTCGATCGCGCAGTCGGTGGTCCAGGTGTGGCTGTCGCTGAGGAGGCCGGCAGTGTCCGTCGCGGGTTATATTTGTTTCAAAAGCGCGATGCCCCACCCGTCATACAAGCTTTGTTTGATGGTCCGACAGCGATGTCCGAAGCCTGTGTGAAACGTCAGGTCTCAACCAGTCCGCTTCAGTCGCTGTATCTGCTCAACAACAACTTCTCAACGAAATGCAGCCAGGCTTTCGCTGATCGCATTCGGGCGATGGTCGGGAACGACGTGTCGCATCAAATTGACTTGGCATTTGAGGTGGCTCTTGCGCGCCCGCCAGACGATGTGGAACGCGCCGAGATCAAAGTGTTCTTTGACAGGAATTCCGGAAAAATGCACGAGCGACTTCATCTTGGTGTGGCAACCGAACGCCCGTCGGCACGTCGAACTGAAGTCCCGACGGATCACCAGCCAAATCGATTGGCGAAGACACGGACTATGACGCCACTGGAGCTCTTCAGCCAGGCTCTGCTGAATCTGAACGAGTTCCTTTACGTTGAGTAGCTGGACTGTTCCACGTTCTCGCAAATACGATCACTTAGCGCCAGCGAATGTATCGAAGCAAACACACTCGCCGGCGCTTCGTGCTTGTATTTGCTGTCATTTGTGCCAAAGTGATGGTGTTCAGGTAACCAGGTAATCATTCACCCGGCACTACACATGAATTCAGCGAGGCAACAACACTGTCGGCGATTTGGATCGCATCCTGTCTCCCGAATCGAAATGTTGCGAGCGTCGGCGTTGGGATTCGGCTGGCTGGCGACCACCAGCCTGTTTGCCGATGACGGGCGCACCGTGGCCTCAGTTCCGTTGCCGAAAATCTCACGTCCTCCAGGCGCTAGCAGTGTCATTTTTTTATTCATGGCGGGGGGACCGAGTCACGTCGATACCTACGATCCGAAACCGGAACTCACGCGACTGGATGGTCAGGAAACGCCCGAAAGCATTCGCCGGAACTTTCAGGCATCAGCGATGCAGGGTAACGGAACACGTAAACTGATGGCCAGTCCATTTCGCTTCCGTCGCTACGGGGAGAGCGGGCTGCCCGCCTCCAGTCTGGTGGAACATACGGCCCGATACATCGACGAGCTGTGCATCATTCGCAGTCTGCAACACGACACGGTCATTCACGTGCCGGGTGAATACGTGATGACCACGGGCACCATTGACGGTGATCGCCCAAGTCTTGGTACCTGGATCAGCTACGGCCTGGGAAGTGAAAACCGCAATTTGCCATCGTTTGTCGTGCTGGGGGGAGGTCCGAGACCAACGTTTGCTCAGGGTTTTTTGCCGTCGGAGTTTCAGGGCACGTCCATTCGCAAAGCAGAGGATGGTATCCCCAATCTCAGCATGCCTCCTGGGTTGACTCTGGAGCAGCGACGAGGTCAGCTGGGGCTGATTAATCGCCTGAATGGGCGCCATCTGGAACAACTGGGTGACACTGACACCGAAATGGAAGCGAGGATTCGCAGCTACGAACTTGCATTTCGAATGCAGATTGCCGCGCCCGAGGCCTTCGATCTTTCGAAAGAGACGGATTCCACACAGCGGCAGTACGGCATCGACCAGCCAAAGACGCAGGACGTCGGTGCTCAGTGTCTGCTGGCACGCCGCCTTGTTGAACGCGGCGTACGATTCATCCAGTTACGTGTCGAAGGCTGGGACTCCCACAATGATCTTGCGGGCGGGCACAGTGCGGCGGCTGGCAAATCTGACAAACCGATCGCCGCTTTAATTGGCGACCTCAAACAGCGCGGACTGTTCGATTCGACGCTGCTTGTCTGGGGAGGAGAGTTTGGTCGTACACCTGGTGTCGAGAAGACGGGTGGTCGTGATCATTCACCGGGAGGATTCACGATGTGGCTGGGGGGTGGCGGGATTCGTGGCGGCCAGACGATCGGCCGGACCGACGAAGTTGGCTACACGGCGGTCGATCGCGTTGTCAGCCCGGCTGACTTCCACGCCACGATTCTGCACTCGCTCGGGATCAATCAGCACGACCTGTACTTCGAGCATCGTGGGCGGCGCGAGATCGCCACATTTAACGGCGGTCAGATACTGCAGGATGCGTTTTCGTAGTAATGCGGTCTATGGAAAGCGACGCGACCGCGTCGATGCACTCAGGTAAACGGAATCGATGGACGGACAACTTCGTACCACAGACCTGACAGTTCTCATCGTCTACATGGCGGGTGTCTTCGGACTGGGATGCTGGTTTGCGCGGAAGAGCGGGACGACTCAGGAATTCATGGCGGCGGGCCGTTCCCTGCCAGGATGGGCCGTCGGGCTGTCCATCTTTGGGACGTACGTCAGCAGCATCGGGTTTCTCGGGGCCGCTGGTAAGGCCTTCGGTGGAAACTGGAACTCGTGGGTCTTTGGGCTTTCGTTGCCCGTCGCCGCTGTGATCGCGGTGCGTTATTTTGTTCCGTTGTATCGCAATCGGGACACGATTTCGGCCTATTCTCAACTGGAACAACGTTTCGGTCCGTGGGCGAGCATTTACGCACTGGTTTGTTACCTGCTGTCGCAGCTGGCGCGGATCGGAACGATCCTTTACCTCGTGGCGTTGGCTTTGGCTCCACTGACTGGGTGGGATGTAAAGACGATCATCGTCGTCACGGGCCTGCTGGTCACGATTTATACTCTGCTGGGTGGGATTGAAGCCGTTATCTGGACGGATGTGGTGCAAAGTGTGGTGCTCATCGCTGGTGCGTTTCTTTGTGCAGGAATTGTGCTGTTCGGAATGCCGGAAGGCCCAGGACAGTTGTTTGAAGTTGCGAATGCCAGTGACAAGTTCAGTCTGGGCAGTTTCAGTCTGAGTCCTGGAACTCTGGTTATGGCCGAACCAACATTCTGGATGGTCCTGTTGTACGGAATGTTTATCAACCTGCAGAACTTCGGGATCGATCAGAGTTTTGTTCAGCGTTATCTCACCGCAAAATCGGATCAGGATGCTAAGTACAGTATTTGGCTGGGAACACTGATGTTTCCTGTGGTCTCTGTTCTGTTCTTCTTTATCGGGACGGGGCTCTTCAGCCTGTATCACACCGACACAGCCCTGCTGAATGAAGTGAAGGCTGAGGTCGCACAAAAGAGGCTCACAGATTCCGGAAGTGACATCACCGAATCTGCCATCGCTGACGAAGCAGAAAAAATTTCAGACGCAGATGTTGCTGATAAAGTGTTACCGCATTTCATTGTCCGCAGGTTGCCGGTCGGACTGGCTGGATTACTGATTGCCGCGATCTTTGCGGCGGCAATGAGCAGTGTGGATACCAGTCTCAACAGTTCCGCAACGCTGCTATTCTGCGATATTTATCAACGATACATGAATCCGGGAGCCGGAGAGAAACAGTCGATGAGCGTATTATATGGAGCGACATTACTGTTTGGAGTGGCAGGAACATTCACGGCCATGGCGATGATTAACGTTAGGAGCGCCCTGGATGTCTGGTGGAACCTGCAGGGAATCTTTTCCGGCGGAATGCTGGGACTGTTTCTGTTGGGTCTGATATCCAGACGCGCAGGGAATCCAGAGGCAGTCATTGCTGGCACCAGTGGAATTCTGGTGATCATCTGGTTGTCGCTTTCCCCGACCGAGACCTGGCCTTCCATGTGGGAAGACTGGGCGAATCCACTGCACAAGTTCATGACGATCGTGGTTGGAACCAGTTCCATCGTGCTGATCGGCATGCTGGCCGGGCTGTTCGCTGCTCCTGCAGCAGTTTCTTCAGATCCCCCGCGAGAGGAATAACCGGAGTGCCCAAAATCCTGATGCCAATCGGTGACGCTACGGAAGCCCTGGACACGTTTTACGCATATTACCGACTTCCTGAAGACGGATATGACGTCGTTGTCGCTGGTCCGGAGACTCGCCTGTATCACACCGTGCTGCATGAAATTCCCCCAAATCCGAGTGTGCCCTGGGACATCACTCAGGAGCGTCCGGGATATCATCTTCAGGCCGACGTGGCTTTTGCAAATCTGAATGCAGATGACTTTGCCGGCGCTTTCATCTCCGGTGGCCGCGCGCCGGAGTACATTCGCTACGACCGTAATCTGTGCCGGGTTGTGCGGGAGATCGTGGAGGCGGGCAAGCCGATTGCCTGCTTATGTCACGGCATCGAGATCCTCACGGCCGCTGACTGCATTCGTGGCAAACAGGTGACGACCGTTCCAAAATGTGCGATGGATGCAGAGCAAGGTGGGGCAACCTACGTGGACAAAGATGTGGTTGTCGACGGACTATTGGTGACCGGCAGAGGGTACGGACAGAACACAGAGGTTCTGAAAGAGTTTATCCGTATGCTGAAAGAGGCGGCCTGACCATGCAGTTATCCGTATCCTGTCGAATTGCTGAGGGATTTTTGTCCAAAAAAGAAGCCAGCATGTCGCTGGCAGAGCTGGCGGCTTTGGCGGTGTCTGCCGGTTATGATGCCATTTGTATGAGAGCATCACAGATTGGTGTTCAGTCGTCGTCCGACGAGGTGGTCAACGCGCGACGAATTCTTGAAGATCATGGATTGAACGTCAGCATGATCACCGGTGATTTTGACATCGTCTACAACAACGATCGCGGTCCCGAATGTCTTCGCAGTATCGGCCCCTATCTCGATCTTGCGGAATCGCTTCGAGCACCACTGCTGCGCGTGTGCGTCAAACAACGTGAGGATATTCCGTATGCCCAGGATGCTGCGGATAAAGCGGCGGATCGAGGATTGACACTCGTCCATCAGTGCCACACTTTGAGTTTGTTCGAAACTCTGGATGGAATTATCGAGTGTCTGGAGGAGATTGACCGGCCGAGTTTCGGTCTGATCTTTGAACCAGCGAATCTGGAAGCCTGTCGTCAGGATTACACTTCGACTGCAATTAACCGAGTGGCACCATGGATTCGCAACGTCTATTTACAGAATCAGCAATTGAATCCTGATGGTCACCTCACGCTCAATACGTGGTGCAGTGGACCGGTATCCTTTGATATTACACAGATCCACGAAGCCGGCGGAATAGACTTTGCTGAAGTGTTTGGTGGCCTGAGAACAATCGGATACGACGGGACTGTTACGGTGCATCAGTCGGGACCGGAAGACAGCAAAACCTGTCCCGTCGCAGCGGCGACACAGACTGCAGCATATTTGCGGGAACTCTGGAATTAAGAACGCATCAGCAGCGCGCACTGGTACCGGCTGCCGTCGTTGCATTCTTTGGTCTCAGTGAAACACCCGTCGTCGCTAGGGATTTGGTTCGTGGTACGTATCTGATCAGAGAGGTGTCGAACTTTCTGTGGAACAGCGTTCTGTTGCAGACGCTGGGCAGCGGTTTGGCATCTGTCAACCAGTTCATCAGACATTGATTCAAACGGGTGGTTGGCCGAAACGGACATTTCGGCAGGCACATTTATCGTAACACCTTTACCATTCCTGCTTCGGTGACACGTATTAACGCATCAGAGTCAAACGTGTCTATTGGTGCCGCTTACTCCGAGGATGGTCTGCAATTACAGAGGAGCGCAGAATACATGCCCCGCGACAGCAAATCACGGTCCGGCATTCCGACCAGCGCGTCGTCTGACTGATTAGCGCGACGATTCGGCGCTTCCGGCGTTGGCACGTTTACGGATTGATTTCCAGACAGAAGATGTCAAGACCGATGGTGAAGACGGGTGTTTTGTATGCAGTAACTTTGCTTTCTTGGGTAGAGCGATAAACTTACCACTCACGAACGATCATTCGACAACTACCAGGACACCAGTGATGAGTGTGACTCAAAAAGCCCGGGAACTGGGCATCGATCTTTCCGAACAGACTCCCGGTTATCTCAATCTTTGCATCCGCAGTGGAAATCAGCTGATTACATCGGGCCATACCAGTGACCAGGCAGGTGTCCTGGGAAAAGGATTGGCTGTGGAGCAGGGATATGAAGCCGCGAAAGACTGTGCCCAGAAGATTTTGCGTTCCGTGTACAACACGCATGGTACGCTGGACGGGCTCAGGGTCGTCAAGCTGCTGGGCTGCGTTTATTCCGCACCTGATTTCACCGATCAGCATCTTGTGATCAACGGTGCCTCTGATCTGCTGCACAAACTTTTCGGTAAAGACGGCGACGGCTACCACGCACGCAGCGCGCTGGGTTTTGCCGCGCTTCCCACCGGGGCAGCCGTGGAAATCGAAGCGATCTTCGAGATCAAGACATAATAATTCGAATCCATAATTCTTCGTTGAACCGTGTATACGAAGCGAGGTAGCCCCTGTTCAGGAACCGGGGCTACTTCTCACGGGTGGCTCATACAGAATCGCGAATTATTCTGCTGCGTGGACTGTAATATTGATCGGTCTGGTGGGGCGTTTGTAAATTGGGGATGATGGAGATTCCTGCCCGTGAATGTGCATCGAAACCTGTTTGCCAGCTGATCTGGCCGGGATGTGACTCATGGCACTGCATAACTGGCTTCACCCCACCATCTCGCGGCGCACTGCGGTTCAGGCAGGAGCTGTGGGAATATTCGGGCTGGGAATGAACCATCTTGCCGGATTGAGGACAGCCGCATCAGCGGAACCAAATCCGGCCTCCGGAAAAGCAAAGGCGTGCATTTACATCTTTTTGTCCGGTGGTCTCGCTCAGCAGGACAGCTTTGATCTGAAACCGAATGCGCCGGACACCGTGAGGGGCGAATTCAAACCAATTCATACCCGGACGCCCGGCATCGAAGTCTGTGAACATTTACCAATGCTTGCGGAGCGCAGCGACCGCTGGGCTTTGGTGCGTTCGCTGACGCATCCAACCAATGGTCACACGCGGGGTCACTTCTTTATGTTGACCGGTCGCAGCGAGGCTCCATCCGGTTTTGGATCACGAAAGCTGCGGGCCACAGACTGGCCTTCGATTTCTTCGATTGTGGGCAATGCGTTGCCACCTCGAAACCATAATCTGCCGCCGGCAGTGGTATTGCCCGAGCGGCTTGTCCACTGGTCGGGTGGAGTCATCCCCGGTGCATATGGAGGATCGATGGGACGGAGTCGCGATCCTTTCTTTATTGAAGCGACCAACTATGGTGACCCGTTTTGGCGAGGTGCTTACCCGGAATATACATTTCATCAGCTTCCCAAAAAAGATCCGACGTCCACCACACCAACGGTCTTTCAAGCTCCGAATCTGAAACTCGCGGTCGGAATGAATTCTAAGCGACTCAATGGCCGACTTGATCTTTTAGGTTCACTGAATGCTCAACGAGATGAACTGGAGCAATCGGCTGACGTTGTTCAATACGATCGGCAACGGCAATCGACGGTGTCCCTGTTAGCCAGCAAGAACATCCGCTGGGCAGTCGACGTTACGAAGGCCGATGCGAAGACTCAGCAGCGGTATGGCCGCAACAGTTTTGGCTGGTCACTGCTGATGGCGTATCGGTTGGTGAAATCCGGTGTGAATCTTGTGCAGGTGAATCTGGGAAACAATGAAGCCTGGGATACGCATGGTGAAGCATTTTGGCGATTACGTGAGAAACTGTTTCCGCCAACGGACCGGGCGCTTTCGGCGTTGCTGGATGACCTGCAGGACACGGGACTGCTGGAGAGCACAATGGTCGTCATGGGTGGCGAGTTTGGACGTACACCGAAACTTTCTCTGCTTCCGAAACATTATAATGAGCCGGGTCGGGATCACTGGGGCGCAGCGCAAACGCTGTTCTTTGCAGGCGGCGGTGTCAGGGGCGGCACGGTGATTGGAGCGACGGACAAGATCGGAGCATATCCCAGTGACAGTCCGCAGAAACCGGAAAACATGGCAGCAACGATTTACCAGGCATTGGGCATCCCGCCGACTGCCGTCTGGCACGACGAACTCGATCGACCGCATCACATTTACCACGGTCAGCCAATTCCCGGTCTGACTTGATACGGCAAAGGAATCTTCTCTTTGCCTAAGATACGAACTCGTGTCGCGAACGGGTCTGCCACCTTGAACGTCATCCACCGGATTACATCTTTCCCGGTGCTTGTCCGTATAACGGGCGGCCTCGATCAGCTGTACTGACGAAACTACGGTGTTGCGCGCCGCATTCATGTCAGTACCTTAAAATCAGTGCCATTCTGAACTATGGGCATTTCCCATGGAGATGCTGAAATCACCGATACGCCGGCCAAACGTGAGCCGGGATCAATTTGGCTTTACCCCCACCAGCTTTACGGACTTCCAGATGCCACCAAAGTTTGATCGATCACGAACGCGCACGGCCAGAATGTTGGTTCCACCTACTGTTACTGCATCGCCGAGGGCGATCTCAAAACGCTGATCCCATCCCCTTTCGCCCATGTCATGTTCACCGATCATCTTACCGTTTAGATAGACCGCGGCAGATTCATCGACCGCACCGAATGAAAGAGCTAAATTTTTCCCCTGCGCTGCCTCCGGCACTTTGAAATCGACGCGATACCAGCCAATACCATCGAACTCATGGCCCTGGGGCTCCCACCACTCGCCAATCTTAATCGGCTGCCACTGTGTTTTGTCCACGACAATGCCACCCCAACCCCGCTTCTGACCTTCATCCTTGAAATCACGCCTGAAAAGCCAGGTTTTCGGCAGATCCGCGATCAAATTGTGGGTCTTCCACAGTTCACCGAAGGTGGAGGTGTCATCGTACCCCGGTATATCAGCAGCACGCCGATCGAGCACCGGCACAGTCCGTCCCGTTACCGCTGCCGACCCGGTGTTGACGGTTGTCGTTCTGCCCCCACTATGAATCACGGACAGATTAACACCGATACCACGAGGTTCCGACGCAACACGGGCGCCATGTTTGTTGTGCACGCTTATCACGCCATTGATGTCATCACCATAATCGTTACCCTTACTGTTGATGACCTGTACAGTGGGCCCTGTTTTTTCCTCATAAACTGAGCAGTTCAGAAACTCGATGCTGCCCTTTCCGATTACCGTCTGCTGTTGCATATTGAGCACCACCGCCGTTCCCTGTGAATTTATCCAGTTGCAATTAACGAACCGGATCTTCAGGTTGCCGACTGATACACCATAAACGTTGGCTCCTGACTGCCCGGCGTTTTCTGACAGGCAGTTGATGAATTCAATCGTGCCATACGGGCCATCCTCGCCAGGCACACGCACGCACATACCGCAATCGCCGCCCGTACCAGGCTGGCTCATCCGTGAGATGCAGTTCTCGAAGCGAATTGATATCGGCTCACTCCTGTCGCCACGATAGTCGTTGGCGCGGACGAACATGCCATGCCCGGCATTATTCTCGAACAGGCAGTTGCGGAATATACAGTTGACCAGCTTCTGTTCCGTTTTGTCCGGTTCGTAGTCAACACCCGCTGATGGGCCGGTACCCTCCGTTCCCGTGAAGACACAGTTTTCCACCAGTAGGTTCTTGACGTCTGTCAGGCTGATCCCCTGCCGGTGATTATCGTGGGCGACACAATTTCGGATGACGATGTCTTCAGAACCTCGCACTGAATCCGAACCGAAATAAATTCCGTCCCCGCCGCTGCTCTCCATCCTCAAACCTTTGAGGTGAATTCGTCTGCATCCTTCAAACTTCACGACGTGTTTCCATTCCTCGGTTGGTGGATACGGTGGACTGCGGTAATCCCGTTTGCGCATCCGCAGTACCGTTCCACTGCCGCGAATTGTGATATCCGACTTAGTGATAGCAGCAAAGAGGCAATCCCAGCGCTCTCTGAATTCCCCTTTCTTTGCCAGCACCACAACACCCGGCTCGAAGACCAGCTCCAGGTTACTGCGCAGCTTGATAGGACGTACAGTCCACGGTTCACCCATAAAGGGCACAATGACCTTTTTTGCCTTTGAGTCGATCGCACCTTGCAGGGCGGCTGTGGCATCTTCCCTGTCAAATCCCCACCACGACGCTTTTGCTACCGTTATTTTTCCAGCGGCCACCTGCGCGACAGCTTGTGGGTTCCTGACTTTGCCGGCCGCGTCTTCTGCCCGGCAGTTGCAGGCCAGGACAATGATAATGAGCGTTTGTCCAATATGATTCATATTTGGTCCCTGCTGCTGGACACGGCAATGGACATCAATATTCACTCATGGCGGCAAGACCACAATTAAGCCGTACTCAAGGCAACGCAACTTCACGAAGAATCCTTTCTCCCCACAGATTGGAGCTTCGTGCTCCCGTTTCTTCAATTTCTGATGAAATCAAAGACTCCTGAAATACTTCGCTGTGAGTTTCCCGAATGTTGCGACAGCCCGATGACGCAACGTTGATTTGTTCAGGCTGTTCAGTGGGCGCAACATCCACCGGCAGCTTCTTGGGGCGCCATAAAAGCTTCACGTCATTCCATACTCATTGCTGTCGGCCGTACGTCCTGTCAAATTTCTTACAAACGAATACCATCGATTTACACAGAAGCAGTTCAGGAATTCCACAAGAATCAGCAACTGCTAAACAGCCCGCCTGGTGCAGACGGCAGTTGAAACAGTTAACGTTCGATCACGACGTTGGAGTTCTCTCCAAAGATTTCCATCGGCAGGTCTGTTTGGACATCAGTCAATCGAATGCTTGGTTCGTAATCAGGATAATACTTGTCACCACACTTGCCATTCGGGTTTCCGGTTTGAGCATTAATGACGAGTCGTTTGATGCGTGCATTGTCGATGGCGATCGACCGAACCGGCCATTTGGGTCCGCGGTCGACAGGTTTGCCGGCTCCGGCGTCGTAGCCAAGAGCCATGGTCCCGAAGCTGCCACCATTGATCTGTAGATGTTCGACACCGCAGGCAATCGTCACACGTTCGTCGGCTTCACAGTCGATGAGACGAACGTTCTGTGTGCGAATAAACGGTCGTATGGCGGCTCCCGGTACGGTGGTGATCAGGAAACCAGCCCCGCTAACGTTCCTGACCCTGCAGCGGACAAATGTGATGTCGTCGACCAGTAACGGCCAGCGATATTCGTGATGGCGAACGTAGAATCCCGTACCTGTACCCTGAAGATCTTCGATGAAGCAATCTTCCAGACGAACCCGCTGTGCTCCCTCCTCGATCTCCCAAGCCTTGACACAGCGTGCGCTGACTGCCTTGCAGCGAATAAAGCGGATGTCGGTACAGCCGCCGTTTGTGCCCCAGCCGGACGCCCCGTAGCCATCATGATCCCAATCGGTCATCGTGACGTCGATCGCAGCGCAATCTCGTGTGATCGGTGCAAAAGAGATTCCACTGTAAGCGTCTCGGACGACCAGTTTCTTCAGCACAACATGCCGGGCATTGGCAACCCAAACACAGCGCGGGTGGCCGCCGCTGCGCTGCTGCGGCTGCTGGTGGTAGTTTCCGTCGAGCGTCAAACCTTCGACGTTCACATGCTCGACGATCGATTGTGCCGGGCCGTTACCGGAAACCTCGATCATGTGAATCCGCCCTGCACCGGCTTTCAGCTTCAGCGTTGCCCCGGGTCCGTACAGGTGGACATGATCGTGGTTGAGCCGAATTGTTTTGCCGATCAGGTAATGCTTCGACGATGAAGGAATGACGACCGTACCACCCTTCTTCGCGGCCGCCACCGCAGCCAGAATGGCATTCGTGTCGTCGTGGATACCGTCACCCACAGCGCCAAAGTCACGGACATCGTACATGGCCGTGTTCGCTGACGGGGGTAGCGTCTCGATCGGCGGAAATGCACCAATCCAGGATCCCTCTGCACCGGCTTTCGCCGCCGGGGAGTCGTGGGAAAATTTCAGGAAATACGGGCTGGCCGGATTGAGCGATATGAATTGTGGATCCGTGTGGGTGTCATGTTGGCCGGGGGCACCCGAAGGACTGGCATTCCAGCCTTTGCCATAAGCGACGGCAGCGTGCCAGACGCAGTTGTAATCACCATTTCCATTTCCATTAAGGGCTGCTGAGTCCAGCGATGGCATTTGAGCAATGATGGAATTCGACACAGAAATCGTACCTGGTGATTCAGCGTGGACTCCACCGTAGTGATTCGTGGAGTACAAGGTGCAATTGCGAAGCGACAGGTGTCCGCTGTAACGACCGCCCGTGACCACAACTCCGTGGAATGACTCATACATGACCGTATTGGAGACCTCGGTGTCCGACGTGGCCCAGGCTGCAATTGCGTTTGCATACCGACTCCGCAGCCGGCAGCCGGTGATCGTCACGTGATCGGCGCTGAACAGGCGGATGGCGTTATTGTCACCGTTGATGTCTCGTCCTGAAATGTCAACATCACAGTTCGCAACGGTAACGTAGGTGACCCCGAACAGATCAATGCCCGGAGCCCCATGGTTACCGTCGGCCGAATTCCGTACACAAAGGTTGGCGATGATAACGTGGTGCGTACGGTCGGTGCGCTGCGTACCCAGGTGCCGAATCGGCGAGCGATTGAAGGTATCTGAGACCAGAATCGCCCGTTCGCCCGGTGTTGACCGATAGGTAATGGACTGTTTCGGTAAACCCGATCGGCAGAAATTCAATGGCCGGTTGAGGTAAGTTCCTCCGGCCAGGTTGATTACGTCACCAGGCGAGAACGATTCGCCGCTGAGAAAATCGGCGTCGAAGACTCTGGTATATTCCGTGATATCTTTCGTGAACGGTTCAATCAGTTCGAAGCGATCGGCAGTCTTTCTGTGATAGGTCCGCGTTTCGCCGTCAATCGTCAGGTGACCCTGATCGAGAAAACCCTCGGTCGAAGAAACCATCAACTGTTCTTCGCCTGAAATGTATTTTTGGTTAATTCGCGTCGGCTGTCCCCGAGACGGAGATGCCCAAGCCCGTCCACGCGACGTCCCATCGTTGCGATCATTGCCGTCTGGAGCTACCCAATACTCCGCAGCTTCAAGAGTAGCCACCTCAAGGCCCATTGAAATCCCGGCAAACAGGTACAACACCCATGCCGGGATACTCAAAGTGAATAAGATTCGTCTCATGGCAGTACAGGTGAGGATGACGTCGTCGGTGTGAGACAGTTCGACTTCTTCGGTGAGATCGATGAGGTACGTGTAGCTTTCGCTCACTTGAGCGATCCCTTTTCGTGTGAAGAATGGAAAGGAATCCGGTCCGGCCCTCCGGTAATCGTTTGGTGAGCTTCTTTGCAATTGGCAGCGTATTGCTGAATGGTGTTGTCGTGGCGGCTAATCGTAACACGAATCATTACCAGGCGATTCTAACACGCTCCGGACTCCCGGAACTGCGGATCAGCAAACATTGAGTTTATTAGTCGTTTCTGGGCAACCAATGACACGATCCAAAGTACATCGTTCAGGCAAATGACTTTCATTAGGATCATTGTGAACGGTACTCAAACTAACTGGGTGAGAAATATACTCGGAGATTCAAGATGCTGATGCTGCGCACAACCCTGCCTCTGATCTGCTGCATGAACTTTTCGGTAAAGACGGCGACGGCTACCACGCACGCAGTGCGCTGGGTTTTGCCGCGATTCCCACCGGGGCAGCCGTGGAAATCGAAGCGATCTTCGAAATCAGGACATAATTTCGACCCGGAACTCGTGGTTGGTTTTTGTATACGAGGCGGGACAGCCTGTATTCAGGTATCCCGGCCGGTTTAGCACGGGTGGCCTGTACAGAATGGCGAATCAGCCTGCTGCGCGGGCTGTAATACGGATCGGGTTTTCAGTGCGAACCGCGAACACTTCCTGGGACCCGGCAGGACGCATCGGCGAGTATGGCTGGGGTGGCGCGGCGAGCACCCACTACTGGACCTCGCCAAAGGACAAGCTTGTCGTGGTCACCATGGAGCAGACCATGCCCTACGACTTCCTGCTCGAGTTCGCGCTCAAAGGCGTCATCTACGATGCCATCATCAAATAGCGGCCCGCGGTGGCCAGGGTAGAAAATGGGTAAATCCAGCCATTTTGAAAATGTCGGGGGCGGTTGCACCTTCATGGCCATGTTTTACGGCGTCGTCTTCCTCAATCTTTACCTGTTCTTCGTATCCCCGCCGTGGATGGAGGACATAAACAATTTCCTCGAGGTGGGTGACGTTAACTTCCAGAAGCTGATGTACATAAGCATAGGCAATGCCTTTTTTACCGCCTTCATGTGGTGGCTGACGCTGAAGGTCTGCAAGCACTTCGTCAGCAAGCCGCCGGGTTTTCCAACTTCATCCTCACCCTTCACGGCTCCTGGGTGTTTATCCTTCTTTTCACCGCGCTCCCCGCCATCAGCGACTCCTTCATTTCCCTCCTGGGTATTACCTATGGCATCACCCAGGAACATCCCCTTTTCCTGCTGAACCTGCTCAGCCCGGTAGCGACGATCGCGGCCCTCGGCATTGCCTTTCCATCAGAGAAGACCATGCTTGTCTCACAGAAGGCCATGGAAAAGTACTTATGGGTCGACGCGCCTGAGCCTCCGGAAACCGACGAGTCCGACCAGTAAGCTCGCACCCCGCCTTCTACTCCCCGCTCTCAGTCCTCACACCAGGTGGAGAGCTGTTTTCCCCGGCCGCCTGAACCGTAGAGCACCTTGAGGAATTCCTGCCCGTGAACACTCATCGAAGCGCGTTTGCCATCTGGTCTGCGAGGGGTTGATGCACTGGACTGCCTTCACCCTGCCATCTCGAGGCACACTGTGGTCCCAACAGGAGCCGTTGAGATATTCGGGCTGCGAATCAACTATCCTGGCGGATTGAGGACCGTCCCCTTGGCCGAACCAAATCCGCCGACAGACAGGTAATTTCATTCGCTTCAAAAAGACGGAAGCCGGATTGGGATACGGACCGGTGAAACCGGCGAATGCGATCAGGTTTCCAGTTGACGCAGCTGGTTTAGTCCTGATTTGAGGCCGTCCATGCCGTAATGGATCAGGCTGCCAATGTTGATAAAGCGGTAGCCATGTTCCCAGGCCTGCCGGCACTGGTCAAGAGTGACGAAAACGATTCCCGCCGGCTTGCCGTGCGCCGCAACCTGTTTGGGAAATTCTGCCAGGTACCGCTGCAGGTCGGGATGGTCGAACTGGCCGATGACTCCCAGTGATGCGGAAAGATCGGCCGGGCCGGCAAAGACAATATCAACGCCGTCGACGGCGGAAATCGCGTCAAGGTTTTGCATTCCCAGTGGTGTTTCGATCTGGACCACTATGCAGACCTCGTCGTTTGCAGCCGGCAGGTAATCATCCCAGCTCACGTCCATCAGCGTTGTCCACCACGGCGAAATACCCCGTGATCCGGCTGGCGGATATTTGGCAAACTCGACGGCAAGCTTTGCTTCGTCAGCCGTACTGATCTGCGGGATCATGATGGTATCTGCGCCGATGTCCAGTGCCTTTTTGATCCAGATCGGATCGAGACCTGGGACGCGGACCATGGACGCACAGCCGGCTCGACGACAGATCATAGGCAGCCAGCGGGCTTCGTGTGTGCCATAGGGGCGATGTTCGAGGTCGATCCACAGAAAATCGACGCCACAGTTGACTGTGAATTTTGCAACAAGCTCAGAGGTGTCGACAACACTGGCACCCCACGCCGTACGGTTTTCGGCCAGACACTGTTTAATACGATTTTCAAACATCGAGAACTCCATTGAAGTGACCTGCAGGTAACAGAGATGAATTGCGCTATGGACGGAATCCGAATTTTTTGGTTCAACGGCCGGCCAGTACTCTGCTGAAGACATCCTGATCGACGTTTCCACCGCTGAGTACCAACCCGACTTTCTTTTCCTGCATTTGCCGGCATTCCTTGATTAGTCCGGCCAGAGCAGCGGCACCGGCACCTTCAGCAACGTTATGAGTGTCTGTGAAGTAAGATCGCATAGCCAATTCAACTTCAGCGTCTGTGACCTGAATGACTCGCTCTGCCCCCTGTCGGATGATCTCGAGCGCCACGGCATCCGGCTTTCGTACAGCGATACCATCAGCGATCAGTGTTGAGGTTGGGTGCTCGACGATTTGCCCGGACTCGCAGGATAATGCGTAGGCAGGGGCGGCGTTCGATACGACCCCGATAATTTGTGTACGCAACCCAAGCGCGTCACGTACAGCGATACCGGAACAGATTCCTGACCCCAGACCGATCGGAACATACACGCTGTCCAGATCGGCAACCGCTTCGAACAATTCCAGCCAGTAAGATGCAACACCACGCACCAGCAGCGGGTCAAAGGAATGGACAAAATACAAACCACGGCGCTGAGACAATGCCTCGGCGTGGTCGGCGGCTTCGTTGAAGTCTTTACCATGTACGACCAGTTCAGCTCCCCAGGCACACATGGCAAGGTTTTTCCCGATGCTGTTGTCATGGGGGACAACAGTGACACAGCTCAGGGCATGTCGTCGGGCCGCATAGGCGATACTTTGACCATGGTTACCGCGAGTAGCCGTGATTACTCCCTGGAGCCCTGCTTTCGACCTGACCAGCTGATCAATAAGGGCGATTCCGCCACGGACCTTGAAGGAGCCGATTGGCTGATGGTTTTCGTGCTTGACCCAGACTTCCGCACCGGTCCGTTTGCACAACAGCGGCCAGCAAAACTGCGGTGTTTGAGGCAGTGCAGTGCGGACGAGGTCAGCGGCGGATCGAACTTCATCCAGTGATGGCAGCATTTGGGAACCTGATTTGAGTTTGTCGGTGTCTCTGCAGTGAGATTGCCCCCGTGGAATACATGTCGCAGCAGGTTAATACTGTGATTCGGTGAACGGTTTGGTGTTCCGGTGATCTAATGTCGTGAATCTTTAACCGTTCGTCCATTCTGTCCGGGAATCCATTCTGTCTGTGAAGTTGTGAATTGTTGTTTCGTCGATTACCGTGAGTTAAGCTGTAGTCGTTATTATTGTGTGTTTGCAGTACTGTTTTTCTGGGCAAACTGATGACCGTCAAACTGACACGTCGGGGTTTTTTGACCCGCAGCGTTCTTACCGGCGTGATGCCTGCTGTGGCGTGGCATGTGAATCCGGGTTTCGCTGTTGCCTCCGGTTCTTCGCTGGAAAAACTCAACATTGCTGCTGTTGGAACGGGAAATCGGGCAGCCGCAAATATCCGCGGCTGTGAGAGTCAGAACATTGTTGCACTGGCGGACGTCGACGCCGGTTTCCTGGAAGCGGCAGCCAGTACGTACAGGGGCGCTCGCCAATACCGTGACTTTCGCCTGTTGCTGGAGACTGAAGAAGACAAGCTGGACGCAGTAATCGTGGCAACGCCGGATCATACGCATGCTCCGGCTGCTGCAATGGCTCTGAGAATGGGCAAGCACGTTTATTGCGAGAAGCCGCTGGCGCATACAGTTTATGAAGCTCGCACGCTGGCGAATCTTGCAGTCGATAACAATCTCGTTACGCAAATGGGTACACAGATCCATGCGGGAGACAACTACCGCCGAGTTGTCGAGTTGATTCAGAGTGGTACGATTGGCCCGGTACGCGAGGCTCATATATGGGCGGTCGTGAGTTACACCGGCGGCCGACTGATGAACAGGACTCAGCCGGCCGGTGTAGACTGGGATCTGTGGCTCGGTCCCACTTCCAGGCGGGATTATGTTGAGGCCACAATTAACGGCACGCACGAAACGATTGCCCCGTACCACTGGCGATGGTTCTGGGACTACGGAAATGGCGGCCTTGGTGATTTTGGCTGCCATTATATGGACCTGGCTCACTGGGCGCTCGATCTGAAGTACCCTGTATCGATCACCGCCAGCGGCCCGGAACCGCACGAAGACGCGGCCACGGCCGGAATTGTCGTGAATTACGATTATCCGGCCCGCGGTGATCTGCCACCTGTGAACCTGACGTGGTACGACGGCGGGCGCAAGCCCGAAATCCTTGCCACCTATAAGGACAAAGACGGCAAGCCACTGGATTGGGACAGCGGACAGCTTTTTGTTGGTGAACGCGGTGCAATCATTTCCAACTATGGTTCCCACATGCTGTTGCCTGTTGACAGGGCAGACGAATTCCATCGTCCTGATCCGTATATCCCCAATTCCATCGGTCACCACAACGAGTGGATCAATGCGATCAATACCGGTGGTGTGACGACATGCCCCTTCGACTACTCCGGTGCACTCACGGAAGCTGTACTGCTGGGAGTTGTTGCGTATCGCAGCGGCGATATGCTCAGATGGGATGCAAAAAATCTGCACGTTTCAAATTCACCCCAGGCGCAGCGAATGATCCACAAGGAATATCGCAAAGGCTGGACGCTGTAATTACCCGCTCTTGGGCAGGATACAAGTGATGCTTAGGGTGACCTCATTTGTCGGCCGTGCGTCTGTTTTGTGTGTCGTTTACAGCCCTTGATGAGTGTGCTGGACTTCACGGCGATGCTGACAGTTTTGTCCGAAGCCACCGTCGGCACAGATTGATATTCTGGAAAGTGCTGTTCCTCAGATGAACCACACGCCGTAGACCTGTTTCACCGGCTTCAGGAACTACTGAAACCCGGGTCTTGCCGTACTTGGGTGATGTCGAACAACGAGGGCATTTGGATGCCGTGCATCGGACCGATCGTACTCCAGCACGACCGTTGTCATCAGATTTTCCATCGGCACAGCCTTACCGGCGACGGCGAGTGGTTCTGTTAACGTCAGTTTGTGTGCCGCGTCAACACAAGTGTGTCCCACGAATCCCGATTCGGTGACTCCAATACGCAATTTGGTCATGTGGTTCCATTTCTGTTTACGGGAAGTCCACAGAGAATCAATAGCGTTTTCAACTGGTCCTTCTTCCGTTTTCAGCAATATCCGATGCCAAAAACGGAACCAGGGTGAATACGGTGGCGCTCAGGGTCCGGTCGTTTACAGCGGAGTTGTCGACCGGTCGTGGCCCATGCTGTCTAAACACCACAACCTACGGCTGCACCTGCTGAGATGCTCCAGTCACTTGATCCTGTATCTGATCATTGTGATGCTGTCCGTTTCCTGATTTTCATTCCAGCAGTCAGTGTCAATCATGATGGTGTTTCGCGTCCTTATTTTTGCGGTTGTTGGTTGCTATACGTCGATCTGCCCCGCAGCAGAGTCCGGCAGGACTCATCCTGTGGGCGGGCTGGCACCTGTCGACTGGGCCATCGTCGCAATTTACGCTGCCGGGACGATTGGACTTGGCTGGTACTACAGTCGTCGACAGCGTTCGACTGAGGAATATTTCGTCGGCAGCGGGAACATGAATCCGTTTCTGGTCGGAGTATCACTGTTTGCCACACTGCTGAGTACGATTACATATCTGTCACTGCCCGGAGAGACACTCGGCAAAGGGCCGGTCGGCATGTCGACCTTTCTGGCTCTGCCAGTTGTCTATTTCATCGTGGCATACGGCCTGCTGCCGGTTTACATGAAACAAAAGGTCACCAGCGCGTATGAACTTCTGGAAAAAAAACTGGGGCTCAGCGTGAGACTGCTGGGAGCCTTTCTTTTTATTTCCCTTCGTTTGATCTGGATGTCACTGCTTGTGTACCTCACAGCGAAGGCGATGGCGATCATGCTGGGTATCGATGATCGGTATATTCCGGTGATTGCTCTGGCGACCGGATTTGTGGCTGTGATTTATACATCGCTCGGCGGACTGCGAGCGGTGATCATCACCGATTTGATGCAGACGATTCTGTTGTACGGTGGTGCGTTGCTGGTCATAACACTCATCACACTCGACCTTGGTGGTTTTAGCTGGATTCCGACCGAGTGGAAAGAATCATGGGATACGCAGCCATGGTACCCTGAAAATTTAGCCACACGTGTATCGTTGGTCGGTGCACTCGTCAATTTCCTGGTGTGGTATGTGTGCACGGCGGGTGGCGATCAGACATCCGTCCAGCGTTTTATGGCTACCTCGGATGTGGTGGCGGCGCGTCGGGCATTTGGCACGCAGCTCACTGTGTCGATGATTGTTGGCGTCACGCTTGGGCTGGTAGGTTTCGCGCTGCTGGGATATTTTGAGGCCCATCCTGAATTCGTCCCTTCAGGAGCAACACTGAAAGAGAACGCTGACAAGATATTTCCACACTTTATCGGATTTCATCTGCCGGTTGGCGTCGCAGGTCTTGTGGTAGCCGCTATGTTTGCAGCGGCGATGTCCAGCATTGATTCCGGTGTCAATTCAATCACTGCTGTGGTGGTGACGGACGGATTCGAACGACTTGGCAGTACAGAACGGACAGAACGTCAGCATGTTAGGCTGGCCCGCTGGCTGGCATTTGGGATCGGAGCTGCTGCGGTCATTGGCAGTTCCACGATGGGGTTGGTGCCCGGGAATATCACGTCCGTCACCAGTAAGACCGCCAACCTGCTGACGACGCCAATCTTCGGTCTGTTTTTCTTCGCATTTTTTGTACCGTTCGCGAGTCCCGCCGGGGCCTGGATCGGTACGTTGTGTGGTACGGTGACTGCGGTGCTTATCGGATTCTCCGGACCAATCTTTGGCAAAGTGCCGGAGACGGGGTTGGATCCCATCAGTTTCCAGTGGATTTCCCCCATCGCACTGGTGGTGGACATTGCCACCGGCTGCGTTGCCAGCCTGATTTTTCCCGCCAGGTCCAAAGATAAAACGTACGTTCCCACACCGTAGGTTGCCTCTTTAGACTACCGTCTTTTCCAGAGACGCTCCCGCGATATCATTTTGAGACACTCATGAGACACAGCAAGACGCTCGCCCGCCTGAAAAAAAATGATTCCGTCCGCATTTGCTGTCTGGGACACTATATCCCCGCTTTTGTAAAGCATGCTGCGCACTTCGGGTTCGACTGCATCTGGCTGGACATGGAACATCGTAACTGGACCCATCGCGATGTGCAGGCCATTCTGGCGTTCTCGCACCTGTTCGATATTGACATCATGGTGCGAGCTCCCACACTGGAAAAGACGGGGCTCTATCGATACCTCGAAGACGGAGCCACCGGACTGCTGATTCCACACGTCAGCACCGCTGAAAAAGCAAAAATGCTTGTGGACGCGGTTAAATTTCCTCCCATTGGCGATCGGGGACTGGATTCAGCCGGCCTTGACGCGGATTTCATGGTCGACGGGGCTGATGGATATCTGGAAGAAGTTAATGATCAGACGTTTCTGGTGGTACAGATCGAGACCCCGGAAGCGGTCGGCAACGCCGATCGGATTGCAGCGGTCGAGGGCGTCGATGGTCTCTTCATAGGTCCGGGTGATTTGGGTCTGCGACTCAAATATGACACCAGCGGTCTGACACTGGAGAATGCCGTCAAAGAGGTTGCGGCAGCCTGCGAAAAACATGGCAAAGCCTGGGGCCTCCCGGCCCCCACACCCGATATTCTGCGGGAGAGAAAGACACAGGGAGCCCAGCTGCTCTGTCATGGTGGTGACTTTGGAGCCATCATGGGGATGCTGGAAGAGTCGTCTGCCGCGTTTGATTTGGTGGTCGGAAAAGCGTGATCCATATGGACGTCTCAAACAGGACAGCACTTGTCACCGGAGCCGGTCGGGGGATTGGAAAAGGCTGTGCGCTGGAACTGGCCAGACAGGGCGCGGATCTGATTATCAACGATCGCCCAGGCAGTCCGGATCTTCAGGACACGGTGGATCAAATTCGGCAGCTGGGGCGTGTGTGTCACCCTGTCGAAGGAAATGTCTTTACACGGGCGGGCTGTGCGACAGTGGTCGAGGCTGCTTTGTCGGCTGTTGACCACATCGACATCCTAATCAGCAACCCGGCATACGGTTTACGGCGTCCATTTCTGGAACTGGAACCGGAGGAATTCGAACGCATCATTCAGGCAACGCTCACAGGTGGATTTCACATGAGCCAGCTGGTGGCACGACACATGGTTGAACGCGGCAGTGGAAAGATTGTCTTCATTTCCAGCGTGCAGGCAGAACGACCCTATACATTGAGTTGCGCCTATGGAGCGGCCAAGGCCGGCCTGAATCATTTGATGCAGACCATCGCCGTCGAACTTTCACCCCATCGCATCAACGTCAATGCAATCGAGCCTGGATGGATCGATACGCCTGGTGAGCACGTGGCGTTTACTGATGAACAGATCGTGGAGAAAGGGAGCCGATTGCCATGGGGCCGGCTGGGGCAACCGGCTGAAATCGGTCGAGCTGCCGCGTTTCTTGCTTCCAGCGACGCCGACTACATCAGCGGATCGATTCTCGCTGTCGACGGTCTGTTCCGTTACAAAGACTGTATTAGCGAAAACTGAATGTCCCCCTTGCCGGAACTGCGGTTCTCGTGAAACGATATACCGTCAGTGGACGAAAGGATGCCCCGAACGTTTAATCTGCCAGTTGTGTGGGGTACGGTGGTGAACTTGAAGCGCGGTCACTCTTTGTCACTTGTGATGCAGGTGTGCCGGTGATCTACTGTAAGTACTTTGGCTCTGCGACACGCGATGCAGACGGCGCGACCGTGCATATTGATGGCTGATTCGAGTCTTCAGTGGCTTTAGGAGATCGCGTGGCTCAGGGTGCTGCAATCGGGGTTGTCTTTCAAATCATTCATGATCAGAGCATGATGGAATCGTCATCGTGCTTCGGGCGTTTCCTCGCGTGAAGTCCGATGAATCGGTGGGAGTGGTTATGAACCTGCTGGCTGGTGAATCCATGAAACAGAACCAGAACTCGGAAATTCCCGAACGATGAGTGTCTGGAAATACGCAGACTGGATCACGCCGGTCGAACCGGCGAACCGGATCTCACTGGGAGAAGGACAAACGCCTCTGGTGAGATCCAGGAAGATCGGTCCGAATGCAGGTTTGGACAATCTTTATTTCAAGCTGGAGAGCACCAACCCGACAGGATCGTTCAAGGATCGTTACGCGGCGGCCGCCATTTCGCACATGCTCCAGACCGGGAAATCAGAGTGCATCGCCACGTCCAGTGGGAATACGGGTGCGGCGCTGGCTGCATATTCAGCGGCGGCCGGCACTCGGTGTCGGATCGCAATTGTCGAACCCGCTCCGAGGGAAAAATTGTCGCAGATGCTGGCGTATGGTGCCAACATCTTCAAGGTCCGTGGCTTTGGACTCAAACCGGACATCGACCGCCGCATATTCCAGGCGCTCAGGAAGCTGGCTCGGAAACCCGGTCGTGTATTGCAGGTCAGTGCTTATGTTTTCAGTCCGCAGGGCATGTGTGGCGTGGAGACACTCAGCTTTGAGCTGGCGGAACAGCTTAATGGAATTCAGCACGTTTTTTGTCCGGCTGGTGGCGGTGGGTTGTCCGCCGGTGTTGCTCGCGGGTTTGCCACGCTGGTTGAACAGAAGCGAATGTCAAACTGCCCCGCGGTTCACTGCGTCCAGCCGGAAGGGAACGATACTATCTCAACGTGTCTGCGGGATGGCTCCGACCGCGCTCAAAATGTGGAATGCACGTCCAGAATCAGCGGTCTGCAGGTTTCCACAGTAACTGATGGCCACCTGGCAATCGAATGTTGTCGACCGACAGGCGGCACCGGTTATCTTGTCACGGACGAAGCCGTGTGGCAACTGCAAAAGCGTCTGGCACGGGAAGAGGGGATTTTTGCCGAGCCAGCCGGGGCGGTTGCCCTGGCGGGAGCCCTGAAAGCGGCCGACGGCGGAGAAATTTCCAAATCGGCGCCAACGGTCTGCGTCATCAGCGGGATTGGGTTCAAAGACACTGTCGCAGTCGATCGAATCAATGAAGACGTTGATTGTCCGACAGTCGATCCGTCAGTACTGGAGAGTGAAGCAGCGTAACTGCGGCTTGATCGCAAATGGAGCAAATCGCCGGCAGTCTTCTGGATTCCACTGAAGCCATGGTATCCTGTGATGTCGGCGTGCATCCGGAGGTCCTGCTGCAAAGACGTTCTGCCACCATCGTATGTCAAACTTGTGCCATTCATTCTGTTTCCTGCTTCTGACAGTGTTTGCATCGGCATTCGCCTCGTCCGCCGACTCAGCGGCTGCCGCCAGAAATCCAGCTTCCTTCTCCCGCGACGTGCTGCCGATTCTGTCCGAGAACTGTTTCCAGTGTCATGGACCAGATGAGCGCCAGCGTCAGGCGGAGTTACGTCTGGACAATGAACTCGATGCGGTGGTCGTTCTCAATCGCCCGGGGGGTATTCAGAGTGAACTGCTGCGACGGATTGAATCTGAAGACCGCGATGAAGTCATGCCGCCGCCGGATGTAAATCTCACGCTTACGGATGCTCAAAAAGCGACACTGCGCCGATGGATATTGTCAGGGTCTGAATGGCAGCAGCACTGGTCATTCGAACCTCTGGCAGCACCACCGACTCCGAGATCAACGTTTCGTGAAACTCCAGTGCTCAACGCGATCGATCATTTCGTTCAGGCACGGTTGAAGGACACCGGCCTGTCGCCGTCTGCGCAGGCGGATCGCGCGGTGCTGCTCCGGCGAGTGAACCTGGATCTCACCGGACTGCCTCCGGTACTTCAGGAACAGCGCGCATTCGTTCATGACGGGACCCCGGGTGCGTATGAACGCGTCGTAGATCGGCTACTCGAGTCACCGGCCTACGGCGAACACATGGCATGGAACTGGCTGAATGCCGCGCGTTATGCCGACAGCAATGGCTACCAGGGAGACCGTGAACGAACGATGTGGCCGTGGCGGGAGTGGGTCGTTGATGCGTTCAATCAGAACATGCCATTCGATGAGTTCACAATCAACCAGCTGGCTGGTGACCTGCTATCCAACCCCACATTTGAACAAAAACTGGCTACCGGTTTCTGTCGCAATCATATGATCAACGGAGAGGGTGGCCGCATCCCGGAAGAAAATCGAGTGGATTATGTCATGGACATGACAGAGACAATGGGGACCGTCTGGCTGGGACTCACACTTAACTGCTGCCGATGCCACGACCATAAATTCGACGCTTTGCGACAGCGGGACTACTATCAGTTCTACGCTTTCTTTAATCAGACGCCTGTGGACGGTGCCGGCGGAGACCCTCAAACGACCCCCACCATCGCGGCGTTACCCGACTCAGATCGCCCGAGACTGCTTGCGATCGAACAGGAACTTGCGGCAGTCAATCACAGACTTGGACAGGTACGTCGAAAGACAGCCCAGGAAAATACAGCGCTCATCAGTCTGCGTGACAGACTAATAAAGGAACGTGATGACATACTCAACAGTGCGCCCAAAGTCATGATCATGGAAGACCGTACCGACTTGCGTGAAACCTTTATTCTGACTCGTGGTCTTTACAACGTCCCCACAGATCGCATGGTCGTTGCCGCAACTCCGGCGAGCCTTCCGTCCCACACGATCAAGGACCAGCTAAATCGTCTGGATCTCGCAAAATGGCTGGTGTCCCGTGAAAATCCCCTGACTTCCCGGGTCACCGTTAACCGCTTTTGGCAGCAGATTTTTGGACTCGGGCTTGTCAGGACGACTGAAGACTTTGGTGTACAGGGAGAGTATCCGGTGCACAGGGAATTACTGGACTGGCTGTCGGCCGATTTCCGTGACCATGGCTGGGATGTCAAACGGCTGATCCGCACGATTGTCACGAGTCACACTTACCGGCAGTCATCCAGGATCCGAATGGTGAGGGATTCGAATAATCAGTCGATTTCTGAACTTGAAATTGATCCGGAAAATCGGCTGTTCGCACGCAGTCCTCGATATCGATTGCCGTCCGGTGTTCTGAGGGATCAGGCACTGGCATCCTGCGGTTTGCTGAATGTCAGACGTGGTGGACCCCCGATTAATACCTATCAGCCGCCGGGGGTATGGGCGGAACCGACTTTTGGCAAAAAGAAGCACGAACGTACTGCCGGCACTGCCGGGTATCGTCGCAGCCTGTATGTGTTTTGGAGACGGATTATTGCTCCAACGATCTTCTTCGATAACGCGACTCGCCAGACATGCACGGTCAGAGTATTCAGAACCAATTCGCCATTACATTCTCTACTTACATTCAATGAGACCACGTACGTGGAGTCAGCTCGCACACTGGCTCAGCAGCTGCTCGAAGACCGGTCCCTCGATAATTCTGCAAAACTAAGAACGGCGTTTGAATGTATCGTGTGCCGCAAAATCACAGCGGACGAACTGACAGTGTTTCAACACGGACTGGAACGCAGCCGCTCAGAGTTCAGAGCAGACATCGATTCTGCGACGGCGCTGCTGTGCGTTGGTGACTCGAAACGTAACAAGTCACTGGATACTGCAGAGCACGCTGCATGGACATCACTGTGCCTGGCAATTCTGAATCTGGATGAAACTTTAACGCGGGAGTGAGCACAGACAATCAATATGCATCCTGTCACCGAACACCAACTGGAAACCACTCGGCGTCATCTGTTGACGTCAGCGGGCAGTGGCCTTGGGACGGCGGCGCTGGCCGAATTGCTTTTCCGATCAGGATCAGTGCAGGCATTGGCAGCAGATACAAACGGAAAAAATTCTGTTTTGCCGCATTCTTCTCCCCGCATCAGAAATGTGATCTACCTGTTCCAAAATGGTGGTCCTAGCCACGTCGATCTTTTTGATTTCAAACCGAAGTTATCCCAGTTGCACGGAAGTCCGATTCCCAGGGAATTTGTCCAGGGCAAGCGGTTCAGTACCATGACCGGTAAGGCTGAAGGAAAGCTCGTGCTGGCGCCGGTCGAACCGTTTGCACAGTATGGAGACAGCGGTGCCACTGTCAGCAGGTTTATGCCTCATACCGCACAGATTGCCGACCAGATCTGCTTCATCAAGAGTATGCATACGGATGCGGTGAATCATGCACCGGCGATATCATTCCTGCTCAGTGGAGCGCAGATCCCCGGCCGCCCAACACTTGGAGCATGGCTTAGCTACGGTCTTGGCAACGAAGCGGATGATCTGCCGGCGTTCGTGGTCATGACGTCGGTCAGTAAGGGGACCACCTGTGGGCAGATCTTTTATGACTTTTATTGGGGCAGTGGTTTTTTGCCGTCTCTCTATCAGGGAGTGAAGCTTCGCAGCGGCGGCGACCCGGTATTATACCTGTCAAATCCGGACGGGATGACACGTCAGATGCGGCGGGGCTGGCTGGATGATCTCGCACATGTCAACGAGCTTCACCGACAGTACACAGGTGACCCGGAAACTGCCACTCGGATTGCGCAGTACGAAATGGCTTTCAGAATGCAGGCGAGTGTGCCGGAATTGACAGACATCAGTAAAGAATCCCGGTCAACTTTGGAACTGTACGGTCCGCAGGTAAGTGAACGTGGCACGTTCGCTCACAATTGTCTGCAGGCTCGAAGGCTTGTTGAACGTGGCACTCGGTTCGTGCAGGTGATGCATGCAGGCTGGGATCAGCACAACAGCCTGACGACAGAACTTTACAATCAGTGTCGTGACACCGATCAGCCGTCTGCGGCACTTGTACGGGATCTGCAGCAGCGTGGTCTGCTGGACGAGACATTAGTTATCTGGAGTGGTGAATTTGGCCGAACGCCCTTTCTGCAGGGCGACTTGAAAAACCGATCACGCTGGGGTCGAGACCACCATCCGTATGCTTTCACATTGTGGATGGCGGGAGGGGGAATCCGGAGAGGGACGACCTACGGGGCATCCGACGAACTCGGATTCAGTATTGCTGCAGACGGAGTTCATGTGCACGATTTCCAGGCCACGCTGCTTCACCTGCTGGGCATTGACCATGAACGTCTCACGTACAGATTCCAGGGACGTCAGCATCGACTGACGGATGTGCATGGTAAAGTCATTACAGGCGTGCTGGGTTAACTTATATTCCCACGTTAAGGGATGAGTTTGAATGAGCACATGAAGGTGTTCATATCCCACGGATACTTTGACCCGGTTACGTCCTGTTTCGGCAGTCAGCGTCTGATCCACCTGATGAAGCTTTTGTCCGAGCAGAATGAAAACCTGATAAATCGAAATTTCGAGGAGAGACACATGTTCCACGGCCGGGACGAAGCCCGAGTTGCTTTTCAATCAGCAAGCTGAGACATTCTGCGAGTGGGCAATCCACGACTTCGTGCAGCGTTGAAAGCGGGTGTTTGCCGTGAGACGGAAGCTCGCGACGTCATACAGGCCGGGATACGCCCTGCCCTCATTCACGTGAGTGCCGTGGCAGGAGTTGAATTGAATCGCCCACACACTTTTTAAGGCGCTGCGGTGTATGAAAAATTCTGTCGCAGGTCAACGGCTAGGCTGCGGAAGCTTTTCACTCGGTGTAGTGTAATCAGGTTCGAGTTGTGGTTGTCATATGGTAACTTGCCTTTACCCTCGTCATGGTCGGTTGTCCAATGATATTCCTGGTAGGAGTTTTTAGCCCCGGTGCTGCTGCGTGCCAGTACCAGAAAATCGTTTCTGTCAATGATCGGGGATGAATAGTGAAATGACTCCAGGGGGTTTCTGCTCATCGCCACGCAGCCGGCGTTTAGCCAGTTCAGCCCGTTGATGCTGTCGCTGAAGATCAAAAGCCGCCGCATGTTCCCGGGGTTTCCTGCAAATCCACGCCGGGTCAGTGGCTTGGGGTCCTGGCAGGGATCAGGTACCACGGGTGTACAGGTCCAGTAAAGCTGAGAGACCGGACCGTAGAGAATCTTAAACTTATTCTGGCCACCTGGCATGGGATAGAAATGCAGGAATCGATATTTCATTTTCTGGCCGTCGTCCTCAAGTTTGCAGACCGAGGTCATTCCGGCAGTCAATTGGACGTCGATTCGAGTTCTCAATGACACATAGAGTTCGTCGTGGATTCCGACCACATTGCCCTCCAGAAACCAGTTGCCAACCGCATCGCATCCGGACCGCTTTGTTGAGACGTTTCGAGACAGATACGGTGTGCTGCGGGGCGGCTTGACATGATTGGACATGCGCCACGTCGACGGACTCAGCAGATCCTGGGAGAGGTTCCCGGCCACCACCAGGGACGCGGAGCCCTGTTCCATATCCTCGAGAATGCCCGATAGACGAAACCATCCTTGACGACCACCGGAGTCGCCGACCCGTGGTAGCGGGTCTCATCGAATAAACTGACCGGCTGAGTCCACGTTCTCCGTTCATCCGACGATCATACGATACGGATATCCCGCTTGTGCGGATGATTGCCGATCATGTAGAGGTCGTCTTTGACGAAAAACAGCGACCCCCACGTGATTCCGTTGGTGGAAATCTGTGTCCATGTCCTGCCTCCATCGCTGCTCTCTTTAATCTTGCAATGGTTGGGAAAATCGATTCCGCCTTCCAGAGTTGAGGTTGGTGTTTTCAACCAGAGTTCCATAGAGGCAATCAGTTTTCCGTACGGCAGGCGAACAATGTCGGGCGTCCCTACGCGGATGGTCCGATCGGGTATTTCCAGGTTTCTCACGCGGTGCACAACAACGAAATCCTGCGCGAGGGGAGTGGTTCATCGAACCGAATCCGGACCCCGCGGTGCAGGGATATCATCCGCAAACACCGAGGAACCGACTTCCAAGGAGGCGACTACGACGATGAACACAACTTTTCACGGATTTGCATGCGCCTCACCCCTCAGACAGACATCCCATATTCAATTAACTCGCTGTCGACACAACGCGAAAAATTCAGCAGGTATTTTTGGTCGCGAATGTCTTCAAGGTAGATGAGATAACGCCGCACGATCACAACCAATCGGTCTTGATTGGCAGTTCGTTCGATGTCCTCCGACGGGATCCTGCGCTCTGGACCTGCGCTAGTTATGTTTCGCCCCGTTGTTCGCCGGATCAACTGTTGTCATTTAAGTACGACCTGGTGAGCAACGGGTCGGTTCAGTTCAACGTCGCTGGTCACAGCCCCATGACTTCATTCGGTTGTGAAAGGTGACTGCCGTCGTGTTGGCACCATATCTATGCAGATCCCAAAGTCGAGTGAGGTTGTGTGCAACGGAGTCATCTCACGCGAAATTCCGGCAGATCTCAGACTTCGTATAACTCCAGAACGGCTTCGATTGCAACGGCGATATTGCTGGGCAGCGATACCATACCGATCGCACGGCGGGCAGCTCGGCCGCTTTCTCTCCGGATCTCCACCATCAGATGACTGAAACCATTGATGACTTTGGGGTGTTGTGAAAAATTTGATGTGGCATTGACCATGCCGAGCACTTTGATGATTCGTTTGATGCGGTCGAGGCTCCCCAGTTGGGTTCGAAGGGTGGCCAGCATGGTGAGTCCGACAGTGAGTGCCGCATCGATCCCCTGCTCTTCGGTCAAATCTGATCCTGCTCGACCGATGATCATGCTGCCGTCGGCACAAACCGGTGGTTGTCCGGAGACGTAGGCTATGTTTCCCAGAACGACGACCGGACTGCAGGTGCCGCCCGCAACTGGAACCCCAAATCGGTAATTCGCTGTTCAATACTCATCGCCGCCCCTGTGGCCTTTGCGAATAGGAGTTCAGATAGTCCAGAATAACGCTAAAATCAGCCAGATTCAGTGTGATCCATTGTCGCACTTGCCGTTCCGGAGATCGTACCGTTTGACATTTGCGGTTCAATCACGTGCCGGTGCCAATGGTCCATAACCGACCATCTGAATCACCCAACTCAATTGAAGTTCGGTTCAATGATTCCTTAGAATCCGGAATTGAATAAACAACGTTAGTTTCAGTAACTCACGCGCTGGATTGATCTATGCAGAAAATTGATTCTGTCCTGCTGTTCGCTCAGCAGTTCGCCCAGGAACCGATAGAACTGGCAACCATCCTGTTGTACGGTGTGATTGCGGTTTTCCTGGTCTTCGCAATGATCTTTGCTTTGATGTTTGCTCCGGTTTTCCCACTGTGGATCCGAGCGATGACGTCCGGAGCCGTGATTGGGCCGCTGCAGATGGTCGTCATGAAGCTCAAAAAAGTGAATCCCACAGTGATTGTGGATTGCCGAGTGATGGCAGTGCAGGCAGGGTTGGACGAAATCAGCAGCAATGCCATGGAATCTCACTACCTGGCTGGCGGGAATGTGCCGATGCTCATTCGCGCTTTAGTGGCCGCTCACAAAGCCAGTATCCCACTTAACTGGAACACGGCCGCCGCAATTGATCTGGCTGGCCGCGATGTTCTGGAAGCAGTGCAGACGAGTGTCAAGACGAAAGTCATTGACTGCCCCGATCCATCGCGTTACGGTCGCACAACACTGGACGGCGTTGCCCGTGACGGGATTCAGCTGAAAGCCCGAGCCCGCGTGACTGTTCGTACCAACCTCCGTCAGCTGGTTGGAGGTGCCACCGAAGAGACCGTGATTGCGCGAGTGGGAGAAGGAATTGTGTCGGCGATCGGATCATGCAGCACACACAAAGAAGTCCTGGCCAATCCCATGCTGATCGCTCGTACCGTTCACGACAAAGGATTGGACTCCAGCACCGCGTACGAGATCGTATCGATCGACATCGCTGACATCGACGTAGGGGACAACGTCGGTGCCCGGCTGCAGGCGGATCAGGCGGAAGCCGATCTTCGTATTGCCCGCGCCAGGGCCGAAGAACGCCGTGCCATGGCGGTTGCCCAGGAACAGGAAATGCGCGCCAGAACTCAGGAAAATCAAGCTGAGGTCGTTCTGGCTGAAGCAGAGATTCCACGAGCTCTGGCCCAAGCTTATCGAGGTGGAAAACTGCGAGCGACGGACGCATAGTCCGTACTGGTATTTCATTATATTGACTGCCGTTGACTTGGAAATCAGCTGGTTGAGATCACTGCAAGTTTGCGCCTTTTTTTCGGGACAATGACAACTCGCTTCGTCTGTTGCGAAGTGTGTTGTTTTGCGTGCGTGCCTGCCTGACCGATGCACTACAAACACGTCTGTCTTGAAGCCGTTGTCCATAACCCTGCCCCCCATGTCGTCACGTCTGCTGATCTCGAAGAACGGTTGGCGCCGGTCTATGAACGCCTAAGTCTCCCTGCCGGGAGACTGGAACTGATGACCGGTATTCACGAACGCCGCTTTTATGATCCTGGGACGCTGCCAGGGCAGATCAGCGTGGTGACCACCCGAATGGCGGTGGAAAAGTCACAGATTCCAGCGGAGCGGATTGGCGCGCTCATTCATGGATCAGTATGCCGTGACCAAATGGAACCTGCCACCGCTGCCGGAGTCCACGCCGGCAGTGAACTGCCTGAAGGTGCACTCGTACTGGATGTCAGCAATGCATGTCTGGGACTGCTCAACGGGATGCTGCACGTCGCCGACATGATTGAGCTTGAACGAATTCAGGCCGGAGTAATTGTTGGAACTGAAACCGGCCGGGATCTTGTGGAAGGTACGATCGCCAGTCTGTTGACCGACGCAACGCTGACGCGCAGGTCAATCAAACCAGCGTTTGCGTCACTGACAGTCGGATCGGGATCAGCTGCCATTGTGCTGTGCCATCGTGATCTCAGCCGTACAGGTCACCGTCTTCTGGGTGGATCGTTCCTTTCAGACACCAGGGCCCACGATTTGTGTGCTGGAGGTGTCGATTCCGCCGGACATGGCGACAGTCGGCCTCGCATGATGACCGACTCCGAAGCTCTGCTGCATGAAGGCATCGCGCTGGCCAAAAAGAACTGGGCCAGAACCAGAGAGATTCTCAACTGGACTAACTCAGACCCGGACCGCATTTTTACACATCAAGTCGGAAAACAGCACAGTGTGATGCTGATGGAACGACTGAGACTGGATCCACTGCTGGACTTTCCAACGGTGGAACATTTCGGTAATACCGGGGCAGTTGCCCTGCCGATGGCACTGGCCATGGGACTGGATGCTTCCCCACCCGAAGCGGGCACCAAACTGGCTCTGCTGGGAATTGGCAGTGGGCTCAATTCGGTGATGCTGGGAGTAGAATGCGGGGCCGGTGCCGCCCGGTAGGAAGAACTGATGACAGGCCAGACCAAAATCGACGATACGTTCGCCGAAGCATTTCCGATGGTCGCTACGCGGTTGATCATTACCGCATATGACATGGACCTGGCAGCTCATGCGGCTATGGAATTTTGTGGTAACGCATCCAGTGTTATTGGCTGCGATATCGAGGCAGGAATCGAAAAATTCGTTGACGAATCAGACAGTCCGGATGGTCGCCCTGGGATTGCAGTCCTCGCTTTCGCATTCAATCGGAATTCGCTGCAGCAGGCCGTAACGAATCGCATCGGCCAAAACGTACTCACCTGCCCGACCACTGCCTGCTATGCCGGGTTAATCGGGGACAGCAAGGACGATCGTATTCGTGTGGGCGGTCAACTGAGGTATTTTGGTGATGGATTCCAGAGTTCCAAGAAACTGGGCACACGCCGCTATTGGCGGGTGCCCGTGATGGATGGGGAATTTCTGTGTGAGGATGAGTTTGGCACTGCTAAAGGAATCGGTGGAGGCAACCTGCTGATCTGTGGTCGGTCTCAGGCGGAAACACTGATCGCCGCGCGAACCGCAGTTCGTGAAATCTCTGATGTGGCCGATGTGATTCTGCCATTTCCGTCCGGGTTCGTCCGCAGTGGATCCAAGGTAGGGTCTCGATACCCAAATCTCAAAGCCAGTACGAACGATCAATGGTGCCCAACCCTGACCGCGCAAACTGAAACGGCTCTGGAAGTCAACGAGCGGACAGTCTATGAAATTGTGATAGATGGGCTGTCTGAATTCGCCGTGGCTGAAGCCATGCAGGTAGGCCTTGATGCCGCCGCGGTGGCGGCCGGGATTCTTCGGATCTCCGCCGGTAACTACGGTGGAAAACTGGGGCCTCACCATTTTCATCTGCACAAACTCCGAAATACGAAATAATCGCGGGTGACAGCAGGCCAGCTGTCGTCATTGTCGGGAATGCCATGCCGCTTCTAAGACAAACGAACGACATACCGGAAAAGACCAGTTTCCAGGCCATGGTCATTCCGGATCATTCGAAATGGTTGTGGTGTCAGCAGAGGTTTCATGTTGATCTTCGGTTTTGCAGATTATAGAGCTGCATTTCGGGCGATCGACAAAAATGTTCATCCCTGATCAAGTGTTCTGATCAAAATACATTTCAGGAAGAAAAGAGTTTGACGGCCGGGTTGAAGCGCAAACCAGGAACAGGGGGATTGACCCATCACTGGCAACCGCTACGCGATTCATCTGGCCAGCGGGCCGAGGACGTTCAGTTCAGGACGGGTCAGCGTCTCTTCTCGCAGCGTGATGTTTCCGACGCGCACTACATCCTGATTTCCGGAGAGCTGGCTGTGCGTGCTCGTCCACGGGACAGTGACCTCGAACAGGTCATTGCCGCGTCAGTCCGAGTGAGCTGGTGGGCGAGATTGGATGGCTTTCAGGTACTTGGTGCAGTGCAAGTGTCGATGCGGTCCCAACCTGCTGTAACGGTGCATGAGTACGGCACCGATGGAACAGAAAGCTTTTTCAGGCACGATTAAATTCTAACTGCATTGCAGAAAAATCGGGAAATATTGCGTCGTCACGACCACACTGGGTGCTAACACTTTTTCGGTCCGAAGTCTGTAAAACACTAGGACCAATACTGATACCACTCTTCTTCAGCCATAGGTTGTCCGTGAAGCATGCGATCGGTACGATCTCCGGTTAATTTTCCATAAGAATCAGCATCCCATGTCCAAGAAACGTTTCCTCCTCAACCCGTCCCGCACTGCAAAACAGGGAGTCGGTATCAACGCTGGAAAATTCACTGAGGAATATGAGCGCGTTGTCAGCGTGATGACGATGCATCCCGAGGACATGGCATCGATTGGTGCGTCCGATGGCGATACCTGCCGTGTTTCGACGGAAGAGGGCGAAGCCACATTCACATGTGCATCCGGCAATGTACCCGAAGGTCTCATTTTCGTACCATACGGGCCGGCGACCTGTCAGCTGATGGGTGGCAGTACCGACGGCACCGGGATGCCGCTGTCAAAAGGCTGGGAAGTTGAAGTAGAACCTATTGCATCGTCCGACGCGTCGTGAATAATCGACACTCTCGTGAGGCAGGTTTTTGACCTGCCCATTCAATCAAACAATGGCAGCGTAACACCTGCTCCACGTGGAGCCGAACTCTCCCATGTCCAAAATCGACCCTAACAACCTCAACGGCCCTGAGTCACCCCATTTTTTGGGCGAACAGGCGGAGAAAGTCCTTCCCTGGGAGGAAGTGGAAGAAGGCCGATTCATGCCCCGACGCGTTCGAGGGAGCTACCAGGGCCGAGCGTTGGGCTGAACGTTTCTGATTCCGTCGTCCGGTTCGGACGACACCGCTCCCACTGATCAGTCTGAGACTCAGTGCCAGGAAGAAACATGACACTCCAGGTCATCAATAATGCAACATGCACCTTTTGTGGCTGCGTGTGCGACGATATCGAACTGCACCACGATGAAACACGAATCCACAAAGCAAAAAAGGCCTGTGTGCTGGGAACTGCCTGGTTCCTCAACCACACCGCTGAACGCAAGTATCCGGACGCCCTGATTGATGGTCGAGAAGCGACCGTCGAAGAAGCAGTCCAGGCGGCCGCCACTTTCCTGCATGACGCCAACATGCCGCTCGTTTACGGAATGAGTAACACGACGTGCGAAGCTCAAAAGGAATGCGTTGCTCTGGCCGACCAGCTGGGAGGGCTGTTGGACAGTCATACATCGTTGTGACACGGCCCTACTGAAATCGCTGCCCAGTTGGGTGGCAAGGTCACCTGTACACTTGGCGAAGTGAAGAACCGAGCTGACTTTATTGTGTACTGGGGTGGAAACCCTGCGGAATGTCATCCTCGACATTTCACTAAGTACACGCTCATGCAAAAAAGCAAGTTCCTGCCACGAGGACGTAAGGACCGCACAATGGTCCTGGTCGACATCCGCGAAACCAAGAGCGCCAAGGCGGCCGACATTTTCCTGCAGGTGAAACCAGGCAAAGATTTCGAACTGCTCACGATTCTTCGAGCAATGATCAAAGACCAGCCGGTGAACCAGGCGATGGTCGCGGAAACCGGAGTTTCCCTTCAAGCGTTGCAGGACCTGGTCAATCGAATGAAATCGTGCAAATTTGGTTGCATGTTCTTCGGTATGGGACTGTCGATGACACGCGGCAAACACATGAATTCCGCTGCACTGCTGACGCTCGCGGCGGAAATGAACGCCTACACGAAGTTCGTCGCCATGCCGATGCGAGGCCACGGTAACGTCACAGGCGCCGATGTCGTCATGAGGTCGCAAACCGGTTATCCGTTTGGTATCACGTTCAATCGAGGTTACCCACGTTACAATCCGGGTGAGTTTTCCACCGTGGATGTGCTTGTCCGTGGCGACACGGATGCAGCATTCATCATCGGAGCCGATCCCGGTGCCACGATGCCTCAACCGGCCATCAATCATCTGGCTTGCATTCCTACCATCGTGCTGGACCCACATGTTACACACACCAGCAAGCTGGCACGCGTCCACATTACCACGGCACCGGCAGGCATCGCAGCACCGGGTACCGCATATCGCATGGACGAGATCCCGATGCCATTGAAGCCCGCATTGAAATCTCCCTATCCTACCGACGAAGAAGTCGTCCGTCGCATTCGCGAAGCCATCGAAAAGAAGCCGTTCTGGATGCCGGACGACAGCGAGCAAATGACACTCGCTCAAGTGTAACGGCCGAGGAACGGACCCAGATGAACCACAAAGGTGAATCATGCTGCGCATCACCGGCGGGAAGGTTTATGACCCCGCCAACGGGATCAACGGCAAAATTCGTGACCTGTTCATCCAGGACGGACGCTTCGTGCCGGCGGGAGCAGGCGGGCGCACCATTGATGCCACAGGAATGATTATTTTCCCTGGTGGAGTCGATGTGCATACGCACGTTGCTGGCGGAGCGATCAATTTCGCCCGAGCAATGATGCCGGAAGACCATCGCCGAGCTCAGGCGTTCATCCGATCCAAATCGCGTCGTTCCGGACTGGGCGGAATGGCCCCCACCACGTTTGCGACCGGTTATCTCTACGCTGGCCTGGGCTTCACTACCGTCAACGAAGCGGCCGTACCGGTTTTATCCGCTCGCCATACTCACGAAGAACTGAGCGACATCCCGATTGTGGACAAATGCAGTCTCGTGCTGATGGCTAACAATGAAATCATGCTTGACCTGCTTGAAGCCGGCGAGTATGAACGTGCGAAGAACGTGATGGCGTGGTACCTGTGGGCCGCCAAATCGTACGGAGTTAAAGCAGTGAATCCCGGTGGCGTCGCCGCGTGGAAATGGGGCAAGGATGCCAAACAGCTGTCCGATTCCATCGAAGGCTACAGCAAGTTAACTCCGGGCAATATTGTCACCGCACTGGCGCGCATGTGCGATGAACTCAAGCTGCCTCACCCGCTCCATCTGCACTGTAATAACCTGGGCGCACCAGGCAACATTTCCACGACACTCGATACGCTCCAGCATCTGGAAGGTCATCGAGCTCACATCGCTCATTCTCAGTATCACGCGTACGGCGGCGATGACTGGGACACGATGCAGTCCAGCACGACGGAACTGGCCGACTACTTCAACACTCACAGGAATCTGACCACCGATGCAGGAGCGATCCTGTTCGGCGATACCGTCACGATCACAGCTGACGGCCCATGGCAGCATCTGCTGTATAAACTCACCGGTCGCAAATGGGGTAATCTCGACATTGAAAACGAAACCGGCTGCGGAATCGTGCCGTACACGTATCGCCCGAGTAACCTGGTGAACGCGGTTCAGTGGGCAGCCGGCCTGGAACTGTTGCTCCTTATCGAAGATCCGTGGCAGGTATTCCTTTCGACCGATCATCCGAACGGTGGTTGTTTTTGGCGCTACCCGGAAATCATCGAATTGCTGATGTGTGCCGATCACCGCAAGGAGTGTCTCAAACAGCTGCCAGACAACATCAAGGGCCGGGTCAAGCTCCCGGAAATTGATCGGGAGTATACGTTGTACGATGTCGCCACCGCGATGTCCGCCGGACCAGCTCGGGCACTCGGTCTGAAGACCAAAGGCAATCTGGGAGCAGGCTGCGATGCCGACGTTGTCATCTACGAAGAAGACGACAGCGTTATCCGCATGTTCAGTCATCCTCGTTACGTGATCAAAGCAGGCGAAGTCGTCATCGAGGATGGTGACATCCGGGAAACTCCCGAAGGACGCGAATTCCTGATTAAACCCGGTTACGATCCATCGACCGAAGAATTTATTCAGCCATTGTTCGAAGATTGCTACACGATGTCATTCGACAACTATCCGGTTGAACTCGAACGCATCAAACGCCCGGATATTCAGCAATGTGGCGCAGCCGAATGAGCATCACACTGACTTTGAAGGAAGAGCCTTCCGTCCCGCTGGAAGCAGAGGTGCTGTCAGCCTCTCGCTTGGCCGACCTGTCCTACGATGAGATCTGTGGGTTGAAGCTGTATCATGGCAAACGTCAGGTGCGCATCGATGATTTCTTCGATGTTGACGGTGAGCGCAGCGATCAGGTGGAGATCCATGGCGACCTGCACCGAGTTCGTTTGCTTGGCCGCGACATGGATCACGGTCACTTGACGATCCACGGCAGTGTGGGCATGCACCTGGGAGCCCATATGACGGGTGGACGCATTGACGTCCACGGAAATGCGAGCGACTGGATTGGAGCTGAAATGAAGAACGGCTTCATCCACGTCCACGGCAATGGTGGCGGCCAGATTGGTGGCGGTTACCGAGGCAGTCTGCGAGGTATGAAAAACGGGACCATCATCGTGGACGGCACGGCTGGTCTGGAAGTCGGCCTGAGAATGCGGCGTGGCACAATTGTTGTGGGTGGGGTCGTCAAAGACTTTTGCGGACTCCAGATGAAGGGTGGTACGATTGTCCTGCTGAGCGGAGCCGAAATCCGAACAGGTGCATGGATGAATCGCGGCACGATCATCTCACTCAAACCATTGCAGCTGATGCCGACATTTCAGTTGTCATGTTACTACAACCCCACGTTCCTGAATGTTTATGCGCGGTACTTGAAGGAGCTGGGAATCATTCTGCCCTGGCGAGCTGAGAACGGATCATGGGCTCGCTATTACGGAGACTGTTCCGTCCCTGGGAAGGGCGAGATCCTCGTCTGGCATCCTCACGTGGCGTAACCTCCTGTGAACACTTCCGTTATCTCACGCAGCGTGGCGCAACTCTTCGTGTGTTTGCCGGCAAGACTGACGTGACTTGGCGATTTCGGCAGCAGCATAGTAGTTGCCGAGCGCGGTGGCAGTCTGTTGATATAGTCCCAGCAAAGTTTCACGATCTGACTCTGACAACTGCAGGAAGACCTCTTCATCGCCGCAGTCGTAGCTCAGTAGCTCCACTCCGTTAATGTGAGGGTGTTGCATTGCCAGTGTTTCGTAGTCGCCCTGCTGATAACATACGGTCGCCCATCCCAGCCACGGCATCGCCCACCTGCTATTCAGTTGAGTGGCTTCCTCAAAAAACCGTCGAGCTTTGTCGAGTTTGCCGAGAGCCAGCGCCGCCAGCCCTTCCATGGCTACACCGAGAACGTTGCCAGTCAGTTCCGCACTGAAAGCAGCTGCTTGGAAGGCGCAGTTTTCATCTGCCTCACGGATGTCTTCGATAAGATCATCGTATCGCTGCAATTGTTCACAGGGATCGCCGAGGCTCGCCAACTCCAAAAATGCAGCGACGGTGGCCCGATGAGGAAGCGGCGGAGGGATGACGCCTTCCAACTGATCGTCTACGTCTCCACCGATAACCGACAGCGTTTTGACACACTGCTCGTGGGGCGAACCTTCCAGTTTTTTCTGTTTCCTTGCTCCCAGCAACGGCTGAGCCACTCCAAGCACGGTAGCTGAACCGACGGCAATTCCAGTCAGCAGAAGATTATCGGCGTAGAAATATGCTGCCAGACCGGTAACGGCGATAAGTGATTGAAGCAGACCAAACAGCCAAATCTTCACGGGCAGCCTCCAGGCGTCCACATGTTTGGTAACGACACACCGGCAAATCATGCCGGTTCTGTAGGCAGGGCAACGAATAGCCTTACCGCGACACAGTCTGTATCGGCCGATGCCCGGCCAGAGATGTCGTCGTGGTTGGAAAATTACCGGGTCCTGGAGCAGATGTCATCTCTGCCGAATGATTGTCATCTTCCACGTCACCGAATCTCAGTTAACGGAGTACACGATGCATCCGTTGAACGACAAGCGAAGCCAGCCGTGCATCAGACGGCGACTTACTCTGTATTGAACAGCACAGCCTGCCTGTAACCACCCCACCATCACACGATCAGACTTGCAGTTTCGTGCACGGTCCTGTTGTGCCACGGATTGAAATCGTTCTGCCCGAAATGTCGTGGTCCCCAACGGCAACCGTACCAGTCGTCCGTCGCATCATCCGCATGAGCCGGATGCTCGCATCGCAGCACGCGTATCGGCATTCAGCAGAATGGAATCCTCTTCAAGAGCGGCTGTGGCGGAACACATCAGATCCCGGGCTTTTTACACCCAGCCTAGTTCTTCCGGGTTCGGCGAAATGGCCGGATCATTGCGAACGCCTCGGCAAACCGTCCTCATGCCTGGTCCCGTGAACATCGATCTGTCCGATCGACAATTCTCAATCCGTGCCGCATCCTGATTCAAAGTCAGGCAGCGAAGTCGTTGCGTCGGATTGACGTTGGCCAGTGGTTGAGGCGCAAAAAGGTCCGTCACGGCTCCAGCCGGAACGGGAAATGATCTCCTGCTGATCACGGTGTTTTCTGTTTCATGCGACATCGTCAGGTGACCCGATTTCCGGGCTGAGTTCAACTGTCACAACTCGTCTATTCACAGCATCCGGAATACCAAATACAGATTCAACAGAGCCCGCAGGTTTGCTTCTCGTCTGGTACCGAGTCAAAGCCTATTCAATGATGAATGGACGTTTGTTTTCGGGTGCCGCTGACAAACCCGCTGCGATTTACAAAGAAACGCAGCGGCAGATCCTCCGCCGACGTTACGCCAATGCGGGGTGAACAAACAACATTCGCGGAAAGGTCACACGATTCATCTGCAATCCACAGTCTTTTGCCACGGGTGAGATCCCAGCCGTCCAGATCCCGGCCAATCTGAAATGCCTCACACAAGCGTGCCGGACCGCGACACAAATTGCGCAGATGAATAGTGCCGCGACGTCGCTGCATTAATGGCACCCCTGTGAGTGGTTCCACAGCCCGAATCAGGACAGCCGAGCCGATCCCCTGCCGTTCCGTCACCACATTCACACATTGTCGCGCGTGAATCGTGTAGATATAAGCTCGCCCTGCCGGACCAAACATACAAGCGTTCTTCCGATTCGGACCACGTGTGGAATGAGCCGCCGTATCGCCCTCGGACAAATACGCTTCGGTTTCAACGATGCGCCCAATGCACAAACCATCACGAGTCCGTCTGCACAGCAGCTGGCCAACGAGCCGCTGAGCGATTACGACAGGTGAATCGTTAAAGTGCAATTATCGTCTCCGTTTTCTACTACCACTGTTTTTCGTTGTATTCGCTGCTGATTTTCAATTCGTCTTTCCGCGCGTTGGCTGTTTACTGCGACCATGTTTTGGCTTCTTCGAATCTGGTGTCCTCCTCTTCTCTCCTGATTTCCTGCGAGGGACTGATTTCGCCACTTTTGGCCGGCAGGCCGGACCGGCTTCCGGCACGATGCGGAAATCCAGCTGACGACGGTCCAGATCCACATTGGTGACGATCACTTTGACAGTGTCGCCAAGTCGATACTGCTGTTTTCTGCGGTCACCGGTCAGTGTTCTGGCAGCTGGATCATAGGCATAAAAGTCGTCGCTCAGTGTGCTGATGTGGACCATGCCTTCCACCGGGATTTTGACACCCTGGCAGAACATCCCGAAACTTTCCACACCGGTGATGAATGCATCGATTTCTTCGCCGACGCGTGTTTCCATGTAACGCAGGAGTTTGATGCGTTTGAGTTCACGTTCGGCTTTTTCAGCACGACGCTCAGTCAGCGAACAGTTTCTGCCGAGCTGCAACAGCTCACCCATATTGCAACGTCGGACTTTTCGACCGGCTGCCAGTTCACCCACGATCCGATGAATCATTAGGTCCGGGTAGCGGCGAATTGGGCTCGTAAAGTGGCAGTAATGATCTTCATTCAACGCAAAGTGACCGGATTCTTCCGGACTGTACTCAGCCTGTTTCATAGCTCGCAGAAGAGCGAAATTAACAGCTCGTTCCTCAGGCTGACCGGTCGCATCAGCAATCACCTGCTGTAAAGCCGTACGGCTGAGAAATTGTCCGATCTCATATCCCAATCCGTGACAAAACTCCTGGAAATTTTTCAGGCGCAATTCATCGGGATGACCGTGAATGCGGCGGAGGAACGGAAGCTCTTTGGCAGTGAGCAGCTGAGCGACTGCGATGTTCGCAGCCAGCATAAACTCCTCAATGATTTCATGGCTCTCGTCGTGGTGACGTTCGTGGGCTCCCGTGACATTTCCATCATCACCGAAGTCAATTTCCACTTCCGGAATACCCATCTGCAGTGCACCGTCAGCAAATCTGTTGCGGCGAAGAACCATCGCCAGTGTGTGCATTTTCTGCAGCAGCTTGAGAACAGTGGCATTCACAACTCCCTCGCTGGATTCCGGTTTTTTGATCAGCGGCATTACTTCTTCGTACGTGAATCGTCGTGAGACGCGAATCATTGTGTTCGCCAGCTCAGCTCCCTGAGGTTTTCCCTGGGCATCAAATTCAATGAATACACTCTTGGTGTATCGCACTTGGCCTTCCTGCAGACTGGCAAGTCCATTGCTGATCACTTCCGGTAACATCGGGATCACATGTCGCGGCAGATAGACACTGGTCCCACGTTCCCGAGCAGAGCCATCGAGTTCACTTCCGGGCACCACAAAGTGTGCCACATCGGCGATATGGACACCCAGTTGCCAGTGACCTCGTCGATCGCGACGCAGCGAAACAGCATCATCGAAGTCTCTCGCGCTGGCCGGGTCAATAGTAACGACGGTTTCCTTTGTCAAATCCAGTCGTCCGTCCGAATTGGTCTCATCAAACCTTTCCGCCAGCCGTCTCGCATCGTCCAGCACGGCATCACTGAATTTGTGCGGGAGACCCAGCTCGTAGACAACTGTCATGGTGTCGACACCTGGGTCACCGCGACGACCCAGGACTTCGGTCAGCACAGCCTCGCCAACGCGATTGGCAGATGGAAATCGCAGCATTTCGATAACAACCTTGTCATCGATCTTTGCGCTCTTAGCTTCCGGATCACCGACGTGAATAGCTGTGTCAAACGCCCGACCATCCACGCGCACAAAGCCCTGTCCCTGCGATTCGAAGTACGTCCCCACAAAGACGTTGCTGGCTCGTTCGAGAATTTTTTCAATGCGACCGCATCGCTGTCCGCCGGATCTCCGACGGCTGACCAGACGAACCATGACTTCGTCACCGGTTTGCGCATCCCCCAGATCTCCAGATGAAATATAGACGTCCTTTTTTTCTGGAGTTGCGGATGATTTGTCTGGAATCACGAAGGCCGCACCACTGTTAATCCTGCGGACCACACCTGTCAGAAAACCGGCAGTCGTCTTAAGTTGCAGGCGACCTTTTTTGCCTTTTCGCACCTGGCCGGATTCCACAAGTTCATCCACCACCACGCGAAATATTTTCATTCCCTTTTTGGTGACCTGCAGCTTCTTCGACACAGACAGCGGATCCATACGTCGATAATCCGGAGCGGACAGAAGCTCGATGATCTGATCACGAAGTTTACTCATCGTTCATCTCCGTTCGTTTTCACCCGGAGCCTGTCAGGTTGGTTCTTCACTATCGGACTGACTTCCCCACCCTTTGAAGAGCTTTCGTTCCATCCGCGGGCTGTAAGGGGTCCAGGACGAATGCTTATTCACATCATCTTCTATGCTGCGGGTGAATTCATGCAGCTTCGCATCCATGTTGTCAATGTGGTGCAGCACCATGGCTTCCGGCGTCATGGGCACACGTGGACTTCCGTGTTTCAGTGAACCGTGATGGCTGAGGATCATGTGTTTGAGCCTCAACACATCTTCGGCATCCACTTCACTGCCGCCCAGTTGTTCTCGGGTTTCAAGAAGCTTCTCATTAAGGATTTCGATGGCGATATTCATATGTCCCAGCAGCTGACCTTCATCGGTGTAGACCAGTGCCGGATCCCATGACAATTCCCGAATCTTGCCCAGGTCGTGCATGACCACACCCAGCAGCAAAAGATCCCGGTTCAGCTGCGGATAGAGATCGCAGATTCGATCGGCGACTTCAGCCATACTGACGATATGTTCGATCAACCCTCCCTGGTAGGCATGATGAGCTCTCACACCGGCGGGAGCAGCGCAGAGCGACTCGACAAGTTGTTTGTCATTCATGAAACATACAGCCAGCGTCTTCAGGCGGTCACATGTGAGCGTATTCAACAGCTCCTGGAGACGGTCCAGCAGCGGGCCCACGTTCGCCAGCGGTTGAGCCCGAAAATCGTCTGCGTCGAAATTGCTGTGCGGTGCGACATCGATATGCGTCACGATCATCTGCAGGGTGCCCTGATACAGCTGGATCTTGCCTTTCACTCGTACCATGTCGCCGGGCGAGATATGTCGGAGCTGTTCTTCGGAGACATTCCACATGAGTCCACTGATGACTCCGGATTTATCTCTCAGTGTGGCCAGCAGGTATATATCCGCATTACGATTCGCTCGCAGTTGTTTGTCTGCCAGCAAAAACACTTCATCGACCGTGTCGCCATCCGCCAGCTCGTTCACAAACGTTCGTGACATATGTTTCTGTTCCCACATCGGCAGTCTGCTGCTGCCGTTTTCTGATCAGTTGACTTGCCGCCACAACCTTTGTTCTGCGGTGGCCGAACATGAGATCTTATAATCGGCTGAATTGTGCAACAACCGCCGAGATGCGCGTATCCGCTGATTGGTCCGGGGTTTGCTGCATTCGAGGGTCTGCTAGAATCCGCTGCTCAACATCTCAAGGCCAGCAGCGTTCGAAGGAATTCGTACCCCCTCCCAGCATGACGTTCAGGAAACATCCATGCGGTGGACTAAAACCTTTATTCCAACACTTAAAGAAGTCCCTTCTGAAGCTGAAATCCCAAGTCACCAGCTGATGCTGCGTGCCGGGCTGATTCGTCAGCTGATGGCGGGTGCCTACACTTATCTGCCTCTGGGCTGGCGGGCCGTTCGTAAGGTTGCACAGATCGTGCGCGAAGAAATGGACCGAGCGGGTGCCATCGAACTGTTTATGCCAGCCATTCAGCCGATCGAACTTTTCGAACGAACAGGCCGCAGGGATGAATTTGGCGATATTCTGTTCAATTTTGAAGCCAGACGCGGTGACCGTAAACTGCACTTCGCACTGGGACCAACTCATGAAGAAGTCATCACGGAACTCATCTCGCACGAGATCCGTAGCTACAAGCAGCTGCCGCTGACGCTGTATCAGATTCAGACAAAATTTCGCAACGAAGAACGTCCGCGTTTTGGGGTTCTGCGGACCAGCGAGTTTCTGATGAAGGACGCATACAGCTTCAGTTCGTCACTGGACGAACTGAACGAAATCTACGACGCAATGTACAAGGCCTACTGCAGAATCTTCGAACGCTGTGGTCTGGAATACATACCGGTCGAAGCCGAGAGTGGTCCTATTGGAGGGGACGCGTCACACGAATTTATGGTACCAGCGCCCAATGGTGAAGACCTTGTCGTCCGCTGCACCGGGTGCGACTATGCAGCGAATCAGGAGCGCGCTGAAACCGGAAGGATTGCCACCATACGGGCAGCTGTGGACAGTGCCAGTGACCCTGTTTTCGTGGAGACTCCCAATGCCGGATCAATCGATGCCGTCAGTGAAATGCTGAAGTGTGATCCTTCCAGTTTCATTAAAACGCTGATTTATGTGGCAGACGGTACACCAACCGCTGTTCTGATTCGTGGTGATCATGAAGCCAACGAAGGAAAAATCCGGCGGGCGCTGGGTGTTAGCGATCTGGAAATGGCTGACGACGCCACAGTGGAAGGTGTAACCGGGGCTCCTGTCGGTTTTGCCGGTCCGTGTGGATTGAAATGCAGCTACATCGCCGATTACGACGTCTCTGCGATCACTTCCGCGATCACAGGGGCCAATATAAACGACGCTCATCTGACCGGTGTTGTACCTGGGACTCATTTTGATTTGTCTGAGACACACGACCTGCGTAATGCAGCTGAGGATGATCCCTGTCCCAGATGTGACGCCAGGTTGGAGATCGTTCAGGGAATTGAGGTTGGCCACGTGTTCAAACTGGGTACCAGATACAGTGAAGCTCTGGATGCGACTTGGCTGGATCCTCAGGAAAAAAAACATCCCATCATCATGGGCTGTTACGGTATCGGTGTGACACGCGTTGTCGCAGCAATCGTGGAAACCTCCCACGACGACAGCGGCATTATCTGGCCGGCTGCGGTAGCTCCCTTTTCGGTCGAATTGATACCACTGAACGTGACCGACGAAGCCGTTATGAACGTCACCAGCGACATCTATGATGAGCTGGTGTCAGTCGGACTGGATGTACTGATGGATGACCGCGACCAACGCCCTGGCTTCAAATTCAAGGATGCCGATCTGATTGGATTACCCCTGCGCATGGTTATCGGCAGCAGGGGGCTGAAGGATGGTATCGTCGAGATCAAACGTCGCACGGATTCTGAAGCGGTCCGAGTGCCAATCGCCGATGCAGCATCGTATGTCCGGAAACTTGTTGGCCAGCTGTAAAGCAGCCATCACATTTGGCTGTGACATGAGGGTGCACGGGAGGAGATTCAACGAATGAGCCTCCCCGTCCGTGCGGACATCTTTGCGTCTATGACGTCCACAGCACACGATTGTTGCCATGACTGAACATGTCCGCAGATGTCGCTAATTCGTTACGATGGTCAGGATTTGTATCGAATTATTCCCAGTGTCATGGACATCAGGCTGGCAGCGAGATGAAATGTCCTATTCTCGATTCTGCGAAGTCCCAGTTACGGAAATTCTTTCGGGTTTGGCTCCATGTCCGCTCCAGAAATCCATATTGAATCGTCAGAAGAATTGCCATCGCGATTTTGGTGGCTACCGTTCCTGATTTTGTTTGTTGGCCATCTTCCTTTCCTGTTGAGCGAGTATTCAACGACGTGGCGGCAAACCCACTATCAGTTTTTCCCGTTTGCCTTCATCGCATTTTTTTCGCTGCTGTGGTCTCGTCAGCACAGTCGAAATCTACGACCAAAACTGGTTTTGGGTCTTGTCATTCTCGACCTGCTGATGCTGTTCACAGGTGCGGTTGTGTGGTCTCCATGGCTTGCCAGCCTCGGACTGTGGCATCTGCTGCTGGCTCTGGCCGTTTCACGGAAGGACAAGGACACAGGGGCGTCGCTCGCCTACCTCGCACTTCTCCCGCTCCTGACCGTTCGATTACCGGCGAACACCGACGTGCTGATCATTCGGACACTGCAGGACCTGACCAGTCGCGTCGCCAGCAACGTACTTAACCTTGCCGGCTGCCTGCATTTGCGCCAGGGCAATGTCATTACCCTGCCGTCCAAGACTCTGCTGGTGGAGGAAGCGTGCAGCGGCGTCCAGTCGTTATTCACGTTGCTGTTTCTTGCAGTGCTGATCTGTTGCTGGAAACGAAGGAGGCTGTTCCATGCGTCCCTCGTACTTGTCAGTGGAGTCTTCTTTGCTGGTTTCATGAATGTTATTCGAGTGATCATTATCGTTCTGGCTGAGCACTGGTGGCAGAAAGACCTCACTGCTGGTTGGCCTCATGATATGATCGGTTATACAGTGCTCGTGCTTGCGGCAGGGCTGGTGTATAACTTTGACTACTTCCTTCTGGGATTCACCGCACCCGTACCCGACAGTGGTCTCAGTAAACCCAATGTTGCCTATCGAAACCCGTGTGTTGCGGCATTCAACCAGATTTTTGCCACAAAGATAGAGCACACTTCCCGTGGATTAGATTCTGTTCCGCCCGACCAGACACGTTGGTGGAAACTGTCAATCATCTGTAGCTCCGTTTTCTGCGTCGTGGGAATTGCAGCGCAGGCTCCGGCTTTTTTTTCCCGATCAGAACGATCCAGCAATTTCACAACGAACCTCAATTTGTTGACCGAATCGGCACTGGATCCGAACGTTGCCGGATTCGTACTGCAAACATACAACGAAGAAGAACGCGGGCGAGGTGACATTGCCGGGCAGTTCTCGAATGTATGGGTGTTTCACGACCGGAATATGGACGTCACTGTTTCGTGTGACCATTTGTTCTGCGGCTGGCATGATCTCAGGATGTGTTACACCGGTATCGGATGGCAGGTTTCGGATAGTAAGCTGGATCAGTCAGAACCCGAGTGGCAGGGAATGCGCGTTCGGCTGGCCAAACCGGACCTTGGCAGTTACGGGTTGCTGTTCTTTAGTTTTTTCACGCCGTCGGGCGATCCGTATCAGCCACCAGATACAAACGACGCGATACAGCTGGTTCAGCACCGTTTAAGAACGCTGCCCGGATTCAGCACTGTCCCCGACACGATTCAATGCCAGACTTTTGCAGAGTCTCCGATTCCGTTCACAGAGGATCAGGTCGATTCAGTCAGGGGACTTCACTTACAGGCTCGACGACGAATCCGGGATGCTGCGCTGTCACAGGGATCATGAGCAGATAGCCCGTCAGAGTGTTAGAGTTTGAAGACGTACTGCCCACCGTGTTCGGGCAATGGTTCGAGAAGAGAATCAAAGATGGCAGAGCAAGACTCCACTAGTCCCACCTGTACTGGCGGTACCGGTGTTTCGAAATTGAGGATGCCTTTGCCGCCGGGTAAAGAGGCACTCAAGCCGGGGTATTTTTTCCGGTTCCTTGAATACTGGTTGTTTTCCCGTGTGCCGTCACACTTTTTGCTGGGACTGCCAGCGATGATCGTTGCCTTTGGCGGTGTTCTGTTTTTTTTGCAGCAGAAGCACAACGATCAAAGGCGGGTTGTTCGAGACTATCAACAGGCAGTTGTGGAAGCCATTGGGAATGAGGAGTGGAATACCGCGGTGTTGTTTTTGAGGTCGCTTTGCACACTGCAACCATCCGTACCCAGGTACAAATTCCGGCTGGCGCTGCTCTTTCAGCAGTTGGGAAATGAGTCCGGAGCAATTGGCTTGATGCACCAGCTCGCACCACTTGACGGTGCCACAGGTTTTGCACCGGCTCAGATCTGGCTTGTGCAACAGGCACTGGCCGGGAAGATTCCCGACATGTCGAAGGACGAATTGGGCCGGCGATTGCAGGCTGCTGTCAAAATGCGACCGTCTGATCCTCAAGTGCATACACTTCTGGCCGACTATTACGTGTCAGAAAGACAGTTCCGGCTCGCTGAGACGCATCTTAGAAAGGGAGCAGAGCAGGATCCGGAAATGTACCTTTCCCTTGCACGGCTGCAAAAACAACTCAAGCGAAATCCGGAACTGGTCAGACAAGGCCTGGAAGCAGCCGGCAGGGCATTTCAGGGGCGGCTTGCGGATGACTCAACGGATGTAACCGCCCGAATTCACTGGGCCCAGTGTCATTCACTTGAGCAACAGTTTAAGGAGGCAGAGTTAATTCTGAGAGAAGGGCTGTCGCTGAAAGATAGTCCCGAGTTGCGCCACGCCTTGTCTCAGCTGTACGTGGAAATTGCTAACGTCAAACTTCGGGAGTCACCGCTGAATATGACACTGGCCAGGCGACTGCTCGTTCAGTCACTGGCGATCACTCCTGCCAATGCGGCTGTCATTACACAACTATCCAAACACCCCGCCACAGAATTGACGGTATTTGACAAGGACCTGGAGGCACCTCTCACATATTGGCTCGAACAGCTTCAGGGAGAAGACAATTCTTCGGCAAGGATCGCAGTGGCGCAGCTCTTGAAAATATGTGGAAAGATCCCTGAGGCAATCCAGCAGCTTGAGACCGGATTGACTGAGCACCCGGAGTCACGGTCGCTGCTGGCCCAACTCTATGCGGAAGCTGACAGGAAAGAAGAATCAGACCGACTGTATGATCAGCTGCTGGAGGAACTCGACGAACTCCCGGATCAGTCACCAGTGCAGATCGCCTATGCGCGTTCCGTGCTTCTTTTTCAGGCGAAACGTCTGGATGAAGCAATTGATTCCGTCCGTGTCGATCGCCAGGATGTATCGGATTCAGAACGGCCAGTCATGAATCGCCTTCGCAGTCAAATTCTGGTCGCGGTGGTCGACAGACTTTTGAGTCGTTCCGCTGACGCCTCAGACGAAGCCCTCGACCTGCTAAAAGAAGCTGTGTCGGCTGTTCCTCAGGACCAGCAGGCACTCGTCCGTATCGCAAAGATAAGCTGTTCAAAACTGTCGGCTGCAGGAAAGGCTGAGGGGCTGTTGGTCAGAATTCTGGCCGATGGATCTTTTAATGCGACGGTTTATAACCTCATTGGCACGGAGGCGCTTCGAGAAAACCAGTTTGAGAAAGCTCGCAGGAACCTGGAAACTGCGAAACGGCTTGATCCGCGGAATCCCATGGTTTTGAACAACCTTGCGCTGGCCTTTGTCAGAGGGGCCTCGCCCGATTTCGACTACTCGCTGTCCCTTATCGAAACCGTACTGCAACTGCTTCCAGAGAATCCGGATGCCCTTGGCACTCGTGCGGAAATCCTCCTGGCGATGGAACGGCTGGAGGAAGCCGACCGGGACCTGCAGCTGGCCCTGCCTGATCGACCATCGAGCCAACAACTTCGTCGACTACTTGTCATTGTCAACGAGAGGCTCGGAAATCATGATCTTGCCGACGAGCACCGTCACATACTGAGCAGAATGAAGAATCATGAAGAGTGACGCTGACAGCGTCGACGCGAACCTACTGTTGTTTGGAATCACCATCTGATATACATATATTTCCACACGTTGTTTCAGGAACAAGTGGTACTGCCGGCAGACGTCACGAATCACTACTCTGTAGTGGTTGCGCCCGCAGATGCTGTACCCATGCCGGTGGTGTATTCAGGAGCACTGGATCACGTGCGATGCGATACTGAGCGATGTAAGATTCGACGATCTCATGGATCTCCCGAAGTCTGCTGCCCGTGGTGCCAGGAGATATCCTCCTGCGAACCGAACGAACGTACATGTATTCAAAGTAGCTCAACACTCCGTGTGGATAGAGCAGTCGGAAATAGACTTCCATAATTTCGGCCACCAGCTTCGGCGGGAAATTGTTAAGCGGCAGCCCCGAGATTACGAAATCGTAGTTTCCTCCGGATTCGAAATCCTGCAGAGGCACTTCGTGGATCGTCGATAGTTCATTGACAGCTCTCCACGCATCTTCCGATTCGAACCGGTGCCTGAGCACATCCACAAACGATGCGTTCAGTTCCACCAGATCAAATACATCATCAGACCGCAGGTACTTCACAATCTGATTGGTAAAGGCCCCTGTTCCCGGCCCGCATTCAAGCACTCGGATGGGTTGGTTCGGTCGAGTCGCCAGAAAACGTGTAATCGCTTTTGCCAGAAAGCGACTGCTGGCGATTAGTGAGCCGGTGGTTTCAAACTGCTTCCCGAACTGACTCAGAAAGACGATCTGATTGCGAAACGATTTCAGCATGCTCGCGACGTGTCCTCAATACAGCATCTTTGTCATTGCAAATTTGCACCTGACTCGGTGGGACACAGGCGAATTACCGACCATCCGAAGCGCCGTGTAATCGGAGAGCGATATTCGTTCAAGCTCTGATACGACAATCGGCGGCTTGCCTGTGGCAGCGGGCCGCGCATTGATCGCACCTCAGACAAACCAGTCAGATTTGGCCAAAATCGACCGTCCACTGCTCTTCAGATCGTCGCAGGCACGCTGTAATCGAGCCGCCACCCCTGCTTCCGCCAGCTTCAGTGTCGTCCGAGGATCATAGGCCTTCTTGCTGCCGATTTCACCATCGATCATCAGCACCTGATCGTAGTGCTTCAGGATGAAGTCCGCAATTGAGCGAGTAAACGCGTACTGCGTATCTGTGTCGATATTCATTTTGACGACCCCATAATCCAGGGTCTCCTGCAGCTGCACTTTGGAAGTTCCGAAGCCTCCATGGAATACGAGGTCGAATTCGGCAGCATCGCCATGCCTGTCGGTGACAGCTTTCTGTCCGTCTCTCAGAATCTCCGGTCGCAGCTTGACAGCACCTGGCTTGTAGTGACCGTGAACCTTGCCAAAGGTGGCAGCGAACCATGAAGCGGCCCCGGCCGTTGAGTGCCTCGTAAACCCGCACCGTATCACCCGGCGTCGTATACAACTTTTCGTCAGCGACACCCGAGTGATCGATCCCGTCTTCTTCACCACCCACCACGCCGGCTTCAACTTCCAGAATAATATCATTCTCCGCACACAATGTGAGCAATTCGACACTTTCGGCGATGTTCTGTTCCAGTGGCAGTTCGGATCCGCCATACATGTGAGAGTTGAACAGATTGCCGATTCCTGTGGCGCGACGAGCGGCTGTTTCTTCAATCAGGGGCCTGAGAAACGAATCCATTTTCTTCGGCTAACAATGGTCCGTATGTAGGCCAATCAGGATGTCATATTTCTCGGCCAGGCGGTGAGCGGCTTCGGCCAGCACGACAACGCCGTGCACTGCGTCTTTGACATTCAGTCCTGAAGCGAATTCACCTGCTCCGGTTGAGAACTGAAGAATGCCATCAGAACCCGCATCTGCGAAGCCTTTCAGGGCGGCATTCAGTGTTATAATCGACGTTACGTTGATTCCAGGGTAGGCGTATCCGTTTTGCTGAGCGGTATCCAGCATCCTGTTCCGGCGTTGCGATTGGCATCTGGTGGGCCCCTCTTGTGTACGGTGTGAGAATTTGCAGTGCCAGATGGCGTTTGGGATAGCTACAGATGTGTGGCCTATAACACTGCTGTTCGCATGGATTCACCTCGGGTTCATTCAGTCCGAAAGCCTATCGACTGAGCATGACCCTGCAAGCTTTCACCCCGCCCGGGACCGATCTACACGGCAATTCTCAGTTGGACGAGGGGAGAGAGTGTCCACGGCCCCTGACGCGGGAATCGGATGCGGTTCGCAGTTCCAGGTTACCTGGCACGCTTCGACCGACTTTTTGTATGACCAGTGCATCTAGGTCCAGATAAACTTCAGCACTGCCCTGCAGACCGATTGAGAACTGAAGCATTCCTGAAGCGGCCGCCTGTCGGTATAGATGAAACGACCTCCATGTCGTTTCCAACGCCGGACGTACAGCAAACTCTGGTCCCAGTTCACTGTCAAAAACCATCAGCGGGTACTCTTCCATCGTTCGAATCGCTCGAACACTGCGGCGTGCGCGCCCGCGAATCTCGACAATGTCGCCGGCTTCGACCTTGACCGGCGGAATGTTGATGAGCGTTGACGGCTGAGTTGGCAGCGAGGCCTGCGTTGTTTCCGGCTTCCAGGCAGCCAGTTGCAGAACCCGACAGTTATTCTGCGAGTCGGTGCCCGGCTGTGACCGAGTGGAGTAGATGTTGTCGGGCAACTCCGGGAAACTCCATCCAAGCTGTTCCATCTCCTGACGACGATGATACTGATTCGTGGGCAGCAGATTGCCGGATGGTCGACTCGCCTGAATCGCCCGCATCATTTGCCAGTGTTCGGGCAGTGATGAAAAGGCAATTGTGAAGGGGCTGGCCATGGGTGTGGGCAGCTGCTGGATGGCTGCCGTCCAGTAAAGATTCTGCACGGTCCGCAGTGCCCGCAGGCATCGCTGAGCCTGTCGATCGGCTTCGGCGAACCGACCATTCTGCAACGCTGTTTCGGAATATCCGAGCATTTGCATCGCGTTATTTAACCATTTCGAAGCTGATGGTGGCGTGTGGGGTGCCACCCGATCAATTTCCGTGCACGTGTCTAAAACTCGCAGAGATTTCAAACGAGCAATTTGGTACCTCAGCTCAGCCGCCTGAGGTGCCACCTGCTGTACTCGGCGACTCATTTCACGAAATGCCGCGGGGTTGGACGAAACGAGGATCACGCCGAACTGATCAAGATCATTCATCACCACGGCCA